>Ga0180431_10001932_pt1 | contig 28155 bp, 25 predicted proteins | sample SS_ome_11_FD_132459 | JGI IMG/M metagenome (GOLD analysis project Ga0180431, IMG submission 132459) | Hypersaline lake sediment archaeal communities from the Salton Sea, California, USA - SS_1_MS_1 metaG | ecosystem: Environmental > Aquatic > Non-marine Saline and Alkaline > Hypersaline >... | reverse complement strand
ATGGGATCCCGCCGGATACCGCAGTCGTTCCGCCGACCTTATTGGTTTTCTCAATTATGGTCACTTTTGCGCCATCGTCATGAGCAATGATGGCCGCAACCAATCCCGCTCCTCCGGTTCCAGCTATCAGTACATCTGTTTCAATATCCCATTTTTCTGGTTTTGTTGCCATCTGTATACTCCTTATTCACCAGCTGTTTAATTATGATCGCCCGCAGGTGTGTTTGGCTCCTATATATCCCCACGTCATCCCCATCCCTATGGTGATACCGCCTCCGTCATAACCCGGACCGCTTACCCCGGCCATCACATTTCCGGCAGCATACAACCCTTCGATAACATGCCCGAAGATATGAAGCACCTGACCGTTAGCATTGGTTCTTGGGCCTCCCTTTGTTCCCAGAGTACCCATATGAACCTGGAGAGCAAAGAACGGCGGTTTCTCAATTGTCCCTAAACACGGGTTGGTGGTTTTGAGATTTGGATCACCGGAATATATATCATACGCAGCCTCGCCGCGACCAAAGTCCCCATCAACATCTTTGGCGACAAAACTGTTGAAACGTTCAACAGTATCTTTGAGGTTATTTGCGTCGATCCCCACCTTCCGGGCCAGTTCTTCCAGCGTATCCGCTTTTGTCAGCCAGTCAGGTGTAGTTGGGTCTCCGGGGAATATGGTCCCCATTAACAAATACTTGTCACGGTATTGCTGATCGAGTATGCACCAGGCCGGAACATTGGTAAAATCATGCTTAACAGGGTCAACTGTCCGGAATGCCTTGGCGACATCGTTATAATTGTGGGATTCGTTGACGAAGCGTTTTCCGTATCGATTCACCATAATGGAATGCGGAAGGCATCGTTCCATCATCGCCAGCCGGTACAGTTGCCGGCCCTCGTATTCCTCGCCCGGAATGAAGACTGATGGCACACCCCAGACTTCGCTCATATTGCCCAGCTGAGCCCCGATAGCCATACACATTCTCAATCCGTCGCCCTCACAACAACGAGGAGGACTTAAAGGCAGGGTGTATTCCCCGGGCAGGAAAGTGGATTTGAGTTCTTCATTCCATTCGAATCCGCCGGTGGCCAGGATGACCCCTTTTTCGGCCCGAATAAAGAAATCCTTCCCTTCACGTTCAGTCTTCAATCCAATGACTCTATCGCCATCAAGGATCAGTTCCTGAGCGCGTGTTTCCAGTAACGGCTCAATACCTCGGTCCAGGCATGCTTTATATAATTGCCCGATAGTACTCATTCCCATACCTACGATACCCCTGACCGCCCGGTCCATAATCATTTCGAAGTCCAGATTATTAACGTAGTTTATCCCGTGGCCGCCGGCTTCATAATCGGCCCAGGCGATGGGCATGATCGCAACCGGACTCTGCCTCAGCTTTCCTATTGAATCGCCAAGCAGGTTCGTATCGAAAGTGTGAGGCCCGACACTCCGGCCTTTCTTCTTTCCCCCGGGAATCTCAGCTTTATAGTCGGGCATCTGGAGGGCATCGCATCTAAACTCGGTGTTTTCTTCCAGATGTTTAAGCATCCGGGGAGCATTATCGATGAAGGCTTCTATTAGCGAATCATCCGACCGGCCCTGCGCGAGTGTTTTCATAAACTTAAAGATATCTTCTTTTGAATCGGTCTCCCCTATATCATTCATGTGATGGTTGTTGGGAATCCAGGGAATCCCGCCCGAAACAGCCGTAGTTCCGCCCACGGAACCGGTCTTTTCAATCACGGTTACTCCGGCGCCCTCATCATGAGCAGTGATGGCTGCCACAAGCCCGGAACCGCCTGTTCCCACAACGAGGACATCTGTTTCAATATCCCATTTTTCCGGTTTTGCTGCCATTTCCTCTACTCTCCATATTGTATGGGTTCAACTCCACTGCCTCTTAGTTATACGGCACTCCGCATTTGGCCAATTCCTCTTTGGCTTGCTCCAGATATCCTACATATTCCTGTTTGGGCTGTACCGTATCCAGATCGTATACTTCAATGAATTTGGTGGTGTTCCCTTTGACTTCACCGGCATGCGATTCCATGGCCTTCATGATATTTTTGATCACTTCATTGGCTTTTTGCCGTTCCATTCCGGCCATACCCTTCATCACCTCGCCGAGATACCGAGCTTCAATCCCGGTGTTGCCGCAAATCCAGCCGTAGGTATATCCGCTGGCAGTATACAATGCTACCATAGCTGCACCCTGAAGCAGAGTGTATGGGGTTTTAGCAAGCACGCCTGAAGCACAACCACCGAGGGCTACTTTGATATTTCGCTCCGAAGCCCGGGCTGCGGCGCTGTAAGCCCACTGGCTCTGCCATGTGGCGGACCTGCCATCGAGATGGCTGGCCCACATACTGCACAATGGGCCATGCCCATAGCTCATCTGCCCCAGCGCATTGGCAACAAGTGTGACTGCAGTATCTTCAGGATTGCGACACAATGCGCCTATCATTGAATTTGAACTCTGCCACGGGACAATGCCCCGATCTTGACAGAACTGAGCCAGAACCAGCTGATTCCAGTTGAACTTCTGTTCCGGCACAATATGTATTCCGATATGAGTATCGAGAGGTCCTCGCACTCCTTCTCTGATCATGCCCATGATCCCGGCCGGAGTGCTGACAGTCGCCAGCAGACCCAGATGCATACCGGGTCTGCCAACCTTGTTAAGCACTTCCTTGATCCGAGCCTGCTCCCAGAAACCTCCCCACATTTCAGATAGAGTGCCTGCCTTTATCCCTCTATCACCAAGCTTGCCAACCCCGGCGCAAATCCCCAGGGCTTCAACCGTCTCTTCCTGCACAAATGACTGAACATACTGAGAGAACCAGTCTTCCTTGGCAACTCCCCAGGGCCCGGAGTAAAGCGTAGGCGGTCGGGTATCCGCTCCAGTTCGGTATTCTACGGTGATCTCATCTTTACCGAAACCGAAGGTATGCTTGCCCGGATTCTCCCGGCGCTCTCTGGCAACATCTTCGACTTCTTCTTTGGTGAGCTTAACCACACGTTCAGTATCCATGTGAAAGACACCTAACTCGGCCAGCAGATCCACACCCGCTTTGAAAACCTTATCTGCTGTTTCATCATCGACAACCAGTTCTTCGGGATTGTATTTTATTTCATACTTTTTCACCAGTTCTCGAACCTTCATCGAGAACTCCATATCGAAATCATCGCCCTTCATCACCGGGCCGGTCAGAGCTCGTTCCTGAAATTCAATTATCGGAATCATATTTACTCCTTTTCCTTTTGCAGCTTGCAGTACCCTCCCGGGCCCACGGTGGCTGTTTCAATGCAGTTATTGCAATAGGCGCACTTTTTAATCTCTTTCTCGCGGCCTTCCTTTGCTTTCTTTGGCCAGTCGGGATCTCGAATGATTTGCCGGCAGACTCCGGCCAGATCGATTCTTTCTTCCTGCAAAAGTTTTTCGGCCAGTTTCGGGGTGGTTATTCTACCGGCTCCCATAATCGGAGTATCGCATCCGGCATTTCTTACCGCTGTGCGAATAGCTTCTGCGATATAGATATTGGTAGCCTCCGGCATGTAGGATTCCGGCATGCATCGGAAACCGCTGTAACCTCCCCACGGTGGATAAGGGAATGTCAGACCCCACGGATCAGTCCCGTAGGAATCGTCATATTTGCCACCCACTGAAACACTGATATAATCAAGACCTATTTCGGCAAGTTTAGCAGCGGTGACGGTTGACTGAACCATCGTGGTTCCACCAATGATAAACTCATCGCCATTAATGCGAATACCGATTGGGTAATCCGGACCCAGCGCCTTACGCATCCGTTCATACACTTCAACGGTGAACCTCATCCGGTTCTCCAGCTTCTTCCCGCCGTATTCGTCCTTTCTCTTATTATTCTTAAGTGAAAGAAAGTCGGCCAGGAGGGTGCCGTGAGCGGCGTGGATTTCGATACCATCAAATCCGCACTCCCGAGCCCGGAGAGCCCCGGCCTCAAAGTAATCGAGAACCGTGGGGATTTGTTCGGCAGGATACTCTTCCATAGGTTGCCGCCAGCCTCTGGCAGCCTTTACGAAATCATAAAGCTGAGGCACAATTTTGGTATTGGTCTGGCTATGGATTCGTTCAACCATTTCCTTGTAACCGGGGACGTATTCATCACCACTGAGCCTTGGCGCAGGAAACGGTCTCGGATTGACTGCCAGAGCGCCCAGCACGATCATCCCGGCTCCGCCTTCGGCTCGCCGCAGGTAGTAATCGCTGTATTCCGGAGTGCAGTAACCGCCGTGGGCCAGCCCTTCGTGGGCAGGAGCCATCACGATGCGGTTTTCCAGTTCCATTCCATTGATGTTTATGGGTGTAAACAGTTTTTCATATGCCATTGCTTTACCTCAAATATCCTTGAACACCGCGGCCGGCGCCATAACATGATTCGGGTCAGTTGCATTTTTGATATCTCTCAAAAGCTTGGAATAAGACGGCAGCAGGCCCTGTTCAAAATTGCGGAAGAACCCGGCGCTGGCCTGAGGTGAACCATACTCAATCGTAGCTTCAAAAAACATCCCCATAAATTGACGGAACCTGTTAATTGATACTTCGTCCATCGGATCAAATTCGACATCGAATTCAATCATGAATGTTTCCGTCCTTTCCCACGGAGCCAGATACATCCTTGGCTCATATACATCGCCTGAAAATGAAGTCATGGGATAGTTCAGTTTCTTGACTATTTCCATGGTCTTTTCATAAGCGCCCACTATTTTCGAAGGCGGTACATAGAAGAAGGCCATCAAGTTGGGTTCGTGGCGCAGGTAATGGCAAGCCGTCACTGAACTGCCGCGCCAAAGCTGTTCGAGATTCTCCTGAATTTTACCCTCGTACTGCACCAGGGCACCGCCCGCTTTGGTAATAGCATCAGTGATGAGCTTACGGTATACGTTTGCCTGATCTTCATTGTGGCAACTGATCCGGGCTACCATCAGCCAGGCGGCCATTGAGTCTTCCAGTTTTTTATACTCTACGGGGTCCTTAATAAGGTCGGATTCCGCAGCAATGGCCGCTGCCTGAATTCTATTCAGTCCGGTTACCTGCTTGCAAATACCCAGATTCACCACATTGCGCATCCCTTCGACGCAGGTGGCAAGATCAGGGAAGCCAATCTGGATCGGCTCCTCTATGGGACGAACGGGATAGAGTCGACGAACCATCTTGGTGATGATCCCAAAGGAGCCCATCGTCCCACGGTATAACTCAGTTAGATTTGGTCCCCAGGCGATACGGAAATAGGGATTGATCTCCTCGTGTCCCTGGAAGGCTGCTGAACCTGTCCGGAGTATTTCTCCGTTGCCCAGCACAATTTCAAGTGAGACCACTTCATTCAAATCGATGGCCCCGGTAGGCCCGCCACCGAGGCTGTAGTTACCGACAGGGCCGCCTGTATGCGGACCGCCGCCCAGCGGCAGCGGTTCCAACCCGACTTTCTGGCATTCGTAGATCAGTTTGGACCAGGTGACCCCGGATTCGATGGTAGCTGTCTTTGTTTCCTCGTTGATTTCCCATATCCGGTTCATCTTCCGCAGGATCACCATGGCGCCACCCTTGCGGGGTGACGTGCCTCCGCTCAGATTGGTACCATAAGAATAGGGATACAGTGCTATGTTGAGTTTATTGGCCAGCTTGACGATCGCCTGAACCTGTTCGGTACTTTCAGGAATTACGGCATAATCCGCCATATAGGATTTCAAAGCCTGCGATACTTCATCGCGGCAGTATACAATGATATCTTCTTTATCAGCGGTGATATTTTTTTCACCTACGATCTTCTGAGCTTCTTTATAGAATTCGTCATTCACACTTCCCATAATAAATGCCTCCGATAGATTCCTTTCCTCCCGTCCTTGACGGGAGGGACAAGAGGGAGGGTGAAAAGCAACGATGGCAGCTATTCTTTAAGATATTTACCTTAAACCAGCAAATATCAACCTCCCCCGCCCTCTCCATTTGAGGGAGAGGAATTACTTTTTGTACTTATCCATAGGACTCAAATCTATATCTAAATCTATTCCGAAGGCATAGTCAAGTGGTCTGGGCGGATTGGAGATGCCATTCGGGTCGAATACTTCCTGGAGTTCCTTTTCTTTGAGATGATAGTCCCCATAGGCCGGCCCGATAATCTGCGGCTCCGGTCCGTATGAACCCTGCAATCCGCAATAGGCCCTCAACTCAAGGTCCTGCCTCGTCGATTCCACAAATCCGACCTCATGCTGATAGCAATCGTTTGGATCGGTAGTCGGGTCAAAGTAGACCAGAATTTCACAAAACGCCACATGCCCGAAATCACCCATCTGTAGCCATCCGGGAATACCATAATCGGCGATCAATGGCGGGGTATATTTCCGTTTAAGTTCAGCGGCTGCCTTGGCCAGCTCCATGGAGGCATCGAGCGAATCGAAGTGGAACTTCATTGATGTCTCGGCTCCTCCGGGGAACATGATTCGATGGGCATCCGCGTTGTTGATCCACGATTCATCGAACGGCCGACCTTCTCGCAGGTCACCGCCAACCCGCCCGATAACATCCCGGACCACCCTTTCTTCATATTCCATCTGCCTGGTTCCAGCCAGTCCAACCAGCATGATTCGCATCATGTGAGGGTTATCTTTCTCCAGTTTGGGCAGGTCTTGATGCCATCTCTGATGGAATGATTCCTTGGATTCCGCCTTGGAGAAATACCGCCAGGTGAAGGGAGCGGTCATCAGCGCCATTCCCACCTGAGCTTTGGAAAGCTCAAACATGGCATTGGCCGCTTCTTCGATTGACGGATAAAACACGTTGATCCATTTAATAAGGTGTGGAGGCAAATTGAACCCGGTTTCCGGTGAAACGCCGGTGCGTTCCAGTTCCTGCCCCGGGAACGGGAAGAGCTTCGTCGCCATCTTAGTGACGATTCCCAATCCACCCTGCCAGCCAAAGGTTCCTCTTAAGACACCTCTGAGATCAGGGCCAAGACCTTCACCCCAGAAGTAGTCTTCGTCATCCTGAGAGGTTGAACCCAGAGTGACAATGTCGCCATCAGGCAGAACCCACTCGACTCCCAGCATGCGTCGCTGTGCCCAGCCCATGCGGTATTCCAGCGGACCAACACCTGCATTGAGGTGATTCCCGATAACCGTAGCACCAACGCCACATCCCGGCCCTTCTGTGGCCAGACCTCTCTTGAGGCATTCGGCCTGAAGCTGCGCGTAGATGACGCCCGGACCGACGGTCGCATACATGTTCTTTTCGTCGATTTCAAGGTAGTCCATCCGCTTCAAATCGATACTGACCACATCCGGTACTTTAGGCGCCTGAGTGGTAATCCCAAAGCAGCCGATGGGGATGAAAGCTATCTTGTACTGATTACATACCTTGAGTATCTGCCGAACCTCTTCGGTACTTCCCGGCAGAATGACACAGGCAGGTTTGAGTGCCTGCCCTTCCAGCGCGGGCCGGTTCTTGCCGTAGCCGCCCTTTCGATAGCTTTCGCAAACTCCGGGATCATCTGAGATGAACTCCGGCCCGACGATCGATTCCAGTGCCTGATAGGCTTCTTTCAATATGCTCATTTTTTACTCCCAATTGCCTGAAGCATGATCTCGGCGATATCGTAAGTCTGGATTTTTTCCTTGCCTGCCTTGATGGCATCATTGAAGTTTTCTTTGCAATACGGACAGGCGGATATGATGGCCTCAGCTCCGGTTGTTTCCTTGGCTTCCTCTATCCTTTCCTGGGCAGACCACAGGGCAAGGTCATTGAAGGCATCCTTCACCCCTCCTCCGGCTCCGCAGCACCAGGCCTGATCTTTTCTCCTCTCCATCTCCTCGACTTGAAGGCCGGGAATGGCATTGAGAATATTCCGGGCCGGTTCGTAAGCACCGTTGGTTCCTTTCCGGCGCGGCTTGGGCGGATCGAAAATCCCGTATTTACCGCGTTTCCCTTCCCAGTGCGTCCACGGCTCGCTCATCCTTCCCAGACGGCACGGGTCCTGATAGGTCACCCTCATATTGACCGGCGTATTAAACTTCAGTTTTCCTGCCTGAAGCTGCTGATCCATGTATTCGGTGAAGTGCAGTACTTCAAATCCCAGATCGGCAGTGGATTTACCCATTATCTTCGGGTAGAGCACTTTCAGCGTCTGGAAGCATTCAGCGCAACTGGCAATTACCGTTTTGGCCCCGGAATCCTTGATAGCCTTCAAATTGTGTTCGGCTGCTTCTCTTGCCTGATCAACCAGCCCGGTATTATAGAGTTGATTGCCACAGCACCACTCCTGCTCACCCAGAATCATGAACTCCGTGCCGGTGGCTTTGAGCAGTTTTGCGGTAGCCTGAGCAAGCTGCTTCTGCTTGAACGAAGAATTGCAGCCGACGAAGTAGAGCACATCAGCTTTTTCAGCCGGCTTTACATCAGCCGGAAGCCATTTGGCCCTGCTGTTGTTATCTAAACCGTAACGGTTCTTATTTTTGGAAATTTTATCTGCTACAGCCTTGTGTTCCGGCATGGGACCCTGCCCATCATCAACAGCCTTTTGCCGCATCCATTCCAGCACCTGCGAGGGCTCCAGCCCAACATTGCGCAGGCATTTAACATCGCAAGCGCCGCCGAGGGTACAGGCGTATATCTCTTCGAGGAGTTTGGGTGAGTATTCAATCCGATTTTCTGCCATTGCCAAAGCTATATCGTACCTGCCGTTGGCCGCATAAGAATCGAAGAGATACTTGGCATTACTGGGGCACAATTTTGAGAACCGCAAACTTGCCATCCAGATAAAATCTACCCACTTGCAGTTAGTGCAGCGGATACAATTTTGGGCATCCCATTTATAAGTTTCAAAATCAATTAACATATCGCATAACCTCCCTTAGAAGCAGAGCCTGCCCGGATTCATAATATTGTTCGGGTCAATCACGTTCTTGGTTTTCTTCAGCATCATAGTGTAACCGGTTGCCCGGGGATAGACCAGGTCGGCCAGCATGCCATACGGTCGAGAGTAGAACGCTCCAAGGCCAAGTGCCACTCTGGCAGCTTCAGCATAAAGTGCCTTGATCTTTGCAACTTCACTATCGTTGGCAGGATCGTAGAAGAAATTAAACTCGCAGTGACAGGCCCGGCCGGACTCGATGGGCTGGATGTAGCAGCCGACATCAGCCATAGGATAATCGAATTGAGCTGCAATATTGGTAACGGCATCAACAAACATAGGAGCCTTTTCCATAGTTGTCAGGAAGAACAGGTCCTGCGATACTCCCTTATATGCCCATTTCCAGTAGGTTTTGTCTTTAGGCCAGGCACTTCGGAGGATATCCACTATCCTTCGCTCCACACCCGGAAGTCCCGCTATTGAAGTTTGAACATTGGAAAGGGACAGTTCGTTGGCTATTTCGCGAAGAGTCTCTTCTTCGTACTCAATTCGTTCTTTCGGTAGCACAGGCGCTCCCGAACAAACAAGGATCAGTGTCCATGGTGCAAGCATACCTTTGAGATCCTCGATGTCTTTTGTTGTACCATCAGACAGGAGAGCAGCAAGATCGATTCGGTTAAGCAACAGGAGCTCGTAGCCAATTACCTTTCGCCCGATTCGGTACATCAGTTCAATGGCATCACCGGCATCATCAAACGGCATGAAGAAGGCTTTGTTTACCTCGGGCAGAATCTCAATTTTGATATTCGCCCAAGTGAGTATCCCGAACGTGCCCTGAGCTCCCTGGAACATTCTCCACCAGTCGAGTCCCGGGCCATGAGGGAAAGCACCTCGAGCCACACTGCCGGTATCCTCTCCGATGCCGGCGGCAGCGGCGCCTGTGCGGAATATCTCGCCCCTGGGCCAGACAACCTCGGTAGTCAAAAGCGGTTCGTCGAACTCAAACCTTGGAATGAGAATTCGCTCCCTTTCCAGATGACTGGTAAGCACAGATTTCTGAGGATGCGCTCCGAGCGGGAACAACGGCATGTATCCCTTCTTGGCAAGAGCTGTCTGCAATTGCGACCAGGTAACTCCCGGCTGAATTCGCGCTTTCCGGTTGTGCTCGTCAATATACAGCACTTTGTTCATCTTGGAGAGGTCTACCATTATCCCGCCAAGGTTGGGGATAGCGCCTCCGGTGAGATGAACCCCAGAACTACTGGGAATAAGCGGAGTGCTCGTTTCATTGGCCAACTGAACAATCTTGAGGATTTCCTCCGCTGTCTGTGGCCGGGCCACATAGTTGGGTGTCCGGGGTGAGCAAATACTGTAATCCTTGGAGTACTTCTCCAGCTCCTTCGGATTATCCGAGACATTTTTGCTACCCACGATTTTGACCAGCTTTTCTTTAACTGCCATACATATAACCTCCAATTACTTTTTTCACTAGCTGATTTATTAATCCGGCAACCAAATACGGCATGTCATTCCGGCCTTCGAGCCGGAATCCACTTCCCTACCACCATCTGGATTCCCGCCTCCGCGGGAATGACATGAAAGGTGATTATGCTCTCTTTTAATCACCGGACTAATCCTCATTTTCCCTTATTGTTTCCAGAAGATTCTCAAGCGTAGCTGAATCCACTTTTTCACGTGAATAAACCACCATTCTGTCATCAGTAGAACTGATAAGAACGAGTTTATCCGGATATTCTTCATCGAAATGCGCACGATCCGGGTTATCGTCTATCGCGTCACGATCAACAACGACGATCCTGGGAGTCAGATCGGCCATAAGACTGGCGGCTGTAGCTTCATCCTGCGCGGTAACCACCTCTGCCGATCCGGCATTTTCGATAATCAACTTAAGGCCCTGAGATACCAGTTGTTGCTCAGATACAACCAAAACACGTGGTATAGCCATAGCGACTACCCCCCTGCCTCTAACAATATCAAGGGGCCATATAACCGGTATAGCCCCCATTGGTAGGGTTTTTCATGAGGAAGTATCAAGTCGCGGGTAGCACGCATGAACCAATACGAAGTATCAGCACACTTATGCTTGCCATAGAAGGGCCTGTAGTTGTAGAATCTATAGGCGGTGCCTGACTGTTCAGAAAGGTAATATTATGGAATCCAAAATAAAAGTGATGCTGGTTGACAGAAGGGAAATCCTCAGGGAAGGCCTTACTGTCATTTTGGAACGTGACCCTGATATTGAAGTCATCGCCAGATTCAGTTCCGGCAAAGAGGCTATGGAGCAGGTGGGCATACTTAATCCGGACATTGTGATCACCGAAGCGGATATGCCGGAAGACGTCTACCTTGAACTGACACAGCGGATCAAGGAAGTACCACCCCACACGAAGATCATGGTGCTTACCCATGCAAAGCAGGAATCTGCTCTGTTTCGCGCTCTGAAATTGGGGGCACGGGCATACTTAACGAAACACATCGGCGTGGATGACCTTATCAGCACAGTGCATCGTGTCCATGCGGGAGAGGTGATTATTTCTGCCCCGATGGCAGCCAAGATGCTTGATGAATTTGTCCTTATGGAAGAAAAGAAAGATACGGGCTCAGCGGATCAGGAGACAAATTTGAGCAAACGGGAACTGGAAGTCTTGCAACTGGTTGCTGGGGGTACTACTAATAAGGAAGTAGCGGAAGATCTCTTTATCAGCGAGAACACTGTCAAGGGGCATTTGAGCAGGATACTGGAAAAGATGAATGTCCGCAATCGTCAGCAGGCGGTGGTCATGGCAATGGAGAAAGGTATTATCAAGAAAGCAACCAACCCGGCAGAGCCAGGAAAGTAAGCAAGGTGCTCACTTTTATACCGATACCGGCCCAAACACCAGATATGCCTCCTGAGAACTATCTTCGCCCAGATGGGTAAATCTGGCTTCAAGAGACATCCCGAGTTCGATGTTTTCCGGCACATTCGCATCCACACCATCGATCAGAGCAACCACACTACCCCCTTCTTCCAGTTTAACCACACCAGCGCAATAAGGGTTCTCCGTTGAATATCCCTCCTCTGCCATGAAGGGAGGGCATACTGCTGTGCAGGTGAAAGATTCAAGTTTTCCCTTGCCTTTCAATTCTATCCATTCCATTTCACTGTCGAGGCACTCATTACATATAGGGCGAGGAGGTACGGAGATCGCACCGCACGAACAGCACTTTGAACCCATGAGCTTCCCCTGCCTGAGAAAATGAGAAGAAGCGATATTTCCCAAAGGTAGTTGTTCCATCGATTACCTCCGCTCCAGAATTGTGACCAGACAGGTACCGCCATGACCACCTACATTGTGGGCAGCACCTATGGTCAGGTTGGGATTGGGAATTTGTCTGGGCCCTGCCTGAGCCTTTAGCTGAGTCCACACTTCCAGTAGTTGAGCAGTTCCGGTGGCACCGACCGGGTGGCCTTTGCACTTCAGCCCCCCGGAAGTATTGATTGGCTTCGGGCCATCCAGTCTGGTTAAGCCGGCTTCCGCCGCTTTGTATCCTTCACCGGGAGGAAAGAATCCCATGTCTTCAGTAGCGATGACTTCGGCGATAGAAAAGCAATCATGAACCTCTGCAAACTGAACATCCTCGGGTGAAAGTCCCGATATTTCGTATGCTTCGTTAGCCGCGTACTTTACACCTTCAAGAGAGGTGAGGTCTTTGCTTGAACTCAAACCGGTGCTGCTACCCTGCCCCAGTCCGATAACATATATTGGGTCGTCAGTGTAATTGCGTGCTATTTCCTCAGCCACTAGGATAATACAACTGGCTCCGTCGCTGATGGGACAGCAATCATAAAGATGCATTGGCCATGAGATCACCGGATTAACTTTGGAATCACGGAGAAAATCCTGTTCACTGTTCCATGGTGATAGTTGTTCCCCTTTCTGTTGTGCGCGCTCAATCCGCTTATCCATTATATTTCGAATCGATAAACCAAACTGAGCTTTCGGATTCATCGAGGCATTGTGGTGGCTTTTTATGGTGACAGGCATCAACTGCTCGCGGGTGATCCCATACCTTTCAAAATAGGCCACGGCCCGTGTACCATACAGCCCCGGAAATGTGAACCCGGTTCGCGCTTCATCAGGGAACCCCCCCAGCGCCAACCCTTCCGTGGCCAGTGGCGTAGAGCATTTTGACATCTCTTCAACGCCGCCAACCATGACGATATCATAAAAACCTGAGGCAATGGCAAAAACCCCTTCCCTGAAAGCGGCGGCACTGGATGCACATGCCCCCTCTATTCTGGTGCATGGCTTGGGAGTGAGGCCGATCAGGTCAGCAATAATGGGGCCCCAATGTCCCTGATGAACAAAGAACTCACTGGCAAAATTGCCGAAATAAACTGCATCGATATCTTTTGGGTCTATTCCTTTCTCAACAGAGGATATTGTTTCCTGATAGGCTTCAGTAAACAGGTTGAGTGAATCCTTATCTTGGAACATGCCGAACTTTGACATGCCGGCGCCGACTACTGCTACCCCCCTGCCCAAACTCCTTTTCTTATGGTACATTTTATCTCCTAAGCGGATCAACTGAGGTTACCGGTCATCTGCCGGGGAAATCCGGCTTCCTCTTTTGCACAAATGCATTGACGCCTTCAGAGAAATCCTCACTAAGGTAATACTGCTGTACTGAAGCTTTCTCCAGTTGTAACCCAGTATAAAGATCAGTCTGAATTCCTTTATTAACCAGCATCTTGACGCACTTTGAAGCCATCGGACTTCTTTCGGAAAGCTTTTTGGCCATTTTCATGGTGACTTCTTCCAGTTTGTCGTCCTCGGCCACATGGCCAACGAACCCATAGGTCTGCGCTTCTTTAGCGGTCAGCCAGTCTCCGGTGATAAGCAGTTCTCGAGCTTTTCGGAAGTGCATTTGTCGAATAAGTCTCTGCGTTCCGCCGCCGCCGGCAATTAATCCATACCCGGCATGCTGATCGCCGATTCGGCAAGATTCGGCCGCGATGATGATATCGCAAACTTCAGCCAGTTCAATACCCCCCGCCAGCACCATGCCGTGCACGGAAGCAATCGTGGGGATGGGAAGAGCCTCTATGGCATCATAAGTATGATGGCAGAGTTCTACGAATCGCCTCATTCCAGGAACATCACCCAGTATCTTCTGAACTTCTTTCAGATCAGCTCCGGCACAGAATGCCCTGCCGTTACCTTTAATAACCAGCACCCGGGTTTCTCCGTCATTCGCAACATCTTCGGTCACCGCAAACAACTCATCATATACCTGAGGGCTCAACGCATTCAGATCGTCCGGTCTGTTGAGAGTTAGAGTTGCAATGCGATCTTTCTTCTCCAGAATAATAGTTTCAAATTTCATAAAATCCTCCTGTTGTCAGTTAAGTTCCATAATCATTTTAGCCACAATTCGGCCGCTCTCGGCCGCTCCGGAACCCACAATCCACCCTTCAGGCTTAACCCCATCACCTACATTATACAGATTTTTGACAGGTGTTTTCTGGTTCACATCATATCCCTGCCATGCTCGGGTGCAGGGCCATTCACCCGCGAAGTTTCTCCTAAGCAGCAACTGTCCTCCGCTTTCTTCGAAATTGGGAAAGACCTCTGTCAGGTCCTGCATAAAGATATCATGTTCTTCTTTTGGATCATAATCCAGCGTGGATTTGGGAACGGCAAAGCCATGCAGTAAATGTTTTCCAGTACTAGCATGCTCCGGCCACATAATGGTGGGGACGCTCCAGCTCACTTTCCTGCGGGTATCCGTGGTGTAAAGGGTGCCCGGGAAATCCAGCAGGGGTTTATCCGTGGTGAAAAGGTAATCCATTCCCACGCCGGGCCTGATTTTTTGAGCCACTTCTTCCAGATAGGTTTTGCTGAAATTCTCCTCTCCTGCCAGCCCGATAGTTTTCTTAGGCCCTGCATTGCTGATCACCACCGCTGCTTCCACTTCCACACGGCCATTTCGTTCGGCGATAATCCCTCGGGCCACGCCATCTTCAACTACTATCTTCTTTACTGTAGTCAAGTCCATTATCTGACCGTTGTTTTCTCTGATAGCTTTCTCAAAAGCATCGATGATATCCTTCAGTCCGTTTTTTGGGATAAGAAACTCGCTTTTCCCTTTGAATGAAAGCAAAGCGCGAATGAATTCACCCGCAGGCAATTCATGGGAATTCATGCCGCACCACGTAGCAATCTGCGCCTGAAAAATATTGTGAATGGTTTCATTTCCGGTATACTGCTCCAGCCAGTCTTTGAATGTAACAGAACCCGAAGGCAGTTCGCTCATAGCCTGAACCAAAGCAGTCATCACCCGATTCACTTCATCTTCATTATCGCTGGCCATTGAAAGCAGGTATTTCAAGGCTCCTTTTTCCGGCCAGTCATAGATCTTACCGTTGATCCGGTACCGGGCCAGGGGAGTACCGGCACCACGCATTTCAATCTCACCAGCTCCGACATCTTCGAGTGTTTTGTAGACCGGGTCATCCTTGCCGTAAAGCAACATCCAAGAAGCAGTGGGAACGGTGAAACCTTTGTATTTAACCGAGGTGTAACGCCCGCCCGCAACAGGCATCTTTTCTAGTATTACAACATTGTAACCCGCATGGGCCAACAGGGCACCGGTGCACAGGCCGCCAATGCCGGAACCGATGATTGCCACATCTGCGTTTATTTTGGACAACTATGAAGCCTCCAGTGCATCGTTGGAACAGCAGTTGAGACACATCAGACACTCAGTACAGATTTGGGAATCCAACTGAACAACAAATGAATCGGATACCTGCAGGGCTTCTTCCGGGCAAAATAGAACACATGAACCGCAACCGATGCACTTTGCCTCATTTACCGTGACGGCCATTTCTGATTACTTATCCTTTTTTTCTTGCGGGGGAGCCGGATTTGTGTAGTCAGGCAGTATTTTCTCGGGTACCAGTTTAGCAATCTCATCGAACCGCCACGGACCGTGTTCTTTGGCATCACGGCGAAACTGGGTTTCCACTTTGGGCTGGTTCCAGACCCCGATTGCCCCCGGGGTTGTCAGAAACAGCTGCCCGTTAATATCTGCGGCTTCATCGCTGGCCAGGTACACCATGAATTCAACAAAGTATTCCGGAGGCATTAAATCCTCCCTGATCTCTTCCAGCTGTTCAGGAGGCATAATTCCGGCAGCTACTCGTTTCTCAAGAGAGGTAACCACCTCACCGGCGAACATGCGTGTTGATGCTCGTGGCACAAATGCATTACAGGTAATCCCGTATTTGCCCAGTTCCTTTGCGGCTCCATAGGTAAATGTGGCGATCCCTCCCTTGGCAGAGGAATAATTCAGATGGCTTGGCCCGCCGGTGAAGGCTTCGGAGACACAATTGATTATGCGGCCAAATCGCTGCTCTTTCATAAACGGCGTGGCATGCCTGGTTAGATTAAAGGTGCCTTTAAGGTGAACCCCAACCACCTGATCCCACTCTTCTTCAGACATGTTCCAGACCATCTTTGGCTTATCGATCCCGGCGATATTGCACAGGATATCAATCCGACCAAAACTATCCACACAGGTTTTGACCATGGCTTCGGCATCAGCGAAACTGGATACATCACCGTAATTTGTTACGGCCTTTACCCCTAACGCCTGACATTCTTTGACTACCTCATCGGCCGGGGATTCGGTCTCTTTGGCGCCATTAATTGCCACCCCAAGGTCACATACCACTATATTGGCACCTTCGCGTGCCATCGCCAGTGCTATCGCCCTCCCGATCCCTCTTCCGGCACCAGTGATAACTGCATTTTTACCCTTCAATTTATTGCCCATTTTTCAATCCTTTAAATCATAGATAACTCTAGAATATCAGTGGGACCGTAACCATTCCATGCTCCGTTGGTAGGGTTTTCAGCACCCGGTACTAGTACATTGTTAGCACTGATGAACTAACCGGCTTGCCTGCTCTCAAAGGATGCTGCCCTGTGTGTTAAAGTGGTAGATGTCCTTTTCTTTTGCAAGCATATATATTAGAGACCTGACGCAAGTGAAGTTTCTATTTAATTGCCTGAGTTGCTAATATGCGAAAAATATCCCTGAGCGAACCGCTGCAAATCAACTGCGACTTTTGGGCAGACTTTTTTATTTGGCCTTCTCGGCAGCAAAGATGGCTGCCCCGATAGCCCCCACCAGTTGCGGGTTCTCTGGCAGTTCAACGATTTCCGTTTTCAGTAGTTGCTCGAGCCGCTTCGTCAATTCGGCATTCTTGGCTATACCCCCGGTAAGAGTGATGTCTTTTTTGATATCGATGCCACGCAGTAATGAAAGAATGCGGTAGGCTATGCTATCGATTATGCCTTTGGCTATGTCGGCAGGAGCTATGCCTTTCAGGATCAGGCGTTTGATCTCAATCTCAACCAGGACGGAACAGGACTGGTTCAGAAATACCGGGTTGGTAGACCGGAGTGAAAGCGGGCCGAGTTCGCAGATATCGATTCCCAGGCTCTCTGCTATCACTTCCAGAGACCTGCCGGTACCGGCGTCACATTTATCGGTCATTCGGAAATTCTTCAGGACGCCTCCCTCCTCTGCGCTGATGGTTTTGTAATCCTGCCCTCCTCCATCAATGATGGTTCTCACCCCAGGCAGCAGCCAGCAAGCCCCCTTGCTGTGGCACGAAATTTCGCTCATGTTATCCTGCGCGAAGGGCACGATATCGCGTCCGTACCCGGTGCTCACGCAATAGTCAATTTCACTGTAAGAAAGGTCAAGTTTCCCCAGCAACCTATCCATCACCTGAGTGGCCGATTGTACAGCATCAGCACGCACTGCGATGATTTCGGAACCGAGAATACTATCGTTCTTAATTACCACAGCTTTGGCGGTGAGGGCTCCAATATCGCATCCGGCAAAAATCATTTTTTCACCACTATTTCGCCTGTCGTTCGCTGGCCAGCAATGCAGCGCCGAAGGCAGCAACAGCCTGGGGATCAAACCCGCCCAGATCAGCAAATTTGAGGTTTAATTCCCTTTCCAGGTATTTCACTATGGCGACGTTTTTGGTGATACCACCTGTCAGGGCTACCTCAGGCAGCAAACTTATCCTTCTGGCATTCCCAGCTATTTTGGCGGCCACTGCGTAGATAACCCCGGCGAATACATCAAGCTTGTTGTGCCCTTCATTGATTCGAGATATTACCTCGCTTTCAGCGAATACCACGCAGGTGTTGGTTATCTGGAAGGGGTTATTTGAAATAGGGAAGTCGTGGGTTAAATCATTCACAGGGATTTCCAATGCTTTTGCCATGATCTCGATGAACATCCCGGTTCCGGCGGTGCATTTGTCGATAAAAGCCGATTCCAGCAGTTCACCATTCTCGCCAATTTTGTTAACCAGCAGTGTGTCTCCGCCCACATCAATCACCGTTCTTATTTCAGGGTTGAGTTCTTTTAGAGCCCGATGGAGGCAGGGCTCGTGATGAATGACTTGATTGGCAAAGGGAACGATCTTTTTGCCGGATCCTGTGGCGACGCATGAATCGATTCTTTCCTGTGGCAGGCCGGCTTTATTCAAGGCTCTCTCCATTGCGCTTGTGGCAGCCTTGATGGGGAAACTTTTATAAGGGACGATTTCAACGGCAAGGATAGCACCGTTTTCGGTGATGACAACCTTTGCTGAACTAATTCCCAAATCGCATCCAGCGCATATCAATGTCTGTCACTCCTGAGGCTAATTCTCGATCCAAAACTCCCACTGGCAGGCAATCTCGTCAGGCTTTCCATTGAAACCTGTCTTCAGAGGTTTAACCTTAATATCAGGATTGATAGCTTCGGTGTAGGCTTTAATGGCGGCATCCTCCAGCACATTACAGGTCCAGTTAAGTTTTTCGGGGTTGCTGTGCTTTAGCGCTGCGAATGCGGGGCAGTGTTTTACGGTAAGAACAGCTTTTCTTGAGTCCTTGAGATCCCAGTCGTAATCGTAGATTCCTTGCGCGAAAGAAGGAACAAACTGATTTACTTTGACGTAGGCTTCGAGGTCATTCCCCTGAATGTTGAGGGCTTGCATGGTCCATTTTATCTCGTGTTTGCCAATCCGACACCAATTCTCGATGAGGCATTCACGAGCCACTTCTTCTCCGGCCCGCTTGCCCATTTGCTCTTGCCAGAAACTATCCAGTACCAGGATTTCCCTGCAATAGGCCTGCAGCAATCTGGCCAGTGTTTCCTTGGAGAAATCCTCATAGCGAATATCGCGTTTGAAGGGGCCGTTGTAATCGGGCAGTTCTTCCATGAGACTCTTCTTAATTCTCGGGATGTCAGACGATTTCGGTGACCGCCCGGTCGACTTTGTTGTTGTGGGTCCAAAACCAGTTCACATGCCCGTTAATCCGGTCAAACTTCAGATACCCTGCGTTAACCAGCGTGCCGATGGTCTTGCTGATGAAATCGGAATGCATACCTGTGATGGGGGCAAGATGAAGGGCAAGCTCCGCAGATGGCTTGAGCCCGTTGATGGCCAGAGCACCCATTTTAGTTATTATGTCTTCGGTGAGCAGTTTGAAGATAAGCCTCATCCGGTAATCCCCTTCAACCCTGAAGGATTCATCCTCAGTGCACTGGTTTTTGCGGCAACGTTGCTTAACTTCTTCCCAACCATCCAATTGGTTTTTCTCAAAGTCGTTCAGGAATTTATCCAGGTCATCAGCACTAAGTTCCGAAGTGCGCACTACGGCACGGTTGGCATCGTAGAGATCCCAGTTATCGGTGAGTATTTCCAGATCATACTGGTCGACTTCTTCCCGTACAGTAGTTCCAGGAAATGGCGCCAGCACATGGTAGCCGTACTCGATATCCAGTTCCTCGGCAAATTTGCTGGAATCTGCCATGGTCTGATGGGTCTCTCCCGGCAACCCGATCATGAAGGATGCATGGGTTCGAATTCCCACTTCCTTGCAATAGCGAACCGCGGCGCGGGCCTGATCCATGGTGATACCCTTCCTGACCCGTTTGAGCATTTCAGGATTGCCGGATTCTATCCCGAAACTAATGGCATCACACCCGGCATCCTTCATAATCTGGAGCGTTTCTATATCCACGGTATTGACCCTGGAGAAGGCGCTCCAGCCGAAATGCAAGTCTCGTTTTATGATCTCTTCGCATAGTGCCTTGACGCGTTTTTTGTTGGCGGTGAAGATATCATCAGCGATGTTAATCCGGTCAATCCCATAAGTCATGAGATGCTCGATCTCGTCCACTACATTCGCCGCCGAACGATGACGTACTTTGAATCCTACCATTTTCCGGCCCAGGCAGAAAATGCAGCGATTGGGGCAACCCCGGCTGGTGATGATGCTTACCGGGAAGCCCAGCGCCTGGTAGCGTGACAGGGGCAGCAGATGCCGTGCCGGGAGTGGCAGGGTGTCCAGATCATCAATCGTCGGTTGAGGTGGGGTGATGATGATTTCTTCGCCATCATTAAAGGCAATGCCGTTAATGCCGGGCCAGGATTGCCTGTCATCGATGACGGGCAGGAGTTCCGCCAGGGTCGCTTCCCCCTCCCCCACGATAATGAGATCAAGTTCCGGATATTGTTTGAGCGTGCGTTCGATATCGAAACTGACATGAGGACCGCCCATCATGGTTATAAGAGAAGGATTATGCCATTTGGCTTCCTGTATAATGCCGGCGGCGGCGAGGAAATTCATAGTTACCGCGGTGGCCCCGACGATATCCGGTTTGAAGGAATCGAGATCGTTCCTCAGTTTTTCCGGGGTATACTGGCTAACGATGTAATCGAAGATAGCGACTTCGGCCCCTGCCTCGATGCAGGCAGCGGCGACGTACGAAATACCAAGAGGAGGCGAAGGGGCCTCTGTCAAGGGATATGGGGGGGCGATGAGTGCTATTCTCATTGTTAGTTGCTGGCCCTTATCTTAATGATGTTGTTTAATACGATATCGCGAAGGGCCGAAAACCCCGGTGATTCGGCGGGAAGCTCAATTACCGGCTTGGCCATGAGATCGTAATAAGCGATTTGCTCATCTTGCGGGATTATCCCGAAAAGCTCCAGACCTATCCTTTCAGCGGCCTTGGTCAGGATATCTTCATTCCCTGAGACTCTGTTGAAAATAATTCCCATTCTTTCGCACTTGATTACTTTATCGTTTTCCACCATACCTTTGATCATTTCCGCTGTTTCAACGCCACGGGCAGTGGCATCGGAGACGACGATCAGGGTGCTGATACGCCGCATGACCTGGCGGTTGAGTTGCTCAAGGCCGGCTTCTCCATCAATGAGGATGGTATCGAAGCTTTTGGAGAGTACCTCAATGGTTCCACGGAGAAGATCGTTGACGGGGCAGTAGCAACCCAGCGTCTCGGTGCGGCCCATAGCCAGGATGGCATAATCATCCAGTTCGTCCATAGCTTCAAAGGCCATATAATCCAGTGAATTGACCATTTCTTGCTTTTGTTTGCTATCCGTTCCTATCACACCTCTGATTATATCTTCCCGGACCTGTCCCATAGTACGTCTCACACTTATTCCCAGGGCCGTCAGGAGACCCATGGCAGGGTCAGCATCGATAAGTAACAGGTTGCCAGCCTGCTTGCTTTCCACTAAAATCCGGCTCGTCATAGCCGTGATTGCTGTCTTGCCCACACCTCCTTTTCCAACTACAGCCATTATCTGCTTGCCCGAATCAATTTCACTAGCCATCTTCATTTACCACCTATCTTCAGTTAAGATCAAGATTGACTATCGGGTTTTGCCAGGGACGATATGTTATCGCCGCTTTTCTCTCTCATTACGATAGCTCCCTCAGGACAGATCGGCACACAAACGCCACATCCCCTGCATTTATCTGGGTTGACTATTGCTTTATCCCCGCTCTCATTCATCCTGATGATGTTGTATATGCAGCCACGTTCATCAATGCATGCTTGGCAACCAACACAGGCATCGGTGATTTCAGCCACGTAGCGCGAACGCTCATCAATGAACACCGCTTCGTCATCGTCTCCTCTCTGCTTGCCCCGAATGGCATCCAATTCCCTGATATCATCACAGACTGCCTGGTTTGAGCAGGCGCTGCAATTTAGATCGCAATCGAATTCATCGAGATCATATCCCTTTTCCTTCCAGTATTCCTTAACTATTTTAGTGCGGATGCTGTCGACCTCTCCGGCGATCTCGTCCAATTGCCTTATATCATCTTTGGTTGTGGTGATAAAGGCAATTTCCATTGTCTCCACTTCGGGCACGTTGGTTTTAATAGCGATCATTAATGCCCTGGCCAGCGTTTCCAGCGTGAATCCTTTGGCAGCGACATCCCTGCTAATCCGGCCCCAGATGCTTTTGGAGGAGCTTCTGACCATGTACCCTTCCAGGCTGTCTGAAATGTGCTGGTACTCTGCGGCTTTCTCATACGCTGCAGAATCGAGATTCTTGCCTGCCATCATTATGACCTGTCCGAAGGGCTGGCTTCCCCCTTCCAGTTCCGGTATGTCTGGTCCGATGAGGGTGACGTGACCATCGCGGAGAAGTGACGTATCTTCGGTCCACATGATGGAACTGGTGGAACCCTCGGTCGGATTGCCCAATTCGGCAAAGGTATCCGAGCGCAGGATTATCCCGGGGTTAGCTCCGGGACCCACCTGAACCGGCATACCTGCTTGGAGTTCATCCACCGAAGAAGGGCAGTTGAATTCCTTCGTATCCCTGCTTTGCAGGTATTCATGTACCTTTTCGATATGATCGTTAAAACCAGACATAATTAACCAAGTCCCATAGCAGTAAAGAACTGTGATATTTTATCTTTTATCTCATCAATAGTCATGTAGCGATAATCGGCGACATCGAGTCCGAGATAAAGGAAGGGAACGCCGAGTTCGCGGCACACTTCGCGCATCAAACTGCTGCTGGCGGCCATATCCTTGTGGCCCATATGGCCGGGGAAAATGACGCAATCGATCTTGTAATCCTTGACGATTCGCTGGATATCATGGATGACATTATCCGCCAGCCCTCGCGCCTGGTGAATCATCGGGCCGTCCTGGAAGGCCCTTTTGGCCAGTCCTCTGAACAAGCTGTCCTCTGTCGAGGTATCGATCAGATCGTAAGGGCAATAGCTGACCATATCCATGGCGATGACTGCCCCCCACTCCTGTTCCATCCACGAAGCGATTTCCCCGAAGTAGAAAGGCTGGATATCATACCAGAACGCCCGGATTTTCTGCCCCGGAACTTCAGGCTTGTTTTCCTTCACTCGCATCTCCGCGTCGGCAATCATATCTTCATACCAAACTCTTTTACCCGGAACACCTGCCCCACTGGTATTTATCTGGAAAAAGCAAGACATGGGAAGAATGTAGCTGTGAGGCGTAGGACTCGATCTTCTGATTTCGTTGTATTCCATCCACAGGGCGTAGCATTTGTTGGTTTCCTCGACGACTTCCCGAAGATGGTCGATATCCATAGTTTTGCCGGTATGCTCTGTGATGAATTCCACCATCTCACGCATTTGTTGGGCATAATACCCGATAGCCCTGTCATCGTTGTGATACGGGGCGTCGGGAGCAAAGACCGGGATATTGCGCCAGTCCTGGTGATGCATGAAGGCGGCATGCCAGCCGGCGATGCTGTCGCAGGGTATCGTGAGTGCCAGATATGCCGTAGGTAAAGGATACAGGCCGGCAACCTGGAGGTACTGCCCCAGGCGAATCAGTGTACAGCAATCTCTTGGTATGTTGAGCTTATCCGCTTCTTCGAGGTCTTCCGCAATGTGTGGCCCGCCGCCGGTCCCGCTGCCGGCGAAAAGCTGTTGAATATGAAAATACCAGTGGACGTCCATAGCGGTGAGAATCTCCACCGGATTAGTGTACTGGCTGGCCATAAAGGGCAGGCCGTTTTCGACGCATTCGAGGGTCTTGCGGTGCTGTTCGGTGATGTTCTTGAGTATCGGCAACTGCAAATGGCCCATTTCCCCCGGTTCCAGTTCGAGAAGTGGGATAATAGATTCGTAGGTTTCGAGTTCCTCTCTTATTCTGGATATGCTTCTTTCTTTCTTATCATCCATGCTTATTTTCCCATCGTCTCCAGAAATGCCTGAATTCGCGTTCGCAATTGTCCGACCCCGCTAAGCGTATACTCTCGATCAAGACACAGGAGCGGTTTATCCCATTCTTTGAAGTCATTAATCATTGAATATTCCTCAAACCCCCATACCTCGCAAAATGCCATGCGGGAGTAAATAGTGCCATCAACATTGAAATCGCTGAGCATCTGGCGGACATAGTCGGCTCTTTTATCATACTCGCTGAACATTCTGGCACAAGATGGACGTTCCGCGATCTGGTACTGGGCCAGAGCTGCAAGGGGATCATCGATACTTTCATCTACATCCTTCCACAGTATTCTCGATCCGAAGCATAGGGAATCGGCTACCACCAGCGCCCCCTGGTCCTCGATGACTTGCAGATATCCCGGGTTATCGAGCTCTCTGCCGAGGATCATCAGTCTTGCCTGGTAGTCGGTGATGCCTTCAGCATTGCCGAGATCATTCAGAAGCTCTTTCATTAACTGGTTGAACCGCTCTGGCGGCATGGCGGTGCTGGCTACCGTAATGGCCAGGGTTTGCGCACCGGTGATGGGCGGGTTATCGGCTTTGCGTAATTCGTAAAGCTGGCGCATGAGACGCCGGGTTTCATTATGAAGTTTGATGGCCTGGCGCAATTTTTCATCGGTGATCTGCACGCCGAAATGGTTCTGCATATCATCCCTGAGGATAGCCAGTTCTTCTCTGAACCATTCCACTTGCGCCTGTTCAGCCTTTTTGGGCAAGCTAAGGATCTTCACGAAAGGGGTTTCCATCTGCCGTATCCAGTGATCGTAAACTCTCCGGATGTGATCGCAACTGTTAAAGAGGACCAGCCCGTCGATGAAATCGAATTCACCTTTGAGGGCCATGTTAAAGGCATGACGGGGAAAGGTGCAGTTTATAGTGCTGAAAAACGAATCTGAAAGTTCTGTTCCCTGGCTACCGGTTGCCCTGATACGGAAGCCAAGCATATCGGCGGCGGTGATTATTTCACTTGGCATGGCAGAGCAGAAGTACCCCATCACTTTGCCGCCATTGCCCTTCCATTTCTGTATTTCGGGGTTGACTATGGTATCAGCCGCTTGAGTAAATTCATCAAGAGCCGCTGATTGTAATCCTGTTCCCAATGTGCTCCTCCTTTACAGATGGTTTTGCAATTGAACGGCAAATCGGGCGATGACAAGAGACGTTTTGTTCTTCCATTCCTCCATTGCCAGGTTGACCATGATTGAGGCGATTGACTTGAATTCATCAAGTATTTTTGATTTGATATTCGCTTATAATTAGCTTTTTATCCTGTGCTCAAGAATCCTGTTGTACTTTCTCTGCCGCCAGCAACGCCGCTCCTACTGCTCCCGCAATTTGCGGGTCGTGAGGCAACTGTTTCACGCTTACTTTCAATTGCCTTTCCAGTGCTTTGGCGAGGCCTGCGTTTTTGGCACAGCCCCCGGTAAGAGCCACATCCTCGACCAGTCCTACTTTTCTGACCATCGAATTTAAGCGACCGGCTACTGCATTGTTGAGGCCGGCGATTATGTTATTCAACTCGTGCCCCTCATTGATGAGAGTGACCACCTCTGATTCGGCGAATACAGTGCACTGGCTGGTGATGTTGGACGGGGCTTCCCCTTGATTTTCCAGAGAAGACAGACCTTCCAGTCCGCAATCGAGTGTCCGGGCCATTCCTTCGAAGAATTTGCCGGTTCCGGCGGCACACCTGTCGTTCATCACGAACTCAATAACCTTTCCCTTATCGCTCAACGCCATTACTTTACAGTCCTGACCTCCGATGTCGACCACCGTTCTTATTGAAGGGGCCATCCACTGGGCACCTCTACCATGACAAGTGATTTCCGAGATGTTCTCTTTGGCAAACGGAACCTTGAGCCGACCGTAACCGGTACCTATTATGTAATCCAGTTCATCGATAGAGGAAAGCCCGGCTTGCTTGAGAGCTTCATCCATGGCTATACGTGCTGTTTCCTCCGGTCTAGTTGTAGAGGGGATAATAGTGCTTGAAAGTATTTCCCCGTCTTTCATTACCACTGCTTTACCAGTGGTGGAACCAATGTCACATCCTCCGACAATCATTATTTCACTCCTTTTTCAAAGTTATCAATTACTTAATGTTTAGCTATTTCATTTAAGCTATTTCATCAAACATTTCAACGAGCAAATCCCCATCAAGGAGAGGCGATATCGCCATAATCATTTCCATAACATAGTCTTGTGAACTGTGAAACATGAATGCATCCATATCCTTATACTTTTCCAGAACCAGAAACAGGGATGGATCGCTTTGTGCTTTGCTCAATGTGTAAGAAAGGGTTCCTTCCTCTGTTCTTACTTTGGGAATAGCATCCCGTAATGCCTGTTCGATCTTCCCTTCTTCTCCCGCTTTGGCTTTGATTTTGGCTACAACTACGACCATTGCACTTCTCCTTCAATTGTTATTCCCTCGCAATCGGGAACCCATTATCCTTGTTCCTGCTGTGCCACCAATTCGTCGATATCCAGCGGTTCACCCTTGGATGGTTCCCGGCGCATATTTATGGCGCTTTCGGGGCATCGATCCGCGCAGATGCCGCATCCCATGCATTTGTCGAAGTCAATTACTGCTTTATCGCCGCCCTCATTCATGCTGATGGCGTTGAAATGGCAGTAGGAATCATCAACACAAGATTGACAGCCAACACAGTCGTCGGTGACTTCTGCAACGTACCCGGAAGGGGCCATTATGGGAACTGTTCCCTCAAGCAGGTTCCACATCTTGATACCCATGCAGCAGCAGCTGCAGCAGTTGCAGATCATATGGAAACAATTGCCGATCTCCCGCTTGAACCAGGCGGTATGCACGAATCCCTGCTCATGGGAGAATTCAAGAACCTTCATGGCTTCTTCCTGAGTGGCCGAGTGGAATATATCATTGTGTTCGGCCATGAACGGAGCTACCGGGTCACCGATAAACATGCAGACGTCTTGCTGTTCGGGTGGCAGGCATGGGTTTGGCGAGGCTGCCCGGCAGGCGCATTTTCCTATGGCTACAGACTGGGGATTGTGCAGGATTATATCCTTAGCGTGCTTGAAGGGCACCACTCTTTCGGAAACGTCTATTTTCACATCTTCTTTTTGAGTGACCAATTTGACGGCTTCCTTCAATCTGACCACTTTGGCATGATAGATGCTGGTTTCCGGCAAGGGAGCTGCGTCTGATATATGCTGGATATACATATCCATCATATGGTCAAGATCCTCACCCAGTTCATAAGGAAGTTCGTTCGTGGGCATTCCCAGAGACTGGATAACTTTGTTCAGGAAGTAATCTATGTATTTGAGGTAAAGATATGATGGGTAGAAATTGTTTTTCTCATCAAGTGAAAAGTAATCGTAAAGAGCTTTGACCGTTTCGTTGTCCATGAATCCTCCCTCAGTTTTTTATTTTACCCGGATATTTCGGGACGGAATTATTTCGAAAATCCCAACTATTTTAGTTTGACACAAAATTCGGCGGATGTGAAGGGCTAAAATTCTGGGATAATCCCTATATAATACTTAGAAAAACATACGCATTAGCTGGAAGACATGAGGTAAGTCCTGAGATTGACTTTCTCATTTCGCACTCCCAGTTTGTTCCTGATGGAATATCTGTGAGTATCGATGGTTCTGGTTGACATGCTCAGCAAGGCAGCGATCTCCTTGGTGGTCTTACCCTGTTTTACCAGATTGGCCACCTGAATTTCGGTGGGGGTTAGCCTCATATATCTGGTCGATACTCCATGCAGGAAGGGTGAAGTGATTTCGTCGAGGTTTTCTTCCATACTATCCATGTAGGCAAGTTGTGTTTCATTCAACTCGGTTTTTTTGAGTTTTTCCAGATAGGGAAAGACGAATTCCTTGACATTGAACATGATCCTGTCGCCCATTTCATTGCGAACTTCCTCGGCTTTTTTGAGCATGACTCTCAAAGCGGTGTTGGCTTCTTCGAGATTGGAGGTTCTTTCCTGTACCAGCCTCTCCAGTTGATCCTGATGTTGTTTGAGGGCATCTTCGGCATGTTTCCGTTCCGTAACGTCTCTGGTGATACAAAGAATGCCTTGAGGCTGTCCTTCCCTGATTACAACTCTGGGATTGGTTTCCATGTATATAGTTTCACCGTTCT
>Ga0180431_10001931_pt1 | contig 28161 bp, 35 predicted proteins | sample SS_ome_11_FD_132459 | JGI IMG/M metagenome (GOLD analysis project Ga0180431, IMG submission 132459) | Hypersaline lake sediment archaeal communities from the Salton Sea, California, USA - SS_1_MS_1 metaG | ecosystem: Environmental > Aquatic > Non-marine Saline and Alkaline > Hypersaline >... | reverse complement strand
GTCTAAATTACGAAAAAATCCCGCCCGATGATCGGACAGGATTCTCTGCAACTATTCCGTAAAAATATGAGTGACAAATTTATACCCGGATGTCAGAAGGGTCTACAAATGTACAAATTTTCGCGGAAACTACAAGAGAAGCCTGTCAGATCGGTCTCTTGTTTCTATGTCATGAAGTAGATGATGATGTTCGTCCAGATATAAACGACTGCACCGAGGAGCAGCCAGATGAACATCGCGATCGTGGTGAGAGTCCTGTCTCTTTCGATCAGGATCATGTGACGCCAGAGTGCGCGGAGCGCTTCTCTCGTCTGGTTCTTTTTGTCTTTCATACTCTTTTACGTTGTTGTTTAACGGTCGCAAGTTAATCAAATTATCGAATACGACAATAAAAAGACGAGAAAAAAGTGCGGACAAGCGGACAGAAATCGCTCAACGTGCTGAGGTTCAGAGACTTGCGGCAGAGTGTCCGCTTGTCCGCTGGCTGATTGTTTAGCGGACAGCATGAGCGGACAGCGTAAACTGTTGATTTTCAAAGGATTCGAGCCTTCTGTCCGTTTGTCCGTTTGTTTTCCTATTATTAACGCATGAGAAAATAATATAAAACAGAAGACGAAAAAACGGAAATATAAAAGAAGGTTTAATTCTGAGCGGACAAGCGGACAGTGATCGCGAGATCGTGAAGCAGTCAGGGTTCGAGGTGTCTGTCCGTTCAAAATACGGCGAGAAAGGTCAGCGGACAAGCGGACAGTCAAATATTCGTATCTTTAGGTCATTATTAACTTCTAAAAATCACAGATTTATGAAACAACCCACACTTGAAGAGATCGCTCAGATCATGAGAGCGAACGACATGAAGGTCTTCACGAAGCCGAACGACATGACGCTCGGAGGTATTCGTACGAAAGACAACAAGGCGAACACATTTAACGACTGGCTGTTCATGATGTACCACAAGCAGGACGGGAGACTTGTCGGGATCGTAAGACCCGGAACAACCGACGCGGGTCTATACTATCGCGAGAACCCGATGCACCCAGACGGGACGGCGATCATCATGCACGGAGTCCAGCACCGCGGCGCGTACGAATACCAGAACCCACCAGTCGACGGAAAGCGAGGACACCGGAATCAGGAAGGCTTCCGTCAGATCGCGAAGATGAAATACTGGAGAGATGCAGATCGTGATCAGTACCTTGACTTCGACGGAGAAGAGCAGGAGGACATCTTCTACACGAACGGGCACGACATGGGAACGCTCGGGAGAAACGTCAACAAATGGAGCGCCGGATGCTGGGGATCGACGAACAAGATCATGGACGAGTTCTACGCCCTAGCACGCCGTCAGATCGGCACAGGGTACGGCTCGAAGTTCTCCTTCGCTATGTTGCACGAGGATATGTTCACAGAGTCATGAGAGCGCTGAAAAACTGGCAGCGAATCGCGGCGGCGGGAGTGATCTCGCTGCTGCTTTTTGCGAGCTGCGACGCCGAGAAGCGTGTCGCTCGTATTTTGACTAAGTACCCGGAAGCGGTTCAGCAGTACAACGACACCGTCCGCGTCCCGGTTCAGATCATCGACTCGATCACGGTCGAAAGTGGCGACACTCTCATCACTTGGTATTACGTGAAGGACACGATCTACGAGACGATCATCTCTCGCACGACCTTGAACGTCAGCGACATAGAGACGAGACAGGACAAGAGGCTACGACACAAGAATGAACGGAAAGCGAAGAAGGAAGAGGAGAAGACGGAACGCAAAAAGCACAAGCAGGAAGAGAAGACGGAACGCGTCCGCGAACGGAAAAAGAGTCCCCTGATGTGGGCGCTCTGGATTTTTCTCATTATTTTAGCGTTTTTGGTGCTCCTTTTCGGGGTGCGTTTTATTAATCAATATTTTAACAATGGAAGAAAAAACAGTACAAGCGACTCCGGGTCGTAAAGAAGATCAGACGATCACGGTCGAGCTAAAGATGAGCGAGGCGAACTTCATCCTCAGCGCGTTGTCTGGGGTCAAATTTAGAGCGGACTCGCTGATGCAGAAAGTGGTCGCGCAAGGGAACAGTCAACTCGACCGTCCGGTCGCAGATGCGAACAACCTCCCGGTCGGAATCTCTGAGGAGATCGACGACAAGATTCTGGAAGTGTTCACTCCGATCTGGTCGAAGGATCAGAACGCGGTGCAGTTCGACTTCTCGAAGAAGGGGAACTTGATCGCAGTCGTGAATGTAGGCGGCGATCTGATCGCACAGTTGAAGCAGGACTCTCAGGCGATCGCAGACGCGAACGGCTTGATCTTGTCAGTGAATGAAGAGCTGGAGGGCGGCGTTGTGTTCGTGTTCTCAGCACCACAAGAAGGCAAGATGGAAGTCGTGAAGGAGGAGACTCCAGCGGCAGAAGTTGAGGCAGAGAAAACAGCAGACGCATGATCTCGATCTCGTTAAACATTGAGCAGATTATCTTCAACGCCCTCGTGATGTGGGCGTTGTTGTCTCTGCTCTTCGATCAGTATCAGGTCGTGACGAAGATCATCCCGAACCCGAGCTGGAGGACGCGCTTGTTGTGTCCGAAGTGCTTGTCGTTCTGGCTGACTCTTCTCTTCACGCTGAACGTCTTCACGGCGCTCGCTGTTGCGTTCCTGATTAATCTGTACAGCAAGTACATCAAATTCACAGAACTATGAAAAAAGACCATTTACTACTCGACAGTGAGATCAGAGAGCTGAAAGTGATCTACAAGCGCAAGAAGGTCGTCTCTGGAGATGCTCAGCTTGTCGAGAAAATCTACAAGAGAATGAACCCGAACTACTCGCTGGTCTGCGACACGTGCATCGACGCACTCGCGGCAGAGGTTCGCGGCTTGATCGCATACGCAGAGAAGCAGATCAGGAAGCCGATCTACAAGTTCGAGGACGAGTCTCCGGCTGTTGAGCCGAAGGATGTCGTGATCCCTGAGAAGGAAGGCGTCGAAGTTGATCCGAACAAGAAGGAAGAGCCAGCAGCTCCAGCTCCAGCAGATGAGAAGAAGCTGATCGAGCTGAACCATGAAGGGATCGCAGGACTCGACAACCCGACCTTGATCGCGTACGTGAAGCAAGAGACAGGAGTCGAGCTATCTGAGCACGCAGATCGAGCTGAACTGCTCGCGACTGCGGACGATCTTCTGGATCAGAAGGAGAAGGACGACAAAGAAGACGAGGAGGCGGCGAAGATCGTGCTCCCGAAGAACGGGGTCACAGGCTTGAAGAGCGTGCTGATCTATGAATACGTGAAACAGGAGACAGGCGTCGAGCTTGCCGAGGGACTAAAGCGTCAGGAACTCATCAAGGCAGCAGGCGAAGCGCTAAAAGCTCACAGTGATAAATAGCATCGGGTCGTTCCTTCTGGAGCGACTTGTTCGAGTTGCGGTCGCGGGTCTCCTGCTGCCGCTTCTTTTTATCAAGGCGATGCTGTTCGTCCTGTTCACTAATAAAGACGCGAAGGTGACAATCGAATGACACAGAAACACAACTACGACGAAGACGAACGCGCTGCTCTGGATGCACTGACACCTCAGCAGCGCGGCTTCGTGCTTCACTATATCGAGAACGGGTCGCCGAAGAACGCGTACATCGCGAACTATAAGGTCGACCCGAACAACAAGAGACTCGCACAGAAGGCTCACGACATGATCAAGAAGAACAAGAAGATCGCCGCAGCGATCGAAGCTCTCAGACGAGGGATCGAGCAGCGGACGGACGTGACCCTTGACGCTCTCGTTCATGAGCTGGTCGACATCGTCAACGACTCGAAGGAGATCAGGAAGGCGTCGCACTCGCTCGCCCTAACTGGCGACATGACTGACCGAGAAGTGACGAGAAGACTCGACAAGCTGACCGCGCTCGACAGCTCCACTGCTTCGATCTCCGCGATCAAGCAGATCAGCAAGATGCTCGGGTTCGAGATGCCGAAGAAAGTCGAGCAGACGAACAATCTGATACAAATCAACGTAATAAGACCAGACAGTGCTGAACATTGACTTCCGACCGACCGCGAGCCAGTCCCTCACGTGGGACGCATGGGATGACGAGACGAGCACTTCGATCTTGTACGGGGGAGGAGTGAACTCTGGGAAGACGTACAACTTGATGAGCAAGGCGACGATCAAGGCGATCCAGTACCCGGAGACGCGCTATCTGGTCGGGAGGAAGAACTTGTCGAACCTGATGAAGACGACAGCGAACACACTGTGGAAAGTGTTCCGCGACTTCGGTCTCGTTGCTGGGACTCACTACGAATTCAACGGAAACAGCCGCACCGTGACCTTCTTCAACGGCTCGGAGATCATCTTCGACCATTTGACCTATGAACCGAGCGATCCAGACATCGCCCGACTCGGAGGTCTGGAGCTGACGGCAGCCTTCCTTGACGAAGTTGCGGACTGTGACTATCGTGTGATCGAGGTCGTGCACCAGAGGGTCGGTCGTTGCCTCAACGAGAAGTACAACATCAAGCCGATGGTCTTCATGACGTGCAACCCGTCCCGCGGCTGGCTCAAAAAACTGTACTACACGCCGTACGTGAAGGACAAGCTCCCAGAATGGAAGCGCGTGATCCTTTCGACAGCATACGAGAACCCGCACGCGTCGAAGGCTTATATCCAGAACCTCGTGAACACGTTGACGCCACAGGAGCGCGACAGGATGCTGAACGGGAGCTGGGAGTTCGGGGACAGTCCTGACCAGCTCACAAGCTACGAGAGAGCCGAAGCGATGTATCACCACCCAGTTGACAAGGAAGACTTGAAGGGGACGTGGTACTTGACCGCGGACATCGCCTTCTCGTCAGACCGTTGCATCGTTGGCGTGTGGTGTGACTGGACTCTGGTCAAGATCGTCGAGATCGCTGACCACGAGAAACCGGAGGACGTGATCAAGGCGCTGCAAAAAGAGTATAATATCAGCGGGAAGTACGTCGGCTACGATAGCACGGGCGTCGGTTTATACTTGAAGAACTACATCAGCGGCGCGTATGCTTTCCACGCAGGCGCGAAACCGCTCAAAGATACGAAGCAGAGGACGTTCGAGCACTTGAAGACTCAGATGTACTGCCACCTCGCCGACAAGATCAACAACGGGACGATCAAGGTGATCGCTCCAGAGATGAAGGAGGACTTGCTGGACGAGATGACGATGATCAGATCGCTCCCGAAGGAGAGACTCGACAGCGTCATGAAGCTGATCAGGAAGGACGACATCAAGAAGCTGATCGGGCGCTCTCCTGACATCCTCGACATGATGTCGATCCGTGGCGTCTTCGACTTCAAGACACCGTGGAAGCCGAACTTTTAACGATTTATTAACAAAGTTATCAACATAAAAGCAAATGAAAACAGAAGCAGAAGAAGCAATTCAGAAAGAGAAGGACGAGTTCATCGAGAAGATGGGAATGATCACGCGCTGGGACGACGTGACCCTCGACAAATTCATCAAGCTCGCCGCGATCGAGGTCGACGAGGAGCTTGCACGGACACCTCTCCGCCGATCTCTGGAGCGAGTGATCGTTCTCACAGGGAAACCGGAGGAGGAGCTGCTCGATCTACCGGGGAGCGAGTTCGGTCACTTGATCGAGGCGTCCAAATTTACGGACGAAGAGCCTGCGACCTTGTTCGAGGAGAAGGCGACGTTCGAGATCGACGGCGTGACGTACGGGTACAGGAAGCCGGGAGAGCTGTCGACAGGGGAGTACATCTCGCTCGAAGTAACAATCGCAGACGCGAACCGAACGAAGTCGTCAGCGCTGCCCGGGATTCTCGGCGTGCTGATCCGTCCGGTCGTTGAGACGGAGAGCAAGGAGTTCGGGAAGATGACCGAGATCGAGAAGTTCGACAACAAGACCTACCACTTGCGCGTTCAGCGCTTCAAGAAGGAGCTGCGCGTGCCTTTTTTTATTCATGCCCTGAATCGTATTACGACTGGAGAGCAAGGGATCAGCGAAGTCGCAAGGAGCTTTTTGAGCAAGGGAACTACGACGAGAAAGGGCAGAAAATAAAGAAACACGTGACCGCGCTCGACTGGCTGAGGTTCGTCGATGATATAGTTGAAGGAAAGGTTGCAGAATACGACAGAATTTACGATCTTAACTGGTCTTACTTGGCGAACATTCTGCTCATGAAGAAGCGGAAGTTCAAAGAACAAGAGAAGAAGGCACGAGAACAGGCACAGAAAAACAAGACACGACGATGAGCATCGAGACGAAGACACTGAACCAAATCCTCGACAAGATCGAACAGATCGCAGAGGCGCACCAAATGATCAACGACCACGGAAACGGTCACACGGCGGACATCGGAACGGATCGCGAAGAGAACCGCGAACTCGTATATCCGTATCTCTGGACGGACTACCGGGACACCCAGTACATCCTCGCCCAGAACAACCGCGGGATCGCCTACAAGCTGTACACGGTGCAGATGATGGTGCTCGACAAGTACTCGCCGAACGCAAAGAACTCGCAGGAGGTCATGTCGGACACGGAGGGAATCCTCTCCGACGTGATCCAGAAGCTCGTGAACGATCGAGCGCTGAAAGCGTTCCGCGTTGAGATCAAGACGCTGGTCGCTCAGCCTGTTCGAGATGACGAGAAGGACGGCGTCGAGGGTTGGATGGTCGCGATCGCGTTCAAAATCCCGTACCAGTTCTGCCACAAACAACTCCCAATTATAGAAGACTAAGACATGGCAATACGTGACCGAGTGAACCGCAGCATGGAGTCGTTCTCGAACGAGTACGGCGAGCTGCTAGTGGGGAAACTTCGGAAAGCGCTCGCAGATCGTGACAAGTACGCGACCGGGAATCTGGTCGACACAATGTACTACGAGGTCGCGACCGCTGACGGGAAGAGCGTCGTCCGTGTGAACGCGAACGACTACCTCCGATTCGTTGACAAAGGGAGAGCGCCGGGGAAGTTTCCGCCGCTGTCAGCGATCTCTCGCTGGGCGTCTGTGAGACTGATCTCTCAGCGTGCAGTCTTTCCGATCGCTCGCAAGATCGCGAGACAAGGAATCCCACCGACGAACGTCATCGCCTTGACGATCGAGGAAGTGAACAGAGAGTTCCTTCCAATGTACGAGAAACACCTCGCGAACCTCGTCGGAGTTGTGCTCGTGAACGACGTGTTCAATCAGACGACAACGAGGGGACGAATAATACCAAAAAAACTACGTTAACATGGCACTACAAGTATTTACACAGCCGCACGACTACAATCCGATCCACAATCCGATCATGCTCGAAGCGGTCAGCAATAACACCGCGAACGTCGACTTCAAGTACAAGGTCACGATCCAAATCCCGGGAGCGCTTGATCGCACTCTCTTCGTGTCTCCTCGTCCGGTCGACTCTCGACTGGAACTTGATCTGGCGACGCATCTGCGCGACTACATGGAGTACGATGACTTCATCGCTCCAACTGGTTTCAATTTTACGCGTGCGCCTTTCGTTCAGTTCGCGATCGAGATCAGGGAGAACTGGGAAGGAGATGATCAGGACACGCTGATCACTCTCGAAGGATTCGTTGCGACGAACGTGCTCATGACTCGACAGGAAGAGCTGAGAGAGAAGGCGGGACAGTACAACCGCTTCCACTGCAAGCAGGACGGGATCGGAGTCACGAACGAAGAAGTGCTTCTGCACAAGCCTCTCGGCGCTCCGATGTATCGCGACGAGTACTACTACATCCACGTCGTCGGAATCCCTCAGAGATTCTACACGACCGCGAGGATCGCACAATATGACAAGAACGGCAACCCATTTGTCACAGCGAACCCGACCTTCCTCTTCCCTGCTGGAGTTTCAACTCAGAGCAGTCCGGCGAAGTATTTCAAGCTCGACTTGTCCGCGATCCCTTTCGACCCTCCCTGTGAGCGCATCGGGATCACGTTCCTCGATGGAAACGGCAACCCGATGACCACGGAGAAGGTCTTCGACTTACGCACCTACGAGTGCACGCCGTGGGAGCGTTGGAAACTTTGGTACATGGACAAGCTCGGCAGCTACAACTGCATGACGCTCGACATGATCTCCTCGCACAAGTTCGAGGTGATGCCGAAGACGTTCCGCAAGAGGATCGACCCGCTGACCGACACAGCTCGGAACAGAGGGGTCACTCGATACCACCAGAAGAGCGAACGCAAGTACGTCTTGAACAGCGACATCTTGAACGAGGCGCAGGCGGAGATGATCAAGGACTTGATCTCCTCGCCTAGAGTCTACCGTGACGTCAGAGGTCTCGACATCGACGACTGGGGGACGGGGGAGACTGCCGGAGACGGGAGCTTCATCCCGATCGAAGTGCTCACGAACAAGATCGAGATGTACGACTACGGCGCGAACAATCTCCCGCAGTACCCGATCGAAGTCAGATACTCATATCCCGAAACTATAAGACATGAATAAACTCACAGTTTACACATCCACAGGACAACCGATTCAAGAGCTTGACATCGGGAAGGACATCACCGCGCCGTTCATCTACAAGCTCGCCGACATCAGGAAAGTCGGAACGAAGGGCGGAGGGCACTCGAAGACGGTGCGCTTGCCCGGCACGAAGACGAACAACCAGTTCTTCGGCGGACTCTACGACGTGAACGTTGACTACACGACATTCAATCCGAACTTGAAGACGTTCGTCCGCTGGGTCTCAGCAGACGAGGAGACGATGTCCGGCTTCATGAAACTCGCGAAGGTATTCGTGGACGACATGGATGAAGTCTGGTACGACGTCGTGATCTACGACACCACGGTCGACTTCTGGAACGAGATCGAGGGGAAGTTCTTGTTCGAGAACACCTACCTCGACGACCTCTCTCACGTGTGGAACGGGACGAACATCAAGAACTCATGGACGACTGACTGGGATCAGCTCGGCTACTTTTACCCGGCTTTGTACAACAGCGTCACGCCCGGCTACGTTCAGAGCGGAGTCTACTCTCCGAGAACGTACACGGAACGACTCTATCCTGCGATATTCCACAAGAGAGCGCTCGACATGATCATCAAGGAAGCCGGGTACACATGGAGCGGAACGTTGAAGGAGAACGAAGTCTACGAGCGGGAGATCATCCCGTACACGGGAGACCACCCGAACGTCACACTCTCGGAAGCTGAGAAGCGCAAATTCAAGGCAGGATTCAACAGCACGCCGCTCGGCTACACGAACCTCGCGCCGTCAGTTCCGAACTCTGGAAAGATCAGGAACGCGAACCGCGCAGACTGGAACTATCTCGGGACTCAGCAGTTCCCGGACGAGGCGGGCGGCTCGTATGGCTTCAACGACAACTTCAACCTCTGGGCGTCACCGCTTTATACAGCGCCCGCTGGTGGGAAGTATGCGTTCAACATGAACTTGATCCGAGAAACTCAAATACAATACTACAAGCAAGGAAACCCGACTAACAATCTGGAGTACTTTGTCAACTTCATGGTCTACGCTGAGATCGACACCGGGACAACAGTGTACACGAGCACGGGCGTCGTGTTATCGTCGAACGAGTGGTGGTTCAATAACTCAGCAGGAGACACTTCGGGGACATTCATCGAGCAGACAAAGATCGACACTCTGGTCTTCCCTGCTTCATCAGTTGGAGGTCTCGGAGGGAACACTTCCGGGAACTACTTCCTCCTCGGCACTGGCTGGACTGTCCGGTTCTATATCGGTTACTCATCGACGGGTCTGAGAAAGTCGAAGAGCGGACTCCCGCCGTACTACTCAGGCAACCAAGACGCGAACAAGAAGTTCAGAATCGAGACCGTGCAGTACCGCTTGAAGGCGGGGTCGTTCGTTGAAGTCAGCGACGCGCTCTCGATATACGGCGAAGGCTACTACACACCGTACGAGGCTTTCATCAACAAGAAGATCAAGTACAAGGACTTGTTCAACGACATCATCGCACGATACAACGCGCACATCTACCCGAACCCGGACAAGGAGAAAGACCTCGTGATCGACACGGGCGAAACGTTCTACAATCCAGACCCGGCTGACACGGTCGACTGGAGTCACAAGAAGGAGAACGACGAGCTGGATCAGATCAAACACATGGCAGAACTCCAGAGCGAGCGCTTCCTTCTCACATACAAGGAAAGCGGGGACGACTTCACGAAGACGTACAAGGGAGTCACGGGCGAAATTTACGGACAGCACGAGCATCGCTTCACGAACGCCTTCGTCAAGGGCGTGAAGAAGGTCGAGACACCGTTCTCAGACACTCCGATCGCAGAACTCGACAGAATGTACTACCCAGCGATCGAGCAAGGGACGAAAGACGGCGCGATGCGCGTGCTCTACGCACCGAAGGGAGGCGTCGAGATGCTGGAGTGGAACTCGTTGAGGTACTTCAAGCTGATCGCGGACGACGGGATTCATCTCCTCGGAGTTTCTGGTAGTCGCTACCCGTACGCGGGACACCTCCAGAACCCGAACGCAGTGAACGATGTCACAGCCTACGACGTAGTCGACGACAACGACATCAACTTCGGGCAGTGTGCGTACTTATTCCCCCAGACGATGCTCGGGATCACATCGCTCCCGATTCACACTCTGGAGTTTAGATACTGGCGCAACAGGATCGACCAGATGAACCGCGGGAAGATGCTGACGACTCTGCTCGATCTGAACTCGCGAGACATTCAGAGGATCAGGAAGAAGCCGTACACTCGCATCTGGATCAACAACGCCTACTGGCAAGCGAACAAAATCCACTACGAAGGGAACGATCAGCTCCGCAAGCTGACGAAGGTCGAGCTGGTGAGCATCGGAAACTTGAAGCACATCCCGGGCAGGATCATAAAACCAGTCAGACCGACGATCGGAGACTTCCCGATCAAGCCAGTGAAGGACACAAGCCTCACGAACTACATCGGGAACACTGCGGTCAACTGGGACGTCAAAGGAACGTACAACGAAGTCCAAGACAAGACGGAGGACGTCTTCATCAGAGGGCACGAGAACAAGGTGATCACCGGGTCGCGCTTCGTCAACATCCAGAACTCGAACCGCGTCGTCGTGCAAGGTGAGTATGTGACCGTGATCGGGACGGATGACATCACTGTCAAAGGTGACAACGTGACCGTGATCAACGGCGTGCTCTACGACGGGGACAAGGCTCGCGCTCTGTTCAATATAATCGAGGGCGGAGAGGATGAGATCAGAGCGATCGACACAAAGTCCGAGATTAACTTGATAGAGTCGGGAGAAAATAGTAATTTAAATAGATTCGCAGAGAACCCGATCAACATGATCGACAGCGAAACGGGTCTAAACAACGTAATTTTAACAGATGGGACTAATCCAAGTAGACGCTAAAATGAGAATAAAACGGTCGACTATTGCAGCGACCGTTCCGACTTTAGGAAACAACGACGACCACACCGACGGGAGCTGGAGCGACGAAGACATCTACACGGGGGAGTTCTTCTTCAACGTACCGGACAAGAAGCTCTGGATCGGAGGCGAACTCGCACCGGAGGAGCTGGCGTTCAAGTCTGACATCGTTGCGAGTCAAGACCTCGGAAGCTCCGATCTGGTCTCTGCTGATCAGGTGAGGCTCTTCCAGCTCTTCGGGAACACATTGAACGACAACCTGACGATCGTCAACGCATCGCTCCAGACTGTCGCACAGTTCAAAGGAGACCGGAACACGTGGCTCGCAGGAGCGAACACGCTCATCGGATCAGGAGGTGCTCCTTCGCAGCTTACCTTCGGAGGGAACAACGCTACGATCTACGCGGGGAACGGGAACTACCTCGACACAGTGGTCGGCTATCGTCACCGCTTTTACACGTACGGAACTTTGAAGGGTCAATGGGACACGAGCTGGCTGTGGATGTACACAGGCTTGAAGATGCAGAACAACAACATCGAAGCAGGAACGGGTGCAGGGACTAAGATCGGAACGGCGGCTTCTCAGAAGCTCGCGCTCTTTGGAGCGACTCCGATCGTGCAACCTACAACAGCACACGCTTCGGCGACTGAGACGATCAATCTCGGGAGCAACATCACAAACACGTCAACGTTCGACGGGTACACTCTCGCGCAGATCGTGAAAGCACTCAGAGACCTCGGAATATTGCAATAAATTGACACTATGATAAAGACGAAAACAGCACAGACAACGAACGCGAGGAAAGGACTCGCGGCGATCGTGTTCTTCAAGATCAACACGATCATCTTCAACTACGACGCCGACCAGATCAAGGTCATGGTGCAGACATACACGGACGAACGTGAAGAAGGCGCAGAGGAAGCTCTGTACGTTCCTTTCGACAGTCCGATCACCGTCGACTTCACGATCGCGGAGTTCCTGACGTTATTCGGGACGAATACGCTCAACGACTTCGACGCGAACAAGTACGCGATGCTGATCGGAGAGATCGACAAGGCGAACAAGGGCGAAGGAAACTATGAGAACAAGGTCTGGGACTTGACAGCCGCAGACCTCGAAACAGTATAAAACGAGGAACAAATGGCGAACGAATTCAACAGGAAGTACAACATCGCGGACGGTGACACGAAGATGATCGTGCACAAGAACGGAACAGGGAAGAACCCGACAGTGGTCTCGGTTCAACTGATCACGGACGCGACCTTCGACGGAAACAATACGAAGGCGAAGCTCTTGCAGTCAAATGATCCAGAGCTTGATGTTGATCTATGGAACGAACTCCCAGAGAATCCGATCACACTGAACACTGGAGCGGGGTCTGCTTTATTGCAGACGCTCTCGTTCACTTGCGGCTATCTTGCCGTGAGTATCGAAGCAGGGAACGCGACGACCGGAGTGATCACAATCATCGAACAATACAATGGCTAACAACGTAGAACAAGAACTGGTACTTCCGGGAGGAGGAGGAGGATCAGGATCAGCTCCGAGCGATCCGATCAACTACCGCGCGGACAACTACTCCGGGATCGTGGCGCTCGCTACGAATCCACAGCTCAACGAACTCGCCTACGCGAGAAGCTCGGAGGGGACGCGCTGGCTGCCGGGATCACTCGGCGGGACTTTTTTTCCTGCTGGTCTTTATTACTATGACGGCGCGAGCTGGGTCTCTGATCGTGAAGCGATCGCTGAGCAGCTCCAGATCAACGTCGACGACGTGGATCAGTTAGAGCTTGACGTTGCAGCCAACGACGCAGACATCGCAGCGCTCCAGAGTGGACTCTCTGCTGAGACTGCTGCAAGGATCGCCGCAGACGCGAACCTCCAGAGCCAGATCAACGGACTCGGCGGAGGAGTTCAGAGCGTGACCGGAGCACTGGTCGACAATACTGACCCAGCGAACCCTGTCGTCAATCCTTTGACGTACGTCGAAGAGTCGACGATCATCGCGGGAGATGCTTCCGGGGTCTGGGTAGTGAGAGCACTCGGCGCTCAGTATGCGAACAAGGACGTCGAGATGAAGGTCTACCGATCAACAGGGAACACGACGGAGACGATGGGAGTCAGAGAGGTCGGCTCGGCTGTTCCGAAGTTCTTCCCGATCAGAAGATCGACGACGCACTTCGAGGTGAAAGCAGACGCGAACGGAGACATCGAAATAATCAGCACCACACTCGACACAGTGTTCGAGGTGACGGGCACAAAACCGACGCAATAAATGGGAGCTTTGAAAACATACAACGCACAGGACGTAAATCTGAACCAGCTCAGCGCAGAGATCGCTGCGGCAGGATGCGTTCAAGACTTTAAAGGCGTGACGAACGGCAAAGGGTCGGACGTTTACGTCGTACACGGGACAGCTCTGACTGATGAGTCTGCTCTCGATGCTATCGTCGCGGGTCACACTGCGGTCGATTTGCAGCCTCTCTCGCGAGAGATCGGACAGAAGAGAAGGCGGAAGGACTACGGCGTGCTCTTGCACGATCTGGTAGCCTCTCAGCTACGTCTGGATCGAATATCGAACGATCCCAGCCTTGCAGCTCACGCAGCAGAACGCGCTGCGAGTTACGTGCATTTCGTGACCCTCCAGAAGAACATCGACGCGGGGAACTTCATCAGCGCGTACGAAGATGTGAACGGCTTGACGGTCGAGATGGGTCTCACGATCCAACAGATCACGACGTACAGGATGATCGTCGCGACATATTTGACTTCGACAGGCAACTACACGGACGTCTTCGGAAACAAGGTACGCGGCGGACAGTACGACGAGCTGAAAGGGAAGCCGCTCGACGTGAACTACTTTATCATCGAATCATAAAAACGAACTAAAATATGGCACTATTTGTACATACTTGTGAGAAAAAGAAGCCGAGCTTGCTGAGCCGGATCATCAGAAAGTCAGGAAACCCGAGAACGACACACTCGGCGCTTCGTATGCGCTACGGCTTGACGACTTTCATCTATGAAGCACAGCGTCGCGGGGTCTACCCGAAGAGCGTGCTGACATGGCAGCAGAACTTCAACTACAAATACAGGACTTTCGAGGTCACAGGCGTCGACATGGACGTCGTCTTCGAGATTCTGATGAAGTACAGCGGCTACAAGTACGGAGTGCTCGATCTTCCTCGTCACTGGTTTTACCACAAGACCGGACTCTGGCTCGGGATCAATAAGGAGCACAAGAGAGTCGTGTGCTCTGAGATCGTGATGCTCGTGCTGGAAGACCTCGGAGTCTATAATGGAGAAAACACGCACCGGATGACACCGGAAGGCGTGCTCGAATATTGTGAAACATACCTAAAAGAAGTAAAAAGTCCATTATGAAGGAAAACATCGACCTGATCGCAGCGTTCTCGGGGGGAGTAGCTGCATTTTTGAAAGCAATCAAGAAGCGCCTGAGCGTGAAGATCATCGTGATCTCCGCGATCATCGGCGCGTTTTTCGGGTTCGGGACGATCGGACTGTTGAGCATCTTCCTCGACAAGCTCTCGACGAGCGTGATCGTCTTCGCTTCCTTTGCCTTCGGCTGGGTAGCGAACGAAGTGACGGATGTGCTGGAGGAGGCTGTGAAAGACGGCTATGACTTCGCGAAAGCATACACGAAAGCACGTAAAAAACCAAGTACTAACGAAGATAAAAAAGACGAAAATGAGTAAAAAAGCGAACTACATCAAGAAGGAGTTCGGCGCTGGATATTCTGACAGCTACCCGGACACCGTGGCGACCCTGATCAAGAAGAAGGTCGAAGTGAAAGTTGAAGCAGCGAAGGGAGACCTCGTTCTTCTTGTCACTAAGAAAGGACACGAGAACACAGCCGGACACGTCGGGAAGGTGACAGCAGTCCGCGCGAAGGACTACTCCTTCGAGACGATGATCAACGGAGAGGTGAAGACGTTCAAGATGCCGTACAACTTCCTCGCGAAGTCTGGGATGGTTACAATCGGATTTTATACTACTAAATAATGGCAGAAGAGGTTGCAATAATATCGTCCTTTGACAATGACGACACGGTCAGAGGTATGCTCGAAATCGAGAAAGCAACCGCGGAGACTGTCAAGTCTGTCGAGGAGCTGGAGGACACCTACAAAGACCTCCAGAAGCAGATCAAGAAGACGAAGCCGAACTCGAAAGAGTGGAAGAAGCTGAACAAGGAGATCACCGCGACAGAGAAAGCACTCGACGGAGCGAATAAGGAGCTGAAACAGACCGACAAGTCTGCGAAGGCTGCCTCCGGTTCGATCGCTGAGATGCAAGAAGAGCTTGAAAGTCTCACGGATCAGATCAGCGGAGTCGCTGTCGGTTCTGCTGAGTTCGACGAGCTGTCCTCCAAGATCAGAAAGCTCGACGGAGAACTCTCGACGGCGAACGAGTCGCTCGTGGGACTGTCTTCTGAGGACAAGGCGTCCCGGATCGGGCAGCTCGCCGGAGGTCTCGGAAGTGTGGCAGCCAGCGCTGCCTTGATCGGAGGAGAAGACTCAGCGATCGCTGACTTCTTCGGAGGGATCGAGAGCGCTCTCGGGATCATGGTCGGGTTGCAGGGTGCGATCGAAGCAGTCGCCGCAGCGAAGAAGCTGATGAGCGTCGCGTCTATTCAAGCCACAGCAGCAACGACAGCAGAGACGGCTGCGATGGGAGGAGCTGCGGTCGCTACCGGAGCACAGACCGCCGCAACAGGAGCAGCGACGACGTCCATGTGGGCGTTCAACGCGTCACTCCTAGCGAATCCGATCTTCTGGATCGTTGCCGTGATCATGGCAGTCGTGGCAGCGTTCGCGATCCTTGCATCGTCAACGAAAACAGCCGCAGCAGAGCATGAAGAGATGAACGCAGCACTGGAGCGGCAGGGCGAGCTGATCGAATCGAACAGGAAGAGCAGAGAAAGAGCGAACGCAGCGCTCCAGAATGAACTCGCCAACAAGGAGAAACTCCTGCAAGCTGAGCTTGATCTTCTGGAAGCGACCGAAGATCGAGGAGTTGAGGAAGAGGCGAGGATCAGCGAGTTGAAGAAACAGCTCGGAACGATCGACGAGGAGTCTCTCGACATTTTAGGCGAGGAGACGCGCAAGAGAATCGACGAGAACACCAGACTCATGACTGACCAACTGAAAGCAGCGCAGAAAGGCGTGACGGCAGTGTGGCAGGAGGACTGGGGGTCGCCCGATTTTGACTACGGAAAGGTGCGCCAGTACTTTAACGACGTGAATGATCTCCAGCTAAAAGCGACGAAGCTCTACCAACAAGCGAACGAAGCTACAACTGAGGAAGAGCGTCAGGAATACATCAAGCGAGCACAGACTGTCGAGGAGCAAGTGACACAGAAGACTGCACGGATCAAGAGCAGGCTCGAAAGTATCAAGAGAATCCTCGGATCAGATGCCGCTGAGCAGATGGAGACCGTGATCGAAGACATCACGAAATTCGGAGACCGTGCCAACGAGTCCGCGGACGCTATGGCTGAGTACCAGCAAGCGCTCGACAACTTCTCGACGGACAACATGGTCGAGGAGCTGCAAAAGTCGCAAGAAGCAGAGGAAGAAGCAGCAAAGAAACGAGAAGAAGCTCGCAAGCGCTGGAAGGAGTTCATCTCCGAGCAGATGGACTTGCGTGAAGAGCTGACGATGGAGCTGCTGAGCGAACAAGATCGAGAACTTCGAGAGCTGGAACTATGGCTCGCAGAGAAGCAGAAGCTCACAGGCAACGACGCCGAGCTTCAAGCTCAACTTGCTGAGGTCTATGAGAAGAAGAAGCAGGAGATCACGGACAAGTTCGCAAAGGAAGAAGAAGAGAAAGCACGAGCGCGAGCTGCTGGTCTTTTAGAGATCGAGCGGACGCTTGTCAACGATAGGAACATGATCGCCTCGATGCAACTCGCCGCCGCTGTCGGTATGGCAGAGGAGGAAACCGAGGCGAAGCTCGAAGCATGGAGCAAGGCGCTAGAAGGGAACAGAGCTATCTCTGACCAAGAACTCGCCGATCTGAGAGAAGTGCTCGCGAAACGTCGCGACGCGATCATCGAAGGGATCAATCAAGAGCGAGAAGAGCGCAGGATCGCAGCACAACAGGAACGCGACGACGCGATCCGGGACGCTGAGGAGAAGATCAAGACGCTGCAAGAGAATGGACTCGCGGAAGCGGACGCTCAGAGACAGCTCGCTGACTTGAAGCTCCAGATCAACGCGAACTACAACGCAGCGATCCAAGACGCGGACGATCAAGCAGCAGCAGATCGACGTGCAGCTCAGAAAGACTACCACGACGCGGAGCTTGCCGCAGAGGAGGAGCAGAAGGCGAAGCTCGAAGAGTTGAATCAAGCGCACCACGACAAGCTCATCGAGGGACTGGAGACTATCTCCTCAGCTCTCGACGAATCGGTAGGTCAATTTGAAGGCGCTCTGGGACAACTTGCCGGAGCTGTCTCTGCTGGTGTTTCTCAATTAGGCGGTGCACTACTAGGAATGAAGGAGCAGATCGCAGAGATCAAGGCGAAGACGGCGGAAGGTGTCACTCTGACACCGGAAGAAGAGCAAGCTCTCAAAGAATCCACAGCTCAGGCTGTGAGCGCTGTCGTCGGAGCTGCTGGAGCTGTTGCTCAGGGAATCGTCGACACGATCGCAGAGAGTAACAGAGCGAAGGCTGAACTGGCTCTTCAAGAACTAGAAGCAAATAAACAGCGCGAGCTGGAGATCATCCAGAACGCAGAGGACGCCGGGACGCTCACGAAGGAGGAAGCGGACAAGAAGCGCCAGCAGCTAGAGTTCAAGGCAGCGAAAGAGAAGTACGACATCGAGAAGAAGGCGTTCGAGAACGAGAAGAAGGCGAAAATCGCGACGGCTGTGATCAGTGGAATCACTGGAGCGGTGTCAGCGTTCGCTGGAGCGATGCAACTCGGACCGATAGCTGGTCCGATCGTTGGAGGTATTCTCGCCGCGGCTGTTGCAGCGATGACAGCGGTCAACGTTGCCAACATTAAGAAGACGAAGTTCGGAGGCACACCACCAAAACCAGCAACGGGCGGAGGCGGTGGTGCTGGAGGAGCTGCGTCAACTCCTGCCGCAGTCAATCCGGCGAACCTTCTCCCGACAGGATCGGAGAGCGGGAACGAACTCGGAACGAATCAAGGCGGAGGTCAACAAGGACAGCCTCAGCAGACGACGATCAAGGCGGTCGTGGTCGAAACGGATATAACAGACACACAGAACAACGTGAGCGCGATCGAGGAGCGCTCCGAGTTCGGCTAAAAAAGAGAACTATGAAAACATTCAACGGGAAACCATTGTACGACATCGTCGCCGATCCGAAGAGCGAGGAGTCAGGGACGAACAGGATCGACTTCGTGAGCAAGCCAGCAAACAAGATGCCGCTGCTCAAATTTTCGGACGTAGAAGATCAGAAGGTGAAGCTGGAGTTCAGCAAGGAGCGCCGACTGGTGACTGCTGTGATCATGCAGCCAGACTTCCCGATGCTACGAGAGAAGAACGGCGAACAGTTTTACGTTCAATTCCCAGCTCCGACGATCGAGTTCATGCGCGACAAGTTCATGATGCTGATGAAGCTGCACGAACGAGGAACTGAGCACGCTGAGGAGCTTGACGATATGGATGCGCCACTCGTGGAGACGTGGATCGTCGACAAGTCGAGAGGAATCTCAGCACCGGAAGAACTAGCAGCACCCGACGGGAGCTGGATCGGGACGTTCCGAGTGATCAACGACGACGTCTGGAACAAGGTCGAGGACGGGACGTTCTCTGGTGTTTCACTGGAGGGAATCTTCGACTTGTACGAGACTTTCAGCTCGATCGACAACAAAGTCGACGAGCGCTTGAATAATTTGTTCAGAATTACTATCTTAAATAGAGACCTTTCGGTTGTAGATAAATTTAACGCGTTAAAAGCACTATGTGTCGAGACAGAAAAATAATCTACGCCGAGGACGAAAAGCGTGCAGTGTTAACTGCGTTGAAATCTAAGGGAACGAGACGACCTCCAGACTGGAAACTGATCCACAGCGAACCATGTGATGAGAACGAGCTGTCGTTCGATCACGCGAAACTGGTTAAACGACTGGCGGAACGTTACAGGCTAGAGGATCGCGAGCAGAAGTTCGCGATCGACGTCGTCAGCAATCCCGAAGCCAACAGCGCACTAGACAAGGGCGTGCTCAAAGTCAGGTATCGGTATGTGCTCGCAGCAGAGCACAAGGGCGAGCCGAAGATCAAGCCGAACAGCAGAGAATTCTGCACCGTATTGATCAATCAGGACAAGCTGTACCGGATCGAAGACATCAACATGATGAGCTTCCGCGGAGTGAATCCGATCGCGAAGCGAAACTACTCGATTTTTCGACTCCGCGGACACTGGAACTGTCGCCACACATGGCAGCGTGAGGTTTATCTCATAGAGCGAGATAACACGACTGTCGAAAACAACCCACTCATAAACAAAAATTTAGAGATGAGCAAAGAAAAAAAAGGAATCGTGAAGAAGTTCATGGAACTGATCAGCACGAACAAGGAGTCGCTCACGATGAGCGAAGTCGTAGAGCTTTCTCAGGAGCTTGTGAAGAAGGCAGGCTTGAAGCTGAAAGAGTACACTGTCGGAGATAAGACTCTCCGCGTCGAAGGTGAGACTCTTGAAGAAGGAGCTGCTGTCGCGTGGGTCGATGAGAACGGAGAGATGATCCCGATCGAGAACGAAGAGATCACTGTCGCAGACGGTGACAAGACTGTCGTGATCGTCGTGAAAGACTCAACGATCTCAGAGATCAAAGAGCCAGCGAAAGAGGACGACGAGGAAGAAATGAGCGAAGAGGAGAAGAAGAAGAAGAAAGAGGAGGAAGAGAAGAAGAAGCTCGAAGAAGAGGAGAAGAAGAAAAAGAAGAACGAGTTCAACGCGGAAGAAGCGTACAACGAGCTGAACGAGAAGTTCGACAAGTTGAGCGAAACGCTGACGAAGGGACAGGACGACAAGTTCTCCAAATTCTCAGAAGACCTTCTGAGCGAGATCAAGTCGATCCCAGCTCTGAAAGGTGAAGGAGTAAAAAATGATTTTTCAAGCGGGTCGGGAGCTGACAGCGAGAACAAATTCTCGCATCTAGCAGGAAAGCCGATCAATTAATTAACCGACCCACAAACGGGTCACAATTTTTATTTATTATGTCTTATGATGTATCAGCCTTAACGGACTACGTGAAGGAGAACGCGGACAGAATCCTAACCCGCGCAGTGTTGGGTATGCGTTCCGCTAGATTTATGACTGTGCAGCCGGGGATCAAATCAGCAGAGAAGATCGCCAACCTATTGAACGAAGCCTCGCTTCAAAGTGGAGCTTGTGGATGGAATCCGACAGCGACTACGACCCTAGCGGATCGTACGCTAACTGTCGAGGACATCATGTCACAAGAAGCTCTTTGTACTAAGAAACTAGAGAAGAAGATGCTCCAGTTGAAAGTTCGCAAAGGAGCGATGGCAGGAAACGAAGATATGCCGATCGAGCAGCTTTGGACGGACGAGAAAGTGAAACAGATCAACAAGAACATCGACATCTTGATCTGGCAAGGAGACAAGGCGCTAGTCGCTGATGATGTCCGCAAATGGATCGACGGTCTCTTGAAGATTCTCGACGCAGATATGCCTGCGGGGAACATCATCGCAAGAACGGCGTCTATTATCGACGACATCGACACCTTGTTAAACACTACGCTACCAGAGGACGTTCTGGGAGCTGGGAACACTTTGACGGGGTACTTGTCGATCACGAACTTCGCGAAGTTGACGACGGAGATCAGAGACAAGAACTGGTTCCACATTCCGAGCACTGACCTCGGTGACTTCACAATGCGCTACCCGGGTATGCCGTTGGACGTTGTGGGTGTTACTGGTCTACAAGGGAAAAACCAGATTTTGATTGGATCGGCGGAGAACTTCTTCATCGGTACGGACATGGAGGACGACTTCGAGAGCGTGAAGTTCTGGTTCTCGAACGACAACAACGAGCACCGCTTCCACATGAACTTCCGACTAGGTACTCAGGTAGCCTTCCCGGAGGAGATCGTGGCAGCAGGAGACGCGGCAGGAGACCTTGTCGTATAATTGAATTAAAAACCCAGAGAGCGGCGTGATGTCGCTCTCTATAATATTTTAGAATTATGCCTTGTATAATCACAGAAGAGTACACGCTGGACGATGAATGTCTAGTGAGCGCGTCCGGGATTTTAGAGCTGGATGTAATAGCGCACAAAAAAGGAGAGGCGACCTTCTCAGAATCAGAAGATGCTGGTGAGGGTGGTCTAGTGAACGGTGTCTTGACCGGATCGGACGCTGCAACTGCGGCGAACTGGAAGTCGATCGAACAAGAAGTGGAGATCGCTGAGGCGACTGAAACTCTGGAAGGAAACAGAGAGAACGGTGCAGCAGCTTATTCTCAGAGCGTCATGATCACAATGCACTACGGCAGCGACCCTGTCAAAAATGCACAGATTCGTCGCTTCATGGAGGAGCTAGTGAAGACGAACTCCGTGGTGGTTGTCACTATGCAGGACGGCTCGAAGCGTATCTTCGGACGAGACAATGGTCTCCGCGCCCTTGAAGGTACAGGAGGAACTGGGAAAGCGATGACTGACTTGAACGGGTTGCAGTTGACACTGTCCGGGAAGGAGAAGTCTCCGTCCGCTCCGTTGAGAATCAACGAACCAGACGCGCCGAAATTGACAGCAGGCTACCAGCCGATCGCAATCTAATCATGATTAGAGTCAAATCAGGCGAGAATATCCTATACGCCACACTCTCCGAACGTGAGAGTGTGGCTTCTCCTGTTTATAGCTTGAAGCTAACGAGCAAGGAGAACAAGAGCAACCCGAAAACGGTCACACCGACCGACCTCTCCGTCGCCGGGGAACGGGTCAACAAGCTCCGCATCGAAGTCGTGACTGACTCGAACCTCGAAGACCTACCGAACGGTCTGGTCTTTCTCAACGGCGGCGACTATCTCTACGAGATACGCAACAACGAAGACAAGCTACTGGAGAAGGGCGTGCTGATGTACGACACCACACTCCAGTCAGAAGACTATACAGACAACAACGTCACCGAAAAAGTGTACAATGGATAAGAAACTCAACAAGCAAGCGCTCCAGATGAGCATGAACGAAACAGCAGCACCAGCAGAGAAGTCGGTCAAGGTCGACTTCGGAGCACTGGGAAGTGTGAAGGACATCCACACGCCAGTCTTTAAAGAGGACAAGAAGGCGCAGATCATCAAATACGGAGCGAAGAACTTGTACCCAGACTTCCTTCTTGATCTATTTCTGAACAAGTCAGGGAAGCATCGCTCGATCATCGAGAAGAAGGTCACAATGGTCGCCGGGCAGGGTTTCGAGTATGATGAGAACGAAGAAGAGGCTGTTCGATTCTGGGAGAACTCCAGAGGATCGCACACGCTTGACGATCTTGCAATCTTGAACTCTACCGACGACGAAGTCTTCTACTATGCCGGACTGATCGTCCGATGGAACTCAGACCGCACAAAGATCGCCGCGATCGACTTCGTCCCAGCTCACAAGCTGAGGAAAGGAATCAAGCCGCGGACGTGGTGGGTGTCTGACAACTGGCAGCACTACAAGAAGCCAGAGTCGAAGACTAGAATGTACAAGGAGTTCAGCAAGCAGAAAGGACTCCCGAAAGAGTGGGACGAGATGGGCGAAGGACAGCAACGTCTGGAGCTGAATCAGGTCGTGATCTTCAAGAACGTCACGATCGGCTCGGATTCATATCCTCACGTCCCCTATCAGCCGTACATCCACTACTTGCTCGCAGACTACCAGATCGGGAAGTTCACACTCAACAACGTGAAGAACGGCTACACAGGAGGCTATCACATCGACTTCGTGGGAGAAGTGCCGGAAAAACCAGAGAGACAACAGACGAAGAAGGACTGGCTGCGTGAGTACACGAACAGCGAGACCTCGAACGTCGTGTTCACATGGACGCCACCGGACGCAACTCGCGGGACGACCTTGACTCCTCTCCCGACTAACGGATCAGAGGACGCCTTCTTGAATGTTGACAGGCAAGTACTCGACAACATCTTCATCGCTCACCGAGTAGTGAGTCCGATGCTGTTCGGAATCCGTGAAGCTGGAACGCTAGGCGGACGAGCTGAGCTTGAAGAGGCTCTCCAGATCGCACAAGCGACGGAGATCACTCCGAAGCAGAACAAGATCGAGAAAGTGTTCAACGATCTCGCGAAAGTGAACGAGATCACGACGACGTTCAAGTTGAAGAAGTACAAGATCACGGAAGACGATGTTCAACAAGTAAAACAGCCGACGACATGAAAATAATCAGACTTTTAGACGTAGAGACGTTCAGAGAGCTGCAACCGATCAACGAGGACACAGACAGCACAACCTTGAAGAAAGTGCTCTACAACGCACAAGAAAGCAAAATACAGGAGTTTCTCGGGACTGCTTTGTACAAGAAAGTGCTCGACCTTGTCGACACTGGAGACATCACGAACCCGCAGAACGCGATCTACAAGACACTACTCGACGACTATGTGAGGAAGGTCTTGTCCTATTGGGGGTACGTTGAAGCGATCCCTCACATGACCTACCAGTTCACGGACAAAGGAGTCCAGCAACGAGACGGAAACCACTCACGAAACGCAGACCGCGCAGCCGTGAAGGAGAAGATGGGGAACGCAAGAAACGCGGCAGAGTTCCAGACGAGCTTGATGATCGAGTGGCTCTGCGACAAGTCCGCGAACATCCCGGAGTACTCAGACATCGACGACGCAGGGATCGCTGCGAACACGAAGCCGTACTTCTCAGGGATGGAACTCGGCTACGGTGAAGACTATGACCGCGACCTACTGGAGCGTCCAGCAAATTAACAACGAAACCCGGAGAACTTTCTCTGGGTTTTTTGTTGTGGTTACATTTATTCGTTTATATTTGTGACTGCCAACGCAAACGACCACCGCGCCGCGCTCATAGATAGGAGTCCGCTGTGCGCCGTGTTAGTGAAGAAGGAGAGACTCGCGTCTCTCTTTCGCTTTTTTATGCGTATATTGCTTTCGTTTTCATATCCTTGTGAGAATGTTGTTTAATGAGAGAAGGCGCTCCGATGTGGTGCGCCTTCTTTTTGTTTCTTAGCTCTCGAAGAGCTTGATCGGTTCGAGCTTGATCTCCAGAGACAGAATCTCGCAGACTCGGATCAGTTCCTCGACTCTCATCGTGTTCCCTCTGAGTCTCTTGTTGAAGTTCGACGGGTGTGTCCCGAGCTTCTCCGCGAGTTCCTTCTGCTTCATCCCTTTCTGACGTAGCTGCTGCTCGATCTGTTCTCTGATTTTATCCATGTACTAGCTCTTTTATGAAGTTAATGTTCTGATCGTTTCGGTGCTTCCAGACCTCGTCGAGTGTGGCGAAGTGCTCACGCGACAGGATCACGGCGTCCTTGATCTCTTGCTTGTCCTGCTCCGTGGTGTCAATACGGAAGATTCTGATCCGATCCTCCAGCGGCAGCTTCTCGAAGTTGAAGAACTCAGCGACCTCGTCTCTGAATGTCTTCGGAATCTCCTCGAACCATGCACGCCCGGCTTCCTTCCAGAGCTTCTTCACTTCGATCTCCATCATCTCTTCCGGGAGGTTCTGCAATATCTTCACGACGAAGCCAGTGTCGAACCCGAGCATCCAGTTGTACCCTTTGCCCTGCTTCTCGTAAATCTGATCGAGTCCTTCGTTCGGCTTGAAGCTGTCGAGCTTGTCCGGGTAGTAGACGTTCTTGATGTCGAACTGGAAGCCGTGACCCATTCCGAGGCGCTTGATCGCGTCCGGTGTTCCTTGGATGTAGTCGTTCGAGTAGTGTGTCTCGTTCTTCTGCACGCCTTCGATCCCGAAGAAGTCACAGATGAGGTCGATCGCCTTGTTTTCCATCGCGTGCCCTTTCTGGATGTACTTCGAGTCGATCTGCTTGCGGAAGCTGAACTTCTGCTCGACGTATATCTCTTCGACTGCTGACTTCGCACCCTTCGAGAGTGCAGGAGGCGCGTCACGTTTCGCGATCAGCTCTTCCTTCTTCTTGATCATGTTCGCCGTCAGCGGTTTCGCTTCTGGATCTTTTTCTCTGGCGATGTACCCGTTCAGCTCGTCGAGCTGCTTGTCTGTGATCTGCGTCGCCGGGTCGAAGTGCATCACTCGCCCGAGCGCAGAACATCGTATTTTCAAATCCTCGTTTTTCATGTTGTTATCGTTTTTTCGACGAGATGCGGTTCAGCTCGACAGCGTTCTCGCGTTCTCTGGTTTTACGTTGCGCCTCGATCTCATTCTCGCGCTGTTTTAGCTCCTCTCGTTCACGATCGGCTGCTTCTGCGGCACTTTCTCCGCAAGAGGTCGCGATGACCGCAGGAGCGACAGATATGACCGTCGCGAGAGTGTAGGCAAATATTCGTTTTTTCATGTTGATCTGAATGTGATCAAGGGAGAGCAGTCAGCCCTCCCTGATCTGGTTACTATTTAGAAGTCGATCTTCGCCGGGTCTGGCATTTCGTGATCTTCCTCTTCTTCGGTTTCGATCTCGTCCTCTTCTTCTTCCTCCGAGTCTTTCGTCGCCTGCTTCGCTAGAGACTGCGCTCTCGCGGACAAGCTCTCGATCAGTTGATCGTAGGCAGCGTCCGCAGCTTCGACTGCTTTCTTCGGGATTTTCTTCCCATACTCGAAGACCGGAACAGAATATTCGATCTTCCCCTTCTTCTCTTCGGTTGCATCCGTACAGCTCACTGAGTGCGTGATCAGTTGAGTCTTGTCCTTTTTGGTGAACTCTCCCCACGCGAACACGGCAGAACCTTTGAGTGATACGTTCCATATCTTGCCGTCATCGGTCAAGATGTAGATGCTCTTCGCATAGTGTCCCCCGGCTTTCTGCACGGTGTCCTTAATGTTGCCGTACTGCCCTTTCGCGATCTGACCACCCTCGAACGACTTCACAGTCAGCTCGTCCTTCGTGATGTCCTCGACTTCGTTCGAGTAGATGCGGCTGTTGCTGTCGTCGTGGAATCCTTTGATCGTGTGGCGCTCCATTAGTACGATGAACTTCAAAGGGAGACCGATCTGCACCTCTTCCTTCGCCTCTCCGTCCCAGTAGACGAAGCACTTGTTGTCGCTTGACCACCAGATATACTTCTCTGCTGGTTTTTCTGTACTTCTGTTAAATTCGTCAGCTCTTGACATAATAATTTTATTTTTTACGGTTAATAATTAGGCGAAGGTGTCTACTCCGCACGCTTTCAATGTCTGCTTCGCGAACTCCTTCAAGCTCCACTCGTTGTTCGTGATCTTCTCGACGTTCGATCTGATCTCTCCGATCAAGTTCAAGTCGTCAGACAAGGACTCGCTCTTCATCATTCCCTCCGCGACCTTCTTCGTGATCGGTGCGAAGCTGTTGTTGAAGTCCTCAGTCGTGAACCATGCGTTCGATCCGTCTGAGTATGTGACCATCATCCCGACAACGTCTCCGTCAGTTCCTTCCGGTAGCTGCTTGTCATTTGCTTCATGAAACTCTGCGAGGCTCATCTCCTTCGCTTCTGATACGATACGCACTCCGGCGTACATTTTTGTGTTTTTTCCCATTTGTTCTAATTTTTAGGGGTTAATACTACCACCGCAACCTCGCAACCCGAAGGAGGCGAGGCGAGAGGCGGTTCTGTTGTTGTTAGCTTTTTAGCTTTTTTTCTAAGCTCTGGCGCTTGTTCATGTCTTTAATCAGACGAGCTTCGCGCTCCTTCTCTTTCGTTCCGATCAGACCGTGGATCGACTTGATGTACGTCCCGCCCGTTCAGATTTTCTTCTGCTTCGGTTTCGGGTGCTTTGGGATCAAGTTCTTCGCGATCGTTGCAGACGCGCTTCTCGGGTTAAAGAAACGCACGAACGGGTAGCGCTTCTGTTCTGTGTTACTAAAGTGTTTTGTGTACATATTACGGGTTTAAAATTTACTTGTTTGTGTATTCTAATTTGACGAACTCCTTGAAGCGTTTCAGCTTCCTCTTCGCTCTCCTCACCATGAAGCGAGAAGCGAACCATCTGAACGGAGGCAAAAACCAGATAAAAGTGCAGCCTGTGATCTCGTACTTGACGAGCTGCTCCAGATCAGGGAACTCGATCACGATCCTCTGAGCTTTATATCTTCCGCTCTCGATCATCAGTCTCATCGCTTCCTGATTCTCGTCAATTTTCTCGACGAGCTGGTCGATGATATTGATCGGCTCAGCTCCATGAGCGAGCGATGTGATCACGGTGTGGAACGTTCCAGACTCTCGGAAGCGTCTCTCTCCGTCCTTGCACTTGTTGATCATGTTGTCGATCTTCTCGTAGTGCTCTTTCGCTGCTCTCTCACTCATAGCTCGATTTTTTTGATGTCTGAGATCGTTGTCCCGATCTTTGCGATCAAGAGCTGGATGCTGATGAAGTTGTTGCTGTCTTTTTTTGGCAGATAGCCGTCGTCGAATGGAGTCCCGATCTCCGACCAGTCGATCGCCAGCAGTTCGCTCTCGATCTCTTTTAATTGTTCAAGCATCTCTGGAGCTGCTTGTGCGACCTTCGCCTTCTTGATCGCTTCGTCCTTGTTCTCCACGGACACGATCGGGAAGATCGCGAACACGAGGCTCTTGTCGACGTTCGGTCTCATCATTAACTGACCACCCTGCACGCCGTCGATCGCGCTCATCGGTGAGTATTCAAAAATCCACT
>Ga0180431_10001930_pt1 | contig 28163 bp, 25 predicted proteins | sample SS_ome_11_FD_132459 | JGI IMG/M metagenome (GOLD analysis project Ga0180431, IMG submission 132459) | Hypersaline lake sediment archaeal communities from the Salton Sea, California, USA - SS_1_MS_1 metaG | ecosystem: Environmental > Aquatic > Non-marine Saline and Alkaline > Hypersaline >... | reverse complement strand
GCTGCGCTATACTTAGAGCCTACGGGGTAGCACAGCCGCGGGGTGAAGCACTTGGCCAAGGCGCCGGTCAAAGCCAGCAGGCAGTTCGTCGAGTTCTACGACATCGACTACGAGGCGCTGTACAGCTACACCTTCGCTCCCGAGGTCTACGCGATTCTCAACGAGGTCAACCGCAAGGTGGCGGCGCGCGAGTCGCTGGCCGAGGTGATGGACTTCCTGTTCGACTCCACCATCGGCTTCTGCCCCTGCAGCCGCATCACCCTGTGCTTCTTCGAGGAGGGTGGCCAGCGCACGGTGATCAGGTGGACCCGCGACGACGACAGCCCGTCACAGCGGCAGCTGACCGGGCTGGCGACCGATACGCACTTCACCACCCTGCGCGGCCTGCTGGCCAAGGGCAAGGTGCGGCTGATCCACGACCTGCCGGCCTTCGCCGCGCTCAACCCGGACAGTGAACTGACCCGCGTCTTTGTCGAGGAAGGCTATCACTCATCGATGACCAGCCCGCTGCTGTGCGAGGGGCGCTGCGTCGGCGTCCTGATCCGTCACTCGGTGCAGCCGCATGCCTTCAACGAGCGCCACGTCTACCAGCACCTGGCCACCGCCGAGCGGCTCAGCCAGGCCGTCGAGGCCGCCGCGCGCCTGGAGCAGGTGCAACAGCTCAACGAAAGCTACATGGAGATGCTGGGCTTCGTCAGCCACGAGCTGAAGAGCCCGCTGAGCTCGATCAATATGACGGCCAACCTGCTGCTGGGCGGCTATCTGGGCGAGCTGAGCGACAAGCAGCGCTCCAAGCTGGAGTCGATCATCGGCAAGACCGACTACCTGACCGCCCTGGTGCGCGACTACCTGGAGCTGGCGCGCCTGGAAGGCGGCAGCCTGCACGCCAGCCCGATCAAGGACGTGGACTTCGCCGCCGACGTGGTGGATCAGGCGCTCAGCGTGGTGCAGTCGCAGCTGGACGAGGCCCAGATGAAGCTCAGCTGGCGGCGTCCCGCGCAGCCGCTCAGGGTCGAGCTCGATCCCAACATGCTGCTGATCGTGATGATCAACCTGCTGAGCAACGCGGTCAAGTACGGCAATCGCGGCGGCGCGATCGAGATCAGAACCAGCCTGGCGGACGGGCTGCTAAGGGTCGCGGTGCGCAACGAGGGGCCGGGCTTCCCGCCGGAGCAGAAGACGCACCTGTTCCGCAAGTTCAGCCGCCTCGACACGCCCGAGCTGAAGAAGCGCAAGGGCACCGGCGTGGGGCTCTATACCAGCTGGCGGATCGTGCGCCTCCACGGCGGCCATATCCACGCCGAGTCCGCGCCCGGCGAGTGGGCCGAGTTCAGCTTCCAGATCCCCCAGCCGCTCGTGCTAAGCGCCGCTGTCGAGTAGCTCCGCGCTACAATCAGGACGTGTTTACCGGCCTGATCCGCCAGCTGGGAACGCTTGAGCGCCGCGACGCGCGCGGGTTGACAATCGCCTGCCCGGCGCTGCGCGCTGGGCTGAACGATGGGGACAGCGTGGCGGTCAACGGCGCCTGCCTGACCGTCGCGGAGCTGACCGAGCGCGGCTTCCGCGCCGACCTGCTGGAGGACACCCGCGGCGCGACGACGCTGGGCAAGCTGCCGATCGGGACGCGGCTGAACCTGGAGCCCGCGCTGAAAGCCAGCGACAGCCTCGGCGGGCACTTCGTCCAGGGCCACGTCGACGGTACCGTCCGCCTGCTGGACCGCTCCCAGCCGGGCGGAGCCGACTGGCGGCTGGCATTCGAACTGCCGGAGTGGCTCAGGCCCTACGTGCTCAGCAAGGGCAGCATCGCCCTCGACGGCGTCAGTCTGACCGTTCAGGGGCTGGACGCCCAGGTCTTGCCCCCGAGCTTCGCGGTGGCGATCATCCCCACCACCTGGGCCGAGACGGCGCTGAGCGACATTGCCGTCGGGGCCGAGGTGAACGTGGAGGCCGATCTGCTGGTGCGCACGGTGCGCGGGGCACTTGAGGAACTGCTGGGCGAGGGCGGCCTGAGCGCGGACAAGCTGCGCGAGTGGGGCTATGGCCAGTAGCCGGCGGCCGGCGTGTTGAGCCATTCGGGCGGAACGCAGGATACAATCTAGCGGCGGCGAACGCCGCGGGGAGCCTATGAGCGAATCCAAGCCTGATTACCTGAGGAACATTGAGCGCGCGGCGGAGGCGCTGCGCGCCGGCCGGATGTGCATCATGGTCGACGACCCGGACCGCGAGAACGAGGGCGACGTGATCTGCGCCGCCCAGTACTGCACGCCGGAGATCATCAACTTCATGAAGACCCACGCCCGGGGGCTGATCTGCACGCCGCTCTCTCCGGAGCGCCTGGATGAACTCAAGCTGCCGCTGATGACGGAGATGAACACCGCCGCCCACGGCACGGCGTTCACCGTCAGCGTCGACGCCGCCGAGGGCACCAGCACCGGCATCAGCGCCGCCGACATGGCGCACACCATCCGCGTGCTGGTCGACCAGGCCGCCCAGCCCCAGGACTTAAACCGCCCCGGCCACGTCTTTCCGCTGCGCTACCATCCCGGCGGCGTGCTGCAGCGCCACGGCCAGACCGAGGGCAGTATTGACCTCTGCGAGATCGCCGGGCTGTACCCCGGCGCGGTGGTCTGCGAAATCTGCAACGAGGATGGCACGATGGCGCGGCAGGACGACCTGCGGGCCTACTCCGCGGAGCACGACCTGCCGATCGTGCACGTCAGCGACGTGGTGCGCTACCGGCTGACCCGCGAGAGCCTGGTGCGCCGCGCCGACCGCGCCAAGCTGCCGACGGCCTACGGCGACTTCCTGGTCTACGGCTACGAGGTCCCGCTGACCGGCGAGCACCACCTGGCGCTGGTGATGGGCGACATCCGCCAGCAGGACGAGGTGCTGGTGCGGGTCCACAGCGAGTGTCTGACCGGCGACACCTTCCACAGCACGCGCTGCGACTGCGGCAACCAGCTGGACTGGGCGCTGAGGAGGATCGCCGAGGAGGGCAGCGGCGTGCTGCTCTACCTGCGCCAGGAGGGGCGGGGGATCGGGCTGATCAACAAGATCCGCGCCTACCACCTGCAGGACGAGGGGCTGGACACCGTGGAAGCCAATCTGGCGCTGGGGCTGCCCGCGGATAAGCGTGAATACGGTATCGGCGCCCAGATCCTGCGCGACCTCGGCGCGCGCCGGCTGAGGGTGATGACCAACAACCCGCAGAAGCTGGTCGGCCTGGAGGCCTACGGCATGTCGATCGTCGAGCGCGTGCCGATCCCGGCCCAGGGGGCCGAGTCGCCGCTGGGCCACAAGTACCTGGTCACCAAGGTCGAGAAGATGGGCCACCTGCTGGAGCTGGGCGAGGAGTACACCAGCGACGCGGAGCAGCCCGCCCAGCCGGCGGCCGCCGAGGCCGGTTCGGACTAGCGGCGCGCGATGCTATCCTAGGAGCAGGGAGGCAGGATATGTTCACCTGCGACGGACTGCTTGAGCTGCACAAGCGAGCACATCAGAGTTTCGGGGCGCTGATCAATCACATTGCCGTCATGCCCACGGAGGTGCTGATCAAACCGCTCGAGGGCTTCGGGCACCGGACGCTGCGCGATACGCTGGTGCACCTCGCCGAGAGCGAGGACTGGTGGATCTCGACCGCGCAGGGCAAGGAGTTCGTCGGCTGGAACAAGGAGGCCTTCAGCGACATCGAGGCCCTGCGCGAGGCGCTGCACGGCGTCGAGCAGCGGACCCGCGAGTACCTGGAGAGCCTCAGCGACGAGCAGCTCCTGGAGCCGGTCGAACTGAAGTACCCCGGCGGCAGCTTCACGACGGCGCCGGCCTGGATCATCCTGCACATGGTGACCCACGGCTTTCACCACAAGGGCCAGGCCGCCGCGATGTGCCGGGCCCTGGGCAGCCCGACCCCCGACACTGACCTGAGCGTGGGGCTGTAGCGGGAGCGGTTCCGCTTACTGCGACTTGGCGCCCTCGATCGTGAACGTCATCGCCGTACCGTCCAGCTCCTCGGCATCGTCGCCGCTGTCGAGGCTGAAGCTGATCGACGCGTCGCCGGTGATCTCGGTGGTGCTCACGTCGCAGCGGGCGACCAGTGTTTCCGTATAGGTACTCTCGCTGTGCTCGCCGTCGTCGGAGCCGAGTGCGTAGGCCCGGGTGCCGATCACGGCCAGGCCGGCGACCACGCCCCGCCCGTCGATGCTCATCGCAAAGACGTCCGGCTCGAGCAGCTCCAGGGTCACGTCCGCGTCTTCCACGTCGGACCAGTCCGCCGGCGGATCGGCGTAGGTGAAGGTCATCGCCCACTCGCCCGCCAGGTCGGGGGCGGCGGCCGCGGCCGGTGCCGTCTCGCTGCGTGTCGCGGTCAGCGTGACGTCGTCGCTGGCGCCGTCCAGCTGATCAGTGTCCGGCCCGTCGTTCAGAGTGAAGCCCAGCTGCCCGGCAAGGCTGAAGGCGTCGTCCGTCGCGGCGCCAGTCAGCTGGCCCGCGAACTGATAGGTGCTTGCGCCGAACTCGACCTCGGCGTCGATGGTGACGGTCAGGCTCTCCTCACCGGCGGCGGCGGTGCCCAGCAGGCCCGGATCGGCGTTGAGCACGCGGTACTCGTCGGCCGCGCGCGGCATGAAGACCAGCGGCTGCTCGGTGTTGTCCTCCCCCAGCGACTCCAGCCCGGTGAACGTCACCGTCCACAGGCCGGTGACATCCGGCACCACGGGCTGGCTGGGGCCGGGCATCGGCTCGGTGCCCTCGTTGTCGGCCGTGCAGCCCAGCGGCAGCGCCGCCAGCGCCAGCAGCAGCATCAGTAGCATAGTACGCATGAAACCCTCCGGTGCAGAGTCTGCCCAGACCGGCCGCACCGCGCGCGCAAGCCCGCCTCGCGGATCAGGGGATACGGGCGGCACCGGTTCGTGCCCTGGACGTGGCGCAGATTATAGCACCGCGGCCGCGACGGGGTAGGCGCGGATCCTATCCGCGCATTCATGCCCAGCGCCGCGAATAGGATTCGCGGCTACCAGGAAGGAGGAAGACCGCGATCGGGGTAGCGGCGGCCGCCGTGCCGCCGGATGCAGGCCGGCGACCCACGGGTAGCGCGAGCGCCCCTGCTCGCGGATTTGCAGACCGCAGAGGCCACAGAGATCACAGAGAACACCGAGGGCAGGGAAACCACAGAGAGCACCGGGACAAGGCGGATTCACATGTCGCCGCAGCCATGCCCCCCTGACCGGTAGGGCGGGCGTCCCGCCCGCCATTCGCAGCAGCAGCCATGCTTCACCCGTGACCAGCGCTGCATGCCCCGGCCGACCAATCCGGCGGCAGAGCCGACGCCGCTACGTCCTTTGCACGACCAGAGGGCCGCTAAGATAGTCAAGGACGCTTGCACCAAGTTCAGACGGGAGTCCTAACATGGCGCGCTCTTTCATCGAATGGACGGAGTCCACCTGGAATCCGGTGACGGGCTGCTCAAAGGCCAGCCCGGGGTGTGCGCACTGCTACGCGGAGCGGATGGCGCGCCGCCTGCACGCGATGGAGTTGGCGCGCGGCGAAGTAAGCGGCAAGTACGCCAACGGCTTCCGCGTCACGCTCCACCCGGAGGAGCTGGACCGGCCGCTTAACTGGCGCAAGCCCCAGAGCATCTTCGTCAACTCGATGAGCGATCTCTTCCATGAGGACATCCCGCTGGTCTTTATCCTGCGCATCTTCGGTGTAATGCTCGCGGCGGACTGGCACCGCTACCAGATTCTTACCAAGCGCGCGCGGCGGATGAGAGAACTCGATCCGCATCTGGAATGGGCCGAGCACGTCTGGATGGGTGTCAGTGTGGAGAGCGCCGACTACGTTCATCGCATGGACGACCTGCGCGCCACCAATGCGCACGTCAAGTTCGTCTCCTTCGAACCGCTGCTGGGACCGCTTCCGCGGCTGGACCTCAGCCGCATCGACTGGGCGATCGCCGGTGGCGAGTCCGGCCCCGGCGCGCGCCCGATGCGCGAGGAGTGGGTGCTGAATCTCCGAAACCAATGCGTGGAGCAGGGCGTGCCGTTCTTCTTCAAGCAGTGGGGTGGGGTGAACAAGAAGAAGGCCGGCCGCCTGCTCGAAGGCCGCACCTGGGACGAGATGCCGGTGGCTGCGACCGTCTAGCCCTACCTGAACAAGCTACTAATGCTCATTCCCATGTGGTTGCGGCGGGTCGCTTCTCGGTTCTTCACTCATGCCGAGGCGGTCGTCGGAATCTCCGCCCATCCCTTCGAGATACCTTGGGGCGAGCCTGCCTTGCCCGACTGCCGCGCGCCGGCCGACAATGGCATAGATTATGAAGCTCAGTTTCCAGACCCTGCCTGTATTCGGGTCCAGCTCGGTCTCGAAGATAATCGCGCCGTGCGTCGGCTCCGATCCCGCTGGCTGGACGTGCATCCTGCGGCCAGTATATGGATTGACAGGCATTTCAGCCAGGTATCCCCCTTTGATCAGCTCCTCCGGGGATCCCGGTAGCCAACCGTCATTCTCCGAGGAATAATCCGCGATGGCATCCTCGAAGTCATCGTAAACCTCATCCAGCCTGCACCATCTTGCTTTGTCGAACAAGCCATAGGCAAATGCTATGATGCCGCAGGCGACTGCTGCGATGATCATTGCATAGGCAAACCGTGGCGGGATCTCAGGGTTGACACAGCTCATCGCTGCCAACACCACCTCTTGGGCTCGTTGTGCGACAGTATCGCAGACACACGAATCGTGCTGCTTGTTCCGGATTATTTGCGACCGCGCTTTGTGCAGGCTGCAGCGACACGTCGACTGCTCAGACTCCCTACCTAAACAGACTACTAATACTCATCCCCATGTGGTTTCTACGGATCGCTTCGGCCAGGATCGGGGCGACGCTGATGTGGCGGATCTTCTCGATGTCCATTTCCGGGCGGCGCGGGATGGTGTTGGTCACCGTCACCAGGTCGATCGCGCTTTGCTGGATGCGCTTGATCGCCTCGCCGCTGAAGATGCCGTGGCAGGCGAAGACGCGCACCGCCTTGGCGCCCTCGCTGAGCAGCCGCTCCGCGCCGTTGCAGACGCTGCCGGCGGTGTCGATCATGTCGTCGTACATGATCGCGCGCTTGCCGCTGACGTCGCCGACCAGCTCGATCACCTCGCTCTGGTTGGGCTCGCTGCGGCGCTTGGCGATGATCGCGATCGGCAGGTGCAGCCGGTCCGCCACGTACTTGGCGCGCTCCACGCCGCCGACGTCCGGGCTGACCACCACGCAGTCGTCCTCGGACCAGCCGTCGGAGTAGATGTAGTCGCACAGCAGGTTGGCGCTGGTCAGGTGGTCGACCGGGATGTTGAAGAAGCCCTGGATGCTGTTGGAGTGCAGGTCCATCGCCAGCACGCGGTCGGCGCCGGTGTCCTCCAGCAGGTTGGCCACCAGCCGCGCCGTGATCGGCTCCCGGGGCTTGATCTTCTTGTCCTGGCGCGCGTAGCCGTAGTAGGGCATCACCGCCGCGATGTGGTAGGCGCTGGCGCGGCGCAGGCTGTCGATCAGGATCAAAAGCTCCATCAGGTTCTGGTTCACCGGCGCGCAGGTGGACTGCAGCAGAAAGCAGTGCGCGTCACGGACGCTCTCCTCCACCTGGACGCGGATCTCGCCGTCCGAGAACCGCGTGACCATCGTATTGGTCAGGGGGATGCCGAGGTGGTCGCTGATCTCCTGCCACATCTCGGGGTTGGAGTTGCCGCCGATTAGCATCAACGGGTGGGTGGCGGGGCTGTGCATCACTTGCCTCCTGGGCTGCCGGCGGCCTGCTGGCCGTTCGCCTCCGCAGCCTTCTCCTTGCGCCTGAGCATCCGCTCGCGCAGCTTCTTCGCGTAGTCCAGCTTGTTCTCCTGACGGGCGCGGGCGACGGCCAGCGCCCCCGCGGGCACGTCCTTGGTAATCGCCGAGCCCATCGCCACGTAGGCGCCGGGTCCGATGGTGATCCCGCCCTGCAGCGCGCTGTTGGAGCCGATGAAGACCCCGTCGCCCAGCGTGGTGTGCAGCTTCTGCACGCCGTCGTAGTTGCAGAAGATAGTGCCGGCGCCGATGTTGCAGCCTTCGCCCAGGGTCGCGTCGCCGATGTACTGCAGGTGGGGCAGTTTGCTGCCGGCGCCGATGTCGGCCTTCTTGGTCTCCACGAAGTTGCCGATCTTGACGCCGTCGTGGATCAGGGTGCCGGGCCGCATGTTGACGTAGGGCCCGGCCTGGACGTCGTTCTCGATCACGCTCTCCAGCCCGCGGACGTGCCTGAGCTCGCAGTTCTCGCCGATAATGCAGTGCTCCAGCAGGCAGCCCTGGACCAGCGTGGTGCCGCGGCCGATCCGCGTGGCGCCGGTCAGGACGCAGTGCGGCCCGATCGTGACGTCCTCGCTGAGGCGCACGTCGTGGTGCAGGAAGGTGGTCTCCGGCAGGTGGAACGTCACGCCCGCGGTCATCCAGCGGCGGCGCAGGCGGTCAAGCAGGACGCCCTCGGCGTCGACCAGCTGCAGCCGGTCGTTGACCCCGACCGGCACGGCCAGGTCCGGCGCGGTCACGGGTAGCGTCGGCGCGACGCGCACCACGTCCGGCAGGTAGTACTCGCCCTTGGACTCGCTGGCGCCGAAGCGCCGCCGGGCCTCGTCGAGGTGCTCGAAGACCTCGCGGGCGAAGAGATAGATGCCGCTGTTGATCTCGCTGACCGCCAGCTCCTCGGGATCCGCCTCGTGGGCCTCCACGATGCGCTCGACCAGCTCGCCGTTCGCGGCCCGGCGCAGCACGCGCCCCAGGTCGCCGGGCTCGCCGACCTCGGTGGTCAGCACCCCGTGGGCGACGTCGTCCCGCTCCAGCACCGGCAGCAGCAGCCGCAGCTGCTCGGCGGTGATCAGCGGCGCGTCGCCGGGCAGCACCAGCAGATGCGTGATGTCCTCGGCCAGCTGGCCCTGGCACTGCATCAGCGCGTGGGCGGTGCCCAGCGGCGGGTCCTGCATCACGAAGGTCAGGCCCTGGGCGGCTCCCTCGCGCCGGTAGCTGGGGTCGCCGTGGTTGAAGTGCGCAAGCAGCGCTTCGCTGTGCTCGCCGTAGACGATCAGCACCTGCGCGGGCTCGAGCGGCAGCGCGGCGTCGAGCACCCACTCGATCATCGGCTTGCCGCACAACTCGTGCAGCACCTTGGTTTTCTGCGATTTGAAGCGCGTCGACCTGCCGGCGGCCAGCACCACAACCGCGAGCTTCCCACCCATGGCGGCGTGATTATAACGCGCGCTGCCCGCGGGCGCGGAGTCCGCGCCGGGGCTGCTCAGCACTGCTTGAGCCTGCGCTCGATCTCGCCGACGACCTGGCTGAGCGGCACGCGGTCTTGGGCCAGGCTGTCGCGGTCGCGGATCGTCACGGCGTCGTCCTGCTCGCTGTCGAAGTCGTAGGTGATGCACCACGGCGTGCCGACCTCATCGTGGCGGCGGTAGCGCTTGCCGATGCTGCCCACGTCGTCGTACTCCGCGCTGAGGCCCGCCGCCAGCAGTTCGCGGTACAGGCCGTAGCCCCGGCTGTCCGGCCCGCTGAGCTTCTTGCTCAGCGGGAACACCGCGCACTTGAAGGGCGCCAGCCGCGGGTTGAGCCTGAGCACGATGCGGATGTCGCCTTCCTTGTCCTCGTGCTTGGTCTGCTGCACGTCCTCGTCATAGGCGGCGGTCAGCACCGCAAGGAAGGTGCGATCGAGCCCGACCGAGGTTTCGATGCAGTTCGGCAGGTAGGTCGCCAGCCCCCGCGCCTCGTCCTTGTTCATCCCGCCCTCGACCAGCTGCCGCTGCGCCTCGTCGTCGAAGTACTCGAACTTCTTGCCGCTGTGCTGCTGGTGTTGGCGCAGATCGTAGTCGCCGCGGTGGTGCACGCCCTCGAGCTCGCCCCAGCCGAAGGGGAAGCTGAATTCGATGTCGCAGGCGGCCTGGGCGTAGTGGGCCAGCTTCTCCGGCGGGTGGTCGTGAATGCGGAGCAACTCGTCGCCGATGCCCAGCGCCGTGTAGTAGCTGCGGCGCTCGCCGAGCCAGTAGTCGTACCACTGCATGGTGGTGGCCAGCGCGCCCGGCTGGTCGTGTAGTCCGGGGGCGTCCGGCGCCTGGGCGGCCCGCAGCTGCTCGACCAGCTGGTCGGGGCGCACGAAGAACTCCAGCTCCATCTGGCTGAACTCGCGGGCGCGGTAGAGGAAATTGCGTGGGTTGATCTCGTTGCGGAAGGCCTTGCCGGTCTGGGCGATGCCGAACGGCACGCGCTGGCGGGAACTAACCCGGGTCTGGTCGAAGTCGACGAAGATCGGCTGGCAGGTCTCGGCGCGCAGGTAGCCTGTCTGGCCCCCCTCGCCGGTGGCGCCGATGCCCTGCCTGAACATCAGGTTGAAATGTCGCGGCACGGTGAAGCGGCTCTCCTTGCCCGTGTTGGGGTTGAGCGGGAAGTAGCCCAGCTGCTCCTGCAGGCCGTCCCAGAACACGGCTTCGTCATCGATACCGTCGGCGATCGCCTTGAGCGCGTAGACCTCCGCGGCCTCGGCATCCTCCTCGCTGCGGTACAGCAGCTGGTCGATGCGGAAGCGCTCCTTGCTGTTCTTGTCGTCGACCAGCGCGTCATGGAAGGCCCCGACGTGGCCGGAGGCGACCCAGACCGCCTCGGGCCCGATCAGCGCGCTGTCCAGCCCGACGACGTTGTCGCGGCTCCGGACCATGTAGTCCCACCAGAAGCGCTCGATATTGCGCTTGAGCTCGACGCCCACCGGACCGTAGTCCCAGAATCCGGACAGGCCGGAGTAGACCTCGGCATTGGCGAACACGAAGCCGCGCCGCTTGCACAGCGTCACCAGCTTGTCCATCTGCTGCATGCCGGAGACCTGCTCGCCCAGTGTGGCCATCGATTCCTCCTCGTGAGGCCGGCAGCCAATGGCTGCCTGTCGCTGGAGAGTATAGAGGATAGCCACATCGCGGCAGCGGCAGCCTGAGCGATCATGTTCGGGGAGGGGCGGCCCTAGGTGCCTGCTCTGAGCCTGTGGAGGATGAAGAGCACGATGCTGCCGATTGCGCCCACCACAAAGCCCAGCGGGCAGACGAGGATCGCGATGATGAAGAAGAACGCCTCGTCCCCGCCGTTCACGCCCCAGAAGTCCTCACCGAACCAGAGGATGAACAGCCCGTAGACAACGTTGTGCAGGACTGCTGCGGCGGGAAAACCGGCAGCCGATGCGCCGGTCAGCAGCAAATACACCTTTAGCGCCCCCCGCATCCTGGCTCTGACGGTCAGGACGATCAGCGCGATCCCCAGCACGAACAGCAGGGCGATCCCGGGGAAGAACGTGTAGCGAAACCACATCCCCCCCTCCGGTAACGCTTCGAAGGGCCCGATCACGACGCCGAGCAGCGCGAAAACGACGACCGAGGCCCAGAACACGCTGACCATCGCGGCAGTCAGGGTGCCCGCTTCGCGCTTGCTGTTCTGCTCTTGCATGCCTCTGCTCGGGAACGCCGAACCCCGCCTGCGGGACGGCCTATGGGCCCGGCTGCCAGTCGTAATCCAGCGGTGGCAGCTTGATTAGGTCTGTGAACAAATCCTGGCGCCGGTTGAGGTAGTCTATCACCGCGCAGTGAATGGCCCGGTCGTAGTCGCCGTCCGCGGCCCGCGTCGCCCGGACCTGCTCGTCGAGCAGGAAGGTCTCGTAGTCCGGCACGCGCTCGGAATTGACGGCATCGGTTAGCTCGGGATCACCGAGTGCGCGGCGCAGGTGAGTAACGGACTGCGTGAGGGAGGATGCGCCATCGGCGCCGTCCGGATGGGCGGCCGCACAGGCCCGGGCCAGCAGCAGGTGGGCGGCCTGATGCTCGGACTGCGAGGCGGCCAGCGCCAGTGCCCGCTGGGCGTACGTGATCGCGTCCGGCGCTGACGGCGGCCCCGGACTGCCGGTCGCCGGGTCGGCCGCGGGCCTGATCGCGAGCGCGGCGTCGCCGATCGCCAGCGCCACGGCGAAGTCATCCGGATGCTCCGCGAGCAGTGCCAGCAGCACCTCCCACCAGGTCGTGTCCTCGGTTGCCCGCCACAACATGCCAGCGGCGGCGGCGGCGCTGCCGGCCGCGGTGCGCGGGTAGCGGGTGGACTGCGCCGCCCGCGCCAGCAGCGCGCGTACGTCGGAATCATCCAGTCCGCGCTGGCCGGCGATCGCGGTCGCCAGCAACAGCGCGTCATCGGGATCGATGCGGTCTGGCGGCAGGCTGGGGTCTTCAGCGCCGATCGCCCGGCGCAGCTCCGCCTCCGACTCGGCAAAGCGCCCGCGCTCTCGCAGGTAGTCGCCGTAGGTGTAGCGAAATGCGACCGGCATGGCTGACCGGCCGGCGGCGGCATCCGCGTGTTCGTCGGCTGCTTCAAGATCGCCCAGCGCGGTGTAGCTGGCCAGCGCCAGCATTCCGGTGTCCGGCAGACCGCCGCGCTGCGCCAACTCCTCCTCGACCAGCGCGCGGGCCGCCAGCGGGGCGTCGCTGACGATGCGGCCGTAGACCTGCAGGAACCTCAGCAGCAGTCGCTGATCGGGAGCCACCGTCAGCGCCTCCGCCTGCCAGCGCTCCAGCTTGGCGGGCAGGCAGGCGAACAGGTACATCCGCGTCAGCTCCGGCGCCAGCAGTTCCTCACGGACATGGGGCATCGCGTAGAAGTCCTGGCCGATCGTGATCGCTTGCCGCAGATCCCCGACCGAGCGCTCCGGGTAGTAACTGGCGCGCAGCAGCAGCAGGTGCATCTGCATCAGCAGCAGTTCATCGCCGCCCAGCTGCGCCAGCTTGGCTTCGACTTCCTCGACGAGTCCGTCGATCTCGGCGGCGGGCGGCGGGTAGTGCTCCTCGCTGAAGACCCGGTCGCGCAAATCGGTGACGGCCTGGCTCTGAATGAAGGCCAGCGCAACCTGGTAGCTGAGGTACGCTGCCACGCCCAGCAGTCCGATAACTATAGTGATGTTCAGGATCAGCCGCTGCCGCACGCGTGGATTATAGGTGCCGCGCACAGCCGGCAGGGGAGCCGGCCACGGGCCCGGACGAAGTGGTGGGCTTGTGTCGCGGATGGGTCTGGGATAAAATCGGGCTATGAGCTGGCCCGGGCGCCGTAGGGGGCTGGCCGCCGGCTCAATGCTCACGGCGGGTGCAATATGACGCAACAAGGCTTAGCTGGCAGCACCGAGGACCAACAGCGCATTCTGGTTGTTGACGACGAGGCGACACTGTGTCAGCTGCTGCAGGAGTCGCTCAGCGCGGCGGGCTACGTGGTGGAGACGGCCGGCAGCGTACGAGCGGGTAAAGCGGCGCTGGGGGAGGCGCAGTTCGACCTGATCGTGCTCGACGTGATGATGCCCGAGGAGTCCGGCTTCGAGCTGCTCAGCTGGATGCGACGCGAGGAGCAGATGGTTACGCCGGTGATCCTGCTGACCGGCGTCAGCGCGGAGGAGGACAAGCTGCGCGCCTTCAACCTCGACGCCGACGACTACGTGGTGAAGCCGTTCTCGCTGCCGGAGTTCGTGGCGCGGGTCAAGGCCGTGCTGCGCCGCAGCGAGGCGCGGCTGCCGGAGGTGATCGAATTCGGCGACTGCAAGATCGATCGCGCGGCGCGTCAGGTGTACCGCGAGGGCGAGGAGATCAAGCTGCGGCTCAAGGAGTATCAGATCCTGACGACGCTGGCCGAGAATCCCGGCGTGGCGATCAGCCGTCAGGACCTCTTCCTGCGCATCTGGGGCGATGACAGCCCCAGCGGCGAGAAGACGGTTGACGTCACGATCCACACACTGCGTGACAAGGTCGAGGAGGATCCCGCCACTCCGCACTGGATTCAGACCGTCCGTGGCTTCGGCTATCGTTTCCACCCGCTGGAAGGCGAGGTAGCGACGCCCGAGGAGTGACGTCGGCGGGCGCGTGCCATCTATATATCCGTTAAGTAGCGCCAAAGCACTGGCGGCGCTATGATCTGCGTCGAGGGTTGAGAAATATGGGGCACACTGCGACTACGCTTGAGCGAATTTGGCGCGCCACGGTGCGCGTTTCGCTGTTTTTCCTGGTGTGGGCGGTGGCGGTCTGCGCAGTTACGCAGGCCGTCGCCCAGGGGCTGGAGCACCGGCGGCTGACCACGGAAGTGCAGCAGCTGGAGCAGGAGTACGACGAGCAGCTGGCCGCCTATGCCGGCCAACTGGCGGAGAACGAGCGCATCGCCAACGACCGCGAGCGTCAGATCGAATTGCTGAAGGACCGCTTTGGCTACGCCGAGCCCAACGAGACGCCGATCGTGGTTCTCAGTGAGGAATAGCCGGCGCTCGGTGCTCGCCATCGGACCTGGGACGCAGGTATACTAACCCCATGCGACTGCTTGTCTGCCTCCTGCTAGTACTGCTGATCGGCTGCAACGGCGCGCCGCCGGCCCAGGCCGAAGGACCCGCGGGTGAGAACGAAGCTGCGACCGAGCAGCCGGAAGCCGGCGCCGACCAGGAGGCCACCGGCGGCGAGGACGAACCCACCGGACTGACGTCGAAGCTGACCACCTACTTCGACGCCAACCTTGCCTGGGGACACCTGGTCCACCAGGTCAATCTGGGATTCCGCGTGCCGGGCACCAGCGCGCACCGGACCTGCCGCCGCTGGCTGGAAGCCGAACTGGGCAAGTACTGCGAGGAGGTGTTTCTGCAGGAGTTCGAGCGCGTGCTGCCCCCCGATCACAAGAGCGTCAAGATGTGGAACGTGATCGGCCGTATCGACCCGGAGGCCGAGCGGCGCATCCTGCTGGTGGCGCACTGGGACACGAGGCCCACCGCTGACTACAACCCGCCCGGTCAGCAGGATCAGCCGATCGCCGGCGCCAACGACGGCGCCAGCGGAGTTGCGGTGCTGCTGGAGCTGGCCCGGGTGTTCAGCGAGGTGCCGCCTCCGGTCGGCATCGACTTCCTGCTCACTGACGGGGAGGATTATGGCCCGGGCACGACCACGATGTTCATGGGTGCCGAGCACTTCGCGGATTCGCTGGGAATCAGCCAGGTCCGTTCCTACAACTACGGCATCCTGCTGGACATGATCGGCGACAAGCAGCTGGACATCCACCCCGAGCACCACTCCGAGGGCAACTCCGGGCGGATCTACGCTGTCGCCTTCGAGGTCAGTCGTGCGCTGGGCTATCTGGCCTTCAAGGAGGGTGGTGGCTATCGGATCACGGACGATCACATCGCCCTGCTGGAGCGCGGCATCAAGATCTACGACTTCATCGACTTCAACTACGACTACTGGCATACCACCGAGGACACGGTGGACAAGTGCAGCCGCGACAGCCTGGAGGCGGTGGGGCGGACGGTCGAGAACATGATCTACCTGTTCCCGGAGATCTACAGCCCGGACGACAAGGGCCCGTCGCGCCGCAACCCGCGGTGAGCGGATCGCTGGAGCCGCCACCGGCTTGTGGCGTCAGTGATGTGGCGGAGGCTCGGCCAGATCCAGTCCCAGGCGCTCCGCGGACTGCTCGGCGGCCGACATGTCGCCCCCGTGGTAGATCTGGGCGGCGTACTGCGGCCAGTGCTCGGCGAACGGCGTGCTGTTGATCGCGTCGTGGCACACCACGCACCAGTCGTAGGTGTACTGCGTGACCGGCTCGGGCGGCCTGGTGGCCTCGCCGCTCATCGCGTCCCAGAGGTGCTGCTCGCCGATGTTCGAGTGGCAGACCACGCAGTTGATCGGTTGCAGTTCGTCGAGGTTGGGATCGTAGACCACGTGGCAGGGCATGCAGTCCGGGTTGTACAGCTGGTGCTTGTCGAAGAGCGTCTTGAGTGCCCGGCTGTGCCCCGAGGCGGTGTAGCTTTCATAGGCCTCGGCGTGGCAGGGCTCGCAGGCCTCGGGCGGCATGTACAGCTGCTCCAGGTCGGTCTTCATCGCGCCGAAGAACCGCTCCTTGAGCTGGGGCCGGTAGGTCTGATCGAGATAGTCCAGGATGGCCTGCGACTCCGGCAGTTCGTCCCTGAGCGGCAGCGAGACACCCGTGATCTGGAACCCGTCGGGCAGTGGGTCGACCGAGATAACGCCCAGGTACCGTCCCTGGTCCCAGTTGTTGAGCGACGGTGGCTCGGGGTTGAAGTCCCAGTCGGCGGTGGCCCGGTTGCGGTTGCCCGCCAGGATCAGATCCACCTGCTCGCCATGGGTCCTTGCGATGTTGCGGATCCAGCTGCGCTCACCCTCAAGGCAGAGCACCGCCAGATCGCACTCGCGCTTGAGCTGCGGCAGCACCTCGCCCAGCGCCGCGCGTGGATCGCCGAACTCGACGCCCGGGGGCAGTTCGAAGGATACGGCCGCCGGGTCGCTGACGCCTGTGATGCCGACACGAATGCCGGCGATCTCGACGACGACGGAGTCCCGCACGTCCGCGCTGCCGTCGCTGAGCTGCAGATTCGCGCTGAAGCAGGGGAACTCCGCCAGCGCGCACAGACGCTCGATGCCCGCCGGGCCGTGCTGGGCCTCGCGCACTCCAAGCTGCAGGGCGTCGTAGCCCATGATGTTCAGCAGGTCCACCACCGTCTCGCCCTTGTAGAGGTGGAACTCACCCTCGTCGGCGATGATGTGGGCGCCCTCGATCGCCAGCAGGGGCTGGGCTTCGCGCAGCCGCGCAAGCTGCTCGCCGCGGCGCGCGATTCCGCCGAGTTGGTTGGCGCTGCAGCCGCAGGTCTCCAGGTAGCCGCTGGTGTCGTAGTTCCAGACGATCGTGAAGGGCTCGCGCTGGGCGCCGTGGGACATGCAGGTGCTGGCGGCCAGCGCCGCGCTCGCGAGCGTGATTACAACCGCTGCCACGCAGAAACGCTGCATGTCCGCCTCCCTTAGCGCAGCGAGAAGAGGTAGTCGATCTCGACCGGCACGTTCAGTGGCAGCGAGACGCTGCCCACCACCGCGCGAGTGTGCTTGCCGTCGTCACCGAAGACGTTGACCAGCATGTCCGAGGCGCCGTTGATCACTTTGGGTTGGTCGTAGAAGTCCGGCGCGCTTGCCACGAACCCCCGCACCCGCACCACCTCGATGATCTGATCGAGTTGGCCGTCGAGCGCCTGACTGGCCCAGCCCAGCGCATTGAGCGTACAAATCTGGGCGCAGGCGACACCGTCCTCGACGCTTACCTCGCCGCCGAGTTTGCCCGTGCGATAGGGCTCGCCGTCCTGCAGTGGGATCATGCCGGAAAGGTACAGCAGGCGGTTGACCATTGGGCGCTTGTCCATCATGTCGAGCATCGACTGGGCGCTGCTGACGTTGATGATCTTGTAGGGCAGGTAGTTGGCTACGGGCTGGGCCGGCCTGGGCAGGCTGAGTCCCAGCTGGGCGAGTCTATCGCTGATCGTCATGGCTCGATTGTACCATCGCAGGGACCGCGGCGCGTGCTACTAGTCAGAGCCGGATCGGTCGACGGGGTCCGCGGAATCGCGGGCGTCCTGGATGTCGGCGGCCCCGGCCGTCCTGCTGATCAGGTCAAGCTGGGGCACGTCGATACCGGGTTCTTCGCGGCGGAAGACGAAGACGCCCATGATGACCTTGAGCGCGGCGGCAGCGGGCACGGCGACGAACAGACCCGCGATCCCCCCCAGCGTGCCGCCGATGATCATCGCCATGATGACGGTCAGCGGATGCAGGTCCATTGTGCCACCCATCCAGCGGGGGGCCAGCCAGTAGTTCTCGAACAGCTGGATCGCGAGGTAGAAGACCACCACCACGATGATCTTGTAGGGGTCGGTCGCCAGCACGATCAGCGCCGTCGGGATGAAGGCCATCCAGGGACCGAGGACCGGAATGAACTCGCCGGCGAACGCCAGCAGGCCCAGCAGCAGAGCGTAGTCGATGCCGAAGACCAGCAGCACCAGCGTACTGGTCACGCCGACGAACAGCGCCAGCAGGACGCGGCTGTAAATGTAGCCGCCGAGGCTGCGGTTGACCGCGGTCATCGCGCGTTCGACGTCCGCCTGCCAATGCGGGGCGAAGCAGCTCACCAGCGAGCTGCGCAGGCGCTGGCTGTCCAGCAGCATGTACAGGGAGATGAGCGGGATGATCAGCAGCGCGGTCAAGACCGCCGCCGTGCCGCTCAGGAACGACTGGGTGAAGTCGAAGGCGTTGCCCAGCAACTGCGGGCCCTGTTTCTCGAGCGCGTCGACGGCATCGGTGAAGTAGTCCGAGATTACCAGCTCGCGCCCGGGCATGATCTGCCAGCGCCAGCTGTAGGCGCTCGTCTCCAGCCGCGTCAGCAGGTCCGGCAGCTGGCTGATCAGATCCTGGACCTGGCGGGAGATGACCGGCAGCACGGAGCCCACAAGTGTCAGCAGCAGCAGCAGGAACGCCAGAAACACTGTCCAGACGGCGGCGGGGCGCGGCCAGCGGCGGGCCAGCTTCTCGATCGGCCAGGCCAGGAAGTAGGCCAGCAGCCCGGCCAGCGCCACCGTCAGCGCCACCCAGCGCAGCTTGTAGAGGGCGTAGGCCAGGACCAGTACGGATACGACCGCCAGCGTCGCCACCAGATAGCGGCGGTAGACGTGGGTCATCGGCTCGCGCGCGGCCACGGTGGTATTTTACGCCAAGCCGCGATCGCCCGTCCTTACTCCGGCCACTCCGTCGATTCGGGGCGCTCGCTGGGTACGGTGTAGACCTCCACCGTGCTGCCCATTGGATCGCGCACCGGGAAGCTCCAGTAGCTGTCCTGGCACCACTGGGGCGCAGCCGCGAAGGTGGGCACGCCCGCCTCGGCCAGGCCAGCTACGGTTGCGGCGTAAGTGTCCTCCGGTACTTCGATCGACCAACTCGGCACCTCCAGCGTGCCACCCTCCCAGCCGGGCTGCATGCCCCAGTCGTCAGGTACAGGCAGCTCGTAGTCCGAGGGGAAGATCATGAACTGGAAACCGTCGCAGTTGTAGACCAGCCAGGCATACTCGTCGTCGTTACGATAGGACCACTCATCCATCCCGAGCAGGTCCGTATAGAATCCGCGCATGGCGTCCAGATCGTTGCACGAGATGTAGACGAACTTGATGCTTACTTCTGGAGCGCTGGAAGCCTCAGCCTCTTCCTGCGCCATCGCGGTCCCTCCTGCCAGTGCCAGTATCACCGCTGCCGCCGCAGCACACAGCCTCAAGACCTGCATCGCTTTCTCCCGTCGGTAGTGCTTAATGTGCGTATAGTATATCACATCAAGCGTCGAAGGGGATCCAGCGTGGCGTCTGATATCAGACTGAGCTGCCGCGGGGCCGGGGACTGGTGGCCGGGGTGACGGTGCGCGCGGAGAGCACCAGGAAGTACAGGCCGGCGATGAGTGCCAGCAGGATCCACAGAGAGCCCCAGATCACAGTCGGTACGCCGGTCGCTTCGGCCAGCATGCGTGCATCGCTGGGCAGGTAGCTGCGCATCAGAGTATCGCTGGCGATATCGAGCGGAACGTAGAGGATACTGGTCAGGCCGATCAGCTTGAGGACGAAGTCGCAGACGCCCTCGCTGAGCTTCCAGCCGGCGGCGACCAGCAGCAGCCCGATGATCAGCGCGAAGCCGAAGCCGAAGCTCAGGACCGGCCGCACCCAGATCAGCGCCACGATCAGAAGCAGGGCGCCGAGTGCGATGCAGGTTTCGCGGTCGCGGCGGGTGCGCGCGGCGATCAGCAGGATCGCGCCGCCCCACACCAGGCTGCCCAGGTAGCCTGCCGACAGGATAATGAACCTGATGCCGCCCTGGGTGATGCAGACGCCGCCCTCCTGGGCGACGAGTTGGATCTGCACGATGCGGCCACCGGTGACCACCGCGGCCAGGCCGTGGCTCAGTTCGTGGAAGAAGACCACCAGCACCCGCAGAGGATAGATGAACCAGGTGTGCCATAGCAGGCTGACCAGGACGAGCATCCCGATCAGCGCGGCAAACAGCCGCCCATCGATCCTGCTGCGAGCGCGGCGTGTCATGCCGTCAGCTTAGCACGATGTGATAGCAGGTCAGCATGCCCCTTGTTGTGGAGTTACAATCCTGATGGATGATTCGGCTGCCGGTTAGTCTGCTTCTGGCGTCAGCTGTCCTCCTGGCAGGCTGTGTGAATGGAGTCACGCATGCCACCCGGGCCATACTGTGTGATGACGGAGTTGTTGTCTACTTCGACATCGACCATCATGGCGAGCCGGGTTCTGTCCTGCTTGTGAGGATTGACCTGCAGCAAGAGGGCGACTGCTGGGAACCCATACCGATTGACACGGGTATCAGCGACTTGACGGGTGACGAGATTTCGCTCAGCAATCGCCTGGACGCGTTTCCGCACGCCGTCAATTCGGTTGACCCGTCGGCGGAGGTTGTGGCTCGATGTTCGATGCTAGGCTCAGCTACCGGGTCTGCCACGTCAGCACTGGACTACGAGTGGAATTGTCGCAGGGCCGGCAGGTTCTACATCGTCAACCTGGAGCCGCTTCCAACTGCCCTGGTATCAGGAATCAAGGCTGGCGAGATCTGTGCACTGGGAGTCACCGGAGATGAGCTCCCCATATATGCTGCGTTGGTGCGCATCGAGGAAGACACAGTCTCAAGAAAGGCAGTGGACCTGGTAACGTCATGGTGGTTCTGGCCAGCAGTTGCGCTGGGGATGCTTCTCACAGGATTCGTCTTCCACCTGTGGCCCAGAAGAAGGGTGACCGCGTCCTTGCGCCGGCGCAGTCCACCTACTGCTGGGAACCGGGGCTGACTGACCTGCCTTCCGGCGGCGGGGCTGGCTTGAGGGCCGCCAGTTTGCGGGCGAGTTCACGGTTGAGCGCATGGCCGCTGCGGTCGGCGGTGATTTTGCCCTCAAGCTCCAGCGGCACGGCGTAGAGGTCGCCGAGCAGGTCCAGCACCTTGTGCCGCGCGTACTCGTCGTCGAAGCGCAGCGGGCTGCCGGGCTGGCCGTTGCGGATCAGCAGCGCCGCCGTTTCGTCGGCGTGCTGCAGGATGCCGGCGGCGACCGCCTCCTGGGCCTCCTTCTCGGTAATGAACGTCCGTGCCGGCAGGATGTTCTCCACCGCCCAGTCGCGGGTGATCGTGGCGCTGAAGTGCTGGTCGCCCAGTTCGGCGTGGCTGAAGGTGTAGCTGACTTCCAGGCTCTCGGCGGGCTCGATGGTGATCGAGGGTCCGGGGGGTTCGCCGACCGTCAGCGGTTCTGTGAGCGCCAGTTTGCGCCGCTCGCCCTGCAGCTCCCGGCCGCCGGTGGCGATGACGTCGTAGGGTGGCCGCGCACTGCCGTCGCGGCTGGGCAGCTCCGGCCCGACCAGTTCGATCATGGCGGTATCGATGCCTGCCGCCCACAGCGCCGCCAGCACGTGCTCGGTCTGTGCCACCTGTGCCTCGCCGTGGGCCAGGATGCTGCAGTTGGGGCTCTCCAGGTAGTTGTCCGGGTGGGCGTGGATGGTGACGTCGCCGCGCATGAAGGTGATGCCTGCTCCGGACCGCGCCGGGCGGATCACCGCGCGGCAGCGCTCGCCGCTGAATAGCCCCGTCCCCGAGATAGTCACCGGCCTGATCAGGGTGGCGGAACGCACGGCAATATCATACACGGCGCTGGCAAGCTCAGCGGGTCTTTCAGTCCAGCAATTCGCGCATCAGTTCACGCAGGGTGCGCTGCTGGGGCGCGGCGGCACGTGGCTGGTCAGGATCGGAGATTTCGCCGAAGACGTCGTCGAACAGGTTCTGCTTCTGTTTGAGGATCTTCAGCAGCTTGGTTTCCACCGTGCCGCGGCAGAGCAGGTTCAGCACGATCACCGTCTGCTGCTGGCCCAGACGGTGGGCGCGAGCGATCCGCTGGTTGAGCCTGGCCGGATTGAATGGCAGGTCGTAGTTGACCACCAGCGAGGCGCTCTGCAGATTGAGACCCGTGCCACCGGCGTCCGTCGAGATGAACACGCGGTCCTCGCCATGCTGGAAGCGCTCCACCAGTCGCGCGCGCTCCTCGGCCTTGAGCCCGCCGTGGAGGAAGCTGGGGCTGAAGCCGGCCTCCGTCAGCACGCGCCTGATAATCTCGCCCATCCGCGTCCACTGGGTGAAGATCAGCACCTGGCGGTCCAGCGCGCCGACCTCGTCCTCGACCCGGGCGATCAGCTCGCTGAGCTTCTGGCTCTCGGTGTGCTCCGGGTCGATCAGTTCGGCGGTATCGCAGACCTCGCGCAGTCGCTGCAGCAGCGTCATCGCGTTGTTGGTTTTGACCGCGTCCCACGCGCTGTCGCTGAGCAGCTCCCGGGCCTGGCCCTGCAGCTCGCGGTAGATCTGCAGCTGCGTCGCGGTCAGCTCCACCCAGACGTTCTGCTCGATGCGCGGAGGCAGCTCAGCCAGCGTCTGCCGGCGGGTGCGCCGCAGCGTGTGGCTGGCGATCTTGCGCGTCACCTCCTCCACCAGCCGGTAGCCCTTGATCCCGCCGAAGTTGTCCAGCACCACGTAGCGGTCGCGGAAGGCCAGGGGGTTCTTGCCCAGCGCGCGCTCGTCGATGAAGCGCATCACGGTGTACAGCTCCATCAGCTGATTCTCCAGCGGCGTGCCGGTCAGCACGAAGAGGAAGGGACTGGGCAGTTCGAAGACCGCCTGAGCCGTCTTGGTGCGGAAGTTCTTGACGCGCTGCGCCTCATCGAGCACCAGCAGGTCGGCACCGAGCTGCCTCAGCTGTTCAATGTCGCGGTAGACCAGCTCGTAGTTGACGACATAGAACAGCGGCCGGTCCTCGGGGGCGATGAATCCGCCCTCCACCGCCGCGGCGCTGTAGATCTGGCTTCGCTCCTGTTTGTCGCCGCCGATCACCTCGCAGCGCTCGCTGGTGAAGCGCTCGATCTCCGACTGCCACTGGTATTTCAGCGAGGCCGGGCAGACGATCAGCGCCCGCTTCAGTTTGCCGCGCCGCTTCAGGTACAGCGCCGCGGCGATGGCCTGCACCGTCTTGCCCAGCCCCATGTCGTCGGCCAGCAGCGCGCGCCTGTTGTAGGCCAGAAACGCCACGCCCTCGGTCTGAAACGGGTACAGCGCTGCCTGCAGCTGATCCTTCAACACCACCGCGACCCGTGGATCATCCTCGGCCGCCGCCTCATCGCCGGCCAGCGGCGCGCCGACCTGGGCCAGCCCGTAATAGTGCGCGGCGACCGGCTCCACCGACGGGTGCACCCGTAGCTCGGCTCCCCGCCCGCGCAGGGCATCGGCCAGCTGCCCCAGTTCGGTTGGTGATTTCAGCGTGTGGACCTCGTCGATCGCCGGATCGAGCACCTCGCGCAGCTGAGGCGCCAGGAACTCCGGGGCGTGATAGGCCTGGATCTGGCGAAAGAAGCTGAGGCTCTCCTCCAGGCTGAGCGAGCGTTCTGCAAAGCGCCTGAGCGCCGCGCCGAAGCTGGGATCAAGCTCCAGGCTGGCCCGCGCCCGCCTCAGCAGTTTCTCCACGCGCCAGATATCGAAGTTGTCGCGCAGCACGCCGCCGGCATCGGCATACTCGCCGAGCACGCTCTCCAGCGGCCGCGCCACCTTCTCCTGCTTGCCCTGCGCGACGAAGTGCAGCCGGCCGTCCTCGACGCTGCCGCTGAGCACCAGCGTGTAGCGCTGCATGTGCTGCTCAAAGAGCTGCTGCAGCGCATCGAAGTCGGTGGTCAGGAAGTACTCGTGCGCCCGGGCGTCGCCGAGGTCGGCCAGCAGCTGCGGGTACTGGGCGACGTCACGCAGGCAGTTCCAGCGGTTGAAGTACGTCGTGATGATCCCGCGGATGCGCGCCGGCAGGAACTTCTGGTTGCCACGGAAGACGATGTCGCGGCCGTACTTGCCGCCGACCTCCAGCCTGACCTGTACGCGGCGCCGCTGTTCCACGCGCCCATGTTACCGCGCGGGCACCGGCTTCTCAGAAGCCGATTGCGTACATCAACTCTGAGTTGCTGATGTCAGTGTAGGCAATCGCCGGGAAGCCGTGGACCATTCGCAGGCAGGATGAGTAGCCAGCATCCGGGCCGTCAACCGCAGTTGTGGGTGAGTCCCATACACCACCGCCGGGTGCGCCGGCCGAGACGTACATCAGGTCCTCGCTCGTCTGCCTATGATAGGAAATCGCCGGCACTCCATCGATGATCCACAGACTGGTACCATTGCTCATGTCTTCGCTGTCGTCGAGGATAAGCGGGTCTTGCCACGATGCGCCGACTGCATCACTGGCACGGATAAACCTGAGCTCGTGGTTGCCATCGTCATAGGTGTAACTGATGGCCGGCTGACCGGCGGCAATGTGCAAGCTCACGTTGCTGCAGGAATTCGCCGGTCCGCCGTCAACCGTGTCCGGGGTGTCCCACCCGGTGCCGGTGGCGTTGGTGGCCCGAACATAGCGCAGCTCGCCGAGCGACGGGCAGCGATAGGCGATGGCAGGCCAGCCATCTACAATGCAGAGGCTGCAGTGATCACCGGTGTCTGTGCTGTCAACGGTGGTCGACGACCCCCAGCTGGTGCCGAGGGAATCCGCAGCCCGGACGTAGTTCAGCCTGTCTGGGGAAAACGTGTTGTAGCAGATGGCCGGGTTTCCGGCAACGACCTCCATGTCTGCGTAGTACGTGGTGTCTCCGCCGTTGTCGACATATTCCGGATCGGCCCAGCTGTCGCCGTTGACATCCTCGGCCCGCGCGAACTTCAGGTTCCAGTCGCCTGAGCTCTCCTGCACGCGGTATGCGATCGCGGGATACCCGTTCACCACTTCAAGATTGCTGTTCCATCCGCTGTCGGTCTGCCAGTCACTGTCAACGAGTACTTCGCTGCCCCAGGTCAGACCCAGGTCATCGTCTGCCCGCACGTAGCGAAGGTCTTCACTGGTGAAGGACTCGAAGTAGAAGGAGATCGCCGGATGACCGCTGACGATCTCCATATCGATGAATCGCCAGACGTCGTCATCGATGACTGTTCGAATCACCCACCCATGTACGACAAACACGAACTCCACCGTGTCCGAAGCACCATCATCATCGGTAACACGAAGCGCAACGGTGTGGAGACCCGGATTGCTGCGCCGAACATGTGCCACGGTGTATCCCCTGGCGTCCTCCTCGTCGTTGCCAGTCTCATTGAAGACGCCGTTGCTGTTCAGGTCCCATTCGTAGTCAACGATCATGCCGTCGGGATCGCTGGAGTCTGACGCAAACAGCGTCAGCTGCTCTCCAGGGTTGACGCCGTCCACGGCCGTGGTCAGCCGCGCCACGGGCGGCAGGTTATCGTCCACGGCAGGCTCGATCAGCACTGTGACGGTATCGACGTCGAAAGCGCCCTGGTCATCGTCGACGCGCAGCTTGACGTTGTACAGGTGCGGCGTTCCGTAGTATTGCACCGGCGGCGTGGTGTCGACCGGGTCGCTCCAGTCGTAGGTGCCATCGCCGGTGAAGTCCCAGCTGTACAGCACGATCTCGCCGTCGGGGTCGCTGGCCTCGCCGGTGAACGTCACGGCCAGCGTCGCCGGGCCATATGACGGGTCGGCATAGGCGCTGGCCACCGGACGTGCGTTACCCGCCACCAGCAGGCTGACCGCCCCCAGCGCCACCGCGCTGCCCCCGTCGTTCATTCCGCGCACCGCCGGGCGGATGATCCCGGTGGCGCTGGTGTCCGCCTCCGCCGTGCCGGTCGTGTCACCTGTTACATCGTAAGTCCCGTCACCGTCAAGGTCCCAGTCGTAGCTTTCGGCACCAGCGGCGCTTAACGAGATGCCCTCGCTGAGCATGCCGCTCGGTGCGCTGGCCGTTAGTGTGACCTCCGGCATCTCGCCTGCCAGCGGCACTGCAATGACGAGCTCGCTGAGCGCTGATTCATTGCCGCTCAGATCGACGGCACTTACCCGCACGAAGGTCTCGCCGACTAGCCCGGACAGCAGGCAGCCGCTGCGCCCTTCCAGGAACGTGCGCTGCCGCACGCCGGTTCCCTGCTGGTCGTGGAACCAGTTGTCCAGGAAGTAGACGCGATAGCCCGCCAGGTCACCGGCGATCACCTCCTGCCAGCCCAGCTGCAGGCCGTCGGCGATCGCAGTTGCCGTAAGCCCCGCGGGAACGGGCGGAGCCTGTGTGTCTGCCCCGTCCAGCGGATTGGCCGCGACGCCCACCACGTCGAACGTTGCCCCGCTGCAGGCGACCACGCAGATAAACAAGTTACCCAGCGGTGACAGGAAGTCGCTGCCCGCGGCCACGTCGGCGGCAGTGCTGAGCCGTACGTGGCTGCCACTGAACGGCCCCCGCCACTGCCACTGACCCGCGGCGTAGTCGCCGAGGCCGAGGTAGTAAGCGCTTAGTCCGCCGTCGCTCATCGGCAGCAGGTTGACGTCGGTGCTGACCACGCCGGGCTGCTGCCCGCCCATGGTCAGCCGCCACCAGGCCCAGCTGACCTCGCCGCTGCCCGTATCGCCGCTGGTCAGCCGGCAGGCTTCACCGTTATCACTTACGCCCGCCACGCTGGAGGCATAGCGCTCGACACCGGCAGCGAACTCGCTGCCGGCGCCTACGGCACTGGCCTGACGTGACAAAGGGACCACGCAGCCTGCCGCATCCAGCACTTCCCATGGCTGTGCGCCGTCGATGGGCAGCGTCGTCGGCCAGCCGGTGTCCGTTGACTGGCTGGGCTGTGCAACTGCGGAGTTGAGGGCACTGTGCGTGCCGCTGCAGCCCGCACAGATGACGGTGATCGCAAACAAGGGAATCGACAAAATCCCGATGACTCGGTGCATGGCAGAACCTCCCGGCGCCACAATCATGTAACTAACCAGCAATTGGTGCGAATCGTGTCGCTGCAAGCAGCAATGAACAGATTATAGCGTCGACAAAGCCCGGGAAACCGACCTCGGGTTTGTCGGCACGCGCGGTCGCCGCCTGCGCTACAATCTGCGCATGTCCCAGGCCAAGGCAGAGCTGCTCGCTGACGTCAACTTGTCCGCTGCCACGCGCGCGGCCCACGGCGCGGTCGTTGCGATGCGCCACGACCTGCACCGCATCCCCGAGATCGGCCTTGAGGAGCACCAGACCGCTGAGTACATCGAGGGCAAGCTCTCGGCGGCGGGTGTCGAGTTCGAGCGGATCACCGCGACCGGCATCAAGGGCCTGATCGACAGCGGCAAGGCCGGCCCGACGGTGATGCTGCGCACCGATATCGACGCGCTGCCCGTGACCGAGGAGGCCGAGCACGACTACGTCTCGACCCGCGAGGGCTTCATGCACGCCTGCGGGCACGATACGCATATCGCGATGCTGCTGGGGGTGGCGAAGCGGCTCCAGGCGGAGGGGTTGAAGCAGGGCCGCATCAAGCTCAACTTCCAGCCCGGCGAAGAGGGCCGCCACGGCGCCGAGCAGATGATCGAAGCCGGCATCATGGAAAGCCCGAAGGTTGACTGCGCCTACGGCCAGCACATCTGGTCCTACGCGCCCACCGGCGAGATCTGGATCCAGGAAGGCCCGATCATGGCCGCCGTCGATACCGTCTACGTGACGATCCACGGCCAGGGCACCCACGCGGCGATGCCCGAGGGCGGCGTCGATCCGATCTACGCCAGCGCGCAGATCATCACCGCGCTGCAGAGCGTGGTCACCCGCAACATCAACCCGCTGGAACCGGGCGTGGTCACCGTGGCCCAGATCAACGGCGGCACGGCGCACAACGTGATTCCGGAGCAGGTGGAGATGGTGATGAGCGTGCGGGTCTTCGACGACGAGACCCACGCCACCATGGAGCGCCGCCTGTGCGAGATCGTCGAGGGGGTGGCGGCGGCGCTGGGCTGCCGCGCCGAGATCCGGTACGTCCACGAGCACCAGCCGACGGTCAACGATGCCGAGATCGCCCAGATAGTGCGCGAAGAGGCGCTGGCGATCGTCGGTGAGAGCCGCGTGCTGGCCACCCAGAAGGTGATGGGCGCCGAGGACTTCGGCGACTACGCGCGGCTGGTGCCGGCCGCCTTCGCCTACGTCGGTGCGCGCAATGAGGCAAAGGACTGCGTCTACCCGCACCATCACCCGAAGTTCAACGTCGACGAGGACGCCTTCGCCATCGGCGCCGAGCTGATGTACCGCGTGGCGCAGCGCCTGCTGGCGCGCTAGGCGACCGGCGCAGGAGCCTGGAGGTGCCTGCCGTGAGCGATAAGGACACCGTCGAGATTCTCAGTGTCAACGCGGACAACGTCGATGACCTCGGCTTCTTCT
>Ga0180431_10001929_pt1 | contig 28182 bp, 22 predicted proteins | sample SS_ome_11_FD_132459 | JGI IMG/M metagenome (GOLD analysis project Ga0180431, IMG submission 132459) | Hypersaline lake sediment archaeal communities from the Salton Sea, California, USA - SS_1_MS_1 metaG | ecosystem: Environmental > Aquatic > Non-marine Saline and Alkaline > Hypersaline >... | reverse complement strand
CGTACCTACACCATAGAAGCGCCGTTCACCCAGTGGCAGGGGGAAGGCTATCGTTATGTCTTCAGCTACTGGAACGACGGCGGTGCACGGGAGCATAATATCGTGGCTCCTTCCTATCCCGTTACGTATACGGCACAATACCAGCTGCAATATTTTCTGGATATCGACACGGGCGGAAAGGGTGGAAATCCTGTGGGAGAGGGCTGGTACGATCCGGGTGCGCGGGTGCAGATATCCGTCGACTCTGCCGTGGTGGCTCCGGAAGAGGATTCCCGGTATTCGTTTCAGCGCTGGGTGGGAACGGGCAATGGATCCTATACAGGAGAGTCGCGTCAAGCGACCGTCACGGTGAACGAGCACATCATCCAGGCAGTGGAATGGGCCGAGGAGTATCGGCTTGAGATACAGAGCGCGTACGGAGAGTTTACCGGAGACGGCTGGTATGAACCGGGCACGGAGGTAACCATATCGGTGGATTCTTCCACGTCCACAGGGAAGGGAAGGCGCTATTTCTTCCAGTACTGGGAAGGCGAGGGTGAGGGCTCTTATACGGGCACGGATAATCCGGCCGTCGTGACGATGGACAGCCCGATCCTGGAAGTTGCCGTTTGGCAGGCACAGTATTACATCGAAGTCATCTCCGAGTACGGAGAGCCCTCGGGTGAGGGCTGGTACGACTCTGGGGATACAGCCACAGTCTCCATCGATACCGTGGTCAATGCCGGCGAAGGCACCCGCGTTCGTTTTCTCCGATGGGAGGGCGTGGGTATGGGTTCATACACTGGTGAGATGGAGTCATTCGATCTCGTGGTGCAGGGTCCTATTACCGAAACGGCCCGTTGGGGAACTCAGTATTATCTAAAGTTAACTTCCGATTGGGGAAATCCCGTGGGAGAGGGATGGTACGAGGATGGATCTCTGGCCACGTTCTCAATAGATTCCATGGTGAACGCCGGTCAAGGAATACGCTACCGTTTTACCGGTTGGACAGGAACGGGAACAGGAAGCTATACAGGCGATGATTTAAATCCATCTGTCGTCATGCAGAGCCCCATCGAGGAAGTGGCCGAGTGGGAGTATCAATACTACATCTCCATTCAGGTCAATCCCATCGACGGCGGAGAGGTTTTTCCCATCGCGGTTCCTGGCGACTGGGCCAAGGCGGAGAGCACCATCGAACTGACGGCGGTAGGAAACGCCGAACAGGCTTACGGGTTCTCCCACTGGTCTGGCGATGCGGAGGGAACCGATAATCCGTTGTCGCTGTTTGTGGATGCCCCTAAGGCATTGGTGGCCCATTTCTCCATGGGACGTGTCATCGTGGACAGCGAACCCTCAGGGCTAAAACTCGCCGTCGATGGCAAGGAAGTCGTCGCTCCGGTTGTGTACAACTGGCTGGCTGGAGAGACGCATCGCATCCGAGCCATTTCGCCCCAGGGAGACGATGTGTCCACAAAGTTTGTTTTTTCTGAATGGAGCGACGGAGGCGCTCAGGAGCATGATATCTCGGTTACCGAGGATTTGGTCGTTTACACGGCCATGTATGATGCATCCTACTACCTGACGGTGGATTCGGAGTATGGTACACCCGTGGGTGAGGGTTGGTACATCAAGGGGGCCCAAGTACCCGTGACGATCGACAGCGTGGTTCAGGAAACCGAAGGCATCTTGAGGAAATTCGCAAGATGGAATGGTACGGGCAACGGATCGGTGACTACGACGAATAGAAACATCCTCGTTACGATGAACAGTCCCATCGTTCAGCGTGCTCAATGGGATCCCCAATTCAGGTTACATGTTCTTACGTATCCGCCGGTCATCGTGGGTGTGGATATCACCGTCGATCCTGCGGGCCCCTGGTACGATCCGGGAACGGAAGTAACGCTGGAAGTGGATGTGACGGATACGACTACGTCGTTCACCGGATGGACGGGCTCGGTGTCGGATACGGCCAACCCGTTGACGGTCGTTGTCAACAACCCCATGGAAATCGTGGCGAATTTCGATACCCCCAACCAGCCTCCTCAGATCCAGGGGATGCCCGATGTGTCTGTAATGGAAGATGCCACGCTGATTTTATCGTTTACCTGGCTGGGTCAGTACGTGACAGACCCCAACGATCCGCCTGAATGGCTTGAATGGGATTTTAAAGGGGGCACGCACCTAACCTTCCAGGTGGACGATAATCGTGGGGAAGTGAGGATCACACCGGAGGCGAATTGGAACGGTGTGGAGGAGATAGCCATCGAAGTGACAGATCCGGTTGGCATGTCGGCCTCGGATACCTTCCAGGTCCGGGTGATCGGCCTGCCCGACCCGCCAGGAAATTTTCAACTGATATCCCCTCCCAGGGATACCACGATACAAGAGTGGATAACCCCCATGCTTATCGAATGGGAGACCTCGGATAACGTCGATACGGGTGATGAAATCGTCTACAGTTTTTACTTTAGTCCCTATCCCAACCTGACTGGTTTGGGCACTATCCAGATGTCCGCCATTGCAGACACACAGATTCTACTGATGCCTCAGCCCGACGGTGTGTACTACTGGGGCGTGCGGGCAGAGGACAAGCAAGGCTACGAGACGTGGTGTGACAGTGTTTATATCATCGATATCGACACGGACGTCGAATCCGAAAGTCAGATTGCTATTCCCACCGAGTATGGCCTGAGCCAGAATTATCCCAACCCGTTTAATCCTCAGACCACCCTTCAGTACCGATTGCCCCGGTCCGGCAAGGTCAGGCTGTCCGTGTTCGATATACGGGGCGCTGTCGTGCGAATTCTGGTCGACGAGGTCGTGGAGGCAGGGCACCATGTGGCCGTATGGGATGGACGGGACAATCACTATTCGCCCGTCGCTTCGGGTGTCTACTTCGTGAGAATTGTAGCCGGCGATTTCGTGCAGCACAGGAAGATGATTTTGATGCGGTGAGATCGATCACGTAAGTTGTCACATTAGCAAAGACAAATAAAAAAGCCCCGATCGGTGATCGGGGCTTTCATTTTGCGATATAGCTTCGTTCTTTTACAGATGTATAGACGTTCCAAACGTAAAGACAAAAGCACTGAAGTTATAAAGGCCGGCATAATTCTCAGCGAGCCAACCTTCTTCCTGCGGGCCAAATACGTAGTCTTGAACGTCTTTCTCACTGAACATGATGTATTCAGCGGCCACGTTAAAACTGACCTTAGAAAGACTCAGCCCCAATCCGCCCGTGAAAACATAACGACGGTTGGGATCGAGAATGGTGGGGCTCATCGTTTCGTCGGGGGCTGGAGTATCTACGGTATAAAATCCACCACGCAGGAAGAGTTGCTTCGACTCACTGTCCATGGCCTTAAACTCGAGTCCGAATCCGGCTTCGATCGTGTTTTCCCAATTCTCCTCCATGGTCAGCTCTGTGATCGCTTCTTGCGTCAATGGGTGGGTGATTCCGTCTACCTTAAGTACGATGTCACCCCAGCTCTCCCAGTTGGTCATGGAAACATCAGCTGTGAGAGTGAGTCTGTTAGAGGGTTTGTATGCGAATCCGGCGCCGATTGTCCATGGTAACGGCAAGTCGGCCTCAACAGTTCCAGTCTGCGTGATATTCCCCGTGGGAGGATTCAAGGAGAAGGTGACGTCACCGTCGAGGGAAAGGTCGCTGAGTGCGAATCGCCCCGAGAGCCCGCATTGAAATTTCTGTGAAAATGCAAACAAGAGTCCAACATTTGCCCCGAATGTTGATCCATCTCCATCGAGACCTGTCTCGGTAATGATTCTCATAGGCATTGGAGTTGTAATAGCCGGTAATTTGACCTGGTCGAGGATCATTTTACCCCAGATGTAACTCAAGCCAATACCCAAAGAGATTTTTTCGGACAGTTTAAATGCTACTGTGGGCTGAACGGTGATGACTTGGTGATCGCTGAAGTGTTCGTTTTCTTTAGAGATGGCGTTGGTATTCATGTAACCGTCTGGTACAGTCAGAAGGTCCCACTCCGTCCCCAGGCCGAAGGGTGCATATACACCCAATCCGACAGTAATTTTGGATGAGGGCTTGAAAAATATGCCCCCAGCAGGCACAAAGAATGTCTTGTCGACTAGATTTCGTTCGTCGGTATACATGCCTCCGAACTGTAGATGGTTATCCGGATATGGATGTGCATTGTAGCTTCCACTGGGCATGATGAGACCCGCTGATGCACCGATTGTCCATTTCGTTCCCAGTTGGGTCAGGCCGGCAGGATTGAAAAAAACCGCACTCCAGTCGTCGGCCAGGCCCCGGAAACAGCTCGCCATGGCCGTGGAACGGGCACCTACGTTGCCGATTTGGGTTCCGTTACTGGCGTAAACGGTTGAAAAAATAGCCATCGTGAGCAACACAAAGAGTGCTGTGGCTGTGAATTTGCGCATCATTTTGCTCCTCCGATTGTTTGGTTTATGATCGCGGGAAAACGCCGCTTCCTCCATCTCAGAATGATGAGAATGGTTGGGAATCTTCACCTCCTTTCCTCATATTCTTCTCGAATCTATACGTGTCATTTATTCATTGCTGGAATGCTTTTTTCAAATATAGCAGAAAAATGGAGATTGTCAACCTATTTTTCATGCACTCTCTAAAACCCTGGAAAAACAGCTTGAACTCGGCAGGCGGATTTTGTATATTATAAAAGTATCGTATTTATTGATAGCACAGGGGTTTAAACATGGTAAAACAAAGACGTTATGGGCTTCTGGTACTCATCGTGTTCATGTTTTCGTGTTCAGCCTCTCAATTCGGATGGAAAGCGGAGTCGGAATCGGGCGAGAGGGCGGCGGACAAGGGACGTTATCTTGAAGATTTCGATCCCCTTTCGTTAGACGACGATGATATTGTCATTCGTCCTTCGAAAACTGAAGGCTCGGCGGATGACAAGGAGAAATCGATCCTCATCGAGACTCAGCCAGAATCGGACGATGCTTCACCGGAAACGGTTCAGGGATACCGGGTTCAGCTATTGGCCACTGGGGACGAATTCCAGGCCAGGGAAGCAAAAAAAAATGCCATCTTTCGGTTTCAGGAAGGCGTGTATCTGGTCTTTGAGGCGCCTCTGTATAAGCTCCGTATAGGTGATTGCCAGACCCGCAGGGAAGCGGAGCAGCTCAGGGAGAATGCCGTGCGCAACGGTTTTCGCGATGCATGGATCGTCCCATCACTCATTTTTCTCAAAAAGGATGCCCAGCGTGTCGAATGAGTCGAAATAAAAGAGCGGATTCTAAAGGACGGTATTCCTCTGAAGGAGTACCGTTTTTCTTTGGTTTAGGTCTTGGAAAAAATGAAAAAAATGATTAAATTATAGTAAGTTAAGATTCGAGGAGGTTGGCATGTCAGGGCACTCCAAATGGAGTACAATCAAGAGGAAAAAAGAAAAAGCGGATGCCCAGCGGGGAAAAATATTCACAAAACTCATCCGGGAAATTATTACAGCAGCACGGATGGGAGGTGGTGATGAATCTTCGAATTCCAGACTCAGAACAGCCATCCTCGCCGCAAAATCAGCCAACATGCCCCACGCCAACATAGACAAGGCCATCAAAAAAGGCACGGGAGAGTTGCCCGGTGTCGTGTACGAAGAAAAATCGTACGAGGGATACGGGCCCGGGGGCGTTGCCATTCTGATCGATGCCCTCACCGACAATACCAACAGAACGACCTCCGAGGTACGGCACATTCTAACAAAATACAACGGAAATTTGGGTGAATCGGGCTGTGTTTCCTGGATGTTCGAGAAAAAGGGACTCATCGCCGTGAATAGACAGGCGTGCGATGAGGATAAGCTGATGGAAATTGTCTTGGATTCGGGTGCCCAGGATATGACGGTGGAAGATGATGTGTACGAAATCCTCAGTGATCCCAATGATTTTAATACAGTGAAAGAGGCGCTGGACGCTCAGGGAATTCCAACGGTTTCTGCCGAGATCACGATGATTCCCAAGACGACGGTCAAGGTGGCTGGAAAACATACAGAACAGATTCTGAAGCTCATGGAGGCTCTGGAAGAATCGGACGACGTCCAGCAAGTGTATTCCAACTTTGACATCGACGAATCGGAAGGGAAGGAATAGCGTTGGGCTTGCGGGTGCTGGGTATCGATCCCGGCACACATTACGTGGGGTACGGGCTTATTCAAGCCGAAAACGGTGCTTGTCGCGCTCTTGATTATGGATTTTTTCGAACCGATAGAACTCTCTCTTTCCCTCATCGATTGAGACAGATTCACGACAACATTTCAGAACTTTTGGATAAGACCAAACCCGATACCATGGCCGTTGAAGAGGTCTACGTAAGCCAGAATGCCAAATCCACGCTACGTCTGGGTCATGCCAGGGGTGTCATCATTCTTGCTGCGGTCAATCATGGGATTCCGGTGGCCGAGTACGCGCCCAGAGAGGTAAAACAGGCGGTCGTCGGAAAAGGAGGGGCTTCAAAAGATCAGGTACAGTGGATGATGACCCAGATGCTGGGTCTTTCAAAGGAGACGCTGCAGGAGGATGCAGCCGATGGATTGGCCGTGGCTCTTTGTCACGGTTTGAGAAGCACCAGTCATGCAGCACGGATCATTCAGAAATCAAAATGATATCCTACGTGTCGGGAAAACTTGTTGAAAAAACACCCGCCTACGTTGTCGTCGAAACGGGCGGAGTAGGGTTTCAGATGTGGATTCCCCTGTCGAGTTACGAGGCATTGGGCGATATCGGCAGCGATGTTCGCATGCTGACTCATCTCCATGTCCGGGAAGATGTTCTGCAGCTTTTTGGCTTTTCATCACGGGAAGAACGGGATCTTTTTCAAGTACTGATTACGGTGAGCGGTATTGGCCCGCGCTCGGCCCAGGGAATTCTATCGGGAGTTTCTGTGGATGAATTTAAACGCGCCATCAGGGATCAGGACATCGGTACACTCACGTCTGCGCCCGGCGTAGGGAGAAAAACCGCAGAGCGTCTGGTCCTGGAGCTGCGCGAGAAGATTGGAGATGAAAAACTAGAAGACCGGATGCTTCCGACCGTGGGTGCAGCCACCACGGCCGATGAGGCCGTACTGGCGCTGGTCTCCCTGGGTTACAAACGGCCCAAAGCACAAGAAAAAGTCCAGATAATCCTTCGAGAATCGCCATCTCTTTCCGTGGAGGAAGTGATTCGGGAGGTATTACGAAGGCTGTAAGTATTATAATATCAATCTATAAGTGGTGAAATATTTGCCATGAGCGATCCGCGCCTTACAGACCCAACACCCCTGGATGGAGAGCAGGCGTTCGACAACTCCCTGCGGCCTCGCTGCCTGAAGGAGTTTGTCGGCCAGGAAAAGATCGTATCCAACCTGAAGGTTTTCATACAGGCGGCTCGGGAACGGAGTGAGGCGTTGGATCATGTGCTGTTCTACGGCCCTCCCGGATTGGGTAAGACCACACTGGCTCACATCCTGGCCCATGAGTTGGGATCGGATATCAAAACAACCACGGGGCCGGCCCTGGAGCGACCCGCCGACCTGGCGGGAATCCTGACAAACCTGAATCTGCGGGACGTTCTATTCATCGACGAGATTCATCGTCTCAGCCCCGTGGTCGAGGAATACCTGTATCCGGCCATGGAAGATTTTCGCCTGGACATCGTGATAGATCGTGGGCCCCACGCCCGGAGTATTTGCCTGAACATTCCCCATTTTACGCTGGTGGGTGCCACAACCCGCGCCGGTTTGCTCACATCACCCATGAGGAGTCGTTTTGGTGTCGTCAACCGGCTGGATTATTATTTGCCACAGGAACTCGCTCAGATTCTTTTCCGTTCGGCAAGCCTCCTTCAGGTCGATGTGGAGGAGGAAGGTATACACCAGATCGCTGCCAGGGCTCGGGGTACGCCCAGGGTGGCCAACCGTCTCCTCAGGAGGGTGCGCGATTTTGCCCAGGTAGAAGGCGATGGATGCATCACCAAGGAAATCTCCATGGGGTCGCTGGAACGGCTCGATGTGGATTGTTACGGATTGGACGAGATGGACAAGCGCATCCTTGCTGTCATCATCGAAAAATTCAGCGGGGGACCCGTGGGCTTGAATACACTGGCCGTGGCCGTGGGTGAAGAGAGCGGGACGATCGAAGAAATATACGAGCCCTTTCTCATCAAAGAGGGATTCCTGAAGAGGACACCGCGGGGAAGAGAGGCCACTGAGCGCGCCTACGACGCGTTATCGTTGACTCGACCGGGTTCGATACAGGCAAAACTTTTCTAATTACAATTTGACTGGATTTTTTCGTTTTCATAGAAGGAGAGTGTAATGAAGCTTTCCGATTTCAAGTACAATGTTCCCGAAAAACTCGTAGCCCAATATCCCTCCAAGAAGCGGACGGATTCACGACTGATGATTCTCCATCGGAACACGCAGAAGATTGAAGAGGGACACTTTAAGGATATCGTGAATTTCCTGGAGCGGGGAGACTGCCTTGTGGTGAATGAGACCCGCGTGTTTCCGGCGAGGCTGACAGGGATAAAGGATAAAACGCAGGCCAAGGTCGAAATTTTTCTTCTACGAGAACTGGAGAAAGACCTCTGGGAGGTTTTGGTCAAGCCAGCTCGCAAAGTACGCGTGGGGAACAAATTAAACGTCGGCGGACTGCTAAACTGCGAGGTGGTGGATAATACGGTCTCTGGGGGACGGGTCGTTCGATTCAGCTATGAGGGGGACTTCAACCATATCATCGAGAAAATCGGAAAGGTTCCTCTTCCTCCGTACATCAAGCGCAAAGTCGAGAATATCGATAAAGAGCGCTATCAGTCGATATTCGCTAGGAAGCGGGGTGCCGTAGCCGCGCCCACGGCCGGACTGCATTTTGATAAAAGGATCGTCAGGAAAATCGAAGGCCGGGGTGTGAAAATCGCTCCGGTGCTTCTTCATGTGGGACTGGGCACGTTCCGTCCCATCGTGGTGGAAGACCTGACCCGGCATAAGATGGATTCCGAGTATTTTGAGATTTCCGAAGCGTCCGCCAAGATCGTGAATGAGACCAAGGATAAGGGTGGTCGTATACTCGCCGTAGGCACGACGGTTGTTCGAGTCCTGGAAACGGTTATCACGACCAACGGACGCGTCAAACCCGATCAAGGGTGGACGGATAAATTCATCTATCCACCCTATGATTTTCGTGTTGTCGATATGCTCCTGACCAATTTTCACATGCCGGCGTCCACCCTCTTGATGCTGGTCTGTGCTTTTGGCGGGAGCGAATTTGTGTTCAAGGCCTACCGGAAGGCGATCCGTGAAAAATACCGCTTCTTTTCCTACGGTGATGCCATGTTAATCCTATAAACAAAGGCCGGCCTTGGAAACTCCAAGCAAGCAAGTCGTAGCGATCATTCCCTGCGCCGGTTTGGGAAGGCGCATAGGTGGGGTGGTTCCGAAGCAATTTTTGGAGATTCAGAGGAAGCCACTTCTTATCATCACGCTGGAAAAATTTGAGCAGTGTCCGGAGATCCATCGTGTTGTCCTGGTCGTTCCGCCGGATCATATCGAAACGGCCAGGGCGATGAGCGAACGATGGGGAATGAACAAGGTAGACAAGGTTGTTGCAGGGGGAAAAGAGAGGCAAGATTCGGTGGCCAACGGCCTGGGTGAACTTCCCGAGGAATGCGAGATCGTGATCGTGCATGACGGTGTGAGACCTTTCGTGTCGATATCGAAGATACAAGAAGTCATCGCGGTAGCCAGAGAAAAAGGGGCAGCCATACTGGCTGTGCCCGTGAAGGATACGGTCAAGCGTGGTAGGAATGGATGTGTGGATAAGACGCTGGAACGTGATTCCCTGTGGGCGGCACAGACACCCCAGGGTTTCCGTACCGATTGGCTCAAGACCGCTTATGAAAAAGCGAGGCGGGATGGGTACTCGGCTACGGACGATGCCGCCCTGGTAGAACGATGCGGGTATAGAGTTACTATCGTCCAGGGGGAAGAAAGCAACATCAAGATCACATCGCCCGAAGACCTGGCATGGGCGGAATTCCGAATAAAAGAGGAGGGGCTTTGAGGGTCGGTTTCGGATACGACATTCACCCGTTGGTGGCCGGCAGACCCCTGATTCTGGGGGGAGTCCACATTCCGTTCGAGAGGGGCCTGGACGGCCATTCCGATGCCGACGTTCTCTGCCATGCTGTGGCCGATGCCCTCCTGGGCGCTGCCGCCTTGGGAGATATCGGAGAGCACTTTCCTGACACCGATCCGGCGTACAAAAATGCCAGGAGCATCGATTTGCTGAGCCGTGTGGGTGCGATGCTCCACGAAGCCGGATACACCGTAGGGAACGTGGATTCCACGGTCGTGGCCGAAGCTCCCAAGCTGCTGCCGTACAGGGAGGAAATACAGAAGGCGATTGCGGATGCCCTCACTATTGACAAAAAGAAGGTTTCTGTGAAGGCGAAAACCCATGAGGGCTTCGGATCCGTAGGGCGTAGAGAGGCCATCGTCGCATACGCTGTTGTCTCCATAGAATCGACCGGATGAACATGGATGGATTACAGGAGTTCTTCCGCTCTTTAGAAGGAGGGGCGGGATACGTCTTTCTCTTCTTCAGCTCCCTGGGAGAGAATCTTTTCCCACCGATGCCAGGAGATACGTTTGTCGTGCTGGGAGCGTTCTTAGTCGGCAGGGGCCATCTTGATTTTGTGCCGGCTTACCTATCGGCCTCGGCAGGGAGTTTACTGGGATTCATGATGCTCTACTTTGTCGGATTGCGCTGGGGACGTAAGATTTTTCAGGGCAGGACGGGGCGATTTTTTTCCCAGGATCGCCTCGTCGAGGTTGAATTCTGGTTCGACCGGTACGGATACGTCGTCATTGCCGTTAACCGGCTTTTATCGGGATTTCGTGCGCTTGTCTCCCTGGGTGCAGGGATCGCCAGGATGGATGCAAAGCGCGTCTTTGGTTTGTGTCTGGTGAGTGTGCTCATCTGGAACGGCATTCTCATGGGCGTGGGCGTGTATGTCGGAGAGAACTGGGCCGTCATCGTCCGCCATTACCAGTGGATCGTATTCGTGCTGATAGCAGGCATCATTCTTGTTTCTCTCATCAGAGCACGCATGAGAAAACGCGAGGCCAGATGAAAGAGGAATCGATGGATACACCCTTACGCACTCGGTTTGCCCCCAGTCCCACGGGGCATTTGCATATCGGGAATGCCCGTACGGCCATCATGAACTGGTTGTTCACGAGGCACGGCCGGGGACGGTTCGTTTTACGGATCGAGGATACAGACCGTGACCGATCCACCGAAGCCTCGGAGACGGCCATCCTGGAAGACTTAAGATGGCTGGGCCTGGATTGGGATGAAGGCCCACAAGAAGGAGGCGATTACGGCCCATACCGTCAGTCGGAAAGGACGGCGCTCTACGCGGAGGAAGTGAACCGTCTCCGGGATACCGACCATCTGTATCCCTGCTACTGCACTGCCGAGGAGTTGGAGGCACGAAGAAAGGCCATGCTGGATCGGGGAGAGTCGGCCCATTACGATGGGCGGTGCCGCCGGTTGACCCAGGAGGAGAAGAGACGATTCGAGAATGAGGGCAGGAGGCCCGCATTCCGGTTTCGAGTCACTCAGGAAGAGGCCGTTTTCGAGGATGTCATCAAAGGCCAAATCGCCTTCCAGTCAGAAAATATCGGGGATTTCATCGTTGTCCGGCCCGACGGCATGCCGATGTATAACTTCGCCTGCGTGGTGGACGATCATCACATGCATATCTCCCATGTGATCCGGGGCGACGATCATGTGTCCAACACACCCAGGCAGGTGCTTCTCTACCAGGCCTTCGGATGGGAGCATCCCGCATTCGCCCATATTCCCATGATTTTGGGTAAGGATCACCAGCGTTTGTCCAAACGGCATGGAGCCACGTCGGTGGCCCAGTACAGGGAATCGGGGTACCTGCCCGAGGCACTGGTCAATTTTCTGTCCCTGCTTTCGTGGTCTTCGGAAAGCGGGGATGAGATTCTATCCATCGACCGGTTGGTACGAGAGTTTAATTTCGGGCGCGTGTCTAAATCGGCGGCCGTGTTCGATGTCGAAAAGCTGGACTGGATGAACGGCGTCTACATCCGCGGACTCGATGTAGACCGGCTGGCGGAGATGATACTCCCTGAGATGAAGAAGGCCGGCTATCCGGTGTCCTCCCAGGAGGAGGCCCGGACGATGGCTTCTCTTTTTCACGATAAGTTGGAAAAATTGTCCCAAATCCGTGAGAAAGCAAAGATACTATTCCAGGAAGATGTGGATCCGGAAGACGATGAGGCCAAAGAAATGTTGAATCTTCCGGAGGCAGAACCGGTCTTTGCCGCGTTCTTGAAAGCTATGGCCAGTACTGATCCCTGGAATGCTGAAACATTCAAGAACATCCTTAAAACGGTTCAATCCGAGACGGGCATCAAGGGAAAACATCTCTGGATGCCGATTCGAGTGGCCCTCACCGGTCAGGTTCACGGGCCGGACCTGCCCAGGGTGGCAGAGATACTGGGATACGATACGTGTCGCAAATTTTTGAAAAAAGCTCTCCAGTACAAGAAAGGATAACAGGTAGGGGGGAATCTGGTTTTTGGGTAATCTCAAGATAAGGGAGGCATATGGATCAAGGTAAGAAGTACTTTGTACACGAAAGCTGCACCGTGGATCATGATGTCCAGATCGGTGAAGGCACCAAAGTCTGGCATAATTCACAGATAATGTCGGGTGCGCAGATCGGGAAAAACTGTGTGATTGGTCATAACTGTTTTGTCGGACCTGAGGCAAAGCTGGGCAACGGCGTGAAACTGGAATCCAATGTCGATGTGTGGGACTTGGTGACGCTGGAAGATTATGTTTTTGTGGGGCCGTCGGCGGTATTTACCAACGATCTGAATCCCCGATCCAAGTACCCCAAGAAAAAGTACCCAGAATACGGACAATGGGTGCCCACTCTGGTAAAAGAGGGCGCATCCATCGGAGCCAACGTTACGGTCGTTTGCGGAAACACCATCGGCAGGCATGCCCTGATCGGGGCTGGAGCCGTCGTCACAAAAGATGTGCCTGATTATGCCCTGATCGTCGGAAATCCCGGAATACAGGTCGGTTGGATATGCGAATGCGGAACGCGCATCCATTTTAAGGATGGGGATGAGACGACGTGCCAAACATGCGGCCGTCAGTATATAAAAGAGGAGAACCGGGTCCTGTGTAAAACATAAGATGCCCGGTCATTCAAATGCACCGTAAGGCTTTCCATGAATGTTTCCATCATCCCAAACCGCTCATCGGGATGGTACACCTGCTGCCCCTGCCCGGGAGCCCGAGAGGGTGTCGTTCCTTGGAAGGGGTGATAGAGCGGGCGGTTCAGGATGCCCGTAGCATCATCGGCGGGGGTATGGACGGCCTGTTGGTGGAGAATTACGGTGACGCACCCTTCCTCCCCTGGCGTGTAGGGCCGGAGACGGTGGCAGCCATGACCTGCGTGATACGCGAAATACAGAAATGCGTCGATAAGCCCCTGGGTGTGAACGTGCTCCGGAACGACGCCCAGGCGGCTTTGGCCATGGCTACCGTTCTGGGCTGCGATTTTATCCGGGTGAATGTGCATGTGGGTGTCGTAGCCACGGATCAGGGAATGCTGGAGGGCAAGGCTTTTAACACATTGAGATACCGGGAGGCTCTAAGAAGTAAGGTTCGAATCTTTGCCGATGTGTTCGTCAAACACGGTAAAACCCTGGATAGGGAGGATATCGGCCGGGCCGCAGAGGATGCGGTTTCCCGTGGTCTGGCCGATGCAGTCGTCGTGACAGGAGGTGCCACGGGCGAGTCTGTCGGCCTCGACGAATTGGACAACGTCAGGAAGGCCGTGCCCGATGTACCGGTACTGGCCGGAAGCGGTGTGGACAAAGAGAATCTAGAACACATTTTGAGCCGAGCCGACGGGGCTATCATCGGTACTGCGATCAAGGAGGATGCCAGGACGGAGAACGGCGTGGACGAGTCGAGAGTGAGGGCGCTGGTGGAAGAGAGGGATCGCCTGCTAATCACATGATTCGTATGGACTTAAAGCACATCAGTCAAACAAGAAAAGAGTCGTCTCATCCTGAATTATCAAGTGAACGTATGGCAAAGTTTTTGCAGTTGGTTACGCACATGAAACGATTTGTATTGTTCATTTTTCTCGTTGTTACTGTTCTTGCTTGTATCCATCCGGTTTCGGGGAACGAAAGTACAGATTTTTTCCCGACTCCCGCGGGCCTGGAGGATCAGGTGTCATTCTGGGTGGATGTATTCACCCGATACTCCATTAACCATCAGATTATCCACGATGCCGACCGGCCGGAGCGGGTCTATCGAATCGCAGATCTGCGCGATCTTCAGAAGCTGGGCGAGGTCACTCGAGACAAAAGGGAAGCATTTGTCGAGAGCGAAAGAAGGAAGGTTGTCTCCATCCTCAAGAAATTGGCATCTGGCAACATCGATGTAGCCCATCTCTCGGGTGAGGAGGCCCGCCTGTATCGCCTGTTCGGAGAAAAGCCTTCCCGAAAGGTATTGCTAAGGGCATTCAAGCGAGTGAGAGTACAGGGAGGAATGAAGGAAGCCTTCCGGGACGGCATCGTGCGTTCGGGCCGTTATATCGACGGCATTCAGGAAATACTGAACGAGCATGGATTGCCCGAAGAACTGGCCTTTCTTCCGCATGTGGAATCCTCCTTTAATCCCCATGCCCGGTCGAAATACGGCGCTGCAGGAATCTGGCAGTTCACCCGGTCGACGGGAAGGTATTATCTAAAAATCAGACGAGAGGTCGATGAAAGGTGCGATCCGGTTCTTTCTACCCAGGCAGCAGCCCGGCTCTTGAAAACCAATTATCGAGCGCTGGACAGCTGGCCGCTGGCCATCATGGCGTATAATTATGGATTGAGAGGCATTCAATATACGGTACGCAAGATCGGTACGAAAGACGTCGAGAAGATCATACGTACATATCGCAGCCGGAGGTTCGGTTTTGCGTCCAGGAATTTTTACACGGAATTTATTGCAGCCGTCCGGGTGGCCCAATCTCCAGAAACGTATTTTGGCGACATCGAACTCGATCCGCCCCTCAGATTCAAGACAGTCATCCTGCCCGCTCATCAACCACTGGATTCCGTGTTGGCCGCATACGAGATGACGGCAGAAACATTGAAAGACCTGAATCCCGCCCTTCGGCCTACTGTTTTCCGTAAGGAGAGGATGATCCCAAAGGGCTACCGACTCCGACTTCCCATGCCAGAATCCGTACTGGCAATGGCGGAATCGTCGAATACGCGGGAAGATGAAGATAACACGGGATTCATCTCCTCTCTGACGGATAAACTTAAAACATGGGTCGGGATTCTGCTCGCTTCCAGCAGAGAGGGACGTTCATCGCAGGAAACAGCGGAAGACAGCTCTCTGTCGGAATCGAATAAAACCGTAAGCATGGCCGGCGTATCAGCAGACGACGATTCCAGGGCGACGTTGGATGATGTGACGGAAAGAAGCCCTACGACGTTTGCCGATGGCGCGACGCCGACGGCTTCGACCATGCCGTCCCTGGAAATTCGGGGCACATCCCTCGTGGTCCTTCCCGAGGAGACGCTGGGCCACTACGCCGATTGGCTGGAGGTTTCTGCCCAGAGTTTGAGACGGCTCAACGGTCTTCGATTTCGTCAGCCCATCTATGTGGGTCAAGAACTGCGCCTGACCTTTCATAGAGTACAACTGGGGACATTCGAGGAGAAGCGACTGGCTTTTCACAAGGCCCTCCTAGACGAATTTTTATGCAAATACCGTATCGATGAATCGCGGATTCATACGATCCGAAGCGGCGAAACACTCTGGACGGTGGCCAACCAGCGCTATGATGTTCCTCTCTGGCTCTTGATGGCCTGTAATGGCGTAAAAGACCCGAATCGCGTGACCCCGGGACAGGCGGTAATCGTGCCCGTCGTCCAGAGTATCGACGCGGGGTACCGAAGAGCGGTGGAGATCGGCAATTAAATCACAAACCCTCATCCTATTATCCATCGGCTTTGTATTTCTTTTCATCCGGTGCTCGCCCAACGGCAAAGATTCCGTGCACACGGGCCTGGATGTCCTAATCGAAGAACGCCTCGACATTCTGACCGGTAAAAAGATCGGCATCATCACCAATCACACGGGTCTGGACAGGCATAAAAATCACATCGTGGACTTATTGACGAACCGGCCCGAATTCCAGGTAGCATCCTTATTCAGCCCTGAACACGGCATCCGCGGAGACCAGCACGGGACCGTTGCCAACGGCACCGATACCAAGACAGGACTCCCTCTCTACAGCCTCTACGGCAGCACGCAAAAACCCACGGACGATATGCTCCAGGACATCGATGGTCTCATTTTCGACATTCAGGATATCGGTGCACGGTTCTACACGTACATCAGCACGATGGCCCATGCCATGGAGGCCGCCGCAGAGCACGGCATTCCGTTTATCGTCCTGGATCGGCCCAATCCCATCACGGGCAGTACCGTCGAAGGCCCTGTGCTCGATTTGGCGCTCAAGTCGTTCGTGGGCATTGCGCCCATGCCTGTCCGTCACGGTATGACGGTAGGGGAGCTGGCCCGGATGTTCAACGGGGAAGGCTGGCTGGAGTGTAGCGTTCGTTGTGATCTGACCGTTATCCCCATGAAAGGCTGGCGCCGCTGTCTCTGGTACGATGAGACCGGCCTCCTCTGGACAAAGACGTCGCCCAACATGCCGGATATTGAATCCGCCACTCTTTATCCCGGACTGTGCTTTTTGGAGGCCACCAACGTATCGGAAGGACGGGGAACCGAGGTGCCCTTCCGGCAGGTGGGTGCTCCCTGGATGAATGCTTCAAGACTCATGAAGGCTCTGAAAAGCCAGACGTTTCCGGGTGTTCGTTTTTCTCCGGTCTCTTTCACTCCGGTCGATATGAAGGGATGGACGAAGGATCCCATGTACGAGGGTGAGGAATGCCACGGGATTCGAATCCATGTCACAAATCGAGATCAACTTCGAGCCGTGGCCCTGGGCATTCGACTCCTCTGTACGATTCGGGATACCCATCCCGACCGTTTCGGGTGGATAACAGGGAGCCGGAGGACCATGGAACTCCTGTCCGGTACACGGTGGATTGCCCAAGCCATCGAGGATGGAGAACCGGCGGAGGCCATCGTTTCGAGATGGCAGGATGAACTGGAAAGATTCCGGATGATTCGCCGTAACTATCTCCTGTACGATTGAGATGGAAATAGATCCCACAATGTACTCACATCAGTCTCTCCCCCGTCTGATTTTTTAATTTTAACATGTCGTTTTGATTTTTGGCTTTTGATTCTTACATTGAATCAAACGGATGATTTCATAGGAATTCGGTGCTATGTCTGAGAGATTATTCCTGTTAGACGGAACGGCGCTGGCGTATCGGTCGTACTTTGCGTTCATACGGAATCCCCTGATCAATTCCAAGGGTGTCAACACCAGCGGCGTATTCGGCTTTACCAATCTTCTGATGAAGATTTTACGGGAGGAGAAGCCCGATTATATCGCCTGTGTGTTCGATACGGCAGCGCCGACATTCCGGCATAAACAATTCCCTGAGTACAAGGCCACGCGCCAGAAGATGCCCGACGAACTGGCCGATCAACTGCCCGTCATCCGGAATATGGTCGAGGCGTTCCGTATTCCTGTGATCGAGATGGAGGGGTACGAGGCCGATGATGTGATAGGTACACTGGCCAAACAGGCGGAAGAACGACGTATCGATACATACATGGTGACCGGTGACAAGGATTTCATGCAGCTTGTTTCCGACCGCGTGAAGATGTACATGCTGGGCGGGAGAGGAAGCAGCACGGATGTCAACATCGTCGGCCCGGACGGGGTCACAGAAAAGCTGGGCGTTCCGCCGGAAAAGGTCATCGATCTTCTGGGATTGATGGGAGACAGCTCGGACAACGTTCCTGGCGTTCCTGGCGTCGGGCCGAAGACGGCCCTGGAACTCATCAACACGTTCGGGTCGATGGAAGACGTCCTGAAAAGAGTGGATGATGTCCAGCGTCAGAAAGTTCGTGAAAACTTGATGACGTACAAAGATCAGGCCCTCCTCTCCAAGGAGCTCGTCACCATCCATCTGGATGTCCCTCTAAAGGTGTCTGTATCCGACCTGAAAGCCGAGGAAATGGATCGAGAAAAGGTCGTCGCCTTGTTCCAGGAGCTGGAATTCCGACGGCTCTTGGAAGGACTTCCCGGCCTGATGGAAACGCCCGTAGAGGCCCCTTCCCGGGATTACCAAACCATCCTGAGCGTTTCCGAGTTCGAATCCTTCATCCGTGCTTTGAAAGCCGTGCCCATGTTTGCCGTGGACCTGGAGACAACATCTCTGGATCCCCTGTCCGCCGAGATCGTCGGATTCTCGTTCTCGTGGAAAGAAGGCGAGGCGACGTACATTCCGGTGTTGTGTCCCCAACAAGATAAGTCGGGCGATCTTTTCAAGGCATCTGGAGGGAACACCCTTTCGTTTATTTTGTCTGCCTTGAAGCCGATTCTGGAGGACCCCAAGATTCGCAAGTGCGGACAGAACATCAAGTATGACATGCGGGTGCTCCGGCATCAGGGTGTGGAATTGCAAGGCGTCGATTTTGACTCGATGGTGGCGGCCTATCTCATAAACCCGTCGGCCAGGCAGTTCGGTATCGATGCCCTGGCCATGGAATATCTTCGCCTTAAGAAGATTCCCACCAAGGAACTCATCGGCACGGGACGAAAATTGATCGGCATGGATCAAGTTGATCTCGATAGGGTGGCCGAGTATGCGTGTGAGGATGCCGATGTGGCTTTCCGTCTGCGGTGCATCCTGGAGCCGAAGCTCAAGGAAAGCGCCATGGAGCGACTCTTCCAGGATGTGGAGATGCCCCTGGTTCATGTACTGCTGGAGATGGAGGAGAACGGGGTGGCCCTGAATCGGGAGCTCTTGACTGATATGTCCAAAGAGATGGAGACCGACCTCCAGCAGCAGATAGAGGCCATTTACGAGATGGCCGGCGAGACGTTCAACATCAATTCGACCCAGCAGCTGGGCAAGATACTCTTTGAGAAGCTCAAGGTGCATGAGTTGCTGGGGATTCGCCGGCCCAGGCGGACGAAGACAGGAAGCTATGCCACGGACGTGAGGGTGTTGGAGAATCTGTCGGCCCACCCGCTTCCCAAAAAACTGCTGGACTACCGTCAGCTGATGAAGCTGAAGTCCACGTACGTGGACGCCCTCCCGAAGCTGATTCACCCAAAGACGGGCCGGGTGCATGCGTCCTTCAACCAGACCGTAGCAGCCACGGGCAGGTTGTCTACCAGCGATCCCAACCTTCAGAACATCCCCATACGGACGGAATTGGGCCGGGAAATTCGAAAAGCCTTCGTAGCGGGACAAAAAGGGTGGGTCATCCTCTCGGCGGATTACAGCCAGATCGAACTTCGCATCATGGCCCATCTTTCGGGCGACGAGACGCTTCTGGAATCCTTCCGGAAAGGGGAGGATGTACACCGGCGTACGGCGTCGGAGATTTTCAGCATCCCGGAAGAACAGGTCACGGAGGATCATCGCCGTCAGGCCAAGACCATTAATTTCGGGATCATGTACGGCATGGGCGAGTTCGGGTTGGCCCGGCGACTGGAGATTTCCAACGAAGAGGCGCGTCATTTTATCACGGCTTATTTTGCACGGTATCCCAAAGTGAATGAATTCATCGCCCGAACCATCGGTCAGGCGCACGAGCAGGGATACGTGACCACGCTTCTCAATCGCCGACGCTATCTCCCGGAACTTCAGAGCGACAACCGGAATATCCGGGACTTCGGCGAGCGTACGGCCATCAACACGCCCATACAGGGAACGGCAGCCGACCTCATCAAAGTGGCCATGATTCGGATCGCCCATCGGCTCCGGAAGAAAGAATGGAAGGCCAAGATGATCCTCCAGATACACGATGAACTGCTCTTCGAGGTGCCTTCCGATGATGCTGACCGGTTATCTGAGATGGTTCGACAGGAAATGGAAGGGGCCATCGAACTGACCGTCCCGATAAAAGTGGATATAGGCATGGGCAAGAGCTGGTTCGAGGCGCATTGATGGATCACGGCGGACAAGTACGCTAGAATACAGAGAAATACGATTATCCGAAGGACTTTACCTTGAGGATGAATATAAGATCAGGAATATTGCAACATCAGAAATGATATGACGTATTATTTGATTCTGTGTTGTTCTATGACCATTCTCGATTAAAAGAAAAACGTTCCGGAAAACCGGAACGTCATGGTGCCGAAGGGGGGAGTCGAACCCCCACGAGCATGAAGCCCACTGCGCCCTGAACGCAGCGCGTCTACCAGTTCCACCACTTCGGCAATGAAGAAAATGTACAGAATTCATCCTAAAATGTCAAGATGTTTATGTAATCGAAGAATATACCAGATTTATGCTGACAAAAGGACGATGCGTTGTCCATAAAAATCGTTACACAGAATCGGAAAGCCCGGCACGATTATCTTATACTGGACAAATGGGAGGCAGGAATCGTGCTGCAGGGAACGGAAGTCAAATCGCTCCGGGAAGGGAAGGCCAACCTAAAGGACAGTTACGCACGCATCGAAGCCGGTGAGGTGTTTCTGTACCAATTCCACATCAGCCCCTACGGGAAGGGATCGTACAATAATCATCCCCCCTTGAGGACGCGAAAGCTTCTGCTCCATAAAAAGGAGATAAAAAAGCTCACCGGCAGGGTGGAAGAAAAGGGGTTGACTTTAATTCCTTTAAAAGTGTATTTTAAGGACGGAAAGGCCAAGGTCGAACTGGCCTTGGTAAGGGGCAAGAAAATGTACGATAAACGGGCGGCAATCGCCAAGAGGGACTCGGATCGGGAGATCGAACGGGATTTCCGGAGAAGGTATTAGAGAGGGAGCTGCATGAAACAGAACGTCTTTCGCATACTCAAAGAAAGAGGGTTTATCTACCAGACCACCGATGACCACGCATTGGAAAAACTTTTAGGCCGCAAAAAAGTCACGTGCTACATCGGGTTCGATGCCACGGCCGATTCCCTCCACGTGGGGAATCTCGTACCCATCATGGGACTGGTACACATGCAGAACTGCGGTCATCGCCCCATTGCCCTGCTGGGAGGCGGTACGACCCTGGTGGGCGATCCCAGCGGTAAGACGGAAATGCGAAAATTGCTCTCCAAGGAGCAGATCGTGGCGTTCGGAGAAAAGTTCAAGGATCAGTTTGCACGGTTCCTGTCATTCGAAGAGGACCGGGCGCTCCTTCTGAATAATGCCGAATGGCTGGTTCCCCTGAATTACATCGAGTTCTTGAGGGATATCGGCCGGCATTTCAGCGTGAACCGCATGCTGGCCACCGAGAGCGTCAAGCTGCGGCTCGAGACCGGACTCTCGTTCATCGAGTTCAATTACATGCTGCTCCAGGCGTATGATTTTTACGTACAGGCACGGGATTACGACTGTGTGCTCCAGATGGGCGGGCAGGATCAATGGGGCAACATCGTGGCCGGCATCGACCTGACCCGGCGAATGCTGGGGAAGCAAGTGTACGGGATCACCTTTCCGTTGATTACGACTTCAGGCGGTGAGAAATTCGGAAAATCCGCCGGCAACGCCATTTGGCTGGATAAAAAAAAGACGCCCGTGTTCGATTTTTACCAGTACTGGCGGAATACGGATGACCGGGACGTGGAGAAATACTTCGGCCTGTTCACGTTTCTCCCGATGGACGAGGTCAGGAGGCTCCCGAAGGAGAACGTGAATCGCGCCAAGGAAATTCTGGCATTCGAAGTAACAAAAGGGGTTCACGGAAAAGAGGAGGCCGTTCAGGCGTACACGGCCGCTGTCAGGCAGTTCGGGGCCAGTGATCCAGAGGAGCGTGTTCAGACATCCTCGGACATACGGGACGTGCATCCTGAGACCAAAAGCTCGATTCCGACGATCAAACAATCCGCTTCCACGCTGGACAAGGGAATCTGGGTCGTCAAGCTCTTCGTGGAAGCCGGACTCTGCACCAGCAACGGTGAAGCCCGAAGGCTCATCAAGCAGGGCGGGGCGTACCTGAATGATCAGAAGATTTCTGATGACAGTATTGAGATTACCTCGAAGAACCTCGTCGACGGGGCCCTGGTCCTGAAGGCGGGGAAGAAACGGGTGAAGCGGGTGGTGTTTACCTGAGCGCTTCGAGGCAGACGATAAAAGCCATCACTGAGCACGATTCATTTTTTATTGATTTTCAGCGTTTTCGTATTCGATACACCTCCACCGGGCGGGGGATTGACCACGACCACGTCCAGTTTGCCCTCGTTTTCCAAATCCTTATCCAAGAGCTTTACTTTTAATTCCGTAGAACTGATGGATGTGGGTTTCAGGTCCTGATTTTTAATTCGGACGACCGACTCCTCTATGAAGTCGTTGTCTGTAACGGTTAATGCGACGTTTTGATCGCCCGCCTTAATCACTTCCGGGTCGATTTTCTAATGTTAGGTCTGGGATTCTGGGTCAGCTTATTCCCCAGCTTTCCGTCCTTTTCGCTCTTGAAGAGTACGTCGAACAGGTCGCTGAGCTTGTACAGGGCCTGTTTGGAGAACAGTCCGATCAGTCCGGCAAGGGCCATGATGCCATAGAATTTTCTCCCCGTAACTCCACTTTGAGGAAAGAGCCCACCGTGTATCACGAAATAAAAAAGTAGAGACAGGATTGCACCCACAAAAGGACGAAGAATGTACCACAGCGCCCAGCTTTTTTTGAATTTCTTGTTACCGACGTATTCAGACAGGGAAGTGAGGGCATGCAGACAGGCGCCCAACGCTCCAACGATAAGAACCAGAAGGAGTAAGGAAATTTCAGAGACGTGGTCAGTGAGAGATTTTAAAACCAGAACGCTATCGGAATGGGCCTTTTGCCGAAATGTGTAGCCCAGCATGGGATCGTACGTATCGGATAGAGATGATGCGAGTTCTGAGATGGATAATGTGTCGATCGTCACGGCTGATTTGGTCGTCGCCTCACCCGCGACATGAGCGGCTTTCTGTTCCGGCCAGAGAAGGAAAAAAGTGATGAGTAATCCGACGATAACGATGTACAGATAGCCGCCGACGAACCATTTACAGCCCTCTGTCTTTATCCATAGTATTGTTTTTTCCTTGTAATGCTTTTTATTTTCTTTGTTATTCGATTTGCCGTTCAGCATGGTTCTGCCCTTTCGTCGGATGGAATTTCCCGAAAATTCAACCCGACATCATAAGTCGTGGTGATTTATCGTTTGCTTCCCACTCGCAGGATGTTACCCAAGCGGTATCCAGGTTTCGTTTTTCGGAAGTGTTGAATTATCTGAATTCGGGTTGATTATACAGGGATGGTAATAAATTCTCGAAAAAATTGCAAGAAAAATATGGATAAATGAGGGTTTTTATCTTTTTTATATCAAATAGTCAAGGGCATCAAGCTCAAAACGATCGTTCATTCCATTCCCGACACCTTCTGTTCCCATTGTTTTTTCTGATCAGGATGTTCGTTGAAGAACCTGTCGATGATTTCCTCCACTTTTTCCTGAGCCTGAGAGAGGGCTCCATCCATCTCGATGGTCGTGAGCGTTCCGTCCCTCTTGAGGATGTTCCCGTCTACGATGACGTTGTCGATGTCCCGACTCGAACCGTACAGGACAAAACTCGTCAGAGGATCCTTGGTGGGCGTGAGGTAGGGATTGTTCAGGTCCACGGTGATGATGTCGGCCTTCTTACCCGGCTCGATGGATCCCACCTCTTTGCCCATACCCAGTGCCTCGGCCCCTTTTCGGGTAGCCAGCTCCAAAAGATCGTAACAGCTTGGCCGTCGTGTAACGCGACTGTTTGCCAGGACTCCTTCTGCACCGTCTGCCAGGCGGGCGCGGGTAGCCTGACCGATGAGATTCTGGCGGAGAAGAGGCAGCATGTCGTGGTGATAATCGTCGGTTCCTAAACCCACGGGAATGACCAGGTCCAGCCACCTCAGAAGGGGGTTCTCCACGGACCGGCAGTGGAGAATGCCCATGCCGGAATCGACGATGAGGCGAAGGTCTTTTTCTGTGATGTAATCGCAGTGGACACCGGTGAGGCGGTCGTTCAGCAGTCCCAGCTCGTCCAGAAGCTGGGTGGATGTCTTGCCGTACAGCTTCCGGACATGCTTAAATTCCCGTGACGTCTGGGAAAGATGCGTGGTGATTCGAAGGTCGTGCTTATCCGCAAAAGCTTTGATCTTAACGTAGGTTTCCGGGCGTACCAGGTCGGCGGCCTTGGGACACAGGCAGGTGGTAATCCGACCCTGGGCTTTGCCATGCCAATTCTCATACAAGGCATCGGCCCGTTCGTAGGCGGCTTTTCCCTTTTCAGGCCGGTATTCGTAGACGCCGTTTTTAAGGGCGTTCAGGTCCACCTCTTCGATGTCGGCGGCCAGTATGGTCCGGTTTCCCGCTTTTTCCACGGCCCGGGCAAATCCGTGGGGGTACGTGTAGATGACCAGCGACGTTGTGCATCCCCCATAGATGAATTCAGCGCAGTTGGCGGCGCCCAGCATGTCCATGTCTTCCGGAGAGCGGTACATTTCCAGGGGAAGGTTCACCAGATAAAAGTCGCCGATCAGCTCGTAGACACCCCGAAAATACTGCTGGAGGTGGGCGTGGGTGTTGACGAATCCCGGAAGCACCAGTTTCTGTTCCGCATCGATCACGACGTCTGGATTCTGGGGAAGGTCGATGTCGTCGCCAACGGCCTTGATCATGCCATCTTTCAGATACACATGACCTTTCCGGTACACACTGCGCCGGTTGTCCATCGTGGCGATGAGACCGTTCTTTATCAAGATGTCCGAGGGTTGCGATCCTTCCAACCCTTGGAGGAAAGGCGTCCCATTCTCATCCGACGAACTTCCGGGCGTGTTCCGGGTATTCCGGATGTGCGCGCCTTCCGAGATACGTGCGCCTGCCAGCATAGCCATGGCTCCTCCGATAAATCGTCGTCTGCTGAATCCTTGTCCTTTACGATGGTTTAGGTTTTTCATCTTTCGTTTTCCTTTTCTTCCAGATATAATAAACAGGAATACCGATGAGGGTAATGACCAGTCCGATGAGAGATTCGACCGGTCGTCCGATGAGGGTGTTGATCAGGATGCCCAGCGATGTGACGATAAAGACGATGGGGACAACGGGATAGCCCCACGTTTTGTACGGTCTGGGGAGGTCGGGGTATTTCTTACGCAGTGTAAAGACAGAGGAGGCCGTCAGAATGTAGAACAGAACGGTCACGAACACCACGAAGGTGAAGAGCTGTTCAAAAGTGCCCGATACGGTCAGGATACACGCCCAGATTGTCTGGACGATGATGGAAAATCCCGGTGTGCCGAATCGTGGATGTACCTCCGACACTTTCTGGAAGAACAGTCCGTCTTTGGCCATGGCGTAGTAAACGCGGGGGCCGACGAACACCGCTCCGTTCAGTGCGCCGAATACGGAGATGAGCACGGCGGCAGAGAGCAGACCGGCCGATGTGCTGCCATAAAGCGTTGTGGTGGCCTTCTCGGCGATTCGCACCACGCCCGCCATCTCTCGGATGGGCAGGGCCTTAAAATACACGAGATTCGTCAAGACATACAGAAGGGTGATGACGATGGTTCCGACCACCAGAGAAAAGGGAAGGTTGCGTCTGGGATTCTTGATTTCTCCTGCAGCATAGGTGATGTTGTTCCAGCCGTCGAATGCCCAGGTGACGGCGACCAGTGACAGGCCGAATCCGGTCATGAGTTTGGCCAGGCTCATCCCAGCCGGGACCGATGTGAGTTGGATATGTGTTCCCTGGCCTATCATCAGTCCTGCACCGATGAGTACCAGTAGGGTTCCGATCTTTATCACAGTAACAATATTCTGAATCATCTTGCCGAACACAACACCGATGTAATTAAAAGCGGATAGGAAGACGACGGCTGCCACGGCAACAACCTGTCCCATGGACAGGATGTATGTCCATGGTCCGATCTGAAGAGAAAAAATAGCCCTGCTCGTGGACAGTGCGGGAAAGAAGTATCCAAAGTGCTCGGCAAAGGCGACTCCCAGGGCGGCGATAGACCCCGTCATGGTGATGAGGAACAGGATCCATCCAAACAGGAAACCGGCCAAGGGGCCGTAGGCTTCTCGGAGGAAGACATACTGTCCGCCGGAGTCGGGCATGGAAGCCCCCAGCTCGGCGTACGTCAGGGCGCCCGTGAGGGTGATGAGTCCGCCGACGATCCAGACCAGAAGAATCAATCCGGCCGAGGGTAGAGACTGGGTCATGATCCCGGTAGTCAAGTAAATACCGGAACCGATGACCAGTCCGATCATCATCATGGTGGAATCGAACAGCCCGAGCTGACGGACAAGTCCCCTCTTTCGGCTGGATTCATGCAATTCGTCCGTTCCTTCCATCCCTCAATGGGATGCCACTATCCAACGATCCATGTACAATCCGTATTATCAGTCTGTCCTCCCGCTGCGCTGGAACATGTGCATGGCATGGCGCCTCAGCCGGGGATATTTTTCCGTGAGTCGTGATACCAAGAACCGGTCGATCCGCCTGTCCAGGATGGCCGCCTTTTCTCGGGAAGACGATGTCCGGGATAATGATCCATCCGACGATTCCGGGTTGAACGTCACGGAGTTTCTGGCGAAACGGCGTGAGAAAAAATACCCGTTCAGACGTGAGAGGTTGGGTTGGAGCGATCGCATCGGATTGGCTCCACAGATGGCCACCACATCGATTTCCCCTTCGATGGCTCCGGCAGGCACCTCTGTGATGGTGAATCGGTTATTCTCTGTGATGTATAATTCGTTCCTGTCGATGGGATTATCCTCGATCTCCCAGTAGATATCGACGATAAAATAATCCGCATTAATCGGCCTTCGCCACCGGATATCGAAGGGTGCTGAGGGAAGAGGAGCCTCTGGCGGGTAATCCGTTATAGAGAAAGTGTCCGGTATGACCGCATAGGCAGAATCTTCTTGATTGTTGATGCTCATTTTACATTCGAAGGGCGTGCCTGGATCGTAGACATCATAGATGTCGTCTTGGCTATACAGTATGTGATAAAAACCGCTCCATACGTATTTATCCATGAGAGTGCCATCGACATAACCATCGAACGAGGTGATGCTGCCTGCGGGTTCTGCCAGGGTGACAGCGTAGAAGTCGCTCCAGCTGGACGGATACAAGTTGGAATTCGAGATGTATGCATAAGTGAACTGAAAATCGACACCGTTGGCTTCTGTATTCTGTTCTCCTTCTCCCATGTTTTCATAGAATGAAAGGATGAGAGCATCGAGATTGGGGTGAGGGCTGTCCGCACGATGTTTGGCAAACGCCATGGTTTGAAGATCGAGCGTCGTTCCGCATACAGAGTATCCGAATAAAAAGCCATAACACCCTTCGATGTTACCCTGAGGATTGGAGAATGGGCTGAACCCCTTAAATCCGGCGATATCGATGTTGATTTCCGTATAGAGCCCGAAGGGCAATTCATCGATATCCAGCACAAACTGGGTACTTTCTGTCCGATAGTGCTCTTCGAATTCCCCGAAAACGCGAATTTCGATATCGTAGAAATCGGCCCCGATATCCGCCCACTCCAGGCGTATACGATCGTTGATGACCGTATCGACCTGTAGCTCCATGGGTGCCAGGATTTGAATGGTGCCTGTATACGAGTCGTCCTCATCCCACAATCGAAAACCGTACGTATCGTCGGGATCGAATGTAAGATTCTGGTCACCCCCTGTAAAAAATTTATCGGTTTCCCAATAGTTGGCTTCGAGGGGGATGGTGTTGTTTTCGTGCGAAAGTTCGGCCTGAACGTTCTGGTAATCAGGGTGGTTGAACACTCGGGCATAGGCCCAGTAGTTTATTGAATTAGGTGTTGTGACGAGGGGCTGCACGCCCAGGAGTGCGTAGAAGAAAAAGTCGGCCTTGTCGGACCCATCCGGGCCCACTGTTTTATTTTTTATACTGTCCATACACGACATCAACAGCACGATGACGACGAGAAAGCCCGAAAGCAGGAAACGGCTGGGTGAGACGTATTTTGCAGTTTTGG
>Ga0180431_10001928_pt1 | contig 28187 bp, 24 predicted proteins | sample SS_ome_11_FD_132459 | JGI IMG/M metagenome (GOLD analysis project Ga0180431, IMG submission 132459) | Hypersaline lake sediment archaeal communities from the Salton Sea, California, USA - SS_1_MS_1 metaG | ecosystem: Environmental > Aquatic > Non-marine Saline and Alkaline > Hypersaline >... | reverse complement strand
CGCATTCCGCGCGCGTCCGTGCCGTACTGGAAGTAAAGCCCCCCCTCGCCCGTGCCGTCGCCGTTTGTCTGTCGTCCGATGGCCCAGACGTTCTCGAACACGGTCCCGTCAACCTGCGCCAGGTGAATCACGCTGCCCCATGTGCCAGCGTCGCTCGACACGATGTTGAGCGTCGAGTCCTCACCAACGATTGCGATGTCGGCCGTCGCGTCGGTGTCATCCCAGCCGGTACCGAGCGTCGATACCTGGACCTGGACAAACGCCGTCGGAGCGTCGATCCCGACGCCGAGGCCGCCGCCGCCGGCCAGATAGTTTGCCGTGGCGTCAGCGGTGATCTTAGCCTTCGGTGACTCGCTCGAGTTGTACAGCAGGAACGCGCCGCAGTCGGTTATGATGTCGAACTGGTGCGTCATCTGATTGCTGTTCGTCGAGTCGCGGACGACCAGCCCGTCGACGGTGCCCGGAGCGTAGACCTCGAGCTGTGCGTTCGGCGAGTCGGTCATGATGCCGAGCTTCCCGGCCTTGGTGAGGCGGAGTCCCTCGAAGATGTTTCCCGCGTCGTTCCGGAGCTGGATCGCCAGCTCCGCCCCGTGCTGCACATCGTCGGGAGCAATGGCGTTGAATGCCACCTTCGAATTGTGTGTCCCGCCGTCAGCGCTAACCTGCAACGTTAGCGAAGCATACGAGTCGTGAACCGCTCCGTCTGCAGCGTTGTAGATCAGCGCTCCCTGCGTCGACGGAATCGTCGACGCGCTGTAAGCGGTGTCACTGTCGACGCGCACGTCGAGTCGGTTTGCCGGTGAGTTCGTACCGAGGCCAAAGTTGCCGGCCAGAATGTACGAGTCGCCGAGCGCGCTGTCGAGTCGCACACCGAGGTTGTTTGAGTCGTCGTAGAGGTAGAAGATCGAGTCACCGCTGGCATCCTCGTAAATGTACGCGAGCGTGTTGCTGTCTGCGCTACGGATGATCCGGAACGGTTGCGACGCGGTGCCGCTCGACTTGATTGTGACCATCGCGTCGGGATCGTCGACGCCGATCCCAATCTGCCCCGTTTTGTCGATCCGCATCGCCTCGAAGTAGTTGCCCCCATCGTTCCGCAGTTGGAATGCAAACTCCGAGCCATACGCACTGCTCGTCGGCTGGATCAAGTTGATCACGCCAATCGATTTGGTGGTGCCATCGTCGGAGCTTGTCTGCAATCGGAGACTGGAAAACTCGTTCGCCAGCGCTCCATCCGACAAGTTGTAAATCATCGCATCGGTGGCTGTAACGGACCCCGCGCTATATTGGTTATCGTTGTCTACGTAAACTTGGAACCGGTGCCCGCTATCGGCATAACTCCCAACGATAACGTTGCCACCATCCGGTTCCAACGCCAGAGGTCGCCAGCCAGAACTCTGCTTGACGGACTGGATGAATCCGTGATCGTTCGTCGTGTCGTACCCGAGCCGCAACTGATAGTTTTCGTCGGTCTTGCCACGGATCATTAGTGCTGGGTCTGTTGTGGTGCCGGCTGAAACCACATCGCGCGTGATCGCTACCCGTCCGTCGTAAACCTCCAACTTACTGTCTGGATCGCTAACACCGATCCCAACCGTATCTCCGCTATTCGCCAGATACGTGTACGTGCTGCTTCTATCCCAAAGATCCTCTACTGAGATCGAATCGTCAACGTACTTCTTGTTTGGGATGTCGTCGTCATCTGTAACCAGCGTTTCGTAATTGGCTGTCAGCGCATGTAGCGTACCATCAGACTCAATATCTATTGCCGGGGTATTCCCATTAACCCGAAATTCAAGCCCATCAGTATTCGTCGCCGTATTGTAAATGATACCGCCAGCTACATTGCTGGTTGGCTCGCCAAAAATGATCCCGCGCTCGTTGGCATCTGGTGTGAGGATCGAAATGTAAGCAGTATTATCTGCCTCCACAGTTAATTTAGTATTTCCAATAGGAGTTACTGTTCCTGCGGTACCGCTTTCAACATGCAATAGGGTATCGGGAGTATCGATACCAATCCCGACCTTCCCACCCATAAAGTATGAGTCAACCGCCGCGCCAAGCCGAACGCCGACGTTCGCACCGTCGTCGTACAGGTACAACCGCGCGTCCCCACCGCTGTCCTCTTGCACCAGCAACAGCGCGTCCGTGTCGGCGCTATTCTCGATCCTGAATGCGTTCGAACTGGTGCCGCTCGACTTGATGTCGACCCGCGCACCGATCCCGGTGAAGATGCCAACACCCATGTTGCCAGACGTGTCGATGCGAACTTTCTCGCCGCTGGCATACAACGCGAGTTCTATGCCAGTCATGCCACCTACAATTGCTCGACCGGTATCCCAGCTCAGGAACCCGGCGTTCGTCGGTGTCGTGATGTCCTGCCCCCAATGGACGACCCCGTCGTATTGCACATCGAACCGGTTGTTCGTGTTGTTGGTGACGGTGAACGGCACCGCGTCGCCGTCAGCTGTGACGACGTGCACGACCTTCGACCCGGTATCCCAATTCGTGCTCACGGCCTCGAACTTCGCTACCGTGTTCACGGTCCCCGGTGTGACCGGAGTCTGGGTCACCGAGAGCAGGTCGGTCGACTGGTCGACGCCGTCGATGGTGAACGAGCCCGACAGATCGTAGTCGACGTTTTGGAGCTGGGCCTCGAGGTCGAGCGCCGCGTCGGCCTTCCTGACGATCCGCCAGTACTCGTCGACGGTGTCGTACACTTGGAACCCGTCGGCGGTCCCGGTGGTGTTCTCGAGGTCGACGTTGAACGAGTAGGCCCCGGCGAAATCCCAGGTGACGTCGCCGGCGTCGACCTCGATCGTGGCCGGGCCGCCGCTGGCGTCGTACGCGTCGTCGAGCGTCCCGTTCTGCGCGTCGCCGAGGAACACGGTCGAGCCGACCCGGAAGCCGATCACGACGTGGTTCCGGAGGCTCGGTGTCCCGGCGTTGAGCGAAAGCGTCTGGGTTGTGATCGGGCGCGTCGCGGTGGAGACGTACAGGGACTCGCCGTCGGTGACGGTGATGTTGCTGGCGTTGATCGTGATCGTGACCCCAGACCAGGGAACGTGCACGTACAACGGAGCGGTCCAGGTGAAGGTATCGCCGACGAGAGACATCGTCCCGCCGCCGGTCACGACGAGGGACTTATCCTCGACGTTGGACAGGATCCAGGCGTCCGTCTCGTTGAACGTCCCCTGTATGTCGGAGAAGTACGGGTCCGTGTACTCGTCCGGGTACGGGATCGCCAGGTCCGGAGTGTCCATCGACTATACCTCCACAAGCGCCAGACGGAACGACACCGCATGTTCGCGGTCGTACCGCCTGACCGGCACCCTTAGATCGGTAAGCCCCCTTTCCGAATCTGCTGAGATTTTCAACTCGCCGAGGAGCACGTCGTCGAGCAGGATCTGCGCGCGCCATTCCGCACTGGCCGACGCCGTCAGGTCGGCGACGGCTTCCGCGTCGATGCTGATCAGATCGTAGTCGGTGAGGTCGACGATCTTCGACGCCTCGACGTACTCCCCGGTGACCAGCTCGAGCTGCTCGAGCCGGTTGCTGTTCCCGAGAACGAACGTGATCGTCCCGTCCGAGTCCACAACCCGGCCGGTATCCGCGCCGCGGTCGAGCCGCATCCGCGATCCCTTCCCGCGGTAGACGGTGCGCGCTCCGCTGGGAGCGTCCGGCAGTGTGGGCTCGGTTGACACTAGGTCTGCCTCTCGATCACGACATGGTCGAACGCGCAGCGCCGGCCGATCGCCTCGGCCCACGAACACGCGAACCCGGCGTACCCGCTCAGGTACGGCGCGCTCCCGGAGTTGATGCCGGCGACGTCGTCGACGAACTGCGTCATCCCGGCGATCGGCTGCCAGTCGGGAGCGCTCCCGAGCGGGTTGGCCGACAGGTCGTTCTCGAACACTTGAAGCACGATGTCGTTCGTCGGCTCGAGGATCATGTCGACCTTCAAGTGCCGGTACTCGTCGTCGCTGATCTGCTCCTGGCCGGACGAGCGCCGCAGGTACTCGCCGCTGGCCGCCTCCGGGATCCCGCCGAGGATCCCGGCCGTGCCCGTCTTGCGGAGAACGACCCGATACGGATCCGCGTTCTCGAGGCCGAGCAGGTACGCGGTGTCCGAAACGTCGTGTCCGCTGGCCCCGATGAACAGGAACGGCGAGAACCCGGTGTTGCCGGAGCTGCTCAGCTTCTTGATGCACCCGCTGATCGACCCGCCCTTGGCGAGCGGAGAGAAGTCCGCGATCAAGCAGTACAGGCCGACGGCCCCGGTCACGGTCCCGTCGACGCTGTTCATCACGTAGACTGCCGAGCCGCCGCCGCTCGGCGGAGTGATGCCCCCGGTGGCGCCGCGGAGCACCGTCCCGGCCGCGAGCACGTTGTCCAGTTCTGCCCAATCTGCGCTACTCATTGGTCACTCCTTACGGCCAGCCGTCCTCGAAGTCCTCGACGCTTTCCGGCGTTCCGTCTGTATCAAATATCGCAGCGGTGAATCCGCTGGTCAAGGTCTCGTCTGGTGTCCCGCCGTGGGTCGCCGGCCCGATCCAGGCCGCGCCGCCCCAGGTGTCCGGCTTGAAGCGCTCCCGGTAGTCGTCGTCGGCCTCGGCCACGTCGAACACCGCCAACTCCCGGTCGGCGGCGACCGGCTCCTCGAAGGCGTCCTGCAGGTCGGTCTCGGTCCGGACCTCGAGGTAGCTCCACGGGTCGGCCTGGTATGCCCCCTCGAGCGTCCAGTCGGCCGCGTCGTCGCCGTCGTAGTACCCGGCCGGCATGACTACCCGGCCCGGCTCTCCGGACGGTGAGAGGCCGTACAAGCCGATTATAGAGCGAACGTCCCGGTCGGCGTCCGTCCCCGGACCGAACAGGAAGTACGCCACCTCGTTCGAGGTCATCGTCGAGGAACCATCCCAGCCGAACCAGATTCGGTTCCCGCTGTATCGCCAGGAGAACTTCGAGGTCGGAAGCGCGGTCGACCACTTCGTCGACAGCTCGGCGGACAGCGCGGCCGCGTCGGCGTACTCCTGGCCGGTCAGCTGGAACTCGTGCACCGCGCCGTCGATGCTGCTGTACACGAACAACCTGTTCTTGTCCGTCCGGATCGTGAGCGGGAACGTCAGCTCGTCGCTGTACAGCCGCCCGTTGACGCTCGGCGCTTCGAAGTCGGACGAGATCGGGTCGAAGTCCCACCCCTCGTCGAACGATTCGACAGCCGACGACCAGACGATCGGGCCGAGCTGGCCGTCGACCGTCGCGTCCGGAATGCTGCCGGAGATCCTGATCACCGTGTCCGGACCGTCGAGGAAAGTGAGAAGGACGACGTACTGCCCGTCGTTCGCGGTGGACCCGGTGATCTGGATCGTCGTCCCCGACGGGAAGGCGCTCCGAACGTCGCCGGCGACGGTGAAGTCGTCGGTCCCGGTGTCGACGTCGGTGATGTCGTGAGTATGGAGCTGGCCGTACCACGAACGGTTGCCGGCGGTGAGCGCCCCGGCTTCCTCGAGCGTGTCGTACCAGTCGGTCCACTCGAACCCCTCGGAGCTGGCCGCGGCCGGAGTCCCGTCGCCGAACAGCGCGGTGATCGCGGTCACGTCGTCCCAGGTATCGAACCAGCCGACGTCGTCGACGCCCCAGACCTCGGAGGTCGGGAAGGAGAGCACGGTGTTCGCGTCGCCCCCGGTGACCTGGATCCTGGCGTAGAATCCCTGAGTCTCGGAGCGGATCGTGAGCAGCCCAGCTCGAGCACGGGTGACGCTGTGCTGGATGTAGGAGTTCAGAACCGCGGCCACCTCGTCGGCGGTCGCCGCGGCCGCGTCCTCGAAGTAGACATCCCAGAGCTGCGTGAACTGCTCGTCGTACTGGTTCACCTCGACGGTGAGGATCGGCGGTACCTCGACCTGGCCGTCGGCGGTCGAGCTGAGCACGTCCTCGTCGACGGTGATCACGGAGTTACCAGCCGAGTAGGCCACCGTCGAGACGGTCCAGTACGCGTCGAGCCCGGTCGAGCCGGTGATCCGGATGTTCGACCCGGCCGGGAGAAGCTCGCGCCAGTCGACCCCGTTCACGGTGATCTGGTCGGTCGCCGGGTTGACGGCGGCGACTGCTCCCGTCGTGAGCGCGCTCAGGTCGAACGTCTCGGCCGTTCCGTTGACGACCGAGGGATACAGCCCGAACCAATCGAACGATTCCTGCGGGCCCGTCCAGGGGCTCTGACGGAACAGCGCCCGGCCGCCGGAGATCATGCCGGCTTTCCACTCCCAGCCCTCGGCCTGTCCCGGCTCCGCGTCGGTGTCGGCGACATCGAAGTCGAGGTCGTCGCTCGTCGGCTCCTCGAAGGCCCTCCGGATCTCGTCGTCGGTGAGCGCGTTCGGGTAGACCCGGCACCGTCCGAGCAGCCCGGCCCAGCCGCTGAACGAGTCGTGAAACCCGACGTTCGCGATGTCGGTGGTCGCTACCAGTGCATCTGGGAGCGCGCCCGAGACCGCGACCGCCTCGCCGTTGACCAGGATCCGGAGCGTGTAATCCTCGTATCCGCAGTCGACACCGCGCGCCCCGGACCAGGCGATCCCCAGCTCGAGCGGGATGTCCGAGTGATGGTCGACGTCGAATTCCGCCTCGACGATCACGTAATCGCCGGACAGATCGTCGTAGATTTTCCCGCGCAGCGTGCCGTCCTGCCAGTAGAGCGCGACCCCGTTGTCCGTCGCGCTCGGCGTCCGGGCCGTGTCACCGAAGGCGATGACGTACCACTTGCTCGGGTTCTGGTCGCCGATCAGCTTGAGCTGGACCACTGCGGAGAACGGAGCATCGATCCCGGCCCACTCGGTATCGGTGGTCAGGAGTGGTCGCTGCTTCGGGTACGTGTCGAGGCCGATGCCGTCCAGATCCCAGGTTCCAACCGCGACGAACCCGGAGAGCTGGTCGACCTCGACGGCGAGGCCGAGATCCGAATCGGCCTTTCGGAGGCTGACCGGCTCGTGTAGCGACCCGAACGGATGGTGCATCAAGTCCGGCAGCGCCAGGTCGGAGACGACGTCCTGGATCTTGGACGGCGCTCCCATGAACGGGAACAGCAGGTCGTCGAGGTCGCGCGCATCCCACGCGACAAGGTTGACGACCCACGGTTCGAACTTCTCGAGCACGACCTCCGGGAACCAGACGTCGGTCAGCGTGCCCCACGGAGAGCCCGCCGGCGCGAGCCCTCCCTGGCCGGCGAACAGCCAGCCGCGCATCGCCACCTCGGACGACAGCAACGCCCCGGAGGTCAGCGTGACGGACCTCGAGTCGAGCGTCTGCCAGGCCGCCCCGTCCCAATACTGCGTCACGATGTTCCAGGGGCCCGTCCCGGTGATGCCGATCCGGACCTTGCCCGTGTCGACCGCGTTCTTCGTCGCGGTGCTCTCCCCGGTCGACGAGCTGCCGGTGAACGGGTCAAGGATGTACCCGCCGCGGTACAGCCAGTTCGTGTCGGCCTTGCGCTTGCCGTGCACGGCGTACATCAAATGATGACAGTCGAGCGCGTCGAGGTCGTAGGCCGAGACGACCAGGCCGGTGAACGGACCGCGGGTCGTGTCCGCCGCGGCTCGCGTCGTGCCGTCTCCCCAGGTGACCTCGACCTGGCCGTCGAGCCCGGCGGTCGCCCCGCCGAGCCAGCCGCGGAGCGGCAGCCGCTGGCCGAGCTGGATGTACCGCGCGTCGATCCCGAGCGCGGTGCTGATCGCGTCGTCGATGTCGAGCGGGTACGGCTCCCCGGTCGCCGGGTTCGCAACCCAGAACGTGATCCCGGTCGGGTTGACGTCGTACGCTCGGTGACGCAGCCCGTCCTCCGGTGCCGTCCCTCTTTCGGCGACAGCTCGCCGCGTGTAGAGCACCGTGCTCGCCGTCTGTCGCGGAAACGCGGACACCCCGACGGCGAGGTCGTACTTCTCGAGGTCGTCGGAGTTGAGCGTCACGCCGCCGGCTCCCGGCTCGGTGACCAGTTCCGCGTTAGCTCGCGGATCCCAATCTATGATCGGTCGTGCCATCTAGATCACGTTGCCCGTTGCTCCGTTGCGTAGCGTCAGCGTCCCGAAGGCCGGGAACTTGAAGTTGTCGATCGCCACGTCGTCCCGCTGCTCGTTCAGCAGGAATTCGTCAGCACCGGCTCCGAGCTTCCGGACGCCGGCGGTGTCTCTCACGATGTTGAACACGTCGGACCAGGCGATCTCTCCGACCGGATCCCCGTTCTCGTCCTGGTAGTAGTACCCGAAGTCGACGAGCGGGTTCTTCATCCCGGCCGAGAGCGGCACCATCACGCCGGACGCGGTCTCCTGGTACTGGCCGATCAGCGCGCTCCCCGTGGTGATGATCGGCTCGAAGAAGTGTGTCAGCGCCGAGGTGATCGCCGCCTTGACCGTGGTCGCGCTGTAGCCCTGCGCGATCCAGATGGTCGCGTCGACGTCGATAGTGAGGTACGTCGCACCGGACACCGTGAGCGTGAACGTCGGCGGTGCTGGATAGGTGACGAAGGTCGCCTCGACGGCTGCGATCAGCGCGCTCGACGGCGTACCGCCGCCGGTCGGAATGATGTACAGCCGCCCCTCGTTCTCCGGCACGGTCGCGTCGAGGTCCGAGGTCAGCATCAAGGAGCGGCCGACGCCGCTCACCGCGTCGGCGCGGATCTCGAAGTCCTCCCGCGTGGTAGTCCCCGGCGGAAGCGTCCGGTCCGCCGGAATGTTGACGCGCGCCTGGTCGACGGTCTCGCGGTCGGTGCCGTCCTCGGCCTTGACCGCGTTCGTCACCGTCAAGAACGCCTTGTTTCCGAGCGAGTCCGTGTACTCCGTCTCGAACCGGACGAGGGAGTTCGGCTCGACGTTCCCATCGCTGCCGCCGCCGGTCTCGTAATATGCGGTGAACGTACCGTCTGGCTTGGCACCGTTGACCCCGTCCCCCGTGTAGAACGTCGCTCGGTCGTTCTGGTCGACCTTGACGACGAAGTGCCTGCTCGTCGACTCGCTGAGCAGGAAGTTGTCGACCTGCGTCCAGGCCCCGGCCGCGGTGGAGAATGCCAGGCTGTCGTCGAGGTACGGTGCATCCGAGAGGAAGAACGATTGATTCGCCGATCCGTCCGCGGTGAACGACGCGGACCTCGAGATCGAATGCTTCCAGCTCAGGGTTTTGGTCGTGTCCCCCGGAGCGAACTGTACCTCGGCCTGGATCTCCCCGCGTACCGGGTCGGTGACCTCGAGCGTCCTGACGACGTCGCCCTCGGCGATCGTCACGGTACCAGGGAGCGGAGCGTTCGTCAGCGTGGCGACGAGGTCGACCGTCGCCGCGCTCGCGCCGGACAGCGTGTACCCTTGCCGCTGGCCGTGGTTGATCGCCGACTTGCGCTGCGTCATCGTGCCGACGAACGCTTCGCGCGCCGCCTTGTGGATGTAGTAGTCGTTCAACGAGAGCACGAACGCGAACTTCTTCCGCATCAGGTTGATGAAGTTGATCGTGTCCTGGTCCGTCAGATCCTCGAATACCGACGACGCCAGGTCTTTCAACCGCAGGTCTACCGCGGAGAAGTCGCGCTCGGTGAAATCGAAATTGTAGGGGTCAAGACTCATTACGACACCTCGATCACTGCTGTTTGTTCGCCCCCTGCCTCGATACTACCACGCCGCCGGTATCGGACATAGACCTTCAACTGGCTGCCGTTCTTCTCGACGATGGCCTCGAGCGCCTGGACGTTCGGGTCGTACCGGTTGATCTGGTCGGTCGTCTCGCGGTTTGCGACAGCGTTGGCGATCAGCGTCTGGACCTTCTTGTGCAGCATCTCCCGGAAGCGCGTCCCCTGCTCCGGATCCCACTCCAACTCGCCGCGCTCGATGCCGAGCAGCAACTCGACGTTCGCCTGCAACAGCTCGTCGCCTGAGACGTTCGCCAGGTCGCTCTTGCCGTCGAGCTGGATCGGTATCCGGATCCCCTTGCCGTACCGGTCGTCGGTCATCTCAGCACCTCTGCTCCCCCAGCGCCAGCGTAAGCGCCAGCTGCGGATCCGGGATCAGGTTCGCGATGTACTCGAGCAGGTCGGCGAGTGCTCGCAGCAAATCGATAATCGGACCGAGCGGCCCCGGTAGGTTCTCGCGGATCAGCTGTCCGAAGCACGGGATCTCCGGCCCGCCGAACAGCCCCATCATGATATTGATCAGCAGGATGATCCGGCCGATGCCCTGCAGCACGTCGGCCATCGAGAACGCCTGCTCCTCGATCGACGACTGCGCGCAGCTCAAGAACCCGGTCAGCGTGACATCGTCGAGGTCGGCCGCGCGGTCGATCGCGTCGGCGGTCTCCTCGAGCTGCTCGAGCAGGTAGTCGAGGTCGTCGGCGATCCCGTCGAGCAGCCGCGCCATGTTCCGGAGGATCGCCTGTATCATCCGCGGGAGCGCGAGTTGCGGGACCATGTTGAGCAGCTTGTTGATGATCTCGACCAGCTCCGGAATGCACTCGAACAGCTTGGTCGGATCGAGTTCGCTGATCGCGTCACCGGTGGCCTTCACGCACTTGTAAACGGCGAGCACCGCGTCAATGATGTCGAAGATCGGCTTGAGCGGTGACATCAACGGCCCGAGTTGCTCGAAGTACTGCATCGCGAGCTGGGCCGGACTCGGAATCTGGTTCATCCCGTCGACGATCTGCGAGAGGCAGAACCCGCCCGGGAAGCACACGTCGTCCATCGGCTCCCAGCCCTCGAGGAGAGAGCACAGGAAGTCGTCGGCCGGATTCCACCCTACGGGCAACGTTGCCATTTCAGATCGTCCTCTTGGTCTTGATGACCTTCCGCCGCTGGATCTCCACGTCTCCGCCGCGGGAGAGCACCTCGAGCTGGCCGCGGGTGTTCAGCGCCAGCCCGGTCTCGCCGTGCACGAGGAGCATGTTCCTCTCGATGTCGAACCGAATCTCGATCAGCGTCTCCTCGTTGTCGCCGACCTGCTTGAGCGCTCTCAGCGCCGCGTACCGCTGCCCCTCCCGCGTGTCGTGCACGAACCGGAAGTGCTCGGTCCCCATCACCATCACGTCCGGGTGCACGAACTCCGGGAACGTCTGCCCGATCGCGTGGTGATCCAGCTCCCAGACCGGGTGGTCCGAGTCTCCGTTCACGAACTGCACGAGCACGGCCGCTCCGACCGGCGGTGAGAAGTTGCGCCCGAACTTCTCCGCGCCGCCAGCTCCGCGCGGCCAGGCCCACGCAGTCTCCTCGATCTCTCCCGGTATGTTCACCGTGACCCGGCCGAGCACCTCGCCGTCCGGGATCGCGTTGTCCGGATCCTCCCGCTGTAGAACCGTCCCGCTGTAGAGTCCCTCGAGTTTCATCGCTAGTCCGCCGGCAGCAGGTCCGCGTGCTGAGCGCGCTCAGCCGACGTCATCTCCTGCACTCGCTGCGTCTTTCCGTTCGGGTCGACGAAGGCCCAGCCCTCCGTCGGTTGGTCGTCCTGGCCGAGGATGATCGTCGCTACCTTGTGAAGGCTGCTCTCGTCCGGTGCGCTGTCTCCTCCGTCGTCGTTCTTCTGGTTCTTCTTCTTGCTCACCGGCCGGAGCTTCTTGGTGAACAGCTTGCCGAGCGCGTCCTTCATGCACTCGAGTTCGATCGTGTAGTTCCCGGCCGCGATCTTGGTGACCGCGTGCGGCACGTACCACAACCCGGAGAACGTCTCGGTCGGGAGGTTGAATCCGAGGAGCTGCTTCGCGCCGACCTCCGGGTTGCCGCGGATGGTGACGGTCATCTTGTACCGCCCCTGCGCGGTGGTCCGGTAGAGCGCCTCGGCCTGTGCTTCGACCTCGGCCTGCGTGGCGTACCCGGCGTTGATCTCGGTGGTCCTGGTGACCCTGGCCTGGCGACGCCCCTCGAGCGAGTCAGGGTCTCCGATCTCCTCGTCGTTGCCGAGGCTGGCCAGGTAGTCGCCGAGCGTCTCGACGCCGCTGGCGACACCGTACTCGGCCTCGACCAGTTCGTGCGTGAGCGGGTCGCGCGCGCGGACGCTGACCTTGGCGATGTCGGCCGCCAGGTTCGCGGTGATCTGCGGCATCGACAGGATCTCCCCGTTGTCCTGTGCGGTGCCGCGCCAGGTGTACCAGCGCGTCGGCTCCTGCTCCATGTTCCGCGGGTGAAAATGCAGGCCGTCGGCACCGACGAAGAACACGAAACCGTTTCGGTGCGCCAGCATCCGGAGCATCCGCGCGTCGCTGCCGCGCTGCGTGATGCTCCGCCGGACGGCCTTGGTGTCGACGATGTCCTGTAGGAAGCTCGTGTATCCGTTCTCCTCGGCGATCTCCCGCGCGACGTCGGAGTCCGTGCAGTTGTACCAGATGCGCTTCTTCGGTGCCTTGTCGAGCAGCACAGCCTCGTCGAGAAGAACCACCTTGAGCGGGTCGGTCCCCTCGGTTTTCTTGACGACCATCCGGCGAGGCTTTCCCATGAACTGTCGCCTGCCCCAGGTGACGAGGAGCTTCTGCCCGCGGGCGAACGCCGGCTCGTCGTGTAGCAGCATGTCGGAGTTCCGGAGGAACAGCGTCGCCTTGTCGACCTTCACGTCGCGGTCGTCGAACTCGAACGACAGCAGCCGGCCGTCCGGGTTGGAGTCGTCACGCAGCAACAGCTCGAGCGGGCCGTCTCCCTCGTCCGACTGGTAGGTGTCGATCCAGACACCGATGCCACCGAGAGACATTACGAGAACCGCCTCCGGTCCGGGCTGTAAATCTTGTTCAGCAGCGTTCGCCGCGACGGGACGTACAGGTACGAGCCCGGCGTCGGCGGAATGAACGGATCCAGGATCGGCACCGGCTGGAAGTCGCGGATCACATGTCCGAGCAGCGAGGAGACCTCCACCTCGACGCCGTTCTTGTCGCGGAGCTTGAGCGGGCGAAAGTAGTGGTACGCCAGACCGTGCCAGGTGTCGCCCTCGGCGACGAGGTGAGGCACGTTGTCCGCCAGGTCGACGTACCCGAACGGCTCGCGCTCGGTCATGAAGCGCCGGCCGTCGCTGTCGGCGGTCTCGACACAGAACCGATACGGGCTGTACTTGTTGAGCGTTGCCATCCTAATACCGATTGTACCCTGCCTCGAGCAGGCTCTGCGTCGTGTACCTGTACTGCGGCTTCTCGATGAACGTCACCCGTGCGCGGTACGTCATGATCCGCCGGTCGCGTTCGGCCCGCCGCGGGATCTCCCAATCGAGCGACTCCATCACGCAGTAGACCGCGAGCACTCCCGGCACATCGAGGAACAGCAGCGGAGTCTCACCAGTGACGCTGCCGTCAGGCAACTCTCCCGGCACCGTGCACGATTTCAGGAACGCGCGGTGCTTGTCTATCTTGTCCGCCGCGTCGTCCATCGACTGACGCTGCGCGCCGGCGAACGCGAGCAGCAACCTCTCCCAGCGGAACTCGGCGGAGAACCGCTCGTTGCTTGTGTGTTGAAAGTCGAGGTACGCGTGAGCCCCGCCGATCGGTGCTACCTCGTTGTAGTTGACCTTCACGTTGCCGCGCCACACCTCCGGCTCGAACGGGAAAATGATCCCCTGCATCGTCTCCATGTTGGCGAGACTGGAACGCGTTGATGACGGCTCGCTCATTGGCTACCCTCCGGGATCGACATCGGCATCGTCGGGACGTTGAAATCTTCTTCTTCGTTCTCGTCGGAGACCGCGACCATCTGCCGCGCCAGCTCTCGCCGGTCGAGCTGCAGCGCGACCTCGATCTTCTGCTTGTCCTTCCGCTTCCGCAGCTCGGACAGCATCTGCTGCATGAACTCGTGATTCTCCCGGACGAAGCGCTCCTGGTCCTTAATCCGCTTCGGGTTCGCCCCTCCCGCCGCGGTCATCACCACCTCCCGCTGGAACGCCTGCTCGACCATCTTGCGGTGCTTGGCCTTCCCCTCGATCCCCTGGAAAACCGGCGCTCCCAGCTGTTGCGCCTCGTTGAGGTCGTTGAGCTGCTTCTGCAGCCGGGCCCGCGCGTCGTTGCCGAATTGCAAATTGACCCGGGCCAGCATCTCCCGCTGGGTCAGTTCGCCGAGGTCTTTCCCGAACGTACCGAACACCGTCCGCGCATCCATCAACCGATCGACCGACTCGATGATCTTGACGAGCAGCGAGAACGTTTTCTCGAGCACGGTGAACAGGCCCTTCACACCCTCGATCACATCCGGGATCGTCACGTCCGCGGCCGACATCGCGGTCATTAGCTGGTCGCCGAACTTGATCGTGTTGTCGACGAGCATGATCAGCGCCTGCGAGAACCGAGACAGCATGTCCCCAAACGACCGGCCGCGCCCGGCCCACTCCTCCGTGGCCGCGGTGCCCTGCTTCGCGCCGTCGAACCAGACGCCGAACACCTCGCCGACGGTTTGCTTCAAGCGGTCGAGCGGCCCGGCCAGGCGCTCGAGGCCGGCGTCGAACCCGGCGACGATCCCCTTGAAGAACGCCTTCGCGTTCCCGATCCAGCGCATGATCGTCACCATGATCGACTTGAACCCCTTGTTCTCGACCTTGTTCAGCTCCCCCATCACCGCCTCGGAGAACCCCCCGGTGGTGATGACGTCGATCACTCCCTGCCAGCCGAGCTTCACCTTCGACCAGAGGTCGCCCCAGCTCGAGCCGACGCCGCCGATGTTCTTCTTCATCGCTCGCGCGACGCCGTAGACACCGATCCCGATCGCGCCGAACAGCAGCGCAAGCGGACCGGCGAACAGGAGTATCCGTCCGAGCGATGAGATGATCGCCCCTAACGAGATCCCGAGTAGCGACATCACGCCCTTCATCACGATAAAGGCGCCGGTCACCTTGAGCAACACACCGCCGAAAGTGATGAACGCAGAGATCGCCGCCTTCACCGGAGCGGGCAACCCTGAGAATATCTCGAGCAGGCTGTTGAACACGCCGAGAAACGCCTTGATCGCGCCCTTCTGGAACATCGCCAGACCCTTGCCCAACTCCTGCATGAACGTATCGAACGAGCCGTTGACCAGCTCGAGCTGGCCGTGCAACGTGTCGAGCTTGAGGTCGTTGAGCGACTCGGCAAACCCCTTCACGTTTTTCGGGTCGAGGTTCTTCTGCCAGTAGTCCCAGGCCGCCTGCCCCTTGAGCACCTCTCCGGTCGTCGTCGTGATCCCCTTCTCGAGCTGGGCCATGATAGCGAGGATGCCCTTCTTCGCCCTGGCCCCGAACGCCTCGCCGATCAGCGCGCCGCGCTGCGACTCGGTGAGATCCATCATTCCAGACGACAGCTCGACGAGCACGTTCCCGAAGTCGCGATACTTCCCGGTTGCCTCGTCGACGATGTCGACGCCGAGATTCTTTTTCATCAACCCCTGGACCCGCGGGTCGCTGAGCCGCTGGGTCAGGATCTGGAACGCCGAGCCGGCCATCTGCGCGCTCGGAATGATGTTCTTGATCAGGCCGAGTGCGGTCATCGACTCGCCGACGCCGAGCCCCATCGCGATCGCGCCGGCGGAGGCGTTCTGCAACGCGAGAGCCAGTTCGTCGATCGCCAGGCCGGACATCGTCGTCGTTTTGACCAGCTGATCGATCGTGATCTCGGTGTCCTCGGCGTCGAGCTGAAACGCCTTGAGCGTCTGTGCGGTGAGCTTCGCGGCCTCGGCGAGCGGCACCTTCCCGCCGGACGCGCCGGCGAGGTAAAGCACCGACCGGATCGACTTGAGCTGCTGTGCCGCGGTGAACCCCTGCTGAGCTAGCGCGGTCAGACCTTCGACCGCCTGCGTCGGCGTGAACTGCGTCTCGATGCCGAGCTGCCGAGCCTGTGCGGTGAGTGCCTCCATCTGGGATGTAGTCGCCTGCGATACGCCCTTCAACTCGGCGAGCGCGTACTCGAGTTCGCGCGCTCCTCCGACGGCCGACCCCATGAAGTTGAGCAACCCGCCGCCGGCGGCCATGAACCCGCCGCCGATCGCCATCGTCTTAAACGCGTTGCCCGCGGTGGCCTGTAGACCCTTGAACGCGGTGGACGTGCGGTTGATTGCGGCCGAGGCGTTGTCCCGGCCGAGGATCTCGTACACGGTCTTGACGGTCCGGGTCGCCACTAGCTCGCCCCCTTCCCGTCGAACGCGTCACGAACCGCGGCGGCCTCTCGCCGCTGCTCCTTGGCGAGCAGCCGTACCCAATCGAGCGCCTCGTCGATTCGCATCGACTCCGTTTCGGCCAGGCTGAGACCTAGACCTCCGATGTTAGGGGAGCGGTACATGAGCTTGGTTTGGAGCCGCATCAAATCCTTCCTGCTCCAACCCCCGAGTAACGGCGGACAATCTTTGACCCACGCCAGCCGCTCTCGGACTCCCGCCGTGTCGACCGGAAGAATCAGTCCGTAGATTGGCCGCGCCTCACCTCCGCCAATTTCTTCTCCCTCCGGGACCGCGCCAGTGATTGCGGAACCCAGAAATCCGCACCGAAAGGGAGTTCGGTCTCGTAACGCTTCATGCACTTCGGACAGTAGACCTCGATGGTCGTCTCGATGCCGCAGTCGGCCTCCGCCATCGCCAGCGACAGCTTCTGCTGTAGGAGTCCGAGGCTGTCGATCCAGCGCCTGATCATGTCCTTCTCGACGCCCTCGACCTCGATGATCCGCAGCACCATCGACAGCTCGTCGACGTCCGGGAGTGCCTTCCCCTTCGACATCTTCTCGAGGAGCAGCGAGTGCTTCGCCATCAACGGCAAGAACTTCACCAGCTTCCCGTCGATCGTGTACTCGCTCGGCTCTCCGTTCTGGAACCGCTCGGCCGCGTCGGGCGCCAGGTCGTACACGAGCACATCTCCGTCGGGCTCCGGCCGCAGGTCGACATCCCAGATGAACGACTCCGGGCAGTGCTTGCACTGCAACTGCATCGGGTACTCGTGCCCCTTTGGACGGTAGGCCGCGATTCGCATGTTGACCATCCCAGCGATACGGTCCCCCTCGAGCGTCTGAGACCAGTCCACAGCGCCGTTCTTCTCGATGCCGTCCGGGTATGGCCCCGGGTCGACAAGACGCACTGTCGCGTCCGTGAGCGCCTTCTCGATGCCCTCGTGCTGGCTGGCGACCATCGCCTGCAGAGTAGACTTCATCTCGGCGATCGACCTGGCTCTCAGCTCGGCCACCATTCCCGACGGAAATTTAAAGGTTTGGTTACCCATGACGTGCCCTCCTTACGTCAGTTGTGGGTGTCTGGTTGGTCACACCGTTTGCGGTATCACCCTCCGAGGCCGCAGGATGAACGACTCCTTGCGGACGGCGTCTCCTTCGGCGTCGAACGTCCCGGCGTTGTACCCGCCGCAGTAGCAGCGCTCGAGCTTCCACTTCTTGAGCACCGTCGACTTGTCCCGGTCGACCTGTTGCAGCGTCGCGGTGAAGTACAGATCCTCACCGATCGCTCCGCCGCCGTTGATCAGGTCGATGGTCTTGTAGAACATATCCTCGATCGAAGTGTCGGTGAACGCCGGCCCCTCGACGGTGACGTCGACCGGCTGGTACTCTCCCGGCTGCCGGTTCGGAAATGTCTCCGCGCCCTGGCGAATGACGACATCCGGTACCTGCTGGTCGAGCCCGTCGACGCTGCTGAAACGCGCGCGCTCGACGCCACCGATCAGCAGCAGGAAGTTCTGCTGCATATGGAAGTTGCGAGGCTTTCCCATCGAATCCTCCCTTTACTAGGCCGCCGCGACGGTGCGCGTGACGATGATCTCTGCGTACTCCGCGTCGTCGCTGAACCCGAGACCGAGCTTCCCGCGGACCAGCATCTGCGCCTTGATGGCCGGCTTGTTGAGCGCGTCGGACACCTCGAAGAACGTGAGTCGATCCGGGTCGAACGCTTCCTCCGGGAGCGTCGACAGGAAGTCGGTCCCCTGGTCCTCCCAATCTCCGCGCGCCTTTTCGGTGTTCTTCTTGTGGCGGATCCAGGTGCTCGAGTTCTTGAGGCTCTGCACGATGTAGATCACGCCGCGAGCGTGCCACTGACGCGGCCAGTCGCCGTCGTTCTTGAGGTTGCGACCGCCGTCCCAATGCCAGTTATAGCCCTCGATCTTCATCACCGGCTCGATGTTCACGTCCATGATGAGATCGCGCTTGCCCGGGTCGAGGATCTCGTCGGACTCGACTCCCAGGCAGCCGACGATGATCCCTTCCTCGACGCCGGCGGTCGACGTGAACACTCCGTCCGGATGGTGGTGATCGTTCCGGGCGAACGCTCCCATCTTCGACAAGGAGCTTTCGACATAGATCGTGTCGCCGCTCCCGAAGATCGTGGTGCTCGGGTTGGCGATGGCGATCCGCGGCCACGCGCAGCACCCGAACTCGGTCGTCCCCTCGAGGTTCGCCTTCGCGAACGTTTCCATCGCGGTCGCGCTGGCGACGTCGGCGAGCTTCGGCGTCGGATGGACGGCGTACACGGCCTTATCCCGGTGCAAAACGTAGCTGTTGAGCGCCGAGTGCACGGTCGCCGAGGAGCGCCCCGGGATCCCAACGAGCCGGATGTCGAGGTCGGAGTCGAAGGCGTACAGGCCGGTGAGCCCGGCTTCCTGGCCGATGAAGTCGGCGTCGACCAGGCCGGACAGCCCGTCGTCGCCGCTGGTCATCGGGCCGAACGTCCCGGTGTCCGGCTTGGCGTCGGCCGCCGCGTACCCGAGCAGCTGGTCCGTCACGGCAATCAGGTTGCTCCCGGTGGTCGTGTTGTTGATGATCGCCTCGACGTATCTGGCGTGTGTCGTCGTCATGATCAGGTTTTCCCAGGATTCCTGCGCGACGCCGCCCTTGTACACGTACAGGTTGAAGAAGTCGGAGTCACCGTTGCTCGCCGCGGTGATCATGATCGACAGGCTGTTCGCGTACGCGCCCTCGGTCTTGCCCTCGACCTCGAGCGTGTCCTCCGGCGAGTCGTCGGTGCCGGAGACCGGCCCGGTCGCCAGCCCGATCTTCGTCCGGGCCGAACCGCCGATGGTCAACGACCTGCTCGAGCCGGTGGTCGCGGTGGCAATCGTGATCGTGTCGTCGGCGTTGACGGTGACCGCGATGTTCGGCGTGCAGTCCGCCTCGATCACGGTTTTCAGCTCGGCGCCGGTGACCGCGGTGATGTCGGACACGTCGCCGGTCCCCTGGACCTCGGACGTCGGGAACAGCAGGATCGCGTTCAGCGTGCCGCCGGTGATCTCGACGTAGCTTCCCGTCCCGGATCGGTCCGACTCGATTCGGACCTGGCCGCCGTTGACGTACGTCTTGCTCCCGGAGAGCTGGCCGTTGATCAGCGCCGCGATGTCGTCCGCGGTGGTCTCGCCGCCGGCCGCGGTCACGGTCTGAACGGTGCCGCGGTCGATCTTGACGGTCAGGGTCTCGCCGCCGGAGAGCGCGCCGATCGGATACGACACCGCATCTTCTTCTTCGGCCGGCGCCGCGTCGATCGTCACCGTGACGAGCCCGCCGATGTCGTCGGTGATGTCGAGGTCGTCGCCCGGCACCAGCTCGAAGTTCTGCGTCCCCGTGCTGGTGATCGACGCCGCGGTCGCCGCGGTGCCGGCGTTCTGCAGCATCACCGAACCCTTGACCGCCGTGTAGCTGTCCGGGTCGGTGAGATCGGTGTAGTGACAGATCCGCTGGATGACGAGCTGCGTCCCGCCGTTGTCGAAGAACTGCTTGATGTTCTGCGGGATCTCCGCGGCGGAGTTCGAGAGCAGGCCGCCGTACACCTCGGAGTACTCCTCCGGCGACGTGATGGTCTGCTTGGTCCACGGCCCGCGCTCGGTGATGCCGGTGACCGCGGCCTTCGCCGTCGGCACCGTGTTGACGTTGCGCTGCCCCTGAACGTACTTGACATCGATTCTTGATCGGCCGGTAGGCATCGGGGAAACCTCCCTGTTTTGTCTGTTGGCGGTCGCCCCCGAACGCCGTGGTTCAAATCTACCATTCAGATCCAGACGCGGTCAAGCGCCGAATCACTCGGATTTTTCCTCTATGATCTCCGTACTGTCGACCTTCGCGCTCACGTCGACCAGCGTCCCGCCGCGCTCGATCATGTCTACGCTCTCGATCACAGCCTGCATTCTGAACGTCTTGAGCCCCTCGAGCGTCGGCCCCATTTCGTACGTCGGCATCCCCCCGGCCGGGACTCGGAGCGGGTGTTCGTGCTCCGTGTTCTCCGTGTCGCTCGCGTCCGCGGTGATGGTGACCAGCGTGAAGTCGCGGAAGAAGTTGACCATCGCCATCGCCAGCCCAAATATCTCGTTGAGGTGCTTGGCGTTCGACCAGACGTCGATCGACATGAACTCGAGGTCGACCGTGGTCGGCCGCTCGTACACGTCGACGAGGTCGGAGTCGCCGGCGTTCCAGACCGGGTCGTGCCCGATCTGCCTGGCGAGGTCGTTCTCCGGCGTGTCAATCCCGTTGATGTGGATCAGCGGTAGCGTCGCTTCCTTGACCCGGTCCGGGATCCCCTCGGAGTAATCGTAGTACTCGCGCTCGGTGGTGAAGTGTACGTTCGGGTGGACGTGCTGTCGAAGCAGCTCGACGAACCGCTCGAGCACGAGCTGGACGACGTTCTTCCCGACGAAGCTCGGCCTGTCGACGGAGTACCCGGCCGCCTCGGTGACGTTCTCGCCGGCGATCTCGTTCCCGTCGTCGTCGAGGTTGGCGAGCCGGACGTTGAGCGCGACCGGGAAGCTCGACTTGTACGAGCCGTCCCAGGCCGGAACGCGAGCGATCACCTCGGTCGTCGTGATGACGTGCGCGTATGGCGACTCGACCCCGCCGAACTGAACGCTGACCGTGCTCACCATCCCGAGATCAGACGTCGGCCCACTTGGCGGATCGGGTGGTTCGCGGAACCCGGTCCCGGTGATCGTGACCATGTTCCCGCCGCGCGTCAGGCCGGAGGCCGGGTCGATGCTGGTGATCGTCGGTACAGTCATCTCAACCCACCATCCTTTCGGCCGACATCATGACGACCAGCCGATCGTGGAACCGCTTCTGCGAGTCCTTGATCCACTCGTTCCAGGCCGGGCGGAGAAACGGCCGCGCCGGTACCTTCCGCCGGATCCGCGTTCCCACTTTCCAAGGAGCGCCGAGGATCCCCTGCGACATCAGGAACAGCGAGAACCGGTGCATCCGCGGAGTGACCGTCACGCTGTACCAGCGTGTCCCTTCTTCATGCACCAGCGCCAGGTTGACCAGATCGCGCCCGTCGCGCGTCCGCGCTCCCCGGTGGACTCCGACCGTCCAGCTCAGCTCTCCCTGCTTCTGCGCCGTAATCGATTTGAGCAGGTCCGAGCGCGCGATCAGCGCCTTCCTCCCACGCATCCCGCGCAGCCGCCGGAGCTTGATCGTCATGTCGGCCAGCGGGAGAATTGGCCGCCCTCCCGGCGCCTGGTCTCGGATGCCGCGGACCATGATCTTTCGAAGAAGGTGCGCTTCCTGGCCGACGGTGTAGGACATCGCGCGACGGATCCTCGCCGGCTGGCTTCGCATGTCGGCCAGCATCTGCGACTCCCCGTGCTTGAGCACCCTGATCACGGTCCGACCATCCGATCCTTCCGGCAGTGGAGCGTCACCAGATTGAACCGTGACGTCCCGGTGAACGACAGGCCGAACCCGCCGCGCTCGACTTCGTAGACCCACATTCCCGGAGGATTTGGAAATGCTTCCTCCGTGTCGTCGTCCAGGTTCTCGATCCGGACGACCCGGTCGCCGAGCTGGATCGCCGGCCGCCCGTTCGCGTCGATCAGCCCAATCTCCTCGAGGTCCGGCCGGTAGAGCCCGATCATCACGTCGGCGCGCTCCTCGCTGCCGCCCGGCCCGGCGAACTGCGACCCCCAATCGCGAGGCCGGCGGAGCTGGCACGGAAGCGTCACTTCCTCGCCCTCTCGCCGCGGCGACTGCCCGGACTGCGAACCGTCGTCTATCGGCACGTAACCGCCAGCCAGGTCGTTGTATCCGCCCCCCGCTACCTCGACCACGGGAAAGCCGAGAACGGCGTTTGCCGTGCCCCCTGTGACCTCCACGATCGATCCGTCGCCCTCGGTGTCGGAGCCGATGACGACCCGGCTCTCGGCGTCTGGGTACGACTCCCCGCCGGACAGCGCCGCGTCGATCTGCGCGGCCACCTCGGCCGCGGTCCCCGCGCTCGAGTCGGCGAAGTACGCCTCGAGAATGTCGATGTTCTGGGTCGCCCCGCCGTCGACCTTCACGTCGAGCACCGTGTCGCCGGCGGAAAAGTCGAACGGCCCGGCGTTCGAGGTGGCGATCGAGCTGGCCGCCGTCCTGGTCGTGTCGAGCAGCCGGAGAACGACGTTGAAACGGAAGATCAGGCCGGACCCTCTCATCGCTACACAGCCCCCCAGCTCGGCTGCGCGACGTACGCGTCGAGCAGGTTCTGGATCGTCTCGTCACCGATGGCCCCGCCGGAGGCGTTGGCCCCGGTCGGGTCGGCAAACTGGACTTCCTGATCCCAGGTCTTGCGCTTGATGATCCTGTTCTGCAGCTCGATGGCCTCGGACTCGTCGGAGGCGTACGGGAACATGTACCGGATCGTCAGCAGTAGCGACGCCAGCTTCACCAGCTCCGGTGCTTCTCCGTAGTCGAGCGGAACCTGGCTCCCGTCATCGGTCTCTCCGACCGGGTCGTCCGGAGTCAACTCCGTGTACCCCCAGATCCCCTCGATGACGACGTTCTGCTGGCCCTTGGTGAACAGCCCCTCGGCAAACCAGCCGGTGTGTCTGCCGGTGGTCGGCTCGACGAGGTTCCACTCGAGCTTCGAGTTCGCCCGGTCGTCCGGGTTGAGCAGGCCCTGCGTCAGGTGCCGGTTGTAGACCTTGAAGCTGTCGACGTCGATGTCGGTGTCGTCGATGCTGACCGAGGTCAGCGCGATCAGCGGGTTCTCGAACCGGAGCCTCCGCTTGCCGTTTCCGTCGAGCTTGAACGTCCGGACCCGCGGCTCGAACCAGCGCCGCGTGAAGCGCTCGATGAACGCTCGCGCCCTGGCGATACCGTTGGCGACCGCGGTGTCCGAGACGAGCGTCTCGCTGTATCCCTCGTCGCGCACATCCTGGATCGTCGTGTACCCGGAGAGGTCTCCCTGTACCGGGTTCGAGAGGTCGGAGAACGCCAGCGTCGTCGAGTTGTAGTACCGCGTAGCGTACCAGTACGACGAGTCCCCGGTGTCGTCGTCGAACAGGTAGTCGGTGACGCCGGCGACGAGGTCGACCCGCGTCCCGGCGTCGGTGATCTCCGTGTACACGCCGTCGTACGTGGTCGTCGATCGCCAGACCTGGACCTGATCGAACAGCGTCATCACGTTGTCGAGGTACGGGACGGACCAGCGAACCTTGATTACGGACATCGTATCTACTCCTCGTCGACCGACGTGACCACCGGACGCAGCACCGGCGCCGAGCTGGCGTCAGGCCGGAGGTCGGTCGCCCCGGTCATCTCCGGCCGCAGGTTCTGCTCCGGCGGTGACGGTGGCGTGACCGCTCCCATCGTCGGCCGCATCTCGACCGCTGCCGAGGCGTCCGGCCGCATCTCGACCGCCGCGTGCACGATCGGTGCTACTCCCGCCTCCGGGACTCCGCCGCCGGTCCCGGTCCCGATCTGCCCGATCAACCAGATGTCAGCCGCTACCAGCATCACCCCGCCTTGCTGAATCCCTTGTTACGATACCACGTATCAGTTCCCCGTGTCGCCGTGACGCGGAGCACGTACGCCGTCCGCGCCTCGAGCAGCGACGCGTCCCCGGTCCACTTCCAGACGCCCAGCTCGGCCGCACCGCCGCCGCTCCCAGCTTCGAGGTCGATCACCTCGGCCCCGTCCAGGTCGTGCACCTTCGCGGTGACGCTGTCGATGTCCGTCGCCGGCGTGTCGGCTTCCTCGATCCACGCGCCAGCGATGATCTCCGTCGTCGTCTCGACGAGTGAGATGTGCATCGGCCGCACCGCTGACGCGTCCTCCCAGACCGCACCAGGCAGCGTGCGATTGATGAGCGTGATCCCCCCGGCCGGCTCGTTGAAGATGCCGATCCCGGCGACCAGTGCGAGCCCCGCGGTGCAGCTGTCGAGCAGCGTCAACAAGTAGTACCCTGTCAACGCGAACTGGCTGCCGGCGTCGGTGATGTTCCCGACGGTGATCAGGCCGGAGAAATTCGAGAACCCGAGCGACCCGTCGCCGATAAAGAAGTGATCGATCCAGGTGTTCTGGCTGTTCTTGGCGGTCCCCGTATGGTTGAACCGAATACCAAAGCTCGTACAGACGGACATGTCCGTCGGCTTGGTGCCGCTCGTCGGTGACTGCGAGACGTCGACGACGAGGTTCCACCATCCGCCCGGGTAAGTGTCGGAGCCTCCGATGGTCCAGTACGCGGTGTTGCTGCCGTCGGTGCAATAGAACTGGATGCCGTCGCTGGCCTCCGAGAGCAGCTCCTTGAGCGCCGTCGTCATCATCCAGAACCTGACGTGACACGGCGACCCGCTCAGGTCGTAAGTCCCTGTGTCGACGTAGATGTCGTTCGCGCCGTCGCCGCGGACGGTGAACCCGACGCAGCTGGTCCCGGTGATGTAGAAGTCGGTCACGGTCGCCGGCGACTCGCCGTTCCAGGTCGTGTAGTCCGAGCAGTCGTCGAGCAGGGAGTACCCGGACACGCTTGAGGTGATGGTCATCGGGGCACCTCAAACGCGCGTACCGGCCGGTCGTCATTCCAGCGATCGACGAACCAGTACCCGCACCCTCGATGGATGATCGGCACCGACTGCGGGAAGCGTCGACACTTCGGCTCTCGTGTGTCGACTCCTCCCGTCTTGGTTGGATGGATCGCGCAGTCGGCGACGCCGTCGGTCATCGAGAAGTTAGCGCAGTCCTCTTGAGCGCAGCACCAGCCGCAGCGCTTGCACTCGCCGCGCCGCTCGAACCGCCTGTTCGGCAGCACCGGAATCGAGAACTGTGCTTGTACGTTCGGCATCCATTTCTCGCGCCGGGCCTACTTGCCGCGGTAGTAGGCCGCCGGCTCGATCTTTCCCTCGACCGACTGCTTGTAGTGCGGGCCGCAGAAACCCTCGCCCCGCGGGTACCGCCGCTTCTCGCAGCCAGGGAACGCGCACAGCCGCCCGTCCTTCTCCGCGGACGCTCCGGCCAGGCTGTCGGCCTTGGTCGGATCGTCGGCCGTGGGAGGGGCCTTCTCGTCGCTCTCAGCGACTTCCGGTTCCTTGCCCTTCATGTCCGGCCGAAGGTCGGCCGGGAGCATGTCGGACACCTTCTTGACCGGCGCCTCGACCTTCTCGTCCTGCTCGAGCGGGTTCTTGCCGGCGAGGATGTCCTCGACGTTGATCGGCTCGTTCCCGGACGGCGCGCTCGGCTGCTTCGTCGCCGGCACGAACTCCGGCTGTGCGGCCAGCGGCAGTGGACCCAGCTCGACGACCTGCGCGCGGATCGGCGGATGGCCGTCGCCGGACCTCCGTTCCATCTCCGCTTGCACGAACTCCGCCAGCTCCCGCTTGTCGTTGACCGCGAACACCTCGAACATCGTCTCGTTCGATCGTGGCTGCCTGACGGTGCGCAGGTAGTTGATCTCCTCGAGGTCCGACTCCTGCATGATGACCAGCCTCGACGGTCGGAACGGCTTCCCGACCTCGGCCTCGCCGGCCGCCCACTTCCGGCCGTTCGGGCCGGAGAAGTTACGAGCGCGACAACCCCTTGCCGGGTTGTGCTCCTTCATCCTGACTGCGTAGAACATCGTTGACTCCTGCCGCCCCGCTAGTTGCCCCCGGAGTTCCGCCCCCGAGGAAAAAAGAGGAGCGCGACACGGCGGCCACGATGGGGGGCGGAGGGAAGCCGGCTGTGCGGACCGACGACCCTGGACATCGCGGCCACCGTGACGCGCTCCTTGAGACCTACTGGTACAGGAACACCGCCTCGACCTTGTGCCCGGACAGGTCCGTCGTCCCGGCGCCGCTCTGCGCGTCCGCGCCGTCCGCCGTCTTGAGCATCCGCAGCTTCTTGGCCGTGGTGCCGCTGTTGACGCCGGTCGCGAACGTGCAGCCGTTGGTGCCGCCCGTGTACTCGATGCTCGAGTTCGGGCCGTGCGAGTCCGACCGGACGTAGACCTGCGAGTCGACGACGAACGAGCTGGCCCCGGTGAGCCCGCTGTTGATCGCCGAGGCGATCGCCGTCGCGGTCGTGGTCGCGCCGCTGATCGTCACGGTCTGCTCCGACCCGCCGTCGACCTTGAACTTGAACGTCAGGCCGTCCTGGTCGTCGCACGGATAGGTCGTGGTGTCGCTCAGGCTGCCCGGGGTCATCACGATCTCCGGCCGGTAGGTCGGCGACCCGCCGCACTTGATGCAGGCGATCAGGTTGATCCCGCTCTTGCCCAGCGCCGACGCGACGCTCGCCTCGATCCCGGTGGTGCCGTCGTCCGGGTACTCGCCGTCGCCGGCGAACTCGAGCTTGTCCGCGAACAGGGGCAGATTCGGGTTGTACCCGGTCTGCTCGCCGATGGTGATCGTTCCGATGGTCATTTGCTACCTCCCTAACGCGTCATCGCGTCGTTCTCGTTTACCGACTCTCCCCCGTCACCGCATTCCTAGCTCACCAGGAAGTCGTACCCCTTGGCGACGGCGTCCTCCTCCTCGTACATGAACCCGACGCGGTACGACCAGATGTGATAGGTCGTGCGCGCGCGCTTGTCGCGGTCCATCTCCATCCGGATCTGGCGCCAGAACCCGACGCGCGCCAGCTTCGGCGGCATCAGGATCACGTCGGTCGAGGAGCCGGCGTGCAGGTCTTTCGGCCAGCCGCCGATGCCGACGATCGGGACGCCCATCACGGCGATCGGTCGCTTGCTCGTGAGCAGCGCGTCGCCGAGCGCTCCCATGCGGGCGGCCAGCGCCTTGCGGTACTTCCGCTCGAGGGTCGGAGTCGTGAGGAAGCGCAGCTTGCTCTCGTCCTCGGCATACTCCTCCGGGACCAGCTCCATCATGGACTCGCCGTGATCGAGCGAGAACGCGGTGGTGCTGGCGTCGTGCGTGTGCGAGGTCGCCAGCGCGAGCATCCCGTCGAACGCCTTGAGGTCGACGTCGCTCGACGTGGTGTCGCCCTCGATCACGTTCTCCTGGATGTCGCGTCCGATGCGCTTGGACATCATGGTCTTGACGGTGGTCCAGAGGGACTGCCGCTCGATGTTGTCCTCCATGATCCCGTCGTTGAGATCGATCTCCGCGACGAACTCCTTGGTCGTCATGTTCACGCCGGACGGGACCAGCGACGCGCGCTGGGCCGCCGTGAGCGCGACGCCGTGTTCGGCCGCGTGCGCGACCCGGCCGGAGATGCCGAGCTTCGGCAGAATCATCTCCGGCTTCTTCATGCCGTCGACGCGCAGGAGCGAGAGCAGCTTCGAGCTGACCACGGCTTCCTGAATGAACTTGTTGGCCTTGTCGGGCTGCAGCAGGCCGTCGTCGGTGGTGAACGCCGAGAGCGCGGTGTCGGCCTTCTCGAGCAGTCTGTCGTTTTCGAGCGTCGTCATTTTCCTTCTCCTTCGTCTACTGCAAGGGATCTTCAGGGAGCGGTGGCGCCAGGTCTCCGTCGCCGACCTCTCCGGCGAACAGCTTCTCCTTCCGGGAGTCGCTGTCGACCGTTTCGTGGTCGGCCGGCGTGACGTGAACCGTCGACCCGATCCGGGTGTTCAGGTTCGCCGCCTTCTGGCGCTCCTTCTTGTAAGCCTTCGCGAGTCGCTCGTTCTCGACGCGCAAGCTGGTGACTTCGGCGTCCAGCTTCTCGATGCGCGCGAGCGCTTCGTCCAGCTTCCTCGTGCTGACCTCGTCGCCTGCCCCCTTCTCGATCCTCTCCTCGGCGGCCGGTACCGCAGGCACGACCGGTTCGACGGCGGCCGAGGTCGCGGACTTCGCCGCGGCGATGCGCGCCGCTGTCCGTGCCTTGGCGATCCGAGCTTTGAGGTCAGCACCTTTCGCTCGGGTCTGCTCTCCGTCTGTTCCGTTGTCGTCCGTGTTGGTCGGCTCGTCCTTGGCCAGCCGCGTCTTGAGATCGGCCGGCAGTAGGGAGTCGATCGCATCTTCTGGGTCGTACGAGACGTCGACCCCTGCCGCCAGCGCAGCGCGAACGATCCGTTCAAAGATCCGCGCCTTGCTGACGTCCTTATTGTACGTGCTGTGCGCCTGCTTGAACCGCGAGAGCGCGTTCTT
>Ga0180431_10001927_pt1 | contig 28188 bp, 34 predicted proteins | sample SS_ome_11_FD_132459 | JGI IMG/M metagenome (GOLD analysis project Ga0180431, IMG submission 132459) | Hypersaline lake sediment archaeal communities from the Salton Sea, California, USA - SS_1_MS_1 metaG | ecosystem: Environmental > Aquatic > Non-marine Saline and Alkaline > Hypersaline >... | reverse complement strand
CCAGGGGAACCTTCTCCTTCTTCAGTATCTTCCTTCCCTCGAGTATTAGCTTGTTGCTCATGGACTCGAAATCCTTGTCCGAAAAGTCGAATTCCTTCCAGTCTGTCAGTATCAGGCACGCATCGCTCCCGCTGATGGCCTCTGCCGCGCTGCCGCAGTACGTTATGCCAGGGAACTCCTTCCTGAAGCTGTCCATCGCCTTCGGGTCATATGCCCTTATGCCCGCTCCTTCCTTCAGCAGGGCGTCAACTATCTTCAGGGCAGGGGACTCCCTTATGTCATCGGTGTCGGCCTTGAACGCAAGCCCCAGGACAGCTATGGTCTTACCGGAAAGCTGGGGCATCTTCCTCTTCAGCAGCTCGAATATCTGGAGGGGCTGCATCTCGTTCATCTTGATTATGTGGTCCAGTATAACGGGCTCGTATCCTGTTTCCCTGGACTTGGCTATGAGCGCCTTCACGTCCTTCGGGAAGCATGAGCCACCGAAGCCTATCCCTGACCTCAGGAACTGGTGGCCTATCCTGGTGTCATGTCCTATGCCGTTGGCCACCTCGTTCGTGTCTATTCCCAGCCTCTTGCACAGGTTGCCTATCTCGTTTATCATGCCTATCTTGGCTGCCAGGAAGGCGTTTGCAGCATACTTTATCATTTCGGCCGTCCTCGTGGTGGTCCTTATTATTGGGGCATTGAAACTCCCGTAAAGCCTGTTTATCACGTCGCCAGACCTTTCATCCAGCTGGCCTATCACTATCCTGTCGGGCTTCATGAAGTCCTCAACTGCCTTCCCTTCCTTCAGGAACTCCGGGTTCATGCAGACGCCGAAGCCCTCGCCCGCCTTCTTGCCTGACGCTTCCTCTATGGCCGGCGTCACCACATCCTCGGTGGTCCCGGGCACCACAGTGGACTTGACCACCACCACATGGTACCCTTCCTTGTCCTTCAGCACGGCGCCTATGTCCCTTGCCGCCTGCTCTATGTATTTCAGGTCGATGGAGCCGTCTTCCTTGGACGGGGTCCCAACGCTGATGAAAGTGACCTCCGAGCCCAGGATGGCCTCCCTTATGTCGAGGGTTGCCCTGAGCCTCTTTCTTTCAAGGTTACTCTTGAGCATGTCTTCCAGGCCTTCCTCATAGATTGGAGTGACGCCCCTGTTGATCTTGTCCACCTTCTCCTGGATGATGTCGACCAGTGTCACGTCATTCCCGGCCTCTGCAAAACATGTCCCTGTCACAAGCCCGACGTATCCGGTGCCGATTACGCTTATTTTCATAACCATATCTCAGGCAATCCAATATAAATACTTTATCCAACTTTGCTTCCAATTGGTGCAACTGCCTGCTTGTATTAAAAGCACATGATTTAAAAGTAGAATATGGGCATCAAGAAGGCATTCCTCCTCTGCGGTGGAAAGGGGACCAGGCTGAGGCCGATAACCTACGAGATGCCTAAGGCCCTTATACCGGTCCAGGGCAGGGCCCTGCTGGAGCACCTCCTGGACCTCCTGAAGAGGCACGACATTAGGAACGTGCTGGTATCGGTGGGCTACCTGAAGGAAAAAATAGAGGAGCACTTCGGGGACGGATCCAGGTTCGGCGCTGACATAATGTACATAGAGGAGAACAGGCCCCTCGGGACCGCAGGTCCGCTCAGGCTTGCGAAGGACCTGCTGACAGAGACGTTCATAGTGTCCAACGGGGACGAGCTGAAGGACATAGACATCAAGAAGATGCACGAGCTCCACAGGAGGAACAATGCCCTGGTGACCATAGCCCTGACGAGCGTGGACGACCCCACCATGTACGGCGTGGCCAGGATGGACGGGGAGAGGATACTGGAGTTCAAGGAGAAGCCGAAGGACCCTCCCTCCAACCTCATCAATTCAGGGTTCTACATCATAGAGCCGGAGGTGCTGGAGATGATACCCAACGGCCCCTCCTCCCTGGAGAGGGACGTGTTCCCAAAAATTGCGGAGAAAGGAATGCTCTTCGGGTTTCCCTTCAATGGCCAGTGGTTCGACTGCGGCAACATGGAGAGGTATGAAAGGGCCCTGAAGGAGTGGAAAGGGGTCAAGTAGCCTGCTGCTTATGCAAGGCTTTAATATCCAACATGACCATTATTAAATAATGAAGCGGCTAGGAGTGAGTTTGCTTTCAGGCGTGATATTCCTTGCGCTGACGATATCGGCCACTGTCATAGTTTACGAGGCAGGCGTGCCTGTTGTCAAGAAGATGCAGGCAGCCTCGGTCATAGACAAGATGCAGGGCACTTTCTCTGAGCTGGACAAGATAGTCAGGCAGGTGGCCTCGGAGGGGGTGGGCTCCAAGAGGACGGTATACCTCTCGATAGACACAGGCCAGCTGGTCATCAACAAGAGCCAGGATTCCATTTACTGGACCTTCAGCACGGACGCCCCTGTCCTGTCCCCGAGGACGTCCCAGCAGTACGGGAACATAGTGATAGGCTCCAACATGGAGACAAAGGCCTACGAGGCCTCCTACACCGGCAGGACGCCCTCTGTGCCTTCTTACGTGATGGAGAACGAGCACCTTAAGGTTTACGTCAGGAAGGCAGGCAGTTCAGCATCCTACGCTGCCTACAACACGTCCGACCTTGTGCTGGGGATATACCACAAGGACCTTGATGAGTGGCTGAACAACGAGGGCTTCCTCCAGGTGCTGCTGGACGACAACCCGACCTCCGGAATAGGGACAGGCTACATGGTCGCTGAAAAGCTCGGAGAGAACCTGCCTTATGCAACCGTTTCGGCCTACATGAATTCCAGCTACGCCACGTACTGGATAAACCTCACCCTGGAGTCCGGCGCGGACTTCATAGAGATAGGGGTGGATGTATGAGGCTGGGGGTATCGCCTCTGATATCCATGGTCATACTGATAGCAGTGATATTCGGCATAGCCGCGTTCATTGCCCCCTGGATGTACACGACAGTCACCACCATAACAAACGAGACCACATCCACCACTGACACCGAACTGCAGTGCCAGAACACAGCATACGATTTTGACACCAACTACGCCACCTTCGGGGTTGACTGGAACTTCACCGGCTCCGACGACTCCCTCAGCGCCAAGGTGATAAACACGGGCAACGTGAACCTTTACAACTTCTCTTTTGAGCTGGAGCTGAACAGGACCATCGGGAACCCCAGGATAGAATACCTGGAGGTGAACGGGACCACACAGAGGACCCCGATGAACCCCCTGAAGCCCGGCCAGTCAGTGATACTAGAGGCCGCAATGTACGGGGACCTGGACGGCACCCTGACAAAACTGAAGATCATAAATCCGGTATGCCCGAGGTTCTTTGTGGAACAGGAGTTCTGATTCAAAGCTTATATCCCAGTAAAAACAAGATTTAAAAGATATGCCAGAATCCGAAAAGGCCCAGTTCTCAGTAGATGAAATAACGAAGCGCATTCTCAGAATCGAGGACAGGCTCATGTCAATCGAGGACAACATATCTGAGATAAACGACCTCCAGCTCATAAACAAGCTGGACATAATCAACCTGAAGAACACCATAGAGGGCCTGATGATAGGGATGAGCGGGGCAATAGAGGCCAAGGAAAAGCCCAAACCCAAGGCAAAGGCAAAGCCTGTCCAGCCAAGGCCGGTTCCCGTGCCCGCCGAGGCCAAGCCTGCGCCAAAGAACATGTGCAAGAACTGCGGGGCATGGGTGCCCCCCAACGCGAAGTTCTGCACCAAATGCGGGAGGAGAGCGCAATGAAGAAATGCCCCAGCTGCGGGATGCAGTACCAGGACACTGAAAGCTACTGCATGGAATGCGGCAAGAAGCTGGTCAAGATGGAGCTTTCCGAGATGCCGCCCTCAGAGCTCATGTCCCTGATGTCCCACATAAAGGACATGGAGAAGGAGATAGTCGGCCTGAAGGAGAGCTCCATACCACCTGCGGACGTAGTCAAGATAGCGAGCAACGCATCAACCATAAAGGCGCTGAAGGACAAGATGACCAACCTGGAGAGGATATCCGCTGCCATGTCCCCTGACGACCTGATGTCCCTGGTTTCACAGGTCGGTGAACTGGAAAACGAGATAAGCGACATCGAAAAGAAGATTGACAGCCTCCGCACCACAGAGATACCGCAGGAGATACTTGACATAGAGAAGCACGGAAAGGAGCTCAGGGCCATGAGGGATGACATAAAGTCCCTGAGGGCCACCATAAGGAAGGATGTCGCCAACGTGGCTGTGGCGGTGCTGAAGGGCGTGAAGGGCGAGATATTCCAGGAGGTCCAGAAGTTCAAGAACGTCATAGGAGGCATAGAAGAGAGGACGGCAGGCGAGATGAAGAGCCTGAGGGAAGAGATTGCCTCAATCAGGGAGGCCCAGGAGAACATAGAGACCAGCGGCGTCGGGACTGGGCCGGGCTCGTTCACCGACATGATGGAAAAGAGGTCCGAAAGCCTGAAGAACATGATAGTCGGAATAGAGAAGAGGACAGACGGCGAGCTGAGCAGCCTGAGGGAGGAGGTGTCCTCTCTGGCAAAGGCGCAGGAGAAGGCAGAGCTGGACAGGGTGATGCCCGACGAAACGATAGAGAAGAAGATAGATGACATGCTTTCCAGGAGGATGGATGACGTGAAGACAAGGATAACGCACGACATAGTGAGGGAGATAAGGAAGACCATTGGAGGTTGACATGGCCAGGAAACCAGAGCTTGCAAAGGAGATGGAATCCCTTAAGTCCGGCCTGAAGAACCTTGCGATAGAGGCGCACAGGGAGAACTACGGGAGGGTCCTGCAGAGGGTGGACGACAGCCTGAGCGACATAGACGCCCTGAAGAACGAGCTCTCCAGCTTCATAGCCGAGATAAGGAGCAACAGGGAGGCCATAGAGGACATGAGGTCTGACATAGCTTCCATCGAGAGCCGGATTGGGGGGTCAGCGCCCGAGGGAGGCCAGCACGTGTCCGATTCGGCCCTGATAACAAGGGACATAGAGACCCTCAAGACCAGGGTGAAATGGCTCGAGAGCAAGGCCTCGCTTCCCAACATCGACAGCCTGAGGGCAAGGGTGGAGGCGCTGGAGAACCAGCTGGGCGGCATGAAGATGTCGGTTCCCACAGTGATAGAGTGATGGCCTGGGATGGCGCAGCCAGCCTGACCCTGCACTAACCTTTAAAACACACCCTTCTTATTCTGATTATGGGGTTCCTGAGCTTTCTGAAGAAGAAAGAAGAGCCTGCAGAAGAGCCCCCTGCTCCCATGGAAGAGGACGTCAGGGCGGAGGACCTTCCGGGCTGGTTCAGCCAGGCTTTCGGTGAGAGGCTGGCCTCTGCCAGGAAGGAGGCGCTGGGCACGTTCAGGGACATAGCCGCCAGCCTGGGCTCGGTCGAGAAGGCGTCAAGGAAGCTTGAAAAGGCGGAATTCGAGACAGGCGACAAGACGTACGCCGCAGTCAACATGATAAAGGACGATTACGTCAAGAAGCTCAAGAAGGCCATCCACTGCGTGTCCAGGGAGCCGGGAAGCGATTATGCCTCGCTCTTGAAATTCCACTCCAGTGCCAGGGAAGCCATAGGGGAGCTGCTCGACATCGGCCCCAGGCAGGCCATACTGCTCTCCAGGTATTTCTCGTCAGAGATGAAGACGGTCGTGGCCAAGATAAAGGAGGCGAAAGAGGCATTGGACAGGATGGGCTCCTTCCTGAAGGGCGAAGGCTCAATAATAAGGGTCAATGACGACCTGGAGTCCCTCCTGGGAGAGAGGGGCGAGGCGCTGAAGGCCCTTGAGGAGGCCAGGGCCCAGCTGAAGGAAAGCGAGCGCAGGTCATCGGGCCTCTCTGAAGAGATATCCTCGGCGGAATCCAGGCTGAATGATTTCGAATCCAGTGATGGATGGAAGAGGCATATCTCCCTCAGGTCAGAGCTTGAGGAGGCCGAGTCCGAGGCTTCCGGCATAGAGGAGGCCGTGCGCTCAGAGCTCTCTGTCACCAAGAGGCCCCTCAAGAAGTTCAGCCATGTCACAGGACAGAAGGCAGGATTCCTGGCAGGCGACCTGTTTGCCGGGTTCTCGGAGAATCCTGCATCCTTCTCCTCGTTGCTGGGAAAAATGCTGGAGACTGACATCGGCCTGAAGGGCAAGGAGAGGGAGAAGCTGGAAGCCCTGTCCGGTAAGCTGCCGTCCCTGGAAGAGAGGGCAGGGCGGCACATGTTACTGAAAGAGAAGGCAGCAGGCGCCAGGGAGAAGCTGGAGTCCTGCAGGGCCCTGAAGGAGAAGGAGGCACTGGAGTCTGCCCACAGGGATGCCCTTTCCAGAAGGGGGCGCCTGGAGGAGGCCATGAAAAAGGAGAGGGAAAGGATATCCCAGCTCTCTGAGGAGGCCGACGGCTTCAGGAAGAAGGCGGAGAGGCTGATAAACAACGGCACTGACATGAAAATCAGGCTGTCACAGCAAAGGATTTAAGACAAGGCGACAAAAAGAAGCTTATAAATAATGAACAGGATGATGTAGTATGGTAAGGTCAAGCAAGGGGTTCAGGAGGACCACGAGGCAGAAGCTGAAGAAGGGCCTCAGGCACAAGTTCAAGCCGGAGGACTACCTGAAGGAGTTCAAGGAGAACGAGAAGGTGGTCCTGTCCCAGAGCCCATCATCCCACAAGGGCATGCCCCACCCGAAGCTGAAAGGGAGGGTGGGCAGGGTCATGTCCAGGAGGGGGAACGCATACGTAATAACCCTGAAGGTAGGCAAGGCAGAGAAGCAGGTCATAGCAAGGCCGGAACATTTAAAGGCACTGAAAGCAAAATAATTGATTGGTATGAAGGTAAAAGACGAGAAGTACATATCCTGGGCAAATGCCAGGAAGATACTAGAGAAGAAGGGAAAGGAGAAGGAGCTGGGCTACGAGCAGAAGAATGCCCTGGAGTTCCTCAGGAAATTCTCAAAGCTGACTGAAAAGAAGGCAAAGGAAATGTCGGAGGAGCTGTCCAAGATAGACAGGCTGAAGGATAAGCACGTGATACAGATAATGGACATGCTGCCCAAGACTCAGGACGACCTGAAGGTCCTGTTCGCCCATGAGATAATAAGCCCCACAGAGGACGACAAGAAGAAGATACTGGCTGTGGTGAAGAAGTATACATAGCGGCCAATAGCCGCATTTAAACCCCAAATCCAAGTTCTAAAAGGTGATTATATGCCAACAGAAGGGATAAAGAAAGACGAATGGGCGCTCGTGCTGGACTTCCTGTCCCACGGCCACTCAAGCATGGACAGGTCCCAGCCGGTGGCACATGTGATGGGCGAGCAGTTCTTCTCGCTGCTCGAGGTCATAATCAGGGAGGACGTAACCCTCAGGCCCGAAGACAGGGTCTACATAGGCGACAAGAAGAGGGAGCGCGTGAAATACATAAAGGGACGCATAGACATGAAGGACCTTACGGCAGCCGCCAGAGACCACCTGCAGGATGTGGTGGAGGGTGTCGTCAGGAAGAACTCCCAGCGTTTCCTGGATTTCTTCAACAAGTCAGGGCAGATAACCACCAGGCTACATCAGCTGGAGCTCCTGCCCGGGGTGGGCAGGAAGCACCTCTGGGCGATAATAAGCGAGAGGAAGAACAAGCCCTTCGAGTCCTTCAAGGACCTGAAGGCCAGGGTCCCGCTGCTGCCGGACCCGGAGAAGATGATAGTCAAGAGGATCCTCGAGGAGATAGAGGGGGTCGACAAGTACAGGCTTTTTGTGCCGAAGATGGAGAAGCAGCAGCGCCCCAGATTCGGAAGAACTATGAGAAGATAGCATGCTAGTGAAAGACATAATGAACCCGAACGTCCAGACGATAGACAAGGGCGCCACTGTACAGGAAGCCGCCAGGAGGATGGGAAAATTCAGCATCGGCTGCCTTATAGTCACCTCAGGCAAGAGGGTGACGGGCATACTCACGGAGAGGGACATAATGAGGAGGGTGGTGTCAGATGCCAAGGACCCCTCCGAGACGAAGGTCAATGACGTGATGTCGGATGAGGTCATACTGATAGAGCCTGATATGACAGTGGACGATGCCGCGGAGCTCATGATGGACAAGAAGGTGAAGAAGCTGCCGGTCGTGAAGGACAACCAGCTGATAGGGATAGTGACCGTCACTGACATATGCATGGCGAGCCCGAAGATAATAGAGAAGCTGGGGGAGATGCTCCTCCTGCCCAAGAAGGGGGGTGAGAGGCCGGTTGCAGGCTGACTATGGAATACACGAAGGACGAGCTGATGGTGCTTTACCAGGTAAGCGCGGAGATATACGACCCCCAGGAGATAGCCGACATACTTCCAGGCCTGGGCCTGGAGGAAGTGAAGGCCGCCATGCACGGGCTGAGGGAGAAGGGCCTGATACGGACAGAAAGGAAGAAAGTGCATGTCACCCACAAGGGCGAGGATGCCCTTAAGGCCAACAGGAAGACAGCCCTCGGGCTTTAATCACTCCGCTTCGTAAGTGTGTTCCCCGTCATTCAGCGCTATGATGAGGCTGTTCTTTCCCTTGCCGTCCTCGCAGTATCCTGTCTGCGGGCACGCGACCCCGAACTCTCCTGCGACTTCCCTCACAGCTTCCTTGATTTCGGGCGGGCCTATAACGTCCAGGCCGATGCCCATGTTGAAGGTCTGGTACATGTTCCTCGTCGTTTCCCCGCTCTCCTCCTGGATGAGCCTGAATATGCCGTCCGGCACCGGGAGCGAGTCCTTCACGTACCTGATGCCCTTCCCGACCCTCGTGCACTTGGTCTGGCCGCCTCCCGTGTTCATCACTATCCCATGGACAATGTCGCCGTGCCTCTTTATCAGCTCATGGACTATGATCGAGAAATGCCGTGTGGGAGAAGTCAGCGCCTCCCCGACTGTCATGTTTCCGAGCTCATCCGGCGTGTCTGTCACCAGGAACCTCCCCGTGTACGGGTTGGTCGGATTGACAGTCTCCGGATACTTTTCGTTATAATCCTTGTGAAGCAGCACGTTCCCTGCCAGAGTGAGGCCGTTAGACATTATGCCGCTGTTGGGCGTGCTTTCCAAACCACAGAAGCCCCCGCTCATCACGCCCATTATGATGTCGCCCGGAGCTATCTTCTCGCACGTTATCACCCTGTCCCTTGGGGCACGCGCTGCCACAGTGCCGTCAAAGACGCATGTCCTTACCTGGTCCGGCAGGTCTGCTGTCTCACCCCCCGCGAACGTGAATGGCAGCCCATAGTCCCTGAACATCTTGGTCAGCGCTTCGAACCTCTCATTCAGCGCAGCCAGGTATTCCTTCTTAGGGAAGTTGAACTTGTTGACCGCCACATTGTCAGTGAACATGACAGGATAAAGGCCTGCGCACACTATGTCACCCATGTTCATCTCCACACAGTCGTCCACGTCCCCCCAGAACGCAGAGGCGTTGCCTGTCTCCCTCCAGTTCAGGTACCTCTTGACGGTCTTGCTGCCAACGCCATCGCCATGCTGGGCGACAGCCATCCCGCTGTCCTTGTCGATGTATATCTTGCAGAATGCGTGGGGGAACTCTTCTGCGGCCACGGCAGTGAACATCTTCCCGAACTGGCCCTTCCTGGAGTCAACCCCCAGCCTGGAATACTGATCCTCTCCTCCCATGTGGGATATTTGGCGCCAAACTTTATATTGGGATGGCCCGGCCTGCAGAAAGGGAGAATATACTCAGTAGTAAGCCTATCAAAATAAGTGGACCCGGAGGGATTTGAACCCACGACCTTCGGCTTCTACGCCGAAATTGACTAGGCAAGCAAGCCTACCTAGCGGCCTTATAAGACCTGCGCATACCCACAGTAGATTCCGGGGGCATTCGACGCTCTAACCAAGCTGAGCTACGGGTCCTGAATACTTTTAATCGGTCTTTAAGGTTTAAATCTGTTATCTTTGGGCAATGGCCAAATTCATTCCAATAAGCATTTTGATGCCTTGTCTATATGACTTGAGCCAATCTCTTCAAACATAAGTGGTTGGCAGGCTAGCCAGATATGGGAAAAGCTTTAAAAGGAGGACAAGTAATAGTTTAGATACCGATTCGCATTGATAGTATGAATCAGAACGAGGTAATGAGGATGAACGGAAATTCAGGGGGCATGCAGCCCGTGATAATACTGCCTGAGGGGGCCATGAGAAGCAAGGGAAGGGACGCCCTGAAGGCGAACATAGCCGCGGCAAAGGCCGTGGGAGAGACTGTGAGGACCACTCTCGGCCCCAAGGGGATGGACAAGATGCTCGTCGACTCCATGGGGGACGTCGTCATAACGAACGATGGCGCCACCATACTGGACGAGATGCAGATAGAGAACCCGGCGGCCAAGATGATGGTGGAAGTCGCCAAGACCCAGGACAAGATAGTGGGCGACGGCACCACCACTGCTGCCGTCCTTGGCGGGGAGCTTCTGAAGAAGGCAGAGGACCTGCTGGACCAGGACATACACCCGACGGTCATAGCTAAGGGGTTCAGGATGGCCAAGGAGAAGGCACTGGAGACCCTGGACAAGATAGCGATTGACATAAGCATAAAGGACACCAGGACGCTCGAGCAGATAGCGGAGACCGCAATGACGGGCAAGTCCGCCGAGAAGGCGTCCAAGGAGCTGGCCGAGCTTGCGGTCAAGGCGATATCCAGGGTGGCCGAGACAGGAGAAGGCAACGTTTGGGTCGACACGGACAACATAAAGATGGAAAAGAAGGAAGGCGGCTCGATGTCAGACACCCAGTTGATAGAGGGCATACTGATAGACAAGGAAAGGGTCCACTCTTCCATGCCCGGAAGGGTGGAGAAGGCCAAGGTCGCTTTGCTTGAATCAGCCTTGGAGATAAAGGAGCTGGAGGGAGACGCCAAGATATCCATAGACTCCCCTGACAAGCTCCAGGCGTTCCTGGACGGCCAGGAGAAGTCCCTGAAGGACATGGTGGAGAAGGTAGTCAAGTCAGGCGCCACGGTGATGTTCTGCCAGAAGGGCATAGACGACGCTGCCCAGCACTACCTGGCAAAGGCCGGCATACTGGCCGCGAGGCGCGTGAAAAAGAGCGACATGGAGAAGCTCGCCAAGGCGACGGGCGCTTCCATAATATCCAACATAAACGACCTCGGCTCCAAGGACCTCGGATACGCCGGGGTCGCCTACGAGAAGAAGATAGCGGGCGACGACATGATATTCGTCGAGCAGTGCAAGTCGCCCAAGGCCGTGACCATCCTGATAAGGGGCGGCACGGAGCACATAATAGACGAGGTCGAGAGGGCAATGGAAGACGCCATAAAGGGCCTGGCATCCGCCCTGGAGCTCGGGAAGATAGTGGCAGGCGGAGGGGCCTCGGAGATAGAGGTCTCCAAGGCCGTCAGAAAGTATGCCGAGAGCTTCAAGGGAAGGGAGCAGCTTGCCATAAGCGGGTTCGCTGACGCCATAGAGATAATACCCAGGGCCCTAGCCGAGAACGCTGGCCTGGACCCGATTGACAAGCTCGCCGCTCTGAGGTCGCACCACGACAAGGACGAGGCCCTGTCAGGCCTGGACGTGTTCTCCGGGACCATACAGGACATGAGGAAGCAGGGCGTGGTCGAGCCGCTGAAGATAAAGCTGCAGGCCATCAAGTCCGCTTCAGAGGCAGCAGAGATGATACTGAGGATAGACGACATGATATCTTCAGGCAAGTCAGAGAAGATGCCTCCCATGCCGCCCGGCGGAGGCATGCCCCCGGGAATGCCCCCGATGATGTAAGGAAACCTTTGCTCCTCCGGGCCCCCATCCGCATAAAAGTCTCATCCAAGAATGGCCGGTCATTTCCATTTTCCTACCAGCCAGACATTACAAGGTTTATATACAGTCTAGACCAAATAAAATATATGGTGGACGAAGAGTACGAGATTATCCCCACGTCGCCAATCCGAAGGATTGAGAAGCGGATTGAGAAGCTCGAGACCACAGGCTCTTCCTCTGAAAGCAGGAGGCTGATTGAGCAGATAATAGAGCTTATCAAGTCCAACCAGCGCGTAATAGACGATGTCGTGAAGTCCAACTTCGAGTTGAGGTCGGAGATGTCAAAGATACCGGGCAAGGTGGACCAGCTAATCGGCAGCATGAGCGAGTTCATGGAGCTTCTGAAGACATCGGCCACGGAGGACACGGTCTCCGAGATATCCAAGGATGTAATGGAGCCTGTCGTGAGCAAGATAGGCGAGCTGGTTGACCAGGGCAAGAGGGGCTCTGATGCCACGCAGGCGATGCTTACCAGCCTGGACACGATAGACAAGAGGCTCAAGAGGCTCACTGCCCAGTTCGCAGCGATGTACAGGAGGTAGGGACGAGGCCACCTGGAGGAAACATGAGGAAGGGAATAACGCCCGTCATCACGATAATAATCCTGGTTTTCATAGCCATAGCCATGGTGGGGGCATTCTGGACGTTCTCCCAGACCTGGATAACCGGCATGACGTCCAAGACGTTCGAGATACCCCCTGGAGGCGCCTTCTGTGAGAACGGCCTGATAAAGGTCTACCTGCTCAACACCGCCCAGGGGCCCCTCACGTCAAGCGACATAGTGCTGGCCCAGGTGAACGGGCAGACAGCCAACCAGGGACAGATATACGGCCTGCCGATAGCCCAGGGCAAGACGGGCCTGGTGATAAACCATACCTGCGAGGGGACGCCTGACTTCGAGTCCGGCTGCTCGGCGTCCTCAGGGAAGGGATGCTGCAAGGGCAGCACCTATTACAGCGTCAGGATAGGCACTTCCTCCAACTTCAAGACAGAAAGCGTATTCTGCCCGTGAGGGCTTTTTTATTACAGGCGGAACATAGTTTAATCATGAAGGGCCAGGTTTCTGTCATATCCGTGGTGATGATTTCCGGCATAGTGATAGCGCTGGTCGGGACTGCTTACATGTGGGGGCTGCCCATAATAGAGAAGAGGAGCGTCGACACGGAATTCAACATAGCGAAGAGCTTCGTCTTCGCCCTGAACGACCTGACGGTTAACATGGCCAATGCCGGCTCTGGAAGGGAGACTCTGGACATACCCAACGGCCTGGTCAGGGTGGTGCCCTCAGGCGCCAATGACCCGGACAACAACTCCATAATATTCGAGTTCGAGGCCACCCAGCCCATGATATTCAACCAGAGCCCGGTATACCTCGGCGGCGCCACATTCGAGGACGTGATAAGCGAGGCGGGGACATACGGAGTGTCCTCCCCCGGGGTGATAAGCATGACATCCAGGACAGGATCGAGCGGATATGTGGTGGCGATAAAGCTGCATTTCAGGGAGCTTGAAACCAAGACCGTGCCCAGGAAGGGATACAAGATACTGCTGGAAACGGGCACCGGGACCCAGGCGTCAGGCACGTCAGAACTGACAGTGTCCTTCGTAAAGACAGAGACGCAGGCCAGCGCCTGCTGCGGTGGGGCAGGCCCGCTCGTGGCGACCCGCATAAGGGTCGATGCGGCTTAGTTTAAGTTACACCTGGACCAAATATTATGTATGCCAGTGAAGGGCCAGTCCGTAGTCTTCGAGAACGTCCTGATATTCGTCGCCGGGGTCACCATATTCGTGCTGTTCTACAGCGTGTTCACGGCCTACCAGGCCAATTACACTGCGATAGGGATAGACAGCCAGCTGTCAGAGATAAGGGACTACATATCCACCCACATCCTGCTCATGGCAGGGAAGGAGGACATAAACTCGTCTGTCACGCTCAAGATACCCAGGACAGTGGCAACAGAGCTGTACGAGATAGAGGTCTACAGGGGGGGCCTGAACCTGACGTCATCAGTCACGGGGGTCAGGAAGCATTCCGGCCTGTACAACCTGTCGGTCACTCTGGTGCCCAAACGCGTTCCCAGCTCGGCTGGGAAGGTCACAATATATAAGAAGGGCGACCGAATTAATATTATATAGTGGCTTCTGGGGGAGACATGCCTGTCAGGATAAAAAAGCTGAAGATTGCCAAGAAGGAAAAGCGCACGCCCAGCAGGAGGGCCATACTGAAGAGGCTCAAGGGCGGGTATGCCTCGAAAAAGAAGGCAGAGGCAGGCGAGGCTGTCCCGGTCAGGATAGAGGGCGGGATACAGATACCCGTCGCAGCGGCAGGGAAGCCCGCAAAGGCCAAGGCAGTAGCCGTTCCGGGCGATTTCGCGCCTGCAGGGGCCCTGGCAGCGTACCCTGCTGCCCAAAAGGAAGATGAGAAGCCCATGGTAGAGGAGGCGGAAGAGGTCCCAGAAGGCATAGAGATCAGGGAGAAGGCCGCTCCCGGAACCAGGCCCTCCGTGCCCGAAGAGAGGGAGAGCCTGAGGGGCATCAACATGTTCTACCCCCTGATACCCAGGGCGCCCAAGAAGGGGGAGCACGTGTACGCCTATGCCAACATACGCTGGGAGCCCAAGATGGACAGCCTGGTCTATTACCTGGTCGAGCCCAAGATGACTGACGCTGACAGCAGGCTGGTGGAGAGCATAAAGCTGGAACTCGAGGAGAGGCTCGACGTGGACATAGGGAACCTGGGGACTGTCCAGGCAAGGGAGGTACTGGTCAAGCAGGTCCAGGATGTGCTGGCCTCCATGAACGTCATACTGGACGAGAACAGGAGGAGGGCAATACAATATTACATAGAGAGAGACACCATAGGCTTCGGCAAGATACATGCGCTGATGATGGACCCGAACGTGGAGGACCTCTCATGCGACGGCGTGAAAATACCCCTGTTCGTATACCATAGGGACCCCAGGTTCGCCTCGGTCAGGACCAATGTTTCCTTCTCGGCCCCGGAGGAGCTCAACTCCTTCGTCGTTAAGCTTGCCCAGAAGTGCAACAAGGCCATCTCTATAGCCGAGCCCCTGTTCGACGGCTCCCTTCCGGACGGCAGCAGGATACAGGCCACCCTAGGCACGGACATAGCAAGGAAGGGCTCGAACTTCACGATAAGGAAGTTCACGGAGAAACCCCTCACGCCAACCCACATGCTGAAGTACAAGACAGCCAGCCCCACCCAGATGGCATACCTCTGGATGGCTGTCGAGAACGGGATGTCCATACTGGTGTCAGGGGGAACCGCCACAGGAAAGACCGCCATGCTGAACGCCCTGTCACTCTTCATAAGGCCCGAGCTAAAGGTCGTCAGCATAGAGGACACGGCCGAGCTCAGGCTGGCCCTCCCCCACTGGATACCCCATGTCGCCAGGAGCCCCATCTCGGTGAGGGGAAAGATAGGAGAGGTCACCCTTTTCGACCTGCTCAAGTCCAGCCTCAGGCAGAGGCCGGACTACCTGGTGCTGGGCGAGGTCAGGGGCAAGGAGGCGTTCGTGCTGTTCCAGCAGATAGCGACCGGCCACCCCGCCCTGGCCACCATACATGCCGCGTCCATACCGCAGCTGATAGACAGGCTCGTTACTCCTCCCATATCCCTTCCCGCGTCCCTCCTGGAGAACGTTGACGTCATAGCGTTCCTGACCCTGTCCAGGCTGAAGGGCGCATACGTCAGGAGGATGGACGGCGTGCTCGAGATGGTCGGGGTCAAGGGCAACAGGCCTGTCACCAACAGGGTGTTCGAATGGGACGCGCCGTCAGACAAGTTCAACATAAGGAAGAAGTCCATTGTCCTGGGCAAGATAGCAAAGAAATCGGGCCTCACCCCAGAAAGGGTGGGGGACGAGCTCATCAGGAGAAAGCTGGTTCTTGACTGGATGCTAGAGAGGAACGTGACAGACTACAAGGAGTTCTCCCGCATCATAAGCATGTACTACTCCAACCCTGAGCGGATAATGGACCTCGTCAGGGGCACATAGGTATGCTAGAGAGGCTGGGCAAATCGTCTTCGAAGATGTTTGGGGGGCTGGTGGACCCGTATGTGGGCTATTTCGACTCCCTCAAGGAGGACCTGAGGAAGGCAGAGATGGCGCCCCCTCTGAGGGAGTACCTCTCGGTCCTTGTTACTGCCTCCCTTATAGCGTTCATTACAGTCATAGTGGTGGGCTCCCTCTTCATAACCTTCCTGATACCCTCCCCGGTGTATTCCTACACGCTTAGCATAATACTCTCCCTTGTGGCGGCAGGGGCCACGTTCTTCCTGGGCACGACTTACCCATCCCTCAAGTCCAAGGGCATCCAGAAGGAGATAGAGAAAGGCCTTCCCTTCGCGACCTTCTACATGGCCACGATAGCGTCCTCCGGGGTCGGGCCCCTGGAGGTGTTCAAGGTGCTGTCCCTCAGGGAGGGCAAGATAGGGAAGGAGGCCAGGAAGATATACAACAACGTAACCAACCTGGGGGCCAACCTGACTGTCGCAATGCAGAAGACCGCGCAGAAGACCCCCTCCCCCGGATTCGCCGACCTGCTTTGGGGCATGACGTCTGTCATAACATCGGGGGGCGACCTGGAGGCCTACCTGAAGAGCAAGACCGCAACCCTCATGTCCAAGTACAGGAGGGACCTGGGGGACTATGCGAAGGCCATAACCCTTTACACCGAGATATACATCACCCTGATAATAGTGGGCTCCCTATTCTCCATAATAATGATATCGATAATATCCCCGATGACAGGGATGAGCACCCTATTCCTGCAGACCTTCCTGATATTCTTCTTCATACCGCTGGTCTCAATCGCGTTCATGGTATTGCTTAAGGGGGTATCCCCCACGGAGTAGATATGAAGCTGTCAAAAAAGGGCAAAGGAAAGAAGAAGGCGCCCATGACCAGCAGGCAGAAGGTCATACTGGGCTCGGTTGCCGCTTCGGTCGTGCTGATACTTATAGGCATCATACTGGGGGACCCGGCCATAGTGGGCAACCTGATAATACTCTCGGTCTTCATCATAATAGTGCCCCTCTTCATGCAGAGGTACACCAGGTACCTCTGGATAAGGGCTGTAGAGGAGCAGTTCCCCAACTTCATAAGGGACGTGGCCGATTCGGTGCGCTCGGGAATGTCCTTCAAGGAGGCGATCTCCATGGCCTCCAGGACAGACTACGGGAAGCTCACCCCGGAAGTGGAGAAGATGAAGAACAGGCTCTCCTGGGACACCCCGACCATGAGGGTGCTGGACATATTCGGGAAGGACGTGAAGGAGTCCAAGCTCATAACAGAGGCCCTGAACATAATAAAGGAGTCCATCACCTCGGGGGGCAACGTGGCAGCCACGATGAACGCCGTGGCCAGGGACACGGTCTCCTTCAAGGAGATAGAGGCGGAGAGGAGGTCGATGGTGAGCCAGCACGTAATGATAATGTACGCGATATTCCTGATGTTCCTGGGGATATCCATAATGATAATCTTCGTGATGGTGCCGATGGTCAAGACCCAGCCACAGATGACCGTCGGGGGCCTCGGGACCCAGTTCTCCAACCCCTGCCAGGACGTGGGCTACTTCCCGTGCAACTTCTTCTCTGCGCTGGGTATAATATTCTCCCTTCCAGAGGGCATAGGCCTGTACTACGTCGCCCTGTTCTTCACGGTGGTGCTCATACAGGGCATATTCAGCGGCCTTATAGCCGGGCAGCTGGGCGAGAACTCGGTCATAGCGGGCTCCAAGCACTCCCTGATAATGGCGATAATAACGATAGCCGTGTTCTTCTTCTTCGCCAAGGCAGGCATGTTCCCGGTCTGAGGTGCTGCCATGAAATACGAGCTACGCCGCCAGTTCGTCCATATTTCAGGCATAATCTTCATAGCCCTGGCCCAGGTGCTGGGCCAGCTGATAGCGGCCTACTTCCTGTTCGTGGCCGCGACCCTCTTCGTCTATTCCCTCCACATAAGGAGGGAGGAAAGGAGGCTGAACGCCCTGGCCAGGATGGGGTCCAGGATAAGGGACGCTGTTATGAGCTTTGAGCGCCACGATGTGCCCTTCCCCTTCACCGGAGCCATATGGTTCTACTTCTCGTGCGGCATGTGCTTCCTGGCGTTCCCCCTGCACATAGCCTCTGCCGCCACAATAATAATGGTGGTAGGGGACGGGCTCGCCACACTTGTGGGCAGACGCTTCGGCAGGCACAAGACGGTCGGGAACAAGACAGAGGAGGGCACCCTTGCATTCTTCCTGGGAGGCCTGTCCTCGGTGCTGTTCCTGCACCCCCTGCTGGCAGTGTTCGCTGCAGGACTGGGAGCGCTCCTGGAGCTGATTCCCGGCCTAAAGGCCATGGAATGCAGCAAAAACAGCGGGGTCCTTGACGACAACTTCATCGTCCCCGTGGTGGTGGGCCTGTCCCTCCTTGCCCTCACTCTTTAGGCGGCCCTGCCTCGACCATGCCAAGAGTCAGGAGGTGCTTCAGCGCTGAGTTGAGCTCCTCGGGCCTGTCCCTGAACTTGTTCCTGAGGTCATCCACTGTGTGGCCCCCCCTGGATACTTCCTTCAGCACCTCCGCCGTGGTGCCCTCGAACCTGAAAGCAGCCTCCTCCTTGGTCGCGTAGGCCCCCCTCAGGTCATTGTCCTTGAAGTCCATGAAGTGGGTTCCCATGAACCTGACCTCATGGGTCGGCTTCAGGCTCTTCATCTTTGGGTTGTTCAGGACGAACTCGAACCTGAGTATGTTGGGCACCAGGCTGTATACCTTTAGGGGCCTCTCTTCCAGCGAGGTTGTCACCCACCTGGCCTTGACTATGTTGTACTTCAGCATATCCTGCAGGCACCTGGAGGCAGTGGATGGCGATATGCCCACTCCCCTGGCTATCTTGCTGGGAGGGGAGGGGCCGTTCTCCTTGATGTAATTGATTATGTTCTTTATCGTGAGGTTGGAGAGCAGCCTGAAGGTCTTTATGGCGCTCTCGCTCGTCTGTACGACTACCTTCATGCTTAATTTTGTCCCTGAAGATATAAATAGCCTGGAATGGGGGACAAATCCCGTGAAATAAGTAAATATTCCTGTTTTTGTAAGTATATTTTAGATTTCTGGGAGTAATTGTTCGGAAAAAGAATGTAGTATTGCCAAAATGGAAATCCTTTATAAGCACCAATCCAATTCTGCTCATGGTAGAGATGGTGATACTGGGGGAGGAGAAATCGCCCAGCAACATAAAGCTGGTGGAGGAGGCCAAGAAGGTTTTCGACTCAGTGTTCTTCGTCCCCATAAGCGGAATATACATAGGCCTGACAGACAAGTTCGCAATAACCTACAGGACGTCCGACATCCTGAAGTTCAAGGGCATACTGCCCAGGATACCCAGGGGCCTGAGCTCTTACGCCTACCAGCTTCTGTCCCTGTTCCCTGAGGAGACTTACATGTCCACCAGGCCCATATCCTTCCTGCTGGCAGAGGAGCGCTTCTTCCTCCTCACCGTGCTGAGGAAGAGGGGCGTGAACACCATAAACATGAGGATGGCAAGGGCCATAGAGCCGGCCACAAGGATAATAGAGAACAACAGCTTCCCCCTGATAATAAGGACAACGGGCAAGACCACGGGGGTGGTGGTCAAGAAGCAGACAGAGGCAAAGGGCTCCATAGACGCCCTGGGAAGCCTGAAGCAGCCCATGCTGATAGAGGACACAGTGAAGGACATGGTGTCCGTCTATGTGGCAGAGCCTGATGTCATAGCATGCGTCAAGAAGAAGACGAAGGAGCCTGACACGGTCTTCGCGAAGGGGGAATACAGGAGCCACAATCCTGACGTGGAGACAGAGCAGCTTGCCCTGGAGGCCGCCAAGTCCATAGAGGCCCAGGTGGCCAGGGTGGACATAGCCCTGGACGGGGGGCCCAAGGTGACCAACATAAACCTCAACCCCAACCTAATAAAGCCCAGCGAGGTGACTGGGGTCAACCTGGCAAAGAAGATAGCGGAGGCGGTCGAGAGGAACTACCAGGCCTACAGGGAGAGGCCGATGCTGATGCGGTTCTTCGACGACGCCAGGTCCGTGGTGAAGGACGTGCTGAAAACGAAGCAGCTGCTTATATAGGTTTCCCCTGGCTCCGCTTAAATACATTGTGCTGACAAAAATAAAAACAGGAATGGTTGAATGGACATAGAAGCTATAATACAGTCAATATGGGCCTGGTTCACAACATTCCTGAACAGGCTGCTGCCAGACTACATACTGCCCAACATACCCCTGATACTGGAAGTGCTGGTGCTCCTGGTGGGCGGATACATAGTGGGCAGGATAGTGAAGGTGGTGATGGTCAGGTTCCTGGGCGTGGTGGGCCTGAAGAGGATAACCACCAAGACCTGGACGGACTCCCTCCTGAAGGCCACAGGCTACAGGGGCACCATAGTGGAGCTCATAAGCGACCTGGTCAAGTGGCTGGTCTACATACTCTTCCTGGCCATGATAATACAGACCCTCGGCCTGACAGGCGTGGCTGACATTTTCACCCAGATAGCTGTCTTCATGCCCAGGTTCATAGGCGCCATAGTCATAATAGTCATAGGCTTCATGGTAGCCGACTTCTTCGGCAAGATATTCGAGGAGGCAGGAAGGCGCTTCCTGGAGGAGGAGACCCTCGCCCGCCTTTCGGGCGGCATGATAAAGTATTCCATTGCCCTGGTGGCCATCATAATGTCACTTTCCCTCCTGGGGCTGGACACGGCCTCCCTCACCATCATGTTCGCTGTCATAATGGGCACCCTGATAGCAATGCTGATAATAGGCATAAAGGACATCTTCCCCAACTTCTCTGCAGGCCTGCACTTGCGCCATGACCTGAAGGCAGGCGACCATGTCAGGATAGGGGAGCATTCAGGCGTGGTCGAGAAGGTGGATGCCATGTCCGTCCACCTGAGGGACAAGGAAAGGCGCATAACCATACCCAACTCAGTGGCAATGGGCCTTCCTATAGAGAGGAAGCTGAAGAAGAAACCTTGACACCCTTCGGTGTTACTTCTCATGAGGTTTCAGCCAAACCTTTTAACCTTAATCCCACCTATTATAGAGTATGAATTTCGAGTACAAGCCCCACTATGTCCTGTACGATTCAGGCAAGAGGGGCTGCCTCTTCGTTGCCCCGCATGCAGGGATAGCCTTCAGGAAGCCTGGGGACTACCAGGACGAGGGCACGCACTACATAGCCTACAGGCTCGCCAAGGAGCTCGGTGGGAAGGCCCTGATATCCAACATAACCAGGGAGAAGGAGATAGGGGTGGACTTCTTCCGATCACCTCCAAGCCAGGAGAACGCCCTGAAGTACTACGAGCAGCTCCGCAGCGGAAGGAAGAAGGATACAATGGCCTTCAGGAAGAAGAACGCCTGGGTGGCCAGGGACGTCGCCGAACACAGCCTGAAATCCGTCATATTCAACGACTTCTGGAACGTGATAAAGGAGGCCCATGTGCCTGTCATATTCGTGCACAGGCAGTTCCTGAACCCCATAAGGCACCCGAGCCTGATAGACGTGATACCCTTCAACCACACAAAAGCCACCCAGGCTGCCATGAAGAGGGTGAACAAGAAGTACGAGAAGGTCTTCGAGGAGCTCTTCGAGATGTACAAGCTCTCCTTCGAGTTCAAGACCAGGTGCGTCATGTTCAAGGGCAAGCTGGAGAAGCACGGCCTGGCCATGTTCAAGAAGAAGAGGCCCAAGATCCAGAAGAGGGTCGACAAGTTCATAGAGAAGACCAGGAGGATGCCCTACATCAGGCTCACGTACAAGAGGAACTTCAAGGGAGAGTCTGTCAGGGAGATGGTCGAGCAGCACCTCCTGGACAAGGACCACCCCATACTCCACCTGGAGATATCAGAGTTCCTCACCAACCGGTATCCCATGCTGGCAGTCCATCTCATAAGGGACCTGATGAAGTTCCAGAAGATATATTAGACGGGGTCAAATATCGTGACTTCTGTGCTTATAAACATCCGTAAAGTTAATCTATTATTGAGGGGCCCGTAGCTCAGCCTGGATGGAGCACTCGCCTTCTACCTTGTCTTAGAAGATCTGACCTTCGGGGATGACGAGGAAAGCGAGGGGTCGGGGGTTCAAATCCCTCCGGGCCCATATGATGTTTGGTTTTCCCCTCTGGTACGGGGACTTCAGGAAAGGGGACTGGGAGGGGCGCTTTAGGACGGCAAAGGAGATGGGCTTCGATTACATAGAGCTGTCCATAGACTATCCCATGACAAGGCTGATGGATCCAATCAGGATAGCCAAGGTGAAAGAGCTGCTAGAGAGCACGGGCCTCAAGCTTGCCATGCACTTCTCCTGGGTGCAGTACCTGGCAGACCCCAGGCCTGAGATACATGAGGGAAGCCTGAAATACGTGGAACGCTGCATGGAGATTGCCAGGCAGTTTGGCCCCCTCTACTTCGTGTTCCACATGTACGGCCAGCCGGGGACAGAGAGGTTCCAGGAGGTGCATGACGACATCGTGCGCACTGCAATAGATAATGCGGGCAAGATATCGTCCATGGGCGACATGAGCAGCATACCTGCCCTGATAGAAAACGAGCCCAGGGTGAGGATAGGCACCATAAACGAGATTGGCCTAATACTCGAGAAGAACCCCGGCCTCAGGCTCTGCTATGACATAGGCCACCACCTGAGGAACAACTGGGAGCTCCAGCAGCGCGGCAGGGAGAAGGACGCGTCAAGGATAGCGGACTGGTTCAGCAGGTTCGGGAGCAGGCTGATGACGGTCCACATCAACGATTCCGTGCTCATGGAGGGTGGGATACCAAGGGACCACCTGCCATTCAGGGACGGGGTCATAGCAAGGCAGCTGCCTGAGATATGCAAGATGATAAAGCGGTCCAGCTGCGAGCACATCACCCTGGAGGTCTTCTATTCTGATCCCAACAGGCAGGCCCCGGTCTCTGATGAAGAGGTGAAAGCGTCCCTCGATACGGTAAAGAAGGCGATTGGATGAAGTTCGTGATAGACAGGGCGGTACTGGAGAAGTTCCCCGGCCTCAACATAGGCCTGCTGTTGATGAAGGGAATAGACAACAGGGGGGAGGCCCCTGAAGTGATGGCCCTCATCAGGCAGAAGGAAGAGGAGATAAGGAAGAGCTTCCAGAAGGAGAAGCTTTCGGAGAACCCTAGGATAGCCTGCTGGAGGGCCGCCTATTCCTCATTCGGAGCCAAGCCCAAGAAGTACAAGTGTTCGGTCGAAAACCTGTACAGGATGATACTTGACGGGATTGGGCTGAGGCACTACAGCAAGCTTGTGGACATCTACAACTACATCTCCATCAAGCACATGGTTCCTGTGGGAGGCGACGACACAGAAAAGGTGGAAGGCGGCATAAGGCTCACCATAGCCAAGGGAAACGAGCCGTACACGGAGCTGAACTCGGACGAGACCAAGAGCCCGAGGGAAGGGGAAATCGTCTACATGGACCAGAAGGAAGTCCTGTGCAGGCGATGGAACTGGAGGGAGTGCGACAAGACCAAGATGACCGAGGGAACCACAAGCGCCTCCCTGGTGATAGAGGGACTGCCTCCTGTGACACAGGACGACGTGAAGGCCATACTGGAAGAGCTGAAGGAACTGATAGCCAAGCACTGCGGCGGGGAAGCCGAAGCGCACATTCTCAACAAGGACAGCCCTGAAATAGAAATGTGAAGTAATTTTATGGAACATCTGGCAATCATGAAAAAGTCCTGGAAGCTGATTGATAAAATCCTGTCAGGAACTAAGAAAATAGAATCCAGGTGGTACATGGCAAGAATTGCGCCATGGGACAGGATAAACGAAGGGGATAAGGTCTACTTCAAAGATGCCGGACAACCGGTCACAGCCAAAGCTGACGTTGAAAGAGTCATTCAGTATGACAATTACTCTGAAGATGAACTAAGAAAGGTACTTGAGATGTATGGCAAGGACATCTCTTTTCGGAGCCCATTGGATGACGTCTTTGAATGGGCCAGAAAAAGGAAGTACTGCATCCTGATATTCCTGAAAAACCCACAGAAGGTCGGGCCATTCAATATCGACAAGACCGGGTTCGGATGCTCCTGTGCATGGGTGTGCATCAACAGCATAGAAGAGATAAAACAAAAGAATGGGACCGCCGAGATTCGAACTCGGGTCTACGCCACCCCAAGGCGCAATGCTAGACCAAACTACACTACGGTCCCGTCAATAATAGAAATAGGCTATATTGACTTTAATATCTTCGCAACCCTCTCCCGGCCTATGGCCAGTATGAAAGGCGCAAGCCTCGGGCCTGCTTTCTGGGCTATCAGGGCCAGATACACTGCCTGGAAGAACTCCTTCCCGCTTATCCCTGCCTCTTTCGCGATGTCATAGAACCTGTTGAACAGGTCCTCCTCATACCAGTCCTTCTCCTCCAGGTCACTGACGAGCGTCGCAAGGGCCTTCCTCTGGCTGCCTGAAAGCTGGGCACCTATCGAGTCTGGAACCCTGTCCTGGACCTTGAACTTGTATCTCTCTGTGGCGTATTTCTCAACCCAGTTCTTGGCCCCTTCCAGCATCGCTTTGTACCTGTCCAGGCCCGCGCCAGAGACCTTCTCCTTAGCTTTTACAGCAGCAAGCGCCTTGCCCACGTCTCCGTATATATTGATGAGCTCCACGCAGTGCTTGAAGTTCGGCTGCAGAGGCATCTCCTTTGCCGGCCTGTCTACCGCCGACATCTCGTATATTCTCTTCATCTGGGCAAGCTTCTTGCCTTCCAGCTTCTCCTTCCCGTAATACGCGCGCTCAACTGTATAGAAGTCCTCGTACACCTTGAAAACGCCTTCATCCAAGGCTATCTCGAACTCCTTCACGGGCTTTGTCCCAGCGAACAGGAACCTGAGTATCTCCGGCAGGTATATGTCAAGAACGTCCTCTGTCGCTATCACATTGCCTGAGGAGCTTGATATCTTGCCCCCAGCGTTCAGTATGACGAAGTCGTACATCTGGTATACGGGCGGCTCCGTGCCGTAGACCGCTTTCTGTATCTCCACACCGACGTCCCTAGAACCGCCGGGCGTCGAGTGGTCCTTTCCTGCGGGCTCGAAATCTATCTTCTCATAATCCCATCTCATCGGCCAGTCCACCCTCCAGGGAAGCTTTGCGTTCCCTGTCTTCCTGAAGTCCAGTGAGCCCTGGTGCCCGCACTCGCACGTGTATGTGACAGTGTACTCCCCGTCCCACCCCGTCACCATGGTGGACTCGTACCCGCACTTCTCGCAGTACACCCTGAGGGGCCACCAGTTGGGCGCAAGCGGCTCCTTCCTGTATTTGTTCAGTATCCTGACTATAACATCCCTCTTGGAGAGGGCAGTCTTTATCCCCTCTGCATATGCGCATTTCCTGTACATCCTGTTCTGGTATATGAACTCCGGATTTATGCCAACCTTCGGGAGCACTGCCTCAACCTTGCTCTCGAAGTGCTCTGCCCAGGACTTGTGGCACTTCCAGGGGTCAGGAGTCAGCACTATCGGCTTGAGCAGGTACTTCTGGAACTCCGGCGCATTGGGCACGTTTACGGGCACCTTCCTCAGCCTGTCATAGTCGTCCCATGAATAGATGAAGCGGACCTTCTTACCGAGGCTCCTCATCGCCCTGGCGAACAGGTCCACTGTGATAATCTCCCTGAAGTTGCCTATGTGTATGGTTCCGGAAGGGGTTATGCCTGCTGCGCAGGTATAGCTGTCCTTGTCGCCCTTTTCAGCAATGACCCGCCTGGCTATCTGGTCAGCCCAGAACATCTGGGGCTGTGACCGGGGTGCCGTCTGATGCTTGTTCCCTTTTCCTTCTCTTGGCTTCCCTCTTTTCGTCTGCTGCCTTCTTCTTGGCATACTGCTCCTCCAGTTGCTGTTTAATCTTATCCTTCTGTTCCCCAAAATAAGCCTCGAATTCCGATGTGAGGTGCAGCTTCTTGGTCCTCCCTTCCTTCTGGGCCCTTATGAGGCCCATCTTATCCAGCTTCTTCACGTAAGCGTAAGCCTTGTTCCCCTGTATCCTTATCAGCTCTGCCTGGGGCATCGGCTCATTGTATACCACCAGGGCCAGTGTCCTCTTGCAGCCTTCTGACAGGTTGGAATAGGGAGCGAGCTTGGCGACGTTCGGAAGCAGGTGCTGCGCGACCTGCATCTCCCATCCTTCCGATGTCCTGAGCACCCTTATGCCCCTGTCCTCGTAGTCCTTTTCGAGCTCTCCCAGCAGCTTCCTTATGGTTCCCGGCGAGCCTATCCTGGTTATCTTGACCAGGTCCGTCTCCTTCAATGGCCTCGGCGTCATGAAGAGCGCCGCCTCCACAAGCTTCTTCTGTTCCATATCACTTCCTCTTTACGAATATCTCCTCGAACATCTCCTCCTGCCTGCACTCCACCTTCTTCTGGTTCTCCAGGTGCAGCAGCGGGCTGAAAGACCTCACTATGTTGTCCCTGTTCCACTTGGGCACAATCTTGGAGAACTTGACCTCTTCCTCCTTCATGCCCTTCAGGAGCATGCTTATCCTGTCGTAGAGGCCGGTTATCCTCTTGCTCACATCCTCCTGGCTTATCTTTATTTTCTCGGCCAGCTTTTTATGCCTTACAACCCTCTTCTCCTGGGTCTTCATGGCCTTCCTGAGGGCCAGGACCAGGTCGTCCACCATCACCCTCCTCCTGGCAAACCTCTTGGGCGGCGCTGTTATGGGGTTCACTTCGAACCTGTGGCCGTTGCCGTTCTCCTCTATATCAAGGGGGTCAAAATCCTCTATCTCAGGCATTTCCTGGCCGTCCAGTATCTCCAAGAAGTGCAGGTGGTCTGACTTCATCCTGAGCAGGACTGCCGCTATGATTATGTACTTGGCCGGGATGGCGAAATCGAGCTCGTCCAGCTTGGACAGGTACTTCATGAAGGTCACTGAGAGCTTCTTCAGGTCCAGGTCCCAGGGGTCCAGCCCCTCCCACGCTATTATCTGGTTCAGTATCTGCTCCCAAGAGTACCCGGATGTTATCATGTCCATGAGCTTCTTCTCGTCCATTCCTCTCTCCTTAACCGACGCACGGCTATATAATATATTGTCTGAGAACGCTTTTATTTGCACCTGCCGGAAGCCTACTTGGTTGACGTTGTGCCTGTCGGGCAGTTGCTCGTGACTGCCACGCAGGTGTCGAATGCGCCGTCCTTGTAGCATTTCCTGCAGTACGGGAGGTTGCACGTGTCATCGCCCTTCTTGGTGCAATCCTCAGCATGCGGCGTGGAGGGGACCCCTCCTATCCAGCTGCCTACAGTTTCGGATATGCCGCCGAACTGTACGCCGAAAACGGACAGGACGACCATTGCGGCCACCAGCAGTATTATCACCACAATGACGATTTGCATCGTCATTGACATTCCTTTCATACTTTATTATGGTGCCAGCTTGCTTATAAATCGTATTTATTCCAGCTCTACAAATCTTAGTTATGGTCAGTATAGAATCGACCAGCTTCGGGGAGATAGTGATTGGCGGCAAGACCTATTACTCGGACATGATTGTGTGGTGGGACGGCAGGATGGAGTACAGGGAGAAGTCCCACCTGGTGACGGTCGAGGAGATGGCTTCCCTCCTCAAGGGGAAGCCCCAGGCCATAGTGCTGGGAACGGGCCAGCACGGCGCCGTCAAGCTGCTCCCCAAGGCGGAGGAGCTGGCCTATCAGGCCGGGGTGGAGATATTCCAGGAAACCTCCCCCAAGGCAATAGAGATATTCAACGGCCTGGTTGCCCAGGGCAAGAAGGCCGTGGCCGTCATCCATACCACGTGCTAGCTTTTCTTACGAGAGCTGCCGCTTCTGCAGAAAAGCTACCGTACCAAAAGAATATGAGGTCCTAAACCAAGGATATAACATGTCTGTCTGGATTCTTAGATTGGGGCACAGGATAAGGAGGGACAAGCGCATCTCCACCCATTGCGCGCTCGTCGCCCGTGCCCTTGGGGCCGAGGGGCTCATGTACACAGGCGAGAAGGACGATTCCATGGAGGAATCGGTCAGGAAGGTGGCCCAGAACTGGGGAGGCAGGTTCAAGGTAAAGCATGAGAAGAGCTGGCGCTCTGCCCTCAAGAAGTGGAAAGGGAAGGCCTGCCACCTGACCGTCTATGGAATCCCGTTCGAGAAGGAGATGCCGAAGGTCAGGAAGGCAAAGGACCTGCTCATAGTGGTGGGAGGTGAGAAGGTTCCCATAGAGGTCTACAAGGCGGTGGACTGGAACATCTCAGTCACAACCCAGCCCCATTCTGAAGTCGCCAGCCTGGCGCTCATCCTGGACCGCTACTTCAGGGGCAAGTTCCCCAAATTCAGGGGAAAGCTGAAGGTCGTGCCGCAGAGGGTGGGCAAGAAAGTAATAAAAGCCT
>Ga0180431_10001926_pt1 | contig 28191 bp, 24 predicted proteins | sample SS_ome_11_FD_132459 | JGI IMG/M metagenome (GOLD analysis project Ga0180431, IMG submission 132459) | Hypersaline lake sediment archaeal communities from the Salton Sea, California, USA - SS_1_MS_1 metaG | ecosystem: Environmental > Aquatic > Non-marine Saline and Alkaline > Hypersaline >... | reverse complement strand
TACTTCTAGAATACGTTATTCGACGGGCTGTAGTACGAAAACAAGAGAATGTCGAAATTGCAAAATGGGATAAATATGATACTTTAACGGCGGTACTTGCCACCATTGTTGCGATTATCTTCGTTGTGGTTGCGTTGGTTCAAGTGAATAAGAGAAAGGCTAACAACCAAAACATCCTGTCTGATGTGAGATGGCCTCAGATTACACCCGAGAGGGGTCCTATAGATCAACGACAAGTCTTACAAGAATTATCACCCGAGCCGTTACTTGGCGATGCTAGGTATTTAGAAACACCCCAGGGTTATTTACTGAAACAGCGTCAGAGTACACACCCAAGTGATTTTAATATTTCAACTGTCCCAAGTTCACTTTTTCAAAGCAGTAGCTCGGTATCCTCGCCTATAACACCATATATACCACAAGTATCGGAAAAAACGTGGCAGACATCATCACCCCTGTTAGTAGGGTCTGCACAATCATCGAGTCAATTAACCGACCCGTTGGTATCAAGCACGTTAACTCAACCGTCATCAGTGGGTTACCTATCTCCACCAGTAATTCCATCTGGTGCACTCACACCACCGCGTAGACAGATACAAGATCCTTCTGTTTTAAGCTCAGCTGTTTCTACAAGCCGCCAACCAGTCGATCTGTATGATTTCTTTTAAGACCAACGTTCCCAAACAACGAGCGCAAGTAAAAATGAATCAGCAAGATCATCTCGCTTCGAGTCTTGAGGTAGCGCAGTGAGCTCATACAAGGTGCATAATTTTTGACACAACTTAATACTCGTTGATTTTCGCTGAGGGTATGTCTTGGGCTTGGGAATGACATGTTGCTGTAACCACGTTGAGTTATATTTTTGAGCGGCTCCGGTAAATACAACTGATGTTAAACAACTCCCCCATGTTTGTGCATTTCGAAGTTTTGCGAAATAATCATAAAACAAATGGGAAAACAAAATTATTTTTTGATTACCATATTTTCCATGAGGTTGTTGTTCAATTGAAACGTGTGCAATCTGATAACGAGTGAGGAATTCTGGTGGAAATATACTCGGTAAAATAAAATCAGCAATATCGTGAATTTGGCCGCTTGTGAGTTTTTTGCAGGATGTGTCGCTCATGTCACAGCGACTCATAACATCGATCAATTTCCACTCTCGTATTTTGTACGTATGCTTTTCATCGCGTTGTAAAACACAATAACTAAGGTTACGTATGCCAACGTCGATGCCAAAACATGAGGTCATATTCTCTTTTTTTTTCTACCTGTTCCAAACAAAAAAAAAAAAGAATAGTTTAAACAAAACCATGGAAGTCTATTGCGACTTGCAAAATGTTTCTGATGATATGCCTCTGTCATCATACGACTATCTTTATCATATACAAGATGGAAATGTCAGAACACCTGTGACTACTGCTTTTTTTACAGAATCTAATCTACAACAGCTGAATGAGAGCATTGGACAAATAACAGGCGAAATGCTTAATAGAAAGGTTAAGGTTATTCCAAATAATGACTTCTTTTTGTACCTGGAAGAAGTGTTAAGAGGGGCTCCCAATAGTATCTATGTAGAAAAGACAGTATGTAATCTGAATCAACTAATCCTAGAACACGAAGTACCTATACAATATCGGAGTCTTCGACGACGAGAACTATATTTTAAATGGTTTTTCTTCAAAGACCGACCCAGAGTTATTAGTCCACCAGTAGACACACATGGTCGACATCGAGTAGATCGACTGAGTAATGGAGATTACGGCTTGACTAACCCAGACAAACAATGGTGGGGGAATTTTCAACAAGAACAACAACGATTAAAGTGTGAAAGACCTTCCATGCCTTCTCTGTTTTCTATATTTTTTTAAAGTTTGTTTACAACAAAAAAAAAACTCACATATGTATGAACTGGCAATTTGTGCGATTTTTAATCAAGAGTATAGATATCTACCGGAATGGGTAGACTGGCATGCTGCTCAGGGTGCGTCACATTTTTTTTTATACCAGCATGACCCAAATCCACTAAATGTGGAAAAGATTTCTAAGAAGCATGCTCAGCTCATTACTCTCATTGACTGGAGAAAAGATAAAAGTGATCTAATTCAGCGTAGGGCATATAATCACTGTTTACAGCGCTATGCTCATACTTGTAAATGGTTGATGGTTCTAGATATTGATGAATTTTTAATGCCTGCAGATCCTAAAAGAGAACATAACGCTCTTGAAGTTCTCAGACGTCATTTTACACAAGATGTTGCTGCAATCGAAATAAAGGTGTATAATTTTGGCCACAAACCACATATGGAACCGCCACCTATAGGAAGTATTATAGACTGTTTTCGCTATGTGAGTAATCGCGGTGGTTGGGAAAAAAGTATGATAAATGGCAAAGAAGCTAAAAAAATACAGTTTATATCTGCTCACTGGATAAGTGGTGGAAGAAAACACAAGGATAAGGGTAAGTTCTTTAGAATTAATCATTATATAACAAAATCAGTAAAAGAGTATAAAGAGCGTGGGGAGTTATGGTTACGAAGAAAGAAACAAAAAAATCGTGGTGGGTTTCAATTCAATACAGATAATGATCGCAGGTTTAACTTTGCTAACGCAATCCGATATTCTGATAGGCTTGATATCACAGGTCAGATCGCGAAGAATGAGGTCAATAACAAACTCACTGATTTTACCTATTCTAACAATCTTTAAGAAAAAACAAGCGCCATATTTGATCTGCAGTGTTTAGAAGGATGTGATATCTTATCTTATATTGTCCTTGAAAAATTAAAAGTATTAACACTGGAAAGGGATGCGTTACCTGATCTTATATTGTCCATAAAAATTAAAAATATTACCACTGGAGTTACTGGTGACAAGGACTAGTCCCGAACCGACTGAAAGAAAGAAAGCTACTGCTGTGTGTAATCCGTCTTGTGAAAATGTTATCTGTGCTAAATTAACCCACTGTTTAGACTCAGTATAATAAACGACCATTTCCAGATATTAGAAGTCGCTGTAGAGAGGCAGGCATTCAAATAAAGAAAATTATCTACAACATTATCTAGTGGTATTCTATTCTAAGTAATCTCCTCCGTTGTCTGCTCCAGTGAGTCCTTTTGATACAATCGCAAACATATATTTGCCCGTCGCCCGACACACCTACAGAGCGAAATTTTAACTTGTAATCAGTAATGGTGCTACGCGCCAGCTGTTGCCGCCGATTGTGGTAAAAAAAAAAATGATACGTCTGAGTCGGTTCCCTTACTTGTTAATACCATCAGAGTACAACAGGACTGAGAATATGGTCGCTGATGAAGGCGATATTCATTGTTTTTGCAAAATAAGGGTTTAGCTTGTGCTAAGAGGGCGTGTCTATAACTGTAAATTTCTGCAAGCAAAACTACTTATCTATCGAGAATATTCTATCCGTTTAAGCCAAAATTTTTTTTTTTGCGGATAGAACCTTTTTGTACTGGTTATTATTCAAAACGTCAACAGCAGCAATGGAGGAAGCCAGTGAGTTCGTTGACGTCCCGGAATTTACTGTATTGTCATGTGCGGACAAAGCCTGGATTAGTATCCTGAGCACCCCTGACAACCCTAGCTTCAGTCAAAAGTTTGTTATCCGGGGTTGGCGTCGCAAGTCTACTCAAATTGTCAAAAAGCTACCACATGGTAGAAAACGCAAACGACGACGCATCAATATAAGTGATAAACCAACCAAGCGTTCCAAACCGCGCGTGCACTTCACCACTGGCCCAACAGAAATAGTTGTTCATGTGCCCACTCATATGGATCAGGGACAACAAGCAGTCGTGAATGCATTGGCCGGATTGCTCCCAATTGATGCCAAAATGAACATTTTTGGATTTTACCACTCGGTTATCTTGGTCGGTGTCTTTTATCGACACGAAAACCTGTGTTGGATCGTATTAAATCGGCTAAATAATCGACTTTATATTACTTCACACTTTATGGCGGACGCGTTACACCTGTTCAAGCAAGTTCGCCCCATGATGCAACTCACAGAAAAACAGAAATCAAAAAAATGGACACGTCAAGGTGTGAATGATGCTCTCTGTTTGTTTAAAAGCCTAGAAGCGATGCAACAAAACCAAGCTCTTAAGCTGAACACATTACCGAGTGGAGTTCTCCGTTTCACCCGAACAAAGACTGGTTTCGCAGAGACGCAGGCCTTCCTCAAAGGCGTCGGTCAAGCTGGTAATTTCTTGAGAACATTCACCCGTACCGATGATCCACCGCCTGGATTTACCCCCATCACAAAAACATTAACCGATTCTACATGTGGTTGGAAAGTATTTCGCAGAACGGATGTGACTGGGTGTGCTGAAACAGTTAAGAAACCGTGCTCATGTGGAATGTTTGCACGGCAACTTCAAAAGGAAGAATTCGAAGAACTATCCCCAAAAGATGCTGCTGTGAAAATCATGACTGTTTTGCCATCAAGTCTTGACAAGGTGGCCTGTGTAGGTATCCGTATGCACTACAAATCTTTTATTGAATATGTGAAAGAAAACCCACGAAAATTATATTTTCCATTATGTGATGTAACACTGTAACGAAAAATAATAATAAAACAACATAGGTTTCAAAATACTTTTATTTAATTATACACAGCTTGTTTTTTTTTTTACTTGCTGCGGTATTTCTTAGCGGGTGGTTCACCGCTATCATCCTTCCCAACAAGTACAACTGGCTTGTCATCAGCTGGCGGAGCAAGGAGAACGCTTCCCGACAAAGAAGAAGAAGAAGAAGAAGAAGAAGAAGAAGAAGAAGAAGAAGAAGAAGAAGAAGAAGAAGAAGAAGAAGAAGAAGAAGAAGAAGAAGAAGAAGAAGTAACCGGGACCACAATGTCATTCTTGTGCTCTGTAACCTTAGTAGGAGCGTTGCCAGACGACCAAATAAACTCAAACTCCTTGCGCTCTGTCTTTGGGAATACAATAACATCTGTGGCGAGAAGGCTCATTCCAAATTGCTTATTCTGAAACCACAGCCCTGTGGCTTCACAAATAACCATACACTCTGAGTAGCGCTGGATGTCGTCAACTGTCCCTGATCGGTACTGAGGTTTCTCGTTTTCTTCAGTATACAGCAGAACATTCACCTTTCGCTCGCCTTCGGTGTTAACTTTGGTATGCAAGCGAGGAGGGTATCCTTTGCCAGTTTGATCAAAGCAAATCATGGGGTAGTACATGTTACGAATCTGTCCCTCGTTGTAGTCTTTTTTGAACCATTGCTTGTTCTTAAGTGCAGCTTGAATATTGTGCTCATCAAAGTCTTGGAAAAACTTCACCAACTTCTCATTTTCCAAACTCAGCTCCAGGTTCTTTCGAGCACCGTTGTTTTCATCAAAGCTACTGATTCCAAATGGTGCTTTACACTTGGGTTCATCTACTCGCTGTAGTTGAAATCGCATGTTCGTATCAGTATACTCATTGGGACGAAAGTAAACCACCACGCCGCCCTTCGAGTTCTTTGACTGTGGCTTGTAGTGAATCTCAGACAGCTTGTCGGCGAAATGGGAATACATGCTAGTGCTCATGATACTTGTTGAGTTTTGATGCCTGGAAATGATTTTTTTTTTTAATGAGTATAAACGAACTTTGAAAACGGATAGAAACTTTATGACTTATACACAAATTTTCATTCGTTCTAACATGGAGAAAGTAATAGTAATACCAATTCTAACTGGAAACGTATACTATGCTTACTCTGGGCGGAAATATTTTTTTTATACTGTGTGTGATACCCCCCCCCACCCTACCACACACACTTATAATGACCGGACATTTTGTTCGTAATTATATGTGTATAATTTTAGTTAAAGTAATTTAATAGAACTTGAATAAAATTAGTAAACTTCGGCTTTTTTAAACCGACATTTGACCAATATGGGTGGCGGCGGAGTAACTGTGTTATACACCATTACTTTTTCATCTATTACAGCAGCAAATGTCTCATATCTCGGTTCGTCGTCAATATCACCCTCCGCGAAAAATCCAGCAACCCCGAGCGTGGCCAAGTCAAAACCCCGTTCTCCTTGATCCACCCAATATTCGTGATTAACAGTATTTGACTCTCCATCTACAAAAAGTCCCTTCCCCTCCAGATAGCCGTCCTAATATTTCCATCACATCCTGAACGCCCATTTTAATAACCTGACCTGCGACCCCGTCTTCGAGAGCAACCTCGCTAATACGATCCGATCTGCTATCACAAGATTTAACAAACCTTCCTTCATCGGTAATGGAAGGAATAAGAATCATCCCTTTCGAAACATCTTCGCCTGAAGTTATTAACTGACATAACGTGGTATCTTCGCCCTAGCATGAGCCTCTTTCTAATACCACTCCATTTCACCAAAAAGTTTTTGTTGGTATTTATTGCTAATACCGACTTTTACATCTTTGTATAGTTTTACTGGCTATACTTTAATCCGCACATACCGTTTGCTGTCATCAATAAGTTTGCGCTTTCGCCTATTACTGTGACTGTCATCGGAAATTCTTGTGGTTTAACTGTAAGCCGCAAAAACACTTTATTGGTGCTGCCCCTGAAGTTCATAAACGATGATGTCCTTCTTGGGTCTGTTATGTTTTTTCCATTGTCGAACGTGATAGTATAAATGGGTTGTTCAGGAACGTACATATCAAACATTTCCTTGTCCATGTGATGTGCGCTGTCTCCTGTAAACTCTGTGTGCGGAACACCATATGTAATCAATGTCCCTTGGTTCAAAACGTCGAGTGTCTCACAGTTAGAACCATTAGTTCTGTGGAATACAATGATTAGTCTTTTCAGTAACACATTAAACACCCACAGGTCAACTTTTATATTTTCCTCCAATGGTTTAATTGAAGACGATATTTCCTGATACTGATCTATGATGTCCACCGTTGGATTACCCGATATCTTTTTTCGATCATTCTCTTCGCGCATAATGGTCGCAGAGTACAACGATACACTCCCGATATCGTGATCCATACCCAAATAATCGACAACAATATCTGCCAAGTCGCCACTGTGTGCAAGCACTTTAATGACGAATGGTTTAATCTTTTTGTGTTCTTCTAGATATGGTTTCTCCCATTGTCGGAATCTCGTGCACACATTAAGTTGGACATACGGTAACGCCACAATATTCATGACAGGAAATGGTACTTTTAATGTTTTTCTTTTTCGCGGGTCCATGCCAAGTAGCATGCTCATGATACATAAACATCTACCCGACGCTCTTACCAGAATGAGTCCGTTCGCCTCGATCTCTACCGAGTCGATAACATCAAACCCAATGTCCGATAGCAAACTCCAGTTGTTCATGACATCGCAAGATCGCGGTATCTGGAATTTAGTGTCTTCCTTATGCAAACTAAGGTTATACGGGTACGTGACTAAACACGTTACTACTTTACTTTGATGAGTATTGGATAACTTGTCTTGGGGTCCTGTAGCTATTAGCTGAATAATGCCACCTTGTGCCATTGTTATATTGATAATAATGTTATTTCAATATTTTATAATGTAAGACTTCTGGCATTAGGGCTATTTAAAATTAGAAGATGAAACAGGTATTAACAAAAATAAATGCAAGTAAGATTGTCGGCGAAATGGGAATATATGCCAGTGCTCACGATGCTTGTTGAGTTTTGATGTCTGTAAATGATGTTTTTTTAATGGGTATAAACGAACTTTTAAAACAGATAAAAACTTTAAGACTTTTTACACAAATTTTCATTCGTTCTAAATTCACCTAAAAGTAAAAAAATCATTAACGTAAAAAAAACAACCCATGTCGCGTAAGTTTATCTTGTACGTGTTAAGAGGGGAGCGTAATTCCACGAAGGCCATGAGTATGGCAAAACCAGACGTAGATCACGTCTGTGATGTGCGTCAGCTTAAAGAACGCCCCAAGTGGCTTACTGGTGTGCCTACATTGTTAGTTCTTTCAAGCAAAGAAGTTTACGAAGGCACACAGTGTTTAATGTACATGAAGAAAAGAAATGATATTTTAAGTGATGCCCCCACTTACCCTAGTTTTGAAGAGCTTGAAAAAGAAGAAGCGGAAGAAGAACAGCAAAATAAAGAAGAGGACAGTATTGATACATCATCAGAAGATGGTGTGTTTTTTATTACTGATGTAACAGCTGAGAAAAACACAGAGATAGACGAGGAGGACGAGAAGGAAGAAGAAGAAGAAGAAGAAGAAGAAGAAGAAGAAGAAGAAGAGAGAGATTTAGTTCCTGTTACAGATGGACTTCAGCTAATGCAACAGCTCACAACACACAATAATCACTTTGAGATTCCACAACAGGTTCGAAAAATATCCAAAACTCACCAACCTTCACAACTACCTACAATTACTGAGGTGGATGATGTTATCGAAATCCCGCAAATGCCGCTAACACTACCACAGCATCCTCTCATTCCGCCATCCTTTTCCGGTATATCAGGTATTCCCGGTATGTCGGGTATGCCAGGTTTGTCAGGTATGAGAAGCATGGGTGGATTAATGGTTATTCGAGTTGATTCTGTAAACCAATAAAAGTTAATCGAGTTGATTCTGTAAACCAATAAAAAAAAAAAGCAATATCATTAAAAAAAAAGATTATGAGTGACGCTCCTTGGGCTATTCATGAAGAATGGATGAAAACTTACAATTTACACAACAATAATGCTTTTTTAGAATCTTATTTTATTCAATACCGAGACTGGCTTGATAACTTTATTAACACTCATTATCCAACAGTTCTGGATGTCCATGAACGTGTAAATTTCGCAATTTTATTTGATTTATTCCAGTTGTATGATATTGATGGGGATGATAATTGGCAGCATATTCGTGTGAATATTTTATTACGAGGGTTATTACCTTTGTCAGAAAATATGCCCGATAAGTTATTTTTAACGCATATGCTCCAACAATACCCGGAAATACCTGAAGGTACTCTGTTGTATTTTTTCCAATTATATCATAAATCACCGCAAGAGTTACCTAGAAAAGTCACAGATGGTGCATTTAGGTTAATCCTCCGTCAACTACCAACCACAACTCTTCGTTCTTTTGCCGAAACAACATTCATGGGTCAAAGCGCATATCAGTTAATACCACAGACACTCACAGAAACGGATGTCCAGGCTGGAACTTTTGAGTTACCTGTACCTGGCTACGACCTGATGCATTATGCAACCCTTGGGGATGAAAATCATTATTATGGAATTCATCTTCAATCCGCATCTGGGTAACCTTTTCTACAGGTGATGGGTCTGGAAAATAAAAATCCAGAAATATTTTTAGTACGGCGCCCTGTGCCTTGCGTCGTTTAAGTACGCCATCGTTGATACAGAATAATGTTGGTCCTTGTTCTAAAAGTACTCTAAATTCATTTTCAGGTTTCATATTGTCGGTGATTTGGGTGTAAAAAGTATTAAGCCGGTGAACATCTGATAAGTTCATATATTTGTTGAAATACACCATAAACCCAATAGGGTACAAATCATGAGGTTCGCGGAATTTTGACTCAGAAGTCCTGGCAAGGTATTTGTGAATTCGCGGGTGTTGCCACATTTTTACAAAGGAAGATTTCAGTAATGGACAGCCTTGGTGACACTGATATTTTCTGATTTCTTTTGAAAACTGTGGAAATATTCGATTTAGTAAATTTCCATTATTAATCCAGGCCATTGTCCATTTATTCATTGTAGATATTTTCTTCCCTGTTGCCACAACCCCAGTATACACATATCGAGGCAGGCCATCCGCATTGAAGAAATCACTCCACTGTGTGTAGTTTCCGAAAAACATATCGTCATTGAAGTAAATGAATTGTTCAGCTAAGTTTGGGATTTTGTACAAGTGACACTCTATGGATTGAGAATTAAACGTTGGAAGATGATGTCTAAATTCTTGACCATACAATAAAGAGTGAGGCACAATACACACCGGAATCTTAGCCTCTGCTGATGTGTCCATTAACCATTCTGGGTATTGTTGGTCGTCTACGACAATAAACACACAACGTACCCACGGGGCGTATTTGTAGACTGACCTAATGGCATACCGAAGTTCATCATTGTTGCCGTACCGATTAATTTCGTTATCCGATGAAACTATGCCATTTTTCTTGGTTTTTTCAAGCCAATATCTTCTCTTTTTGCTATGATCAGTTGTGTTGTTTACCCAGGTAAACACAATGTCAATATCAAATGGTGGTTTTTGGGCTACGTATTCACCAGGTGTAATGTGCGCATTCATTGACTTTAATTTGTATTTTTTGAACCTAGAGAGAAGTGTCTTTTTTTGCTTTGCTGGGTTTACCTTTCGACGTCGTTTTGGCATACCACGAGCATTTCTTCCTGAAAATAGTTCTGGGTGTGTATATGCCAGGTTGGCACACAGTGGGTTAAGCAAATACTTGGTTTTCATGTGGTTGGTGTTATATATTTTTTTTTTAATACATCCCCAAGATTTTTATACGAGCATATAAAACAGAGAATATTTTTTTCTTTCCATTTTAAAGTTTTTTTTTTCTGGTTACGGTTTCTTTTTCTTATTCCTCAAAAGACAATGATGAGTCTTTCTCGACAGCGGTTTAGAGATTCTCTTTACTCTGCCAAGTTCTGGAATAAGTTAGATAAAGAAACACTCCAGCCTACTGAACATGCCCCTGCGGAGATCAAAGATATTCAGCTCGTAGTCTTATCTGAAGAAGACATTAGGCGCCTATCAGTTTGTCCGGTTGAAACAACCACGCTTTACGAAAAGTCTCTCCCCCGTGCATATGGTATCAATGACATTCGTATGGGAACAGTTGATAGAAAACTTCGATGCGGTACCTGTATGAATGGGATGCTGGTCTGCAACGGCCATATCGGGCATATTGATTTGCCTATGCCTGTATATCATATCTCTTATATTTCTGATTTGGTGAAAATCTTTCGCTGTGTTTGCCCTCGGTGTCTTCAACTTGTTGCCTCTCCCGACGATGCCACATTTAATCGAATTCTGGCCCGCCTCAAAGACCAACCAAAGCAAAGATACACAGCCTTGTGTAATTATTTGAAAAACAAAAAAACATGTGGTCACAAAGATTGTGGGTTTATTTTACCAAAGTACAGTCAGCAAGGATTTGTTATCAAACGTGAATGGTCCGCTGCGAGTAAACGTCAGTTTGTACCAGAAGATGAACAGAAGACAACCAGTAAGGCGAGCAAAAGGCACAATCACTCTCAAGTCGTCAAAAAATATGTACCCTGTGGGGACGAATACTTGGCACCATTTACAACCCAAATTGCACAGGAGTTGCTTGAACTGATTGACAATGATATCTATACAACTCTTGGCCTTGCCCCGGATATTACCCACCCATCAACATTCATCTTAACTGTTTTGGTGGTGCCACCCCCCATTATTCGTCCGTCGATTATGTTCTCGGAGAGCTCGCGAACCCGCGGACAGGATGATTTAACTCACAAGCTTCAGGAGATATTGAAACAATGCCAAAAGCTAACAAAAGCCATTGACGAGGATGGACCCACAAGCTCGAATGCGTCATCTTCCTATGAGCTCTTACAATCACTTGTCGCGACGTATATGAATAATGAGTCGGCCGGTGCGAAGGTACTGAGTAAAAAACGCTCAGGCTTACCAGAAAAGTGCGTGGTGAAGCGCCTTAAGGGGAAAAGAGGTAGATTTCGAGGAAATCTTATGGGGAAGAGAGTTGATTTCTCTTCCAGAACTGTAATCAGTCCGGACAGTATTATGGATACTGGAGATATCGGCGTGCCCTACGCAACAGCCTTAAAACTTACTTTTGTGGAGGTTGTTACAAGTTTTAACATCGAACGACTCCGAGACAGGGTTCGAAAAGGTCCCGGTGTTCTCGACGGAGCGAGATCTATTACAAAGGCATCTGGTCAAAAAATATCTCTCGAGATGTTCAAGAATCGTGGCAACATTCGTTTGCAGTTAGGTTGGTCGGTCGAGCGTTATATGCAAGATGGTGACGTCGTGTTATTTAACAGACAGCCAAGTTTGCGCAAAAAGTCTATCATGGCACACACTGTTAAATTGATGCCAGGTAGAACATTTCGTCTTAATTTATCTTGTACTGGTCCGTATAATGGAGATTTTGACGGTGACGAGATGAACCTGCACATGCTTCAAAGTCAGGAAGCCGTGGTGGAAGCTAAAACGCTAATGAGTGTTGGCAGCCAGCTCCTAAATGCTCAAAACAACAAGCCGTGTATGGGTATTGTACAAGATGCCCTCGTTGGTTCCTTTTTGTTGACCCATCAAGACACATTTCTCACACATGACGAAGTTTGTCAATTAATGCTTCATATGGAGTACCCCAAGCAGACCTTGTTACCTGAACCAGCAATTATGAAACCAAAGCCATTGTGGACAGGAAAACAAATAATATCCTTAGTTCTCCCTGAGATCAGTTTACGAAAGAAAAATTCACGAGGGGAAGAGGTTATTATTCGCCATGGTGAGCTAGTGCAAGGGCAGTTATGCAAACAAACGCTTGGCGCTACATCTGGTGGTATTATCCATGTTATTTGTAAGATGAAGGATCCTGACGTGGCTTTGCATTTTATGAGTGACTGTCAGCGTGTCGTCAATGCTTGGCTGGAGGGTTATGGATTCAGTGTTGGAATTTCTGATTGTATCACTACACATGATACCAGAGAGAAAATTACCCGCGCCGTTGATTCTTGCCTTACTCATATTAAGAAAGTGACCACCATGGGTAAATCCTTATCGGTTCCATTTAATCAACGCGAAGGGCACGTATCTCGTATCCTTTCGAAAATGCTGAATGTCACCGGTGGCCTTGTCCAGGAGCAAATGGCTAACGATAATGCATTAATGGCCATGGTCAGTTCCGGGTCAAAGGGCAACCCTATCAACATTTCGCAGATCTCGGGCTGCGTCGGACAGCAATCGATTGAGGGTCATCGGATTTTTGATGAGGACAGCCCAGAGGACCGGACCTTGGCGTGTTTCTCACATGGGGCAGATGATGCGCCGGCCCGCGGGTTTGTTCGCAATTCCTACATTGAAGGCCTCTCCCCAGAAGAAGTCTTCTTTCACACAATGGGCGGACGCGAAGGAATCGTGGATACTAGCGTTAAGACGGCTGACACTGGATATTTACAGCGACGTATCATCAAAGCATTGGAGGCCATTAGTATTCAGTTTGACCAAAGTGTTCGAGACTCCTATGGAAATGTAATTGAGTTCCAGTATGGTGGTGACAATTGTGACGCTTGTTATCTCGACAAAGTCTCGATGTCATTTCTGTTTTTTACTCGAGAACAATTGGCCGAACAGTTCGGGAAATATTCTGACCAACTTGAGCACATGGTCGGGCTAGTGTTGGAATGTTTAGCCGTAAAGGTTTCACTGTTAGCAAGCCAACTGACGAGCGAGTGTCATATCCCAGTGAATATCATTTCCATACTGGACCAGCTGAAAACGGACACTCACGGCACCCCTGTAACACACCGTCAAGTGACAACGGCTGTGCAGGGGTTACTTGAGCGATTCAAAACCAAGGAATCTGAAAAACAAACCTTGTTTATGCGTGCTGTTATTGTCTATCACTTGCGTTCTTCGGTCATAGTCGATCAAATGCAAATGAGTATCGATAACTTTCATCGGGTGCTTCAAATGATTGATAGTCACTATAATCGAGCACAGGTACATGCAGGGGAGATGGTCGGAGTACTCGCAGCTGAGAGCGTCGGCGAACCTTGTACTCAACTGACCCTTAATAGCTTTGATTACGAAGAACGTATCATCGTAAGGAATACGGTTACTGGTCAGCTACAAACACCGAAAATTGGTGAGTTTGTCAATCAATTATTTGAGACGACAACTTCCAGGGCGTCCATCAAGTTCTATCCAAGTAATGGCACAGAATATCTTGATGTAAGTCACTTACCATTTGAAGTGCCAGATATCGATAAGAAAGGCAATGTACAATTCAATATTCTTGAAGGAGTAACCCGTCACCCACCGCCTGGGGATGCTCTGTTGATTGAAATTGTTACACAAACAGGTCGGCGCCTGACCGCAACACCGACAAAATCTTTTCTGGTTCGACGAGAAAATGAAATAATTTCTATCAATGGATCGGAGCTGAAGGAAGGCAAGGACTTCGTCCCCGTGTTGCTTACGTTTCCAGATTTTCCTCGCAATAATGCCTTGGATATGACGCTGTATTTTCCAATGAACTCTTACATATTTGGTTCGGATATGGGGAAGGCAGTTCCGTATGCCAAAGAAGCTCCAACTTGGTGTAGCGAAGGACAAGGTGTGCTATCTACTGTCCCTTGTACTCCATTTGATTCCGTCAAAGCTGCTCTTTTTGGTAAACGTCGAGATCTCAGCGGCCGCGAGAAATTCAAACGATCTCGAATTTATGCAAAAAGGCGTACCAAAAAGAAGCCTGGGTACCTCTGTGAGAACATGCCACTTGACGAAGACTTCGGCTTTCTTATTGGCGCGTATCTCGCAGAAGGACATACAACGAATACCCGTACTCAAGTTTGTATCAGCACCAACAACCTGCAGTATCGAGATCGACTTATGAAATGGTGCAAGCGTTTCGACATGGGCTTCCATGTAGTGACAAAGGAAAGTACTCGTTTCCCAGGAGCCAAGACAACTGACGTTCGAATTCAGTCGACGCCTCTGTGTTTATTTCTACTACAAACTTGCGGTAATCACAGTCACTTAAAAGACGTACCCGACTTTGCCTTTACTGCAAATAAAGGCTTCTTGGTCGGCTTGATTGATGGCTACATCTCTAGTGCTGGCTCCGTGACCAATTGCAGTGTTATCGCGCGTTCCCCATCTCGGCAAATGCTGATCGGGATCTCTCTTGTACTCTCAGCGTTTAATGTCTTCACCAGGGTATGCACACCACCTTTATGCGAGACTAATAATGCTGGTTCTACTGATATCAGACAGGCCTATCAGCTCATTATTGCTTCGGGAAATGCCCAGCGATTCGCTCGACAATTTCGATTAATTATTCCGGAAAAACAAGCCGCTCTTGATCTGTTGGGCTCCTCGGCATATGCAGTCAGGTTTTCTTTTCAAGCTGAAGATATTATTCCGAGTTGTTCATTTGCTGATGGCAGTGTCCGCGATGTTACTCGGGACTCTTTGATGGAAAGCATTGGTGTAAATCCATCTGATGATATATGGATTCAGCATGAACTCAGGAACCAAGTTTATTATGATCGGATTGTTTCCATTAAGAAGGTGAAGCCGTCAACGCCATTAGTATTTGATCTAACTGTGGCAAACACCCGCAACTTTTGCAGTCGGGAAAATATCTTGATTGCCGATACTTTCCATCATGCTGGAGTAGCCGAGAAAAACGTGACTCTAGGTGTACCTAGAATCAAAGAATTGATCGATGCTCGACGAGTAAATCAAACCCCAACGTCTGATGTGTATCTACTCGAACCTTTTTCACGCAACAAAAGCTATGTAGAAAAGTTCAAGGAAACGTTAATTGAAACCTACCTGTGTGACGTGGTGCAATCATTTGAAATTATTTTGGACGAAAATCCAACTGATACTAAAGTGGACAACGACGTGGATAAGTTTCTCGTAGATTGTTGGCGCAACTTTGGAACTGAACTGGAAACTCCCTCGCGCTATATTCTTCGCATAGTTCTTAATCGAGAGCTCTTGTTGTCAAAGGAACTTACGGTTTCCGATGTCAAGCGATTTATCTGGACTACTCTACCTGGTGATAGTATGTATAACCTTCTTGCATCAGAGCCGAACATGCGTGAGTGGATCATACGTATTCGAATGTGTAAACTTGGGGACATGCGAGATAACTTTATTCAACAAATCAAGAGCAAAAAGAAAAAGGGAAAAAAGAAGAAGACAGACAAAAACTACACCGACATGGAACTTGAACAAATTGTGCTTGAGTTCGAAAAAAATATGGCACATGCTTTCCTTAAATATTTGTCACGGACCGTGTGCATCTGCGGCGTCGAAGGAATCGAAGGAGCTACTATACAAGAAATGAACACCACGAAATGGGATCCCGATACTCTGGAAAAGAAAACGGTATCGGAATATTATGTTCAGACAAGTGGGGTCAATCTTCGAGATTTTTGGAACATCACTGTGGTGGATTGGAGGCGAAGTTGGTGCAATAACATTTTCGAAATTCTCGACCTTCTTGGTGTGGAGGCTCTCGCCATTGTTCTCTTTCATGAGATCAAAACCGTCCTCTCTTTCGACGGCTGCTATGTTAATAATCGTCATATCATGATGATTGTCAATGTCATGACAAGATCTGGTGGTATCATGCCTCTTAATCGCCATGGACTTAATAAGCTAGATGTTTGTCCTCTTGTGAAGTGCACCTTTGAGGAAACTGTGGATTTGTTGTTTGACGCTGGTCTCTTTTCAGAAAATAATCCAATTAATTCTATCTCTGACAGTATAATGACGGGACAATATATACCTGGGGGTACTGGGAAAATGGAACTCCGGATGACACCTGAGTATGAAAACCAATCACTCCGTAAGAAGGGCAAAGAGAGTACTCTCAAAGTTATTCGAACCTATTATTCTGAATTTGCGAACAGTAAACCCAGTGAGAAAACTGAACGCAGAAACCTTAAACGCAAGTTGCTGGCTGAAGAGGATGAGCTTAAAAATCCTAAAAGTGCGCGAATTGCTGACAACCTAGCTCTGGCTGATATTAAGCAAGAGGAGGCTTCTGCATTCCAACTCGACAATCTTGGATTTACACCGTCGGCCCCGCCTGGCAATACATCACCAAGTTATTGCCCATATGCGCCAAATTCTCCTAGTTGCTGCCCAACTTCGCCAAGTTACAATCCTACCTCGCCGAGTTACTGTCCAACTTCACCGACTTATGCACCAACATCGCCACGTTATTGCCCGGCTTCTCCCAGTTATGCACCTACATCGCCAAGTTACAAACCTTCATCTCCTAGTTATCCGCCAACATCTCCCAGCTACACACCTTCTTCTCCTGGTTATCAGCCAACATCTCCCAGCCACGAGCCTTCTTTTCCTAGTTACGAACCTACAGCACCGAGAAAACGGCAAAGAGTTGGAAATTCCGAGCAGTTTGGTAGACTTTCCACGATGACTGTTACCCGGTCAGCTGTCATGGATGTGGAGGATTCCACACCGTTAAACTATTCGGATGGAAAAAGCATCCGAGGAAATCCCACCATGTCTGTTACTTCATTACGCCACTTATTGGTCGAGCAGAACCAACATAATGGCAATAGTATTTCTGAACCACCTGTTTACAGCTACCGGCCATCATCACCGACTTTAGTCGATCGGTGCGATTCAGCATATAGACCTAGCTCCCCTCGATTGAATGGTAGAATCATTGCAAAAAATTCTAATGAGTGCAAAACAATCAAAGAAACTATTCAAACAATCGTTCCAACTATTCTCTCCGGGGCGTGTTCAAAGCGTGTTCCAACCCAACAAGTGGAAGGTTTATATGATGTGACGACGGGTGATATAGAACCAAAAGTCTTTGAGAAAGTGCTGGGCAATTGGTTTCACTGCAAAAATAACAAAATAATACAATAAAAAAGAAGAATTATTCATGGAAAAATTTGAATATCTCATTTTTTCTGGGGGTGGTCCGAATGGCTTTCTTCATTTAGGTGGAGTTCGCTTTCTTGAGCATATTTTGTACCCTGTAAGTATTTTAAACCATTTTAATGCTTTTGCTGGTACATCAGTTGGATCTCTTATTGCTTTTTGTTTGGCCTCTGGTCTTTCGACTCAGATTATATTGAAGAAACTGAAGATTCTTTTACCTAGCATCCTGACACTCGACGTATCTCTTTTCTCGCTCCATGACACAAGTGGTTTAAGAAGCATACAGCCTTTACAAAGACTTATTGAAGAGATTTTATGGCATCAATTTCGATGTTATGACATAACATTCCAGAAATTGTATGATATTAATTTGGGGAAAGAATTAACTATATGTGCTTGTAATTTGCTTACTAACAAAGTTCAGTTGTTTAACAGGCGGACTACGCCGGCAGTGAGTGTGAAACAAGCAGTGTTGGCATCAATGTCCATTCCGTTTGTGTTTCCACCCATCACCATAAATGATCAGCTGTATATTGACGGCGGTTGCCAGCTTAATTTACCGATAGGTGCATATCCTCTATCGAAAAGTCTTGCCATGTGGATCCATGAACATCCAATCCCTGTGGAAAAACAGCGGGTATTGGATCATTTGACCGTGTTAACAACACAAGTCGTAAAATGCTTCTTTTACGCTCAAAATTCTGTTGTGGAATATTACTTCTACCAGAAATTTCCTGATCATTTTATACGCTTAGCTTCATTTACTACTGGTTTTTTACCCACACCTCTGAAGAATATCAATGGTCCTATTCACACTGGTTTTTTAACAACCGGCTTACAGCTACTCACCGTGGTGGGAAGCAAAGATCGATTAATTGTACTACACTGGTTAATATTAGGGCACCTGTATTTATATGTCCCCAGGGCATTCATTTTGTGGGTTCTAAGTCAGATAGTTGCGTATACTGTTATAACCGTGTCAATTCTGGATGAAGGACATCGAGGACTACGCGTTGACTGTTGAGTGATTTAAGTGCCCTGATTGTTTTTGTGAAGTAACACTGCTGAACGATAAATAAAGTAATAAAGAAAATTACAAGTAATATAATTGCAATAACCCCTACCCAGTTAAATTGTTGTTGTTGTTGTTGTGGTCGTTGGTTTTCGAGTTGACCAGATAAATCTTGTAGACTACGTTGCGTTTGCACAGCGAATGTACGCTGTACATCGGCAATTTTCCTAATAAGGAAGGTTTCGGTATCACCGAGCATTTGATTTATTTGATTAAGAAGTTTCACCTCTCTATCTTTATCCGCCTCGTCTGTGTGAGTAGGCTCATTGAGGGCTGTTGTGGGAGTGGTGAACTGTTCCGGCATAACATGAGTTTCTGCCATAGCTCGCTTGAAAATTTCATCTTTAGTCTGTTGCCCGAACATACTTGTAAACACATCAGGGGGCAATGCAACGGTCCTAGTACCATTTGGATTCACCTGCATATTAGCTAATGGATTTTGCATCAGTTGCTGTTGGTGCAGTTGATGAATTTGTTGTTGATGGATTTGTTCTTGAGTTAATTGTGGCTGGTGTGGATTATGTTGTGGGTGCTGTAAGACAGGTTGTGTCACTCCAGGATGCTGCTGCCTTAGTGGACCAGCTGCTTGTGCCTTCACTTTGGGTTTTACCGGATCTTCGTCTCCCCAGGCATCTTGTAACGAAGTCATAGTTTTTTGTTCTTATGCTTTGGTTTATTTTTTTTTTTTTTTAATTATGGGGTTTTTTTTTCTACCGCGTAAATAATTTTAGCAATGAGCCGATATTTAACGAATCCATTTGACCGGCACCTGGTTTCGCAAACGGAACCTTTCCACCCGGTGGAGGTTTTATGTCATGCACATTATCAAAGAATTCTTTGTCAGTACGTTCAGTTGTTCTTGATTCCTGAGTTGTCACACCACCTAGAAATTTATTTTTCATATGCCACATTACAGCAGATCCAATAATTAACCAGCCTAGTTCCAGCATTGGGTTCATCTGCTTCTTTCTAAAGTACCGATGGTACAAAGCTCTTAGACAGCGATCATACCGACTCATATCAGATGTAACAGACTCTGCCCAGCCTTTTAATTGCAATATAGGACCAAATTTCTCGTTTGCAATTTCTATACCAGTCAAAATCATTTTCATCATTTCTTTCATAAAAACCAGTTGATCCTCTTCTTGGCGAAATTGCTCGCGTCTCGAAAGCTCATATTTTAACTCGAACAGGGGCATTTTCATATTCCACTGTCCCTTCGATTCCTTTGGATAAGTTTTGAGGAGTGTAAACAAGACTTCTTGTTTCTCTCGCCGTATTTGGGGATTTCGATTTTCAGCCCCAACATCAATTTCACCAAAATCATCTGGAATATATTCAGTATCATGGAATAATTCCCGGAGATGAACGGTATCTGGACTCTCCCTGCTACGACGACCCCGCCTACTTCGCTTGCTCCGTGTACTCCGTCGTGGGTTAAATTTAGATTTTGGTATCTCAGGAGATCCACGTCTTTTCGGAGGTGTTCTCCCTGAAAATGATCTCATGGTGGATTCAAATAATGATCGTTCTGGCGGCCTAAATCTTTCCTTATCTTCTTCTTCTTCTTCTTCTTCTTCTTGGTCTGAATTATTAAGGTCATTCTCTTCAGCGCTGACCTCATCAGAGTTACTGCTAATACCCGATTCTAATTCTTCTACAGCTGAAGAACCCTCATCTTCTTCATCGGACTCATCACTTTGAGACTTACTTCGAGTACTCTGTGGACTCTGTGGAAGTTTTATTTTGGGAGTTCCTTGGCCTTTTTCGCTCCTCTTATTTTCTGGACTGTGTATGCTCTCAGCAGTAGACGGTGTACTGTTATCAGACAAAACCTCTATTTGAGGCGATACCTCTATTTGAGGCGATACTTTTGTCTCCTGTTCCTTTGCAGGTTTCATTTTATTAAATATGTCTTCAAGTGCCGCTTGTTCTATCGCTAACCCTGATGGATTCATAAGGGATTTAAAAAGATGTAAATCAGTTTCTGAAATTGCATCCTGATTCATGTTTATTTTTACTTTTATAAGAGAACTGATGAATTTTTTTTAGAACTGACCGAATTAATCAACTTAGAAACGAACAAACATTATAGAAAAAAAAAAAGTTGAATATTAACAACCACCAGGGACTGGCCCACAACCAATAGAATCCATAATATCTACCCGTAAACTGCTACCACCAAACCATGGTCCGTCACAACCAGGGGACCGAGTTAGTGGTACAGGTGGTTGTGTACGAAGTAGATTTGGGGCACCTACTTTTGCACCAAGAGGGTTACGGGTCGTTTGTTGAATTCTATTAGAACCAGTAGCTCTAATGTAGCGATTGAAATCCTGTTCGGTGGGAGCATACTGATACCAATCATTACTACCACCAGTGACACAACCACCGGCGCCTTCAGCTTTTTGTTGTGTTTGTGCCCAATTAGCTGGCATAAGACCCGTCACGCCTAGCTGAAAGTATTGTGCGTAACTCTGATTCGTCAAGTTATTGTAATTATCCTGGGCAGGGTTTTGATAGTAAAATTGTTCACTAGCGGCCAATGGATATTGACTAGCTGCAACGGGCACTCCGAGACTATTACAGGCTGACATGTTTTTTTATTGGCAGATGTTTTTTTTGTTTGTAGGAGTTTTTTTTTATTTTAGGGAAACAGATAAAAATATATATCCAAATGATCTGTGTCGATTTTTATTTTTTTTTTTTCCAATCTGTAAGAATAAACGCAAATATGAACTGCAATCAACAGGACTGTAACGCGACCCAAAATACATACGCGGCTGCTGATTTCAAGTGGAATCTCTATGATTCATTGAAACAACGTAATGAACTATTTGGCTATAATGATCAAAATATCCTCCGCCTACAACGAAATTATAATGATAATTATTTTGTTAATACGGCTAAATCCGGTGACAGATGCGATAAAAGTTGTGATGTTCGCACAGCACCGTTAGATTATTACTTTGATCTCCGAACAAAGAGTAACGAGAAAGCTATTATTGGCTACACAGATCTTACACCAAACCTTTACAATGATAATGTCACCCCACAGCAGCCGACGATTGAAAAGCCAGATTTATACAAAACGTGGGAACCATTCTCCACCTCTGCCACACCTGTACTTAAGGGTTGCTATACGCACTATGTGCCCCATAAACCTGTCGAGGTAGCACCACAACAAAGACCGGATTATTGGGGGGCGGATTTAAATGCTCGAATGTATGAACGAAGTCTAATCAGTAGCGCAAAAGAGCAACCATATGCCAATTTTTACAGACGCCAGGGCCTGATTAATTTGATTTCTCAGAACATGCCAAGTAGAAATGACCCTTATTTGAAGAAGATTGAAAAACCAGAAGATTCGTTTGTTTGTCAAATACAGCGATCTGGTGGGAAACCACCTGCAGTTACAAGTTTTTAAGTATAAACAGCTGCGTATTCCATTAATTGTTCCAAAAATAACGCATACATGGGCAGACGTGTATCTAAATAATCATATAACTCAGGGTGTTTAAGCCAGTAAGTCATATAAACTTTATTATTCACTTCTAGCAAATTTTGAGCATAGTTACGTATGAATTGGGTTAAACTTAGAGATTTATCTTTGGCAAGGATTTCAAATAATTCTGGTATGGATAACGGGTCCTGGTTTGGCAAGCTCATTCTGGTATCAGCATACATAATAGTCCAGGGTTGACAAAATCCCGATTCTTCGGACGTCTGTTGTTGTTCTTCCTCTTGTTTGTGTTGGAGTCCTATGCGAATGTCCAGTGGTAACTCCACTGGACTGATAAATCGCTTGAAGTTTTTACCCACAATTTTTTTGAATAATTTTGTTAAGTGACAGTCAAGTTCAACTGTGTGAAATTCTTTCAATTGTGACTGATATGGGTCAAAGCGTTCTAATAAGCCTGTTACCTTATCATATAATAAAATATTTGCATGGTGAAGGTTGTCATCACTAACTATAGTGATCAAACTCAACAGGAATCTTCCCTTATTCTTACTTAAACACATGCACGCCTTTTCGATAAAACCGCTGACACTGTGACCTGGTAATGTCAATTGTTGATTTTTCCACAAAATACTTATATGTGACCAATCTAGTCGTTCTAATGTCATGTCTTTGTACTTGAGAATTCTCTGTATAGTTTTGTTGAAATTTGGTAATATTACACACTCTTTGTGATTGCGCTTTAAAAGGAAAAGTAATGCAAAGACCCCATTCTCAATATAACCGTCATAACAGTCTGTGCTCTGCACTGTAGGATGAGACGTGATACTCTCTAGTTGCTGTAACATATGTTTATCTAAACCTTGTCGTAACAAGCTCTCTGTATCCACAGCCCACAATTGAGAACACGTTGTTCTCTTGACCCCAATCACAGAGAAAGGCCATATATTAGCTAATCCTTTTGGTGTTACGTGACATGCCTTTGCAACTTTCTCAAGGTCATCGACTCGATTATCAGCACCTTTACAAACGCGAATAATAGCATCTCGTGTACATTCAATACTCATTTGTAGATATTCTTTTTTTTTTATGACTTTTGTATTTCCATTTACAATATTTTTTTTTAATGTAACTGGGTGTTATTGTTAAATCAATATTAAAAAGCCAAATGATTATTCCCATTCGTTGTTTTTCTTGTGGCAAGGTTACGGGAAACAAATGGGAGCCTTACTTAAAACTTTTGGCTGCTGGAAAGAGCGCAGGGGACGCAATGACTGTTCTAGGACTCGGGCGCTATTGTTGTCGGAGAATGATTCTGGCACATGTGGATCAATCTTCCAGGATCCATAACTACAACTCCTTTGTTGATCCACATCCACCTAAGATTATTCGCAAGAAACGACTTCAATTGGTACAAGATACCAATGATTGTGCGGCTAAGCCACCAGTTAAAAAAATTCAAAGGTACTAAAACAAACAACCAATGAATAAACGATATTTTGTCAAAATCTCTGTTCTTCTCGTTTTACTCATTATTATCTTTATGGCCGCAGTATCTTACAAGCGGATTAGTGTGGCTATAGAGATGATGAATTCAGAAGACCCCCCTGTGTGGTATACTGACCCGGCACGTGATATTATTACACGGAAACGGGCGTGTAGAGATTATACAACAACTATTTTAAAAATGATTTTAACGAACTGTGACACTGGATTTCCAACTTGGAGTAATTTCATCCATGCGATGAGTAAAGAATGTCAGCGCCTACCAGATGTTGACCACATTGTAGGAATTACGTCCGGTGGTTGGTTAATTGCTGACATTTTATGCAAGGCATTATGTAGACCTCCTGCTATTAAATTAAAATACTCGCGATATAATAATAAAAAATCATTCAGGAAAACTTTGATGTTTTGGAGGGGGCACAAAACAGCTAAAATAGAGCCTGATTGGACAACAGAAGAACATAAGATTCAATTGAGTGTAAGACCCGATGTTATCAAAGGTCGTACCTGCCTGTTGGTTGATGACTCTATTGGATCAGGTGCAACTATCAATGTTTGTAAACATTATTTAGAGGGCTGTGGTAGTACCAAAGTACACACATATGTTGTATGTGCAACGAAACCGGAAATTGTTGACCTGTACTACACAAACAAACACTTTATTATTTTTCCTTGGGGTTTGGATGTATAAATAAGAAAAAACACCCCAAGCCAAAACACAAAATCAAGAATTCCTACACCTACACCCACAGCAACCTGATAATAACTATGATAATGATAGGCAATCCGCTGGTATAATACAAGTGGTAGTAAAACAACCGCCGTTGTAATCAGTGAGGGATCTTTCCAACGACCGAGTACACAAAACCCAAATAAGGTTGCAATTATCATACTAGCAGTATGAGACGAAGGCAACCCCGTTGTTTTCAATGAAGTTAATTGCCCATTATATTTAGGCCTAACTGTTCCCCAAGGAAGTAACATAAATTTCCACAATATGCCGATAACACTCCACTCTAAAGCAACGGCAAGGGTTATTAATAAATAAAAGTAACGTTTTTCAGCAATTCCAATAATGAAAGCCACTATAATAAATACCAAAGGACCATATTCTCCCAAGCAGTAGAAAAAGTTCATATAATAAAAGCACTCTTTTTTTATTCTGTATCAAAATATATACATTCCCCTTTTTTTTTAAACGATAACGTGATGATTTTCATGTGCAAATCAACTTTGTAATCAGCCAGAATACTCAGAAGTGGATATAAATCGAGTACGGAAGGGGAAAATTAAAAAAAAATGAGAAAGGCAGTGAACGCTAAAGGGTTTAGCATACCAAGAAGAGAGAGAGAGAGAGAGAGAGAGAGAGAGAGAGAGAAAGCCAGCGAGAGAAAGCCAGCGAGAGAGAGAGAGAGAGAGAGAGAGAGAGAGAGAGAGAGAGCCTGGTTGACGGGTTCGTCATGTCGATGTCTACGTTGAAGGTCACCAAGTCAGTCCCTTTGGATAACTTGATTCTCGATCGGTTCAAACGTTTTCAGTCCGCCCTCTCCCCAGTATTTGCCTGCTGTGTAAACATCGTAGACCAAAAACGCACGGTCGCTGAACACGCCGTAGACATAGATTGTACCTTTTTGTTTGAGTTCTTTTCTGAGTGATTTGGTCATATTTTTCCACAACCAGGTTTTGTCGTGCACAAAGGTCGCAATCTCGGTACCGTCACGATGCCGTCCTGTGATTGACACTAGGTTTCCTTACCGTCGTCGCCAATTGCACCATAAGTCCTCTGGGTTTGACGGTACCCGTAAATTTAACGTGGTAGCTGGCGCTTTCTCGAGGTCTGAGAGTTGCCCAACAGACTCGAACTTACGAAACACGGACATGCCTTTTTTTTTTGTGTTTTGTGTTAAATCTGAAGATTTTCGGGATATCGAGATAAATAAACGACAGTGTGGTTTCAACACGAAGTATTTTGGAGCGGGGGTTTTTTCACCTCTTATTTATTTTGTTGCTTGTGGCGTTGGATTTCTGAAAAAAAATAAGAAGTGATTTTGCTTTTTTTTTTTTCATTTTTTAACAGATAAAACATGCAAACATGCCCAGGTCCAGCGGATGCAGCTGATCAATGCGAGCTGAAAACAGCGGGTTGTCGGCGCACCAATCCATGGATTCAATACCTTGTAGTTCGCGGCAAAGAAGGGCTGACTAGCGGAGCTCTGTACGGTGGCTATGGTGCTGCCGATCGCGTGGTTAACACTAAATGTAGCCGTGTCCGCAACCGGTACAAAGATCGTGACCAGACGATGAATTTTTACGTGACATTGCCGGGACCTCACAATAACCTGTGTACGTTTTTTGATCATATGGCTAACCAGCGGGCTCACCCATTTAACAGTCGTATTATTCGCAAAAAAATTCGACAAGAGATGCACAAAGGCGACGTCCGACTGGCCGAAAACTTTGCGGCTGCTAGTCTTACGGTGCCCGCAGTTAACAAAATTATCGATTTGATCGGTAAGTATTATTTCGGAGGTACCAGACATGCGACTGATCCCGATTTTGCTACTGTTGTCCGCGAACCAGCAGGCATTCAGCTTGCTGTGGTTATTGCCAATTACCCTCCCGGACACATTCGTCATAACATCCAAGCTGTTGTCGACTGGTACCATCCACCTGCTGCCCCGCATACTTTGCGGCTCGTCATTAATCGCCATAAGTTTGGGGCCTCGTGGGTGCCACACAGAAGAACAGATAACATTGCAGCCAGTAGCAAATTGGATGGATTGATCATTGCCATCGAGCACGAGCTCACTCACGTGCTCATGGTTCGGGTTTGTCCTGAGAGAGTGGCGGGCGAAGGTCTAAATGGACATGGCCCCACTTTTTCCGGACTAAATGCCAACATCTTCGGACACAGTCCTGTCCTGCACACATTCACGGACGCCGTCGTAGCCCCTATTGCGCCGTTACTCGCAATCCCCTGATTTTAGCACGTCTTGGTGATGTTTCTCACCTCACTGGTCCAGGTGACGCTTTTGTGTTTCTTGGACACGCTCTGTAGCGTTGCATTGGCCGGACCGAGCGTGAGAAAATGTTCTTTGCAACACTCGGATTTGTCCAGTAATTTGCTGCTAATTTTCTCCGTGTTACATGACGGCACGAACCTGTAGGAGTTACGACCACGGAGCTTACTCCGGATTTTGCCTTTTAATTTCAACTGAGGGTTCTTTAGATGGAGACACAGTGAGGCATTCTTTTTTACGAGCGCCATCCATGTTGGAGTTGGGGAGACCGGGGCAAAATACTTCAGCTCTACAGCCATTCTTCGTTCAAGGTCCGTAGTCGGGAACGTCACTGTCGCGGTGAGCTTGTTCGCGCGCCTTTCGGTGACCGTAACCACAGTAGGTGTGTCGGTAGATACTTCGGGGAGCGCATCCGTGTTGTCTCCCGCAGCCTTCAGTGTAATCTCGAGCTCTCGGCGATTAGTCGAAGGCTGAGATACTTTGGTGATGACTCCGTAAAATGACGGCGATTCTTGATTTTTTAACTCAAACATGACTCCTCCATTTTTCTTGAATTTTGACAACATCTTGTTTTTATAGATTTGACTAGTTTTTTTTTTCATAAACTATTTTTTTTGTGTTGTTTTATTAATTTCGATAACTGTACACAGAGCTCTTCCTGAGAGCTTAAATATACAAGGCAGTTCAATGGGCAGTGATGCCGATACTTCCAATCAACGTCATTTATTATTTTCTTCACTCAGTCACTCAGTCACTCCAGTCTCCTCTTCTTGTTCTTCCTCTTCCTGTTGCTCTTCCTCTTGCTGTTGCTCTGGCTGTTCCTTTTGCTCTTCTTCTTCCTTTTGCTCTTTCTCTTGTTCCTCCTCTTCCTCTTGCCCTTGCTCTTGTTCTTCCTCTTGCCCTTGCTCTTGTTCTTTCTCTTCCCCTTGCCCTTGCTCTTCCCCTTGCTCTTGTTCTTGCTCTTCCTCTTCCTCTTCCTTTTGCTCTTCCTCTTCCCCTTTCTCTTGCTCTTCTTCCCCTTGCTCTTCCTCTTCCTCTTCCTCTTCCTCTTGCTCTTCCCCTTCCTCTTGCTCTTCCCCTTCCTCTTGCTCTTTCTCTTTCTCTTTCTCTTCCCCTTGCTCTTTCTCTTGTTTTCCTTTCTCTTCCCCTTGCTCTTTCTCTTGTTTTTCTTCCTCTTCCTTTTGCTCTTTCTTTTCCCCTTGCTCTTGTTCTTGCTCTTGTTCTTGCTCTTCCCCTTGTCCTTGCTCTTGCTCTTTCTCTTCTTCTTCTTGCTCTTGCTCTTTCTCTTCTTCTTCTTGCTCTTGCTCTTTCTCTTCTTCTTCTTCTTCTTCTGTCTCTGTCTCTGTCTCTGTCTCTTCTTCTTCTTCTTCTTCTTCTTCTTCTTCTTCTTCTTCTTCTTCTTCTTCTTCTTCTTCTTCTTCTTCTTCTTCTTCTTCTTCTTCTTCTTCTTCTTCTTCTTCTTCTTCTTCTT
>Ga0180431_10001923_pt1 | contig 28203 bp, 40 predicted proteins | sample SS_ome_11_FD_132459 | JGI IMG/M metagenome (GOLD analysis project Ga0180431, IMG submission 132459) | Hypersaline lake sediment archaeal communities from the Salton Sea, California, USA - SS_1_MS_1 metaG | ecosystem: Environmental > Aquatic > Non-marine Saline and Alkaline > Hypersaline >... | reverse complement strand
TTTCCGGTACAGTCGAATAACGGAAAGCAGTTCAATGTGTGTATTGCGTGTGGAGGTAAAGGTTATGTATAGTAATCTACCTCCAGGGGTTACTGAGCATGATATTCCCGGCAATACAGACCAAGATGTCGAATTTGAGCGTGCATTAGAGCATATTACCTGCACGCTGAATGAGAAAAACATCAGCGAGTCTGAAATCATTACTATCTGGAACCTAGGCTTATTAGCTTATGAAGATATGGGTTCGGTAGGTATGGATCTGATGCCGAGGTCAATAAGTAGTAGGATAATAAACAGAGCAAGAAGGATATATGCTAACACCAAAAGATTACGACCTACCGTCAAAATTCACCTCATTTAGAGGTAGTCAGTTTCCGATGGCTGCAATGGCTGCTGGTATATCAGACTATGCGTTCTTGTTAGATGCCCCAACCGGTATCGGTAAGACACTTATCGGGGCAACAGTCCAGCGGTTGATAGATGACCAAGTTGTATATATATGTACAACCAAGCAGCTGCAAGACCAGATGATAAATGACTTCCCGTATGCGAAGGTGCTCAAAGGTAGAAGCAACTACCCATGTTTACTCTTTCCAGACAGGTTCCCTGCAATCAATGCAGAACTCTGCATAGAATCGAATGGTGGCAAGCAGTGTAAGCTTAAGAGCAAATGTCCGTATCTTATTGCGAAGACTGAAGCCGAGAATTCTCCTATCGCAGTACTCAATTCTGCATATTATCTTTCTGAAGTCAATTATGTAGAAAAGTCAAAGATAAGAGGCAGGTCAACTCTTATCATCGACGAGTTTGATACGATCGAGAGTCAGCTCATGTCGTTTATCGAACTCACAATAACATCTAAGCAGTTGAATAAGCTTGGTCTTGATCCGCCTAAATTCAAGACAAAGTTTGAAGCCTGGAAGGATTGGGCAGTTCAGGCTAGAATACAGGTAAGGAATGAGATCGACGAACTTGATAAAATAACGATGAGTGAGTGGCATATGGAAACATATGCTGAGATAAGGAAGAAGAAAGCTCTCGAGAGGCTGTATACCAAACTTAACTTCTTCATCAATTCAGTTGACGATACTTGGGTATGGGTAGCAGGCAAGGACCAATGGACATTCAAGCCTGTATGGGTATCCAAATATGCTCATTATAAACTTTGGCAGTATGCGAGTAAAGTAGTTGGTATGAGTGCTACAATACTCGATCCCAACCAAATCTCTCTGAATACAGGACTCACGCTCAATAACAGGAACATGGTATATAGAAAACTAGATTGTCCATTCCCCAAAGAGAACAGACCAATCAACTTCAGACCGGTTGCATCGGTTATCAATAAGAACAAAGCTGTTGCTTGGCCTGCTGTAGCAAAAGAGATTGAACACATCATGGATGAATATCCAAATGAGAGGATATTAGTTCACACTGTTAACAATAAGCTCTGTAGCTTCATCATGCAAGTGATTAAGTCGAGGAGGCTGATAACTCATAATACTTCTGATAGAACACGCGTCTTAAACACATTCAAAACATCAAGTAAACCGTTAGTATTGGTGTCTCCATCGATGGATAGAGGTGTCGATTTACCTTATGATGAGTGTAGAGTAAACGTCATAGCTAAAGTACCATATCCTGATCTTGGGGACCCACAAATACAGAGACGTGTGTATGGGAGTAGTGATGGTAACCACTGGTATTGTCATAAGGCTGTAAGCTCTATCATACAGATGGCTGGGAGGGTCGTTAGGGCAGAAGATGATTATGGCGAGACAATAATACTGGATGAGAAATTTGGTGATTTGTATAGGCAGAAATTCTTACTCTTTCCTGATTGGTTCAGAGCTGCCGTGAACGGGATATAGATAAAGGGTGTGTATAATATGGAGACTATCATCCACGATCACTACCTACTTAACTCAGCTATAACCGAGGTTGCAGTAGATGATAACAACCACATCAAACTGATAAAGCTCAGGATGTGGGATGGTAGCTTAAGAGAATGGATACTAGAACCGGGGTCTATAAACAGAGAAGACCTATATATAGAGGTATATGAATGTAAATGATAAGGAGAGATGAATGAGTAGTGGTGATATAAGACAATCGTTTTCTGTTAAATCTTTTATCGATCAGTACATACAACTATGTGCAGATACAGGATTATGTATATCGATGGACTATTACGCACACCATCTTCCGAAGATCGTAAGTGTGAACGATGTAGACATAAACCTTACGAAACTAGCAGAAGATGGTACGATGGGAGGTGGTAAGTGAGTAGATAACGATGTTCATAATAACGGGTGGTTACCAAAATATATAAGGAGGAAAAATGCCAGAACAAGTAGATGCATCAGCATGGGAACTCGAGCAAGGTTTGATCGATGACGCAGACGGTATCATCCGTAACCCGCATTTCGGCGTAAAGGATGAATACGCAGCAGCAGTCATGTCTTCAGGTGGTGAGACGCCTGTAATGTTCCTCATTGATCTCGAGGATGAAGACTCAGGAACAATCATAGCTACTCAAGGCTTTACTATCGGTAAAGGCTGGGAAATCGTTGAGGATGGCGCTGCAATTACACACCCGGTCCGCAACAACGTCGTCGATGTGACACAATATGGTCAACTCCAAGCACGCGTATGTGGTGAACTCGGCGTAGAGATGCAAAAATACGGTTCACCTCTTGTCGCGGAAACCTGGGAAGGCCTCAAGTTCCACTGGATGCAGGAAGAACATAAGGTCGTTGGGACAACGAAACAAGGGAAGAATACTGCCACCGGCCTCATGCCTACCGAATTCTATGGTAAGGTAGGGGAAGAAGAAGAGTCAGCACCGAAGAAGGCGCCGGCATCAAAGAAAACATCGGCACCGAAGAAATCAGCCGGCCCGTCCGATCTCGAGGAGAAGCTTGCGAAGATGGCCGCGGTAATGGACAAGAAGGACTTCCAGAAGCAGGCGATGGCAACTGAGGGAGTCGTAAAAGATGAGAAGCTGATGAATAGTATACTGGACGACGGTGATACCGGCTTCTGGGCAACACATCAAGAGTAATATGACCGGCAGTGAATAAATAAGCACCGTCAGTCACCCTGTTGATCGGGATGCTCTCCGCCACCCGGAGCATCCCCTTCAGCGAAAGTTAACAAGTATATGCTTCTCTATAGTGCTTAAAATACAAATCTGGGACATTTTTTTATACGTATACAAATGTATATACAAGTAGCATAAAGTGCTGCTAGCAAGCATTACAGCAAGTACATTTGTTAACTTTTGTTGAAGCTTTAATAAAAGGAGGAAAAATGAAGGCAGTATTAGAAAGAAGTCACGTGCTCACACAGTCTGGAAAGATGTTTGAGCTGAAGGACTTCGGGCCAGGGATGGTTGATATTGAAGACATTGCTCATAACTTGTCTATGGAGTGCAGGTTTAACGGTGCAGTAAGCAAACACTACTCTGTCGCCGAGCACTCTATAATAGGGGCAAATTATATGCCAGCAGGGGAGGAAATCTATTTCTTGTTGCATGACGCACACGAAGCATATATCAAAGACATTCCAGCATATATGAAAGAGTGGTTCAAGGAGAAATGTGAAGAGGGGTACAAGGTACTAGAGAGACTTGCTGAAGATATCCAACTCGATATATATCTTGGTTTAGGTATCGACCCACCAGACAGTAAAGTTATCTCACACATTAAACGTATTGATGAGATGATGTTGTCGACTGAGATAAGCTATCTTCTTCCTAAAAATCCGTATCTGATGTATGTCAGTAGTAGAGAAGAATGGGTAGATGTTGAGGTTATACCGAGGCAGTCAAGAATCAGTACTGTAGCATTATCAGGGGGTGAGGATCCAACAGATATGGAGAATCTATTCCTATGTGTATACACCATGTATAGAGAGAGGTGTGATCTATGGCAAGAAATATAGAATACATACCGTTTTACGCCCTCAAATCGTATTCAGACTGCCAGAAGGCATGGGAGTTTGTCTTTGTCGATGGAATTAAGCCTACGCTTGATCCTGGGCTCCTAACATTCTACGTATTCAAAAACACCATCGAACTCTGTTTTGCAGAAAAGATGAATATCAGAGGCGTTATTGATGATAGCATAATCTTGAGTACTTTTGAAGACTCATGGAGCTCTAATATTGAGTCAAACTATGTTAACTGGGGTGACATTTCTCCTGCTCAGGTCAAGAATGATTGTTATTCAAGGGTGTCATTATATATGGATAGGATGTGGGATGTTGTTGAGCCGTTGCAGGTTAATGTATCCTGGGGTATCAGAATACTCACTACAAAAGTTGCCGGTAGGGTATCGATGTTTCTGGGTAGGAACAGGTATCTCGATGTGCGTTATTCATCTAAATCTCTACCTCAATCTGAATTAGATAATGATATGAAAGGTTCTGCTCTCGCTGCGGCGTTCAATAATAATATACAATACCATGTTCATACTGCCGTTATGAAGCAGAAGCCTGATGTTGACTATAAGCACACAGATAAGACTACTGAAGATGGCATGATCTGGATAAGTGTAGTGGAGAAGATTATCACTCAGATGCAGACAGGAATTGCTGTACCGAATAGAGGTTCATGGAAATGTGATCCTAGATACTGCTCATTCTATGATATGTGTACTGAGGATTTATCTAAGAAAACATTCAATTTTTAAGGAGATAGCTTATGGCAAAACGTGAAAGAATACTGCTTATGGGTATAACAGGTTCTGGAAAGAGCTTCCAGTGGATGAAGATGGCCAAGCACCTGAAAGACAAAGGGTCGATATTTAGGGTGATCGATACAGACTCCTCGATTGAATATATGCTTGAGGAGCAGTTCCCTGAGCTCCTACCTGAAAATGGTGGCAATGTATATGTATATGACGCGTTTGATTGGAATGAACTGATCAACGCAAGGAGATGGGCAAGGCAGGAGAAACTCAATCCTTCTGTTATCGCTACGCTCGACAAGCACCTGAAGCACGCATACAACCAGCATATCAAGCCCCAAGACTGGTTGATACTCGATATGGCTGATAGGCCATGGGAAGCAGTCCAGGAATATTATGTTGAGGAAACCTTCGGACAAGACTATGGAGACTTTTTCCTCCATGTGAGAAAAGAGATCGAGTCACACGGAGGTAAAAATAGCCAAGGTAAAGACGTTGCTTCTCTCGATAAAGAAGCAATGGATGGCTGGAAAGACTGGACCGTGATAAACAAACTCTATAAGACCTGGTTCAACCCGATCACTTACCAGACTAAATGCCATGTTATACTTGTCACTAAGGTTAAGGAAGTTGCAAAAGGCGAAAAAGACGCTGAGATCGTGTCTGCATATGGTGATATGCATGTGATGCCTGTTGGTCAGAAGCATATAGGGCACACTGTGCACTCGATCTTCCTACTCTATCCGAAAAAAGTAGGGTCGAAGGATAGAGAGTATGGCATAACAACAATCAAGGATAGAAGCGGCAGAACATATTACCAAAAAGATACCTTAACGAACTTCTATCTACAATATCTTGTCTCAAGTGCCGGTTGGGATTTATAACGAAAGGACTCCTGTATTATGGCTGTATCTGTATTACTATCTCCTACAGAAAAAGACCTCAGAGAGCTGTATGGTGATGGAGCAGTAACCTCATCATTCCCTGAATCAAAAGGAGCTGACATTGTTATCTGCACTGAGTTCGTATGGTTCTACTTCCAACGCAAAAGTGTACCGGATGATTTCCTGATATCAATATCTGATGGAAGGATGGCAAGGTGTACATCTCTATTGTCTCAGCAGGATGGGATAAAGAGGATGATTACAGAAGGTCAATGGCTCTATAATCATGACGGTTCAGTATATTTAGGTAAGAATAGAGGTAGATACGCTATCAAATCCGGATGGCGTAGGTCTCATATTGAAGGAATGGAGATGGACATAGAGTATGTCAAGGGCATACCTCTTGTCAGAACAGCAGACATTAATGATACATACCATTACCTCCAACGTGTTGCAGAGTGGGCATCTAGACCTAACCATTCTGGTATGTATACTCGCCCGAGTGTAAAAGGTCAATGGATTATACCAACTAAACAAGAGCTTCACCTCTGGATATTACAGAGCTGGCCGGGCATAGGTATAGGTACTGCAGAGAAAATACTAGACCACTTTGGAGATAATATTCCTCTTGCTTGGACCTGTAGTGCAGGTGAACTGGCTAAAGTGAAGGGGTTAAGTCTGAAGAAAGCTGAAGAACTTATTGCTACTCTATCAGTTATCAAGAAAGATAACGAAGATAGACTCTCTAAGATAAGAGAGAAACTGAGGGGTTCATAACATATTATGATGGATTTTTCTTATATCTCTTTGGGTGACCAGTACCCGAACATTAATTCTCTATTCAATTCTGGGATGATAGGGTTTGATGTTGAGACTACTGGTACTCATATCTATAAGAGCTCACACCTCGGTTCATCTTTTGCACATCGCCGTGAGGATGCATACTATGTCCCGTGTACCCACCCATTCAACATGCTACTGCTGGATGAGAATAAGGTTAAGGTTGCACATAATGCGTCATTTGACCGTAGTATGATGAAAAAAGCTGGCATAACCATAAATAAGAATTTGGTCTGTACGCAGGTTGCTGCACAAATGGTTCAAAATGCAAGAATGCCTTCGCGTATTGATGCAAATGGTCAAGTGTCGTATGATTTAGGCAATTCTCCCTTAAGCTTATATGTTCAGTCTATGAAGTGGAATGGCTTTAGGGTACTGAGGTATAGTGAGCTCGGGATTGATAAGCGCCAGAACCTTGCTACAGTAGATAATGATTTCCTGTGTGAGTACTCAGGGCCACATTCAATTGCCACTTTGCTTCTTTGGCAGAGACTAGAGCATGAGTTGAGGATGACAGGTACATATAATGCGTACATGGATATTGAGATGCCGTTCTTGCCTGTTATATCAGATATTGAGTATAATGGTGTGATGGTAGATGAGAAAATACTCATAGAGATTGAGAATACCATTAATGCTCAACTGGATGTATTGGAGTCAGCCCTTGATTATTACGCTGGTGTTAGTGGAATGAATCATAATTCTCCTGATCAGGTTCGCTGGCTGCTGTACGAGAAGTTGAATCTACCTAAACCTAAATTCTCGACCAAGAAGGGTACTAAGCCATCTGTTGACAAGGGGCTTATAGTTGACCTTATCGATAAACACCCATATATAAGTCCATATCTCAAATATAAAGAGTTGATGACACTTCGTAATTCATACACTACATCTCTGCGCAATGATATATGTAGTGATGGTAGGGTATATGGGAAATTTAATCAAACTGGTACTGGTACTGGGCGTTTATCCTCGTCTGGCCCAAATCTTCAGAAGATCCCATCACGTTCTACGCTGGGCAAGTTGATTAGGCGGGCATTTGTTGCACCTGATGGTTGTGTAATGGTGAAAGTTGATTGGGACCAGCTTGAGCTGCGCATGGTTGCGATGGTTGCAGGCATAACAGGCCTTGTCGATGCTTTCAAAGAAGGTCGTGACCCTCACCAAGAAACAGGGGACAGGATGTTCAAGACACTAACTGACGCAAAAGAGAGAAGGAAGAAAGGTAAGACTAAGAATTTCCAGATGGTGTATGGTGGAGGATCAGCAGAAGATAAGCGTCTATTGGATGAAGCATACCCAGAGTTGAATATTTGGAAGAAGAATTACATCGATCACTGTATAGAGACAGGTTGTGGTTATACACTTGGTGGAAGAAAGAGGGTACTGCCTGAGCTTAAATCTAGTAGGAAGACTATAGTTGATGCTGGTGGTAGGGAAGCAGTAAGTACCTGTATTCAAGGCACTAGCTCAGAAGAAGTCAAAAAAGGCATGACTCGCTGTTGGGAGAAGACAAAAGATAGTGACGTGAAGATGGTGTTACAGGTACACGATGAAGCAGTATTTGAGTGTCCAGTCAATATGTTGTATGATTTGCTCGAAGTTATACATGACACGATGCCCTCGTTTGATACTAAAGTACCTCTGACGGTAGGCATTGAGATTGGTGACAGTTGGGGTAATGTAAAAGAAGTAAGTTTTAAGGGTTAGAAGGAGAATACACATGGAATTCGGTGATATCAATGAAATGATGAAGAATATGTTCAGCAATGTGAACTTCACCAAAGGGTTCGATATGCACCACATGTTAGAACGGTCGTTACAGAATATGACTGTTCAGCAGCTTTTTATGATGAAGAGGCTCATAGACGCAAAGATTAGGTCTATGGGTATAGACCCCGATCAGCCTCCGAGTTATGCACGTCCTAATGATATTGATGACAGGGACCTTAACCCATTCATCGTCCTTGGTGTTGACATTAACTGCACGGAGGCTGAGTTAGATTCGGCTTACAGATCAAAAGCAAACGAAACACATCCAGATAAAGGAGGCACAGATGAAGAGTTCATAAAGGTACATGCGGCATATGAGACGATAAAGACCATAAAAGGATGGTGCTAACATGGGATTGACAGATAAAGAGCTGGCAGCTCTGAAGAAGATAGTTGAGTTTGAGGACACTGTACCAAAGGAAAATTGGTCTGGTGGTTGGGAGTGGACACAGGTTGGTGTACATTCTTCCATACTTAACAACTTGATAACGAAGGATGCTATAGTCTTGACCTACAATTCGAATAGGTTCAAGAGGTTCAAGCTGACTGACGAGGGTCGCCATATGGCAGATATGATTGCAGATGACTTTGTGGCAGTACAGCAAGATGTCGATATAGACTTATCCTCCTCTTTCTCTGATATAGTGGGTCACGAGGATATCAAAGAGTTACTGACAGCTTCGCTCGCGCTGGACAAACCTATCCACGTATTACTGTGGGGACCTCCAGCTATTGCGAAGACTTTATTCCTCTATGAGATAGAGAAAGCAGCAGGTGAACACTCTCTCTGGTTGATGGGTTCAGGAGCATCGAAGCTTGGTATGTGGGATATTATTTCCAAGAAGAAGCCGAAGATACTGCTGGTCGACGAGCTCGAAAAGATGAAGCCTGAAGACATGGTCGGTCTGCTTGGTTTAATGGAAAAAGGCAGGATAGTAAAAGCAAAGGTGAACAGGAACATCGACGTCACATTAAAGACATGGGTTATTGCTACTGCCAACAGGATTGACAGAATACCTCAAGAACTTAAGTCAAGATTTGCTGTCAGGAAGCTTGATGAATACTCGGCAAAGGAGTTTGTGAATGTGGTTAGGAATGTTCTTCAGTCTTATGAGGATACATCAGAAGAGGATTCTTATGAGATCGCTATGAAACTTGCCGGTAGAACACATGATGTCAGAGACGCAATACGTGTTGCGCGCCTTGCAAAGAATATGGGAGTTAAGAGGGCGATAGAGCTCCTGTCTTGATATCGATGGTGAACTACATACGAAGGGATGAGAAAATATGGAATGGTGTGATAGATGTAAGAAGGTAGTCTCTGTACGCGGGATAGTAGGTAAATTCGGATATTGTCTTGAGTGTGGAGATACTATTCGATTGTCAGAAATACCGGATGACTATATCTGTGGACTATGTGGAGGTAAACAGATAAACACACCAGAGTGGCATCGTCTCTGCACAGTTTGTGGTGCAGGCGTGTGCAGAAAGCATAATTAAATATGTTTTCCACGAGGAGGGGCTCTCCTTAAAGTAGTGTTTAAAATAGCAAACCTATTTTATATTCAAAATGGTGCGTAAACAGGTTTTGCTATTTTAGTAGGGATATCAACAGGAGCCCAAAACAGTAGGTTTTATTTTGCAGCAAAATTTGCTATAATGCTTAAAAGTAAAGGGGGTATAGAAAGCATGACTGATTTTGATGCAATGCGTAGAAAACTGATGGAATTTGGTAAGGAGGACGAGGTTGAACTCCAGTCTGAGGTTGAACTTCAGTCTGATGATGAACTCCAGTCTGATGATGGGCTACAAACTGAGATCGATGAACCTGATAACGAGGAGTCTAAATCTGAATATTCATCTGAGACAGAACACTCATCTGAGCATTCTTGCTCAGACGAACCTCATTCCGGAGATGATGTTGATCAGGTAGATACTGATGACATTGACCCAGAAGAACTGAAGGAAATCGAGAAAGAAAACAGGATGCTCGAGGAGCTCAGTGCTGGCAATATCAACAGGTCGCTCAAGTCAAGAATCGAGCAGATAAAGGCTGAGTGTGGTAAATCAGATTATAAAGAGTCTGAACCCCAAGAGCCTGAGCCTCGAGAATATGATCACCACATACCGGAATATACAGAATCTGAAGATAATTCCCCTACGCCTGAAAGCATGAGCCCTGTCGTAGAAACAAAAGACCTGCAAATACGTCGGATGTTTTGGCAAGGGAAGTCTAAAGATGAAATTGCTGCACTAGGGTTTAACCCTAATACGATAAGGACTGTTGCCAGTAAACTGAAGTCTGAAACCGGTATAGACTTTATGGCGGAGAACAAGCTACCAGCTATAAGATCAAAAGAGAAGAAAGCACTACAGGTATTTGCAAAAGGTGCATCTCCTGAAGCGATTGTCGATTCATTTTCCATGCCTGATAGTTTACCTCTTCTTGAGGTTTATGAAATGGGTATGAAAGGTGGCATGCAGACTGTTATTGTTGGTGTAAGGCTTGCACAGGAACTTGCTGCGATAGGTACTGCTCAAGCGGCACCTTTGATTAAGATGGCTTCTGAAATGAGGGCAGGAGAGAAGGCAGCAGCTGAAAATGCGGCAGGACAGGCCGCAGGGGAGGCTGTAAATGGTATGCTTGGTGTGCTGGGGCCACACATGAGTGCGATCGAGGGGTATCTTGGATCTTCACCACTAACTGGTACAGTAAATGATACAAGATCGCGTATGGCACCTATGCTACAAAAGATGATGGATAGGATTATGGACCCAATGCTTATGAAGCTTTCGGAAAAAATAATGCCCGGTTCTTCTGAAACAGCAAGGACTGGAGTACCTTCAGGTTGGACAAGATCATGATTGAGGTGTTAATTGCGCTCGTATTGATAGTGATAATATATACCATTGTTGCGTGTATCGTGAATGGGAAGCTGAAATACTATGGTTATGGTAGTACCAGAAGAAGAATAAGGTACTGCTTATGTATATTATGGCTACCTATACTAATATACGTTATGGTAACTTATAGGAGGTGGAAGAAAAAGCTTAGATTTGATTTACCTGAAGGCTGGACTAGGACAAAAATATAGAGGAGGTAGAGATGATAGGAGTAAATCCGCAAGTGCTGATGGCTGCACAAGAGCTTGGTAAAGATATCAGGTGTAATGCTCTGATAGATTACGCAGAGAACAAAGTTGTTCTCGACTTCGACGCACCGACTAAAGAGAGTCAAGCGTTTATGCCTGAGTTCCTCGAGCAGTTTGTGTTAGCCTTAGGCACACAGCTGACCAGCGTGTTTTCTATACACGGCGATATCAAAGAAGTGAATAAGCCATAATGCATGAAGACTTCATACCTGAATTGAAAAAACACTCCAGGCGACATAGAGAAGTCGCAGTCGACGTCATGTCTACGTCTAAACAGGTGGTAAATTGGGCCGTATCGGAAGCACGTTTCCTTGGTATAGATTTAAGAACAGAAAGCGGTAAAGCATGGTTCCATGATGTCTGCCATAAAAGAGCATTACAGCAGGTGAGACAGGCAAAGCCTTAATACAGTAGGGTTTTACACATTATGTGTGCTAAGCTAGAATAATAATATATAGCTGGTAAGCCGCATACCAGACACCTAACTAAAAATAGGAGGTTTAAATTGGCAGATATTAACACCGCACAAGAAAAATACCGCTCGAAAGTTGGGCAGATGGAACGGAACTATGCTGCAGGAATGAGCAGGTTCTTCGGCCAGGATGTTTCCGGCTCCCTTCCCGTTCGCAACTATAAAGGTGCGATCAACGACGCCAGTGCCGCAAAATGGGCATCCAACATGCGCGGCGCTTTCGGTATCTAACTTGGATGTAATCCCCCCGCAATGGGGGGATTTTTTCTGAGCCTGATATTCGAGTTGCGGCATCGAAATTAATCAGAGCCAGCAGTAAAAAGGAGACGTAGATATGAGATCACTGCAAGCAAGAAACATTGCACTCCAGTCCTCCACAATACCGATGCAGTCTTCGACAATCCCTGCTACCACCTCATCAAGCGAAATCGACATGGGATCCATGATGGAGATGATGATCACGATGATGATGATGATGATGATGCTGAAGATGATGTCGGGTGCTATGTCGAGCATCAATGTGTAGTGTGGAGAGCACAGAAGTTCAATAAAATAAAGGAGAAATAAAATGGGTATGAAGCCTCAGACCACAACCGTATCAACAAGCCAGATTGACATGGGAGAGATGATGGAGATGATGATCACGATGATGATGATCATGATGATGATGAAGATGATGTCTGGCATGATGTCCAACATCAATGTGTAACCATTCTGCCTATTAACTTCGAAAGAGAGGATATCATGGGTAAAGAACGGATGAAAGATATGACAATCGACCCGAACAGGAAAGGTGGCATGATTGCACAGACAACGATCTCGAACCTGAGTCCGGATGATATTGCTACTCAGGGAGCGTTGGTCATCGGAAACTATAAAGGCAATGCCGCTTTCCTCGATCTGGATAAACTCGCTAACCAGCCGCTGGTCGCTGCAGAGAAAGGTCACATACTGGGGATTCTCGATGGTCGAGAAGAAGACTATGACCTGCAGACCGCAGGTATTGCGTTGGCGGAAGCAGTCGGCACTTCACACGTCACACAATTGACAGTACCGACTGGTGCAACCTGGTATGTCAGTGCAATTATTTCCACGTTGCCGGCCTCTGGTGGCGCGAACATCATCGAAGCCAACTGGTATTGTTCACTGTGGACCGATAGGCTTGGCTCGCTCGGGTACGGGCAAGCATTCCACGCTGCTGCCTTCAATTTCAATGTAGGTGGGGGCATCCAATACGATGAGTTCGGCGTAGTACCGGTACTATGGGCGGCCACAAACAAGGAACAACCGCTTCGCCTTCCCGCTGGAACTGTCCTAACATTCATTGCGACGAACACGACAGCTGTTGCTGCCGCTGCTGTGAACGCGACGTTCCAGGTATATGGCTATGTTGGTAAATCTCTGGTTGCATAAATCGGTGTGATGAAGGCTGAGTACAATTGAATATAATTGGCCGAGTGCCCTACAATCTAAAGGATGTACACACTCGGCCTTCATTCTATCGATAAGTATCCTTTATACCTCCCAGCTATAATTGGGAGAAAAGCCTGGTATAACAGCCAGGAATGAGTAAGGAGGAAAATAAATGGGAACCCAAGGTGCAGTTTTAAGTAATCAGCAAATTCGTCACTATACCCGAAGCGAATGGGCTCAGGTATTCAATGGCGAAGTAGGGATGATGGTCCCTGGCGGCTCAGATCAACATATCGATGAAGAGAGCGCAACTCAGAACTTCATAATTGGTGCAAGGAAAGTCGTAGGCTCGACTGTGTACCATTACGGGAAAATGGGTGCTGCTTATACAATTGATGTCTCGAATCAGCATCGTGGTGCATGTAATGCTAATGTGTTGGACGAACAGAACACATCCGCCGCGCCTGCATCAGTTGCTGTTGGTTCGATGACACTGAGCATTCTCGACGCTGCGTCGGGTGTGAATGAGTACCAGAATGGCAAGATCGTTGTATACACAACCGAGTACCAGGTCTTCCATATCGTGTCAAGCGAGGCATCTGACGGCACGAATGTGGTACTGCATCTACTCACGCCTGTGAGGAACGCGATTGCAGCCGGGACTTTCACAGCTATCATGAAGAACCCTTACAGTAACATTGGCGGTGCTGCTGCCATTGGTACTGGCCTCGCCCCTATCGTATGTGTGCCGGAAAGATACTTTACTGCCGGATACTATGGATGGTTCGCGACGTATGGTGTATGTGCAATCACTCAAGGTGAAGCACTTGATCAAACGGACGGTCCTGATTTGGTATTCAGTCGGTTGGATGGTGCCGTTTACAAGAAGTCAACGTCAATCGGCGCCGCTGACTCCTGGCAGAGAGCCGGGCACTCGTTACTCGAGCAGACAGCTGGTATCGACTCGAATATATTCCTCCAGCTGGATCCGTAAAAGTATGATGTTGCTGATGTTTATGTGAAAGTAGACATCAGTAGGAGTTCATAAAGGCTGCAGTCGGTATTTGGTATCGGCTGCAGCCTTTTACGTATAGGTAGGTAAAGATGTCAACAACACTCGAACCACTATTTTCAATGCCTTCTGGGACATCTCTAATTTCCGATTCTACCTTACAAGGTATGCGTAGAGGTGAGATCGAGGATGATATACCAAACGATGCGAGGATAGAAGAAGGTGCGTATATGTGCATTGAGCTATCTATTCCCGTAGTTGGCTGGATAGCTGATATGGCAGGTGCAGAATGGTTTGCGCAGAAACTGGTTGGAACAGGATTTCATGTGACTGATGTAAGCTCTGATGGTATACTGAACATCACAGTACATGTTGAGGGCTATTATGACTCAGACGATGTAGATACCTCGATGTATCAAGCGAATGGTGTTGATCCTGAAGAATTAAATCCCGAACTACTTATGACTATAGCGATAGGAGTGATAGTAGTAGGTATCGGGATAGCATTGCTTGAAGCATTCGGTATAAACATCTCTGCTGCACTATGGGGAATATTAAAAGCAGGTGGAGAGGCAACAATCGCCATATTTGAGAACTTAGATTTGTTGATTATGCTCATGATGATGTTCATGTTTATGGATATGATGACGATGATCTCTGAGCCCACAACACCTAAACAACAGCTATATACATATAAAGGGTATAGTGCTGCAAGGACTGGATACACTAAAGCGAAACCTGTTGCCCAGAGTGCTTATCAGTATAGTCAGGCTGCATACAAACAGGCTAGACCCGTAGTATCGAGTGCAGGTAGTAGAGTATCTCAGTCGACAAGGTCAGCAGTGTCATGGGTTAAGAGGAAGATTTCTTAAAGCAAGGGGGGTATAGATATGAGTATAACACAACAATTGATGGATGCAGGAGCTTGGAATTACGTATCAGGATGTGGAGTATGTGTAAGTTCTCATACCGTACATGTGTATAGAGGTGGAAGCTGGCTCATATACACAAACTGTGGTGGGTACAGCACCATTGGTGAATTACAGTCTGGTGATTTACTTTATATGTATGCAACATCCCCATTTACTCTAACAATGCCTGGAGGCAGTGTGAGCTGTGTAGCAGGATGGAATAATGATATCGCGTGGAAAAGCGCGGCCATACCCGACCCACTGGTTGCAGCGTTTAGTACGAATATATCTGGTGATTTATATCAAGGAGACTCAGTATCGTTTTATGATAAGTCCTCTGGTTCACCAACATCATATCTGTGGGATTTTGGTGATGGTAGCTCAAGCACACTGCAAAACCCAACTCATGTATATACAACAGCAGGTTCGATGGAGGTAAAGCTCACCGTCAGAAGAGGCTCAGAATCAGATGAGTTTATATCTTATGTGTCGATAAGATCAACGGCGGGACCGTCTGCAGTGCTTTCTTGTACACATAATAGTGCATTACAGGGAGAGCGGGTACATTTTAGTGCTAGTGATTCAGAGGCATCATCTGGTCAGTCACTAACCCGCGCCGATTTAGTTATCAAAAACTCCTCCGGCGTAATTGTAGATGAGGAGTTCAGCACAGACGTTGAGCATAGTAGCTGGGGTATATTATTCAATAATATAGGCACATATACGTGTACATTGACTGTTACACAGTCTGACGGCCAAACAGCAACTGATACAAGATCACTTGGTATTGTTAGTAACGACACAGAACAGCCTGATGATGACGATGATGACGATGGTGGTGGAGGAGGAATTGACATGAGTATGATACTGAATATGGCGATGATGGTGATGATGATGGGGATGATGAGTAATATGATGAACATGGGTCAAGATCAGACAATGTTAGGCGGGCAAGAACTTCCTCCAGGATACGAGCCCGTGAGCCCGTATGCTGAATATCCAACACAGAATGTATACTCTCCTGAGGGTGGATATATCGAAGAATATGAAGAATATGAAGAGGAACCTTTTTATTACTAATTCAATTTAAGCATAAGTACAGGAACGCTTGCTAGCATATCTATAGCATACAAACTTATACAAATGTCCAGTTAGAAAATAAGCTAAGCAGAGGTTAATATGTTTACAAGAATCAAGGGTGCAAAACAAGTAATCTGCCGGCTAAGGAACGGACATAATCTGAATGGGGCATTAGACATTCCTCTCGCAGGTCTGAATATACAGAATGCTCTGAGGACTATTGAGGAGGCTAAAGATGTGGGAGGGTCTAACATTCAAAGAGAAAATGAAAGTCTGGCTGCTAATTATCCGGCTCGGGATAAGCGTGATATCGCTAATGGCAGGGTTTGTGCTACTGGTTGTGACACTACTTGTACAAGATGACCCTGAACCAGGTTTAATCGTGCTGTATACAACTATGATTATTACACCTCTTACATATTGGCTTAGCTAGGAGTCAAAAGATAATGAGATATTCTATAAGAGCAGGAGCCAATGTTACTCCAATTGATTTAATTAGTGATGTTCATATGTGTAATGGTAGTAATATCCAGACTGCCAGAAGACTAGGTGTGTCTTTCGCTGATATGTCACCTAATGATGCAGATAAACTTAAATCACTCGGATATATCGTGAATCCTGTAAAGAGAACTGGTGCACCTAGTCAAGTTACACAGATTGAACCCCCGTCTCCAGTCACTGCAGTTCCTACGTATACTCCTGCAGATATTTCATACGCAATTAATACTGATATACTCAAGCAGGTTATGGATCCACCACTATCTGGTTCTGGAGTGAACGTAGCGGTGTTGGATACAGGGATCAGGGAGTCACATTCGATGCTGCAAGGTAGAGTAGTAATGAGCAGGAACTTTACAGAAAGCGGAGGAGGGGATGGATTTAACCATGGTACAGGTGTTGCGAGTATAATCGTCGGTATTTCTCCTCTCATAAACGTTATTGACTGTAAGGTATTGGACGATACTGGTGAAGGTACTGAAGAAGAGTCAGTACTTGCGCTAGATATGCTCGTTGAGATGCATGAAAACAATGATGTGAATGCTCCAGATATTATCAATATGAGCATCGGTACAGAAGACGATGGTAATAGTGATAGTATCTTGAGACTTGCAATCAGAGAGGCACTAGATGCTGGAATATGGATATTTGCGGCTGCTGGCAACTCAGGACCAGGGGCTAATACAGTGTTAAGCCCAGCGGCTGAACAAAACGTAGTGGCTGTCGGTTCGTGTAAAATAAGAACCCTCGAAGTAAGTGAATTCAGCTCAAGAGGTCCGAGCGATGAAGGACTAGTCAAGCCAGACTGTATGCTCTTTGGAGAGAATTTACTGGTTGCATCAAGCGAAGATGATAATGGCGTAATTGCGAAATCTGGAACATCATTCTCGTGCCCGTTTGTTACAGGACTATTTGCACTTGTGAATGAATACTATTGTAGAATGCTGGTAAATGACCCAGATTCAGCAGCAGAGATAGATAATGAAACATTGTTGTCAGATGTGATACCTGATGCATGCGGTAAACCTGATGGTGTTAGTACAGATAAAGATAACGCTTATGGTTATGGTATATTCCTTCCTGAATTAGCAGTAGAAGAAGCAGAAAGCATCGGTATTAACGCTAGCACGATGATCGAGGGTGTGATGATGATTGGGATGATGGGAATGATTGTATCATCTGTTGGTGAGTAGAGATGAGTATGACTGATATAGCCAAAAGAGACAGCCAGTTGCAAGAGAATAGACAAAACGACGATATGTCATCTATTATTGGTATGATGATGGCTATGTTCATGATGATAATGATGATGGATATGATGTCCAGAGTCATTGTGTTTGCTGATGGTGGAAGCAGCTCAAGTCTTCCGGGAGTTGATTGGACTTGGGTTATCGAGGGTGGAGATGTAGCAAACACTGAAATTATCGGTGGTGAAGCCCTTGTTCCTTATCCCGGCTCGGGTGTTGGAGACTGGTATTCAGGGTTAGCTACCAGTGGAGATGCTGGTGCAGACCTCTTTAGTATTGGTGAGACACAAGATACATATAACATTAATTCGCTATTCGTGACGATTGGGTATCTGACTTCCGGTTCTAGCGTGAATGTAAGGATGTATAGGAACGTAAATGGCATAGAGCAATGCTTCTACAATGAGGTATTTATTGCCGGTACAGATCCTGATGCATATCCAGTAATCGATGGAAAAATAAGCATGACTGGGCCTTTTAGAGTCGAAATCCAATCCGATAGTGCGCTCGACGACGGTACACCTGTTGACTATGACATGCTTATAGGAGTGCCTATATAATGAATAGATGCAGCATTGTACATAAAGGCAAGAACATCGACGACCTTAGCTCGTTGGTTAGAGATATTGGTGGGATGAGGATGAAAGTGATGAGGAATGTCGGTGTTGTATATGCTGATTTATCGGATGAACAGATAGAGCGCTTATCATGTGGGGGGTGCAAAATATCGATAATGCAGCAGCTGACCCTGCATAGTGAGAATGTGTTTGAAGGTGGGCAGATACAGTCTCATGCTATCGTTGCACCCCCCACACCAATAGAAGGAAGCCCAGTCTATACTCCAGAAGAAGAAGGAGAAGCCTCTGGAGTTGAATTGTTGAAAGGGTTAACTGACCCTCCACTGAGTGGGGATGGGATGACTGTAGCAGTTGTAGGTACAGGCATAAGGGCAACGCACGAGATGTTATATAACAGAGTTGTGCTAGTCAAGAACTGTACGACGTCTCCAGATGGTGATGGTTTCAACCACGAAACAGGTGTTGCAAGTATCATATTGGCTATTGCACCGAGCACAAACATTATTGACGTGAAGGTGATCGGGGATGCAGGTACAGGAACAGAGGAAGACTGCATAGAGGGTATTGACTACCTACTCAGTCTTATTAATAGTGAGAGTGAATACGCACCACACATAGTCAATATGAGTTTAGGAACAACTTCAACAGACAGAGACAATCCACTGAGGATTGCTGTCAGGAAACTCTTAGCGAAGGGTATTGTTGTGGTAGCAAGCGCAGGCAATACAGGACCTGACGAGAGATCAGTAACAACTCCTGCGGTCGAGAGATATGTACTTGCAGTTGGTTCATGTAGCATGAATAACTTTTCTGTAAGTAGTTGGAGCTCGAGAGGTCCGGCACCAGACAGTATAATCAAACCTGATTGTGTATTATTTGGTGAAGATGTAATAATGGCATCGAGCGAAAGTGATGATGATACGGTGGCTAAATCCGGGACGTCATTCGCTGCACCTATTGCATCTGGTGTGTGTGCATTATGGGGAGAGTTATTTAACGCGATTAATGTTGCGATACAGCAGGCAGAAGACCCAACACAGTATGCAGCGCCTGAGCTAAACCCTACTAATCTGATCAATAACATTATCCCAAATGCTTGTGCGAAGCCTGAAGGAGTTACAGGCGGCAAAGATAACGATTATGGATATGGGATACTGCTTGCGGGCATTACTGCTGAAGATTATGGCGGCACGTCAATTGATATGAGCTCAATGATGAGTAGCATGATGACACTTATGATGATGACAATGATGATGGGGATGATGTCGAAGATGTTCGAGGTAAAGAAAGATGACGTATAAGGTGATCGATAGTGGTGTTGTCAGTTATGATATTGGCATAGGCATGAATGCTGTGAGTGATGGTAGCAAGAGATGGGAAGATAATATACTGAGGAACAGACTTTTGAGAATATCGACGCAGCATGGTATAACAGAAACGAAATCAATATTAGGAAACAATGCACAGACGATCGTATTGAATTCAGGTTTCAGTGTTAATATAAGAGCTGGTGCGACATATGAGATACTGGATTAACAGAGGTGAGTACTATGGAAAATAGTGGACTACTTGTCGATTCAGGTAAAATTACAGGCAAAATAATGCCTGGGATTAATTCCATAAGTGATGGGAGCAAGAGGTGGGAGACAGATATACTACAGGGCATGCTACTGTACATTTGTTCAAAGAATGCAAGTGGAGGTACAGTATCGGAATTAAAGTATATTAGCGGCAATAGTGCGCAGACGTTGGTGGTCAACTCGAACTTCGCGACTGTGCTTGAAACAGGGTCTACGTATATGGTATTAGATGCAAATAGCCCAGACCTTACTGCATTATTGGCTTTGCTAACAACAGTCGACGGTAAAATTGATGTAGTCGATACAGAAGTTGGCGTTATCAACGGTAAGGTCGATATTATTGACACTAATGTTGACGATATTGAGGCACTGCTGACAACCGGCTCTGTAATTGTACCCGGACAGAGTGTACCTCAAGATTTGAGTGATATATTTGATAAAGTGACTCAGATCCAGGGTCTGGTGTATTATGGGGTTGTAACAACATACACGGATGCTAATAACTTCGAAACAACAGATATTACTGGATTTGGGGATGACTTCTTTGTTGGATGGAGGGTTAACTGTTTATGGGATGGTGGTGGTGCAGGAGCTGCTCCTCAAGGTGAATATGCATTATGCACAAATTACGTGAGTGCGACTGGTGCATTTACACATAATGCGTTCAGTGCAATATTAGCGGAAGATGATAAGGTCTTACTCATCCATCCTGTGCTGTATGAGATATTGACAATTAAAGGGGGTGCTCATACCATAGAGGACATCTGGGATAACCAGATGGCACAGTTGGATAGAGCCATCCAGACAAACGAGTTTACATGTGATGGGAATGAGAACGATATCTATAACGAAGATGGCGGGGGTGAGCCGTTCGACTTCGACTGCGGGTGGATCGATTTTACTGGCGCAAATGCAGGAGCAGGCGAGAATACTACAATCAACATCTATACGACCGATGAAGCTGGAAACGAACGGCTTGTATGGACCGCTGTTTATCTCGCTGCCGGCGTCCCAAGCCCTGCAAGAGTGCAGATACCGAACAGTGATGATGGTTGTGACATTAAATTGCCACTCCACAATATTTCCGGCGTCAGAATCACTGAACAGCAGGCTCTTGTTGGTGGTGGCTGGAATACTCTATATGGTGAATTTTATGACTCTAAGGTAGGTGGATAATGAAATCTTTAAACTCTCTTGAAGCCCGTTTGAGTTCGAACCCTTATGGTGGATTGCCGAGGATCAAGAAAGAGGTTACGTTCAGTAACACCGACTCGGACGTTTCGCTGTTCACGGTTACAGGCGATGTCGTTGCCTACATTGCATCTGTGTGCAAGACCAACTGTGCCTCCGCCGGTGGGTGTAATGTAAAGGTCGGTACTGCAAGTAAAGACGATTTGTTTATTGTACTGACAGATGTTACGGCTATTGCACAGGACGAAATATGGCATGACAATGCACCCGACTCGCCCGTTGAGCTTCTTGCCGATGCAGTTAAAGCCGCATTCATATCGGGCGGAGAGGATATCGTACTCGATGTAGAAGCTGCAAAACAAGTCGATAGTGGTGCCATCACTTTCTATTGCTGGTGGTTCCCGGTATCCGATAACGGAAACGTTGTTGCCGCATAGGAGGATAATCATGACTGAATATTCTGATGGTGTAATCAGGGATATAGCAAGGATAAAAGCTGAACGTGGATCTAGGATAAGAAAGCTTCAGGATGTGATTATACCGAATCGGCAGTCACTTTTAGATGCTGCCATAAGCGAGCTCACTGCGCTCCAGAGGGAAAACCTTGATATTGATGATGTTCCTGACCCGGAAGATAAAGAGGTGCTGATAATACCTAAAGGTGAATAATGGAGACAAACAAGCTGCTCGATACTGGCGGTTTGTGGAATGACCGCACGAATAAGCCGCCGGATTATTGCCTGAATGTTATTCGGGATTATCCGGATGGAGCATTTGCCGGTACTGACCTGAGTGAATGGGAGTGGTCAAATTGTGTGTGGGTGGTCCCGATGAACGGAGATGATGACAGATGTAACTTTGGGAATATTATCCCGAAGTACGGATTACAGCAGTTGTGGCTACATGCACTCGTATCATTTGATTCTACTGCCGGCGAGCAGTATATCTATAGGCAATATGAAGGTGCGAATAATATATTCTCACTTAAGATAGACAGTAATGCAAGAATCGATGTTTACTGTGAAACTGGCGGAAACACAGCAAGGGCGAATAGCGCTGCGAACATGCACACAGTCGGCTTGAACGTGATCGATGCACTTGTTGACCTGAGTTCCGTTACCGGATTACGGTTATTCCGGAACGGAGTTGAGGCAACCTACAGTACGCAAGAAGACCCGACAGGACTTTCCGAGATCGGGAACGACGGGGATTTTACAGTCGGGCGTCCTGTTAATAGCCTTGACGGAGGATTCGTTTATGGATTCGTCTCGCGTAGGCTTCCAAACTTGAGGACCATTATATCACTGTGCGACAGACATTTTGTTGGGATAGGATAATATGATAAGCGGTATTGCTTTAAGAACAGAACTGCTGAAAACGGAGCTTGGTGCCGCTGATCCAGTGGATACACTGCTTGATGATTACGGGCGGAATCACTATGCAGCGACATACAACGGCACCAATATCACTGTTGGGCAACTGGTAACTGGTCAGTGGTATCAGTCCTTCCCTCAAGATGCCGGTGACGATTATGTGAATTATGCCGGGACAATCAATGCTCCCTGGTATGTGAAGGCATTTAAGGTTTGGTACTGCCCAATCGCTGAATTGACAGAGGGTGCAATCAGCGAGAATATCATCCTCTCGAAACACACTTCTGTTACTCATGGATTCTATCGAGACGCGAATCACAGCCCGAACCGAATCTGGTTTAACATGGAAGATTCACTTGGTGGTAATAATATTTTATCGTGGTCGATCACTGATTATACAGCGTGGTATCACCTGTTTGGTTATATGAGGAGTGACGGAAAGCGCCGGGTAATTATCAACGATATCTATTCTCATACAGGTGCTGGAATATCCCCCGATAATCATGGTTCCGGAACTAATGTGACTGCATCCCCGGTCCGAGTCGGAGGTGGGGTTGCGAATAGATACGACACCTGTTTCATCGCCGAGCCTAAGCTTTTCGTCGGGGAGATGACGCGAGGCGAGGATGACTGGTGGGACGATCTAGCATATCGGATGTTCAATTCGGAAAAACATCTATTTGGATATTAGTATGAGTAAGAGTACTGGTTTGGTATTTCATGGGATTGGGCACAAGACTGGCTTGAATGCAGGTGCACCAGGTCTTGACATCGTGGATTCGAGCGTGAGTAAGATCATTCTTGCTGAAACAGATATTTCGAAAGAGCAGTTGGTGTCTGGAAGATGGGTGAATTCTTACAATGGAACAACTTCATATCATGAAACAAATCAGATAGGTTTTTTGCAGAGTTGCGTCCAGGGGACTATTTTAATATGGGTGAAGGCTGAATGGTCAAGCATGACTTATACTGACATTCGAATTGTTAGCTCGGCTCATACTGCTGGTGCGAATAGCGAATTCAGAACATATAATAATGAAGATGTAGAATTTATAATGGGGTACGGCGCTGATAAAGAAAGGGTAAGAGCATTCCCCGACGGAGACGCCAGTGACTTCGATAATCAATGGGTATTTATTCACTACAAGTGGTATGAGTCTGGTGGATCATACTACCTTCAAGGTGGTCATAATGGTGTCTGGTTGCATACATCTTTCGCAGTTCCGAATGCGTTTGTTATGCCCGATACATCATTTGACATCGGTAAATGGGGAGCCAACTACATGGCTGGATACATTGACCCGGAGATAAAAATTTACAGTCACGCACTCAACGCTGGCCAGATCGCCTCTGAATATAACAACAAATGCCGTGACTTCGGGTTGGAGCCAATATCATGATAACTTCTGTTATCAGTAGGCCGGATATTGTCGGCCCTCTTGATGGTTGGAATACCACTATCTTCGACAGGTCTCGGTGTCATTACGATTTCAATCTGGTGAACGGTGAATACGGGAAGTTGCCTGGCGGGAAATATTTCATCAAGGATTCTGGTGGTCTACTACAGGCTAGATATGTAATGACCGGAACGGAGTTTTTCAATATAACGTGGCAGCCGTTTACCATTCACATGTGGTGCAAGCCAATTGATTGGGGGGCCGGAACTTACAACCTCCTGTTTGTGTGCTCGGACCTGGCAACAGTTGGATATGGAATGGTTATAGATAATGACACTGGAACGTTCGGCGTCATCACCTTCAATGCTGGTCCAGCCTTTCAAGGATCATATGGGCCATTTACGCAATACGGTGAAAGGCAGCTCCTATCATGTACCCGCGATGGTGCAACTTGTAAGGTGTATCGGAATGCGGTTGATATTACAACGGTAAGTGGAGTCCACATTGACCCTGGCGCAAATACTGGCCAAAATGCTTATGTCGGGTATACATTTGCAGGTTCTCCGGAAGAGGTATATGACTGGCAGGTGATTTTAAAATGCCAGTCAGAAGACCAAATCAAGCGGTATTTCCAGAAAACAAAAAGGCAATGGATGTAGGAGATTCAAATGAGTGTAAGAGGTTCAACGACAGCACTTAGACTCCTTCTCACTGATATATTCGAGTCACTCGGTGCTAGTATTGAAGGCCAAGGTACAGCAACAGGAGGTGCTGTTGGGTATCTCGATGATAGCTCGAAAGACTGGGGAGTGAACATATGGAGAGGATGCAGGATTGTAATATATTCAGGTACTGGAGCAGGCCAGATCCGCAACATAGCGAGCAACACGGGGACACGCATCGTCCCAGACACAAACTTTGGGACAGCTCCCGACATAACATCACAGTATATGATCTGGCCTGCTCCAATATCTGAAGATGAATTTAGAGATACAATGAGGCCAAATGTGGTAGCACTTGTGCATGATACTGCGGTAACTGCAGATACTGATATACTCGCTGCCGATATTAACGTAGGTGTGGACTGCATTATTATGGTGTCAATGTGCTTTAGCGCTATAGGCGCTGGGTACATGATGGTAGATGATGGTAGTGGTGCAGCAAAGATACAAGTAAACGATGGTCTTGATTTATATGCAGACAATGGCTATATGTTTGATCAGCCACTGCCATCAACATATACCCTGAATTTTCAACACTCACAAACATGTACATGTAGAAGCCTAATAGCGATGAGGGTGTTTAGGTAAAATACTGATCAGGATAACCAGGTAGATGGAAGGACAGCAAAGCAGGAAAGTATACCCGACACAGGGAATGGGAAGTATCTGGAAGAGGATGTTTCCATACAAGAGATTTTATAATAGTGTGCCAGTCGGTGCGATCTCACATGGTGGTGTCATATATGAGGAAAATCACGTACTGCCTGTTACTGATAGTATCACACTAGATTTAAATGGAGGTGCAGCACCCCCACTCCCAGTATTAGCAGGGGCAGTAAGTAATGGTACAACAACTGATGTGATAAGTGGCGTCGGTTTCCCAGGGTCGAAAGCAGTATTCTTTGACGCATCTGTACCTGCATATACTGATGATACAGCAAATGCTGCGAGTGCTGCGGTAAACGATATGGCTCTGGTTACTGCAGCAGGAACAGTCAACGACGCATATTTAATAGGTGACGATAACACATTCGATGGTGTCGTATTCATAGTTGGGCAGGTAGCATCAGGTATAACTGACTATGTAGTCGAATACACTCTAGGTGGAGGGTCGTGGTCTGCACTAACCACAACACTTGACCAAATAAATAACTGGGAAACATCAGGACCTGTATATTTATTTTGGGAAAATCCTGTTGGTTGGAATACAGATACATTCGCGACATTTAATAAATATTGGATAAGGATAAGGATAACTGGTTACTTGATATATGCACAGCAACCTTTAGGTACTCAGGCATATATATCTAAATACTAGTTAATGTTGGAGGTTGTCATGGAATTGATAAAAAGATTTGATGAGCAAGAAGAACAAGACTTCGCAGATATGCAGAGGCTTGGGCTAAAACACCATATACCTATACCTCAATCTTTCGTTGACTATGAAGTGATAGTAGGAGATAAGGTAGAACTCAGAAGTGAAGGTAGGGCGCACTCGTTCGTTCGAAACCTATACAACTTCATAGCCTATACATCTATGGCTATAAGAGCAAGTGAAGGCGGGACGTATGGGGCAGGTGGTATGTATGCAAAAAGATTTGATACTGGTGTAGACATGGGTGTGGCGTATGGTCTCGGTCCGGGCATGACTGCTACATATGATCCCTGTGATTCTGGTCATGGCGTGCGTGGCAGTCTAGGTAGTGTTTATAATGGAATAATTATAGGAACAAGCAATGCAGCTTGGAGTTTTGACGATTATCAGCTAGGGGCAGCGATAGAAAATGGCAATGGAGCTGGACAGGTTATATATAACCTGATGGACGCCTATAATTTGTCTTATAATGCAGGCACGTTGACCTGGACTCTTGTTAACGAGAGGTTGATGAACAATAATTCGGGCGGTGGAATTAACGTAGAGGAGTCATGTATTGTTACTAACCCATCTACCTTCGGTCCAGTAATGTACTCAAGAGACTTAACCGGCGGTATCGTTCTACCAAACTATGGTCAATTCCGAGTCACTTACACATTTACTCTAACATACCCAGCGTGAATATTTATAAGCGTGAATACTTATAGGAGAATAATATGCCAGGAGAAGGACGAGTAACTATAAATGACGATGTATGGGAAGTCGTAATGCAGACAACCTATGCAGAACTAGTCAGTGGATTATCCGGCGTGGAGAGTTTAGGTGACCACACTGGCATGCTCTTTGACATTGGGCAGAATACTAGTATTGATGTTCAGGTTAGGGAAATGTTATTCAATATCGATATCGTGTTTATCGATGAAGGTATAGACAACGAGGGTAATACTCAATATACTGTCAGTGGTGTGTATCATGACGTTGAGCCGGGAGATAAGGAGTACATCGGTACAGGGAGATTCTTTCTAGAAGTGAATGCAGGAGAGGCAGAAGATGTTGAAGTTGGTGATATAGTTGAGTTGGTGTATGTTATTGATAACTCGACTATATCAAGACTAGCAGACATGTTCATATTATTGCCTATGATGGGTATGGCAGCAATTTTAGCGAGTGAAGGTGCTAAAAATATAAGTGTAGATGCAAGTGCAGAAAGGCGTGCTAGCTAGCGTGCATTATGTATACTTATATAAATGCCCAGTTGCAATAAAAGCTAAGTGAAGGTCAATATAATGAATCTTACAACACAGCAAATGTACTCAACGATGTATGCCATGGTAGGTACGATGATGATGGTGATGTTCTGGCAAGGACTACTAATGGCTGTTGCTACTCCAGTTGCAGGTGCTGTAGGTTCATATGTATCACATAAGATATTCGATGATGATCGGTATGAATGACGTTAAGTAAAGGTGTCGGTAAATGTTCATCAGTAGAGGAATGGTAATAGGTGTTGGGCAAGGTATAATAGACTCAATGGATGAGGATGGTGGGATAAGTCCAATAAATGCTGAAGGTATCTTAGCTGATATAATACCCAATATGATTAGATCTATGATGTTCGTAATGTTTTTGATGCTGATGAATAAAGTGATAGCTGAGCCTTAAGCTAGTATTTACAAATAAGTTAAAACAGTATATAATAAGTATGAACAATGGATAATGACGATCTCGCACTTTTCTCGCAGTATGTGGGTAAGAGAGCAAGCAGGAATACCGTTAGCCTTTATGTGAATATAGTAAAGGCCTATTTGAAATGGGTCGAGATTGAGTGCAAGCAAATCAATGACGCGCAGGCGTATTTAGACTGGTTAGAGGAAAAAGGAAAGTCTGCTAGCACAATCAGTACTCGCGCGTATGCAATACAGAAGTATTTTAAATGGAAAGGTATTACTGCTAGCACTAATTGCCCTACTATCAAGATGGGTGAGCCTAAGTATATAAGTAAAGATAAAGTGAGTAA
>Ga0180431_10001921_pt1 | contig 28215 bp, 27 predicted proteins | sample SS_ome_11_FD_132459 | JGI IMG/M metagenome (GOLD analysis project Ga0180431, IMG submission 132459) | Hypersaline lake sediment archaeal communities from the Salton Sea, California, USA - SS_1_MS_1 metaG | ecosystem: Environmental > Aquatic > Non-marine Saline and Alkaline > Hypersaline >... | reverse complement strand
ATATCATGTAGTTTGCTGTCCGCCAGACAGCTTTCACACTCCTCAAGATTTTCAAGCGAGCCCCTTCGTATTTCCATGTATTCTCCTGTATGCAATTGTAATGATGGGTGCAGAATTTTTACTCTCCTAAAAGCGATGGATATACCCTATCTGAAGAATTATCCAGTAGGGTAGTGAACTGAAGTCCCCGCGATTGACATGGAGGCTCTTACTTCCTCCCCCTTCGTGAACTGTATCGGCGTGAGCGTCCCTTTTACGCACCAGGGGCGTTTCGCAACGAGCATGCCTCTATCTTTTTATCATTCATCCTATGAAAGGGGCAATACTTATTCTCGTCATGATACGGTATTGGAAATTGCAGAAGTAACAAAAGCGGAAAGAGGTGAAATATGTTTGACATTACACACGTTGTGATCGTGATTATAGTCTTTATGCACTATCTGCATGAAAGGGTGTACAGAAAATCTGTTGAAGATCAATAATCCTGTTAGGAAGGCAGGCAACATGAACAGATATCGCAAATGCATACTATCAGCATGTCTTATCAGTCTGACTCTATTTTTTGCGTGCATGAGTATGGGGCTGGTGCTGCGACCGCGGCCGAAGCAGCCGTCGGATTGCTCAGCATCGCCGCGCTTGAAATCGCTGAATATTAAAAACATTGCCGTTCTCCCTTTTGTGCCGAGCAAAAAGACCGAAACAGGGGAATACACACCACCCTTTGCACAGAGGAAGCACAAGCCGATTCCCAAGTACTATCATCTTGAGCATGATGATAGTGTCGTTCCGGACGAGCTCGAAAAGCAGCTGCTGAAAACCTACACATATAAGATTGCGGATCGGCGCAATCTGAAGAAGATACTCGGTGAAATAGAGTTGCAGCAAACCGGTCTCGTCGATGACCGGACCCTTGCGACAATCGGAAAACTCACCGGTGCCGATGCGGTCATCACCGGTACGGTGAACATGGCGCTTGCCGCCCTGCAATGGCAGTCCTACGGGGATATCGTTTATGCCGCTTATATCGGGTACGTGAGTTTTCAGCTCCGCATGACACACGTGGAAACGGGAGAGGTCCTCTGGGTATGCAGCATCGCACGAAACAGCCTCAATTATATTGATGAGCCGATAACTATCAGCAGCCAAGCGGATGTGGCGAAGCTGGATACAATCGGCGGTGTAGCGCACAATGACCTCATTCTCTTCGTTCTCAACAGGGCGCTGGCAGAGGCTGTCAGGGAGATACAGTAGCGAACAGGGTTTACAGTATCTCGCTTTTGGGAGCACAATAATTACTTGTGGCTTCGTTCATTGTATGGTATATTTCTCCTATACGTATGTATTTTTAAAAAGTGCTGTTCATGCCGGTATTTTTCATTGTGCTGAATTCATGTCACAGGAGAAAGGGGTATAGACTATGCAAGCGATTTCATTAACAGGCGATATCTACTGGATTGGAGCGAATGTTCACACGGAGGATCTCTTCGAGGGAATATGGCCCATTCCCAATGGCGTGTCACTGAATTCATATATCGTTAAGGGTGATAAAGTTGCCGTTATAGATCTCGTTCGTGAATGGGGTGGCGCTTCAATGACCTTCTTAGATGCCCTTCGATCGATATCAATCTCTCCCGCGGATATTGATTATATTGTGCTCAATCATCTTGAGCCGGATCACACCGGATTCCTGAGCACCCTGCGCTCCCTGAGTCCACAGGCTCAAATAATCACCACGAAAAAGGGTGCAGAGCTCGTGGATGGTTTTTATGGTATAACAGATAACGTCATGGTTGTGAAAACCGGTGATTCGGTTGATCTCGGGAAAGGCAAAAAACTGGTGTTCACCGAGATCCCGAACGTTCACTGGCCGGAGACAATGGCAACCTATGAACCCGAGTCGGGTATACTGTTTTCCTGTGATGCTTTTGGCGCCTTTGGTGTCCATAAGGGAAGTATTTTCGATGATGAAACGCCGGCGGCGCACAAGCCGTACTGGGAAAGTGAAATGCTCAGGTATTATGCAAATATTGTTGCGACCTTCTCAACGCAGGTCATCAAGGCAATTGATTCACTGTCTTCCGTTGATGTAAAGATGGTTGCCCCATCTCATGGTTTGGTGTGGCGGGGAAAGCCCGAAGTCGTTATTAAAAAATATCTTCGCTATGCCAATTATAATAAGAATTTTGCAGAACCCGAGATATGCGTCGTCTGGGGGAGCATGTATGGGAATACCGAAACCATGTTGCACTCAATTTTAAAGGGTATCGCATCGGAGGGTGTTCCCGTTCATGTTCACCGCGTTCCCAATGAGGATGTCTCCTTTGTTCTTGCCGATGCCTATAAATCCGCCGGACTGGTCATCGGAACGCCGACATATGAATATAGCATGTTTCCCCCCATGAAGTATTGTATGGAGCTTCTGCAGAAGAAACATGTCTGGTATAAAAAGGTTCTCTTTTTCGGTTCCTATGGCTGGAGCGGCGGGGCACAGAAAGATTTTGATCAGTTGGCAGAAAATATGCACTGGGACATACTTGAGCCGCTTGTTTTCAGGGGGCATCCCACAGAAGAGGATCGGGAAAGGGGTGAAAAATTAGGGGGCGAGCTCGCTTTGCAGTTAAAAACAATTTCATCGAAAATTAAAGACGAGGATTATTGATTTATCACCCTCGCGAATATATTTGGCAGGAGCGATTGACACGGCTGGAGAGCGGGATTGCCTCATAAAGGGGCATGTCTCGTTCTGTAATGCGTTCACTGAGCGCATTGCGTCCTGCCACTGGCAAGCGCGGTTTTTTATCCGGTTGAATTTTGAAGAGGCTTAAATCGTATGAGTCGCTTTTTGCGGAAACTTCACATTCAGTTTTTTCATTATCATATCGATAAGCTCTTCCAGCGTTTCTTCTTCACTGAACTGGGGCAGGATATTCCATCCCCGCATGGGGATTATTGCACCGATGAATATGATGATATTGGCCAGAAGCGCTGATTTCTGGCATTCGAACACACCTTTCTCAATTCCCCTTTTTATTATCGATTCGAGTTCGGATACGAATTCCGCTTCTTTTCTGAGCACCTCGTAGAGATATTTCTTCTCCAGCGATTTTGTCTCCGTATATACGAAGAGCATCTCTTCCCTCATCTGACAGGTCAGCAGAAAGAGCTCCCTGAGAACGCTGACGAGCTGCTCGGCCGGATCATCGAATCTGCGAAGGCTTTCATTCAAGCGTTGATATATTTTATCGAGAATATCCTTATGAAGGAGGAAGAGTATATCATCTTTCTTTTCTATGTAATCGTAGAGGCTCCCGATGCTCATTCGTGCGGCGCTGGCTATTTCCCTTATCGAAGCCGCATGAAATCCCTTGGTCTTGAAAACTTTCATGGCCCCGCGGCAGATCTGCTCCTGCTTTTTGCGGATTCTCTCGGGATTCTTGATTTTTGTTTTTACCGTATCCATCTGTGGAATATAAAATCCTAACGATCGCTCGTTTTATACTATTTCATATAATATGTCAATGACATTATTTAAAATTGTTCTATTTGAGTATTTAAGATAATTATCGATTATTATTAAACTCCGCAACGGGAAGCCACGCGGAAAAATTCCATTAAAAAATCCTGTTTTTAAAAATAGCTTAGATTTGTTTCAAAATCAATTTTTTTTTTGAAAAAACTCTTGACATTAGGGACTTGAAAACAATAATCCCAAGCGATCGTTCGTTTTTTTATACTCTCATACCAGTTACTAATTTCATTCTTTTCAAACTGTTTTAATCGTGTTTTACCACACTCCTTTTATTATGAGATTTACTGTACATTTCTGAAAAAAGGATGATGTGAATAATTCGGTTCAGGAGGGTTATATGCCAAAGAGAGTAGGAATCGTCGAAGTAGCCCAGCTTCCCTGCACTGAATCCAGTGAGAATTATCTCGATCAGGTGTATCGGGTGTGCAGGGAGGTGCTGGATAAGGCTGGCATTTCCAGGGATGATGTCGGTACTGTCGTCAGCGCCACATCGGACCTCTTTCACGGCGGTGTATCCTGCGCAAATGCTTACTACTGGGACTCAGGGGGGGCTTTTCTGAAAAACGGTTCACGCAATGACGGTGAGTCGCTCATGGCCTTTTACTACGGTGTCATGCGCATACTATCGGGACATTATGATACGGCGCTTATTGTGGGATTATGCAAGGGATCTGAGAATCCCGAAAACGACATGCTCACCCATTTTTTCACTGATCCCTTTTATCAGCGGCAGATCGGTCTGAACGAAACCGTTGCCGCCTCACTGCAGATGAGATCCTATTGTGAGCGGTACGGTGTTTCCGAAGAACAGTGTGCCCGGGTCGTGGTGAAGAATCTGGGAAACGCTCTGAGGAATCCCTATGCCCATATCAGGAAGAAGGTGACCGTTGACGAGGTAATGAGTTCAGCGGTGGTTATGGATCCGCTGAAAGAGATGGAGTGCGCACCCAAATCCGAAGGATTTGTCGCAATGCTGCTTGCTTCAGAAGAGAAAGCGAAGAAGCTTACCGATAAACCGGTCTGGTTCTCGGGATGGGGCTCTTCAATTGATACCTTTTATCTCGGCGATCGTGATCTCCTGAAAGGGCAGCTCGGAACGGCCGCCAAAATGGCCTATGACATGGCGGGGATTAAGAATCCGCGCAAGAATATCGATGTTGCCGAGATAACCGAACCCTATGCATTTCAGGAGCTCCTCTGGTACGAGGAACTCGGTTTCTGCGATGAGGGAAAGGGTGGAGAGCTCATTGAGAGCGGTGCGACCGAGATGAGCGGCGATATTCCGGTGAATCCTTCGGGAGGCGTTCTGGCGAGCAATCCCTATATCAGCCGGGGATTGTTCCGACTTGCCGAGGTTGCACTGCAGATTAAAGGCACGGCTGGTGAACGACAGCTCGACCGCACGGTGAAGACCGGTCTGGCACATGGTACACACGGATTTGCCGGTCAGGCCCATGCGGTTGTTATCGTAGAGGGATAGGAGGGAGCTATGGGAAAATCGGTAGCCATTGTTGGTATCGGACAGACAAAACACAAGAATCGATCTGATGTAACCTATCCGGATCTCGTCCGGGAAGCGGTTCAGGCGGCTTTTGAGGATGCCGGTATAGAGCCTGATGAAATCGACGGCGTTGTCTTCGGAAGCATGCCGTCAATGATGTCCGGAGTGGCCCTGCTCCATTTCTATTTTGCCGATGCGCTGCGCAATGTGGGGAAGCAGCTCATGCGAACCGAAACCTGCGGAACCACGGGGATATCGCTTGCCCTGACCGGTTATTACTGGGTTGCCTCAGGACTGGCCGATATGGTTCTCGTTGTCGGCTCTGAAAAGATGCGCGAGGGTGATAGCCAGGCGACCATGTCCAGTGTCGCGGAACCCTTTTACCAGAAACCCTTCGCATCGGGGGCGCCGGGCGTCTTCTCAATGGTATCTCAGATGTGGGTATACAAGCACAATTTCGATGAGTCGCGGGTGAGGGATGCAGCGGCGAAAGTATCGGTTGATCATCACAAGAGCGGCCTGCTCAATCCCTATGCCCACATTCAGCAGGAGCTCACCATGGATGATGTGAAGAACTCGCCGATGATAGTCTATCCCATTCGCCTCTGGGATGTCTGCCCCAATTCCGACGGCGCCTGCGCGGTTCTCTTCGCTTCCGAAGAGCGGGCGAAGAAGATGAGCAGAAAGCCGGCCTGGGTAAAGGGGGTCGGATTCAGGGGTGATGAGTACTGGTTCGGTGACAGTGACAAGGTGCAGTGGCAATCGGCCATCGATGCGGCCAAGGAGGCCTACCGCCAGGCGGGCATTACCAATCCCCGCAAGGAGCTGGATGTTGCCGAGGTCTATAATCCCTTTACCTACCTGGAGATGCTGCACTACGAATGCTTCGGCTTCTGTGATTTCGGCCAGGCACCCGAAATGGTTCTTGACGGTGTTTTTGCCCGCGGCGGCGAGCTCGTCTGCGATCCCTCGGGTGGCGTGCTCTGCACCAATCCTATCGGCGCCACCGCCCTGATCAGGGTTGCCGAAGCTGCGATGCAGGTGACGGGCACTGCCGGTAATCATCAGGTTGACGGCGCGCGTCTGGCCCTCGCTCATGGAATGGGCGGCGTGAGCCAGTTCAATGGTGTTATGATAATCGGTTCGGAACGATAGAGGAGGGGACACATGGAAAAGCACTACAATACAATTGAAAATAATCTCTGGTTACCCTACCGTTTTGCCGTTGGCCCCGTATTTCACCGTTTCTATCAGGGGCTTATGGAGGGGAAGATACTGGGTAACCGATGCCCGCAGTGCGGCAAGGTGCTGGTTCCGGCGAGAACCTTCTGTCCTGAATGTTACGTTGATATGGATGAGTGGGTTGAGCTTGCTCCGGAGGGCGAGGTGGTGACCTGGTCGCTGGCCAGTTCCGCCTTCTACGGAATGCCCGTGGATCCTCCCTTTGTGATAGCTCTTATCCGGCTCGATGGTGCCGATTGCAATCTGCTCCATATTCTCGGTGGATTTGATTGCAGTGATGTTTCTGCGGTACGGAAGAAGATAAATCCTGGAACCCGTGTCCGGGCTGTCTGGCGTTCCGAGAAGCAGGGGCATATGATGGACATTCAGCACTTCACCCCGGTGGAGTGAAAACGCATAATGAATTTTTGAACAATTGCTCAGCAGGAGGAGGATTATGCTGAAACTTAATCAAAAGGGACAACCCGTTATGGAAACCGAGGTCGTCGTTCCCTATCGTCTCGCTCAGGGGCGAACCTGGCATCGATTCTATGAGGGATTCAAGGAGGAAAAGATATACGGAACAAGATGTCCCTCATGTAAACGGGTCCTCGTTCCGGCCCGGTCGTTCTGTCCGAGGTGCTTTGTCGATATGGATGAGTGGATTGAGCTCTCTCAGGAGGGAACGGTGCTCGCCTGGGCGCTTACCAATTTTCAGTTCTTCGGGATGCCCTTCGAGCCACCCTTCATCACCGCGATGATTCAACTCGATGGCTCTGACTGCGGATTCTTCCACCTTGTCGGGGGATTTGATCTCACCGATATGGATCTCGTGAACAAGACGATGAAGAGGAACCTTAAAGTCGAGGCGGTGTGGAAGAAGGAGAAGAAGGGTTGTTTACTTGACATCGACTACTTCAAGCCGATATCATAGGGTCACGATACTACCTGAAGGATAAACTGTTATGTATTTTAATGAGGATCACGAAGCATTGCGGAAACTGGTAAAGAAGTTTGTGGATAATGAGATCAATCCCTTCATCGATGAATGGGAGGAGCAGGGCAAAATTCCGCTGCATGATCTCTTCAAGAAGATGGGCGATCTCGGCCTTCTCGGAATCCGCTACGATCCTGAGCATGGCGGACAGGGGCTCGATTACTGGTTCGATACGGTATTCCTTGAGGAGCTGGGACACTGCCACGGCCTGGGAGTTCCCATGGCTATCGCGGTTCAGACACATATGGCAACACCGGCCATTGCCGAGTTCGGGAACGACCATCTCAAGGAGACCTATCTGAAACCGTCCCTCTCCGGCGATCTGGTTGCAGCCGTCGCCGTTACCGAGCCGGAAGCGGGTTCAGATGTTGCCGCGCTCAGAACGAAGGCGGTGAAGGATGGGGATTCCTATGTCATTAACGGCTCCAAGACTTACATTACCAATGGAACGCAGGCCGACTACATCACCACCCTGGCCAGGACAAGCGACGGGCCGGGGTATCACTGCTTTGGCCTCTTCGTTGTGCCGACCAGTACACCGGGATTTGAGGTGAGCAAGAAACTGGATAAGATGGGCATGCGAAGCAGCGATACCGCCGAACTTTTCTTCGACAGTGTCAGGATTCCGGTGGAAAACCTGATTGGCGAGGAGGGAGAGGGTTTCATCTATCAGATGAAGCAGTTCCAGCATGAGCGGTTTTCAGTGCTTCCCTTTTCATATATCGCTTTACGGGATGTTGTCGATATGACGGTTGAGTACATCAGGGAGCGAATCGTCTTCGGAAAGCCGCTCATTGCGAAACAGGTTTTGCGACACCGGATCGCCGATTGGGTGACCGAGATCGAGTGCCTGAAGCAGCTCACCTATCACATCGTAAGAATGAAGATGGAGGGGCTCGACGTGACCCGTGAGGTTTCCATGGGGAAGCTCTATATGGCCCAGATTGCCAAGGGAATTGTCGACGGTTGCCTGCAGATGCATGGTGGCATGGGATTTATGAATGAGATGCTCATATCTCGAATATATCGTGATGTTCGACTCGCGTCGATTGGTGCGGGCGCCGATGAGGTCATGCGGGAGATAATCTCACGAATAGAACTGGGAAAATAATGGAGGAGATCATGTCCGGTAAAACAGTGCTGGTGGAGAAGAAAGAGAGAATATGCACCCTGACTCTGAATCGTCCCAAAACCCTGAATGCCCTTAATCAGGATATGATCTCCGAACTGGAGAGTGTTCTCTTTCAGCTCATTCGTGATACCGAGATACGGGTTGTGGTTCTGCAGGGTGCTGAAGACAACTTCTGTTCCGGTGCCGATATGTCCCTGTTCATGTCGGATCTCCCGGCACCGGAGTGGATGGATGGCATGAAGACGCTGGGAAGGATTATCGGTATTATCCGAAGCATGCCGCAGCCGATTGTCGTCAAGCTGAAGGGAGCTGCTATCGGTGGCGGCGCAAATCTGGCGCTTGCCGGCGATTTTGTCATCGCCGCGCACAATGCAAAGTTCTGTGAGAATTTTGTAAACATCGGACTGGTCCTTGATGCGGGGGGGACCTACTTTTTGCCCCGGCTGGTCGGTCTGGTAAAAGCTCGTGAGCTCGCCCTCCTGGGTGATCGTATCAGCGGGAAGGATGCTGCTGCAATGGGGCTCATCTATAAGTCTGTCCCCGAGGCGGAGATTGACCGGGAGGTTGATATGCTGGCGCGGATCCTCTCGCAGAAGTCATTGCGGGCAATGGCCTTTATCAAGGAGGGGCTCGAGAGCAGCTTTGACATGAACTTAAAAGAGCTCGTTGACCGGGAGGCAGGGTATCAGTCCGTTCTGCTTCAAGCAGAGGAGCACAAGGCGCCGGTACGTGCATTTCTTGCGGCGAAGGGGCGGAAATAAGAGGGAATGCATCAGATGTGGAAGTGTGAAATTTTGACCGGATTACAGGATGAGATTTGACTGGCCCGTAACCGTGTTACATATGAGAATTGATATACAATCCTGTTAATCCCATCTGTCCCTTTCGTCATTTTAATTATTTATTTTCATACATTCACAGTATTACGCTGGGGAGCTTTCATGAAGATTAAGAAGATCACTGAAGTCGGGATCGTGGTGAACGATCTCCGGCAGGCGATGCATCTCTTTGTTGACCTGCTGGGCGCCGAGGCGGGGGAGATAATCGATATGGAGATTTTCGGCATGCGCTACTGCATGTGCCGGCTTGGCGGTGTTGATTTTGAATTGATGGAACCGCTCGGTGACGGCGTTATCAGGAAATTTCTCGACGCGAAAGGGGAGGGGCTGCATCACGTTGCCTTTGCGGTTGATGATCTGATTGACGGGTCTGCCGCCCTGAAGGAAAAGGGTATCCGATTTGTCGAAGAGAAGCCCTATGAGGTGCCGTTTGAGCATGTTGACTTCACGGGCGAGCATATTTCCGGCATCACGAAGATGACCTTCGGGCATCCGAAATCCTTTCACGGTGTTCTTGTCGAATTCATTGAGTATCCGGAGAAGTTTCAGTTGTCATGAGTGGCGGTACCGGGCCCTTCCCGGTACCCGGTAATGCGAGCATGAAAAAGGCATATCTGTTCATCATATAGCTTCCGGCTGCTTCTGAGCCGAATCGCACGAAGAAGAGTATCGTACATCCCCTATTCCGTAGCATACAGGAGGAGAAGAATGCAGTATTTCGAAGACTTTCAGGTCGCCGATAAGAGTGTTACGAGAGGGAGAACGATTACCGAGGCTGATATTGTCAACTTTGCCTCTTTCAGCGGCGACTGGTATCCGCTCCATGTTGATGTGGAGTATGCGAAGAAGAGCATATTCGGTGAACGAATCGCCCATGGGTATCTCGTTCTCTCTGCTGCTTCTGGATTGGCGCCGCTGTACGACATCGCCATCATTGCTTTTTATGGAATAGACAAGCTCCGTTTTTTCGCTCCCACCAAGATTGGCGATACCATCCGGGTTGAAAGCGAGGTCCTGGAAACAAAGGACAAGGGCGATGCGGGAGGGGTGGTAACCTTTCAGCAGATTATAAAAAATCAGCGGGACGAGAACGTGGTTTCTTCGGTTGTCAAGATATTCGTCGCGAAGAAGAATTAGCGCTTTTCTCTCTTGTGCTCCACACAGAATAATATACAGAGGAGGTTCTCATGAACTACGATGACAAGCCATGGCTCAAGTATTACGATGAATGGGTCAAGCCGATTATATCTTTTCCGGATATCACCCTTATCGATATGATGGAGCGGATATTCAAGGACTATCCGGATCGCCCGGCATATCACTTTCTCGGCGTGACCGGGACCTTCCGTGAGCTGGATCAGCAATCACGGCGGTTCGCACAGTACCTCTGCGAAAAGGGATGCACACCCGGGGATGTTGTGGGACTGTGTGCTCCCAATATTCCGCAATTCCTGATAGCCTTTCTCGGCACGCTCAGGGCGGGATGCGTGGTAACGGGAATCTCACTGCTCCTCACTCCCAAGGAGCTGGCCTATCAGATCAACGATTCCGAAGCAAAAGTGCTGGTGACGCTGGATGCGCTCTTCGAACACAACTTCCTGCAGATTAAGGACGATGTGCCGGAGCTGAAACATATCGTGGTTACCAATATCGCCGATTTTCTCCCCGCACCGAAGCGCTTTCTGGGAAAGCTGCTGAAGAAGATTCCCAGCGGGAAGATAGTCCCGGTTGAGGGCAAGGAGGTTATATCCTTTAAGGATATTCTGCGGGATTATCCGGCAGAGCGTCCCGCTGTCGATATCACCGGCGATCACAGCGCGCTGATCTACTATACCGGCGGCACCACCGGTCCGCCCAAAGGGGCAGAGCTCAGCCACCGGAACATGATTACCAATGTCATCATTATCGGGGAATGGTGCAATTTCGAGATGGGCGCGGAAACATTCTGTTCTGCCTTTCCCTTTTTCCATCTTGCGGGAACAGCGGTCTATCTCTATGCGCTCTATTACGGCGCGACTTACATACTGATTCCCGATCCCCGAAATACCGGGCACATATGCAAGGAGATAGGGAAGTATCACCCGACAGCCCTGGTGAATGTACCATCGCTCTACATGATGCTCCTCGCCGATCCCACCTTTGCGAAGCTGGATCATTCACATTCAAAGCTCTACTTTTCGGCGGCTGCGCCGCTCGCCGAGGAGACCATCAAGGCCCTGGAGGATGTTGTCGGTAAGGGGAAGATGGTCGAGGGCTACGGCATGACCGAAACGGGACCGCTGCAGAGCCTGAATCCCCTTGGAAGGACCAAGCCCGGAACGGTGGGAATTCCTCTGTCCAATGTTCGCCTCAAGCTCGTGGATCTTGAAGGGGGCACGAAGGAGGTTCCCATCGGCGACGAGGGGGAGATAATTGTTCAGACCCCCTCGCTGATGAAGGGCTATCACAACAAGCCGGAGGAGACGGCAAATGCGATACGGGAATTCGAGGGTGAGAAGTGGATGTACACCGGTGATGTTGCCAGGATGGACGAGGAGGGATACCTTACCATCGTTGACAGGAGCAAGGATATGATCATCGTCAGCGGTTTCAAGGTCTTCTCCCGCGAGGTGGAGGACAAGCTCTACGATCATCCGGCGGTTGAGCTCTGCGCCCTCGTGGGAGTTCCCAATCCCGACCGTCCCGGCAGTGAGCTGGTCAAGGCCTTTATACAACTCGCTCCCGAATACCGTGAGAAGGATCAGAAGAAGCTGAAGGAGGATATCATCTCCTTTGCCCGTGAGAATATGGCTCCCTACAAGGTGCCCAAGAGCGTTGAGTTTATCGATCAGATTCCGTTAACCTCGGTCGGCAAGGTAGACAAGAAGGCCCTTCGGTGACAATAGAGGATTACCGGCCCGGGAGCAGACCTTTTCAATGAGCTTTTCATCGGTCATAACCGCTCAGGCTGTATGCCCGTCAGCACCTTTCTGTCCAACGGATCGATAGAACAGGCTTCCCGGGGATTCTTTTTCACAAACCCTTTGAAGATATGGTTGAGTGTCGTTTCACCCCGGTATCCCTCTGCGGAGGAGGTATTGATCATCTCTCTTGAAGCGAGAACCACAGGGCCGCCTCCCGTGATTGTTTTTATGTTTCTTGAAAATTGATAATCCCTAGAATAAAACCTCTTCTTGACGCTACCCGAAAGTGGAAAACGGGAAATATGCGTTTTCACCTGAGACCGGGAGAAGAGGATATATTCTTCTTTACAAAATGAGGTTCTGACCTAAGATGTCCCGCTTAACACTATCTGTTTTCCCTGTGTACAGGATTTGTCGAATGACCTCTTGTAATTACCTGCTGTGGTGATTATCCTTCTCGACATATTGAAGCGTTGCTACATACAGCGGCAGCACAGGCAAAGAGACTGATGCAAAGGGGGCAGCACCGGAATGGAAAGAAAATTCAAGACAAGGATAACTGAGCTCCTCGGCATAGAACATCCCATTCTCTGCGGCGGGATGCAGTGGGTGAGCCGTGCCGATTTCGTTGCTGAAATCTGCAATGCGGGTGGAATCGGTTTTATCACGGCGGAGACCTTTGATTCGGCCGATGATCTCCGAAAAGAGATACGGAAGATGCGGACCCTCACGGATAAACCGTTCGGTGTCAATATCTCAATGATTCCTGAGCTCATGTACAATCGGACTTTTGAATTCTGCGACGTGGTCTGCGAGGAGGGTGTGCGGGTAGTTGAGACGGCGGGGAATACTCCGAAGCCGCTCATGCCGAAGTTGAAAGAAGCGGGTATCACCGTTGTGCACAAGTGTACCTCCGTTCGCCATGCCGAAACTGCACAGCGACTCGGTGTTGACGCGGTGACCCTTATCGGATACGGTTCGGGAGGGCACGTCGGCCTTGATGATGTTGTTTCATTTGTGCTTATTCCCCTTGCCGTTTCTCGCCTCGACATTCCGGTTATTGCCGGCGGGGGGATAGGAGACGGGAAGGGATTTCTCGGTGCCCTGGCAATGGGCGCCGAGGCGATACTCCTGGGAACGGCCTTCTTCGTCACGAAGGAGAGCCCTGTTCACCCGGCGATCAAGGAGCGGCTGTTACAGGCGAGTGAGCTCGATACAACACTGGTCATGCGTTCCATCAGACATCCGGCCCGCTGTCTGAAGAACAGAATTGCCGGGGAGATTCTCGCCATCGAGGAACGGGGCGGGACCCTGGAGGAGGTTGTCATAGCAGCATCAGGAAAGCGCGGAAAGCTCGCCTATGATGTCGGAGACCCTGAGATAGCTGCTATCGGCTGCGGACAGTCGGTCGGTCTCCTCGACAAGATGAAGACGGTCAGAGAGGTTGTTGAAGATATCATTACGGAAGCCGGCGAGCTCCTCGATCGGTTGAATCGGCTCACCGTTTCGTGATCGCTTTTGGAAAGCGCAGCGCGTCAGGGCGCGATTCTGACCGAAGAGAGGCACCGGAGAGAGCTCCCCGTACCGACACCGTCGTTTATTGATGATACGCGTTCCGTGAAGATGTGGCATGCTCTCCGGGGCTTGATGGAAGCGCCCTCAATAGAAAAAGAAGTGATCCCTGTCGTTGATCGGCGTTTCGTCCGTGCGGGGCTTCTGTTCTTTCACCTTCTCCGTTCTGTGTTTTCCCCGGCGCGCATATTCGATCATATCATCTATGAGATGCGTCATTCGAAGAACGTCAACGGGATCTTTAATCTGTTTCTGTTCCGATGCTTCTCCGATTATCTTCGTCTTCACCCGATCGGTATAATTGATGATGATACGCATCTTCTCCTGATCAAGCTCCCTGGCGATGATTATGCGGGGTGTCGTGCCGTACCCCGCCTGAATAATGTATGGGTTGTACGGTCGGGTAATGGGATAGCCGAGATAGAGGTGCAGATATGAGTGCAATCGGCTCCAGACGAGCTCTTTCGTTTGAATATCGAAGAAGATCTTTTTGACTTCGGTGTGCGTGACGCTCTTCTTCCCGAAGGGAAGCTGCGCCGAGGCGCAGCCGACACTGCACAGAAGCAGGATGATATACAGGTTTCTCATAATACTCCCCTATAACAGGGACGTGTTTTACGGAAAACTTCCCGTTGTTTTTTGAAAAAAAACCGTATCATATTGACGGTTGCGTAATTTTTCGATAACAATATATACAGAACATCGAAGTGTACTACTCACTTCACGAACTATTTAATCACAGGAGCGTCGAAAATGACAACTCATAAATTTCAGACAGAGGTCAATCAGCTCTTACATATTATAATACACTCTCTCTACTCGCATAAGGAAATTTTTTTACGGGAGCTAATCTCCAATGCCTCTGACGCGCTCGACAAGCTGAAATATCTAACGCTCATCGATGAGAAGTTTAAAGACTACGATTTCAATCCGAGAATCGATATCAGCTTCGACCGGGAAAAGGCTACCCTCACGGTTTCCGATACGGGAATCGGGATGAACGAGAGAGATCTCGTCGAGAACATCGGAACCATCGCCAGTTCCGGCACCCGGAAGTTTGTGGAACAGCTAACCGGCGATGTGAAGAAGGACTCCAGCCTCATCGGGCAGTTCGGCGTCGGCTTCTACTCCTCCTTCATGGTGGCGGATCGGATAGAAGTGCTGTCGCGAAAGGCGGGCGAGGAAAAAGCGTATAGATGGGTCAGCGACGGGAAAGAGGGTTTTGAGATAGCGGAGGCGGAGCGGGAGAGCCCGGGGACTACAGTCCTGTTGCATCTCAATGAGTCGGGCAACGAGTATGCCAATCGATGGTCCATCGATCGAATCACGAAAAAGTATTCGAATCATATCCCCTTTCCGATTTTTTTACACTATGAGGATGTTCGCTCCGAGGGGGAGGGGGAGAATCGGAAAGAGATCAGGGAGCAGAAGGTTGAGCAGATAAATGATGCCTCGGCGCTGTGGAAGCGGCCGAAGAGCCAGTTAACGAAGGAGGACTATCTCGAGTTCTACAAAACCATCTCCCACGATTCCGAGGATCCCCTCTTCTACGTGCACACACAGGCTGAGGGGAAGCTTGAGTATACCACCCTCTTCTACGTGCCGAAGCGAGCGCCCCTCGATCTCTATTTCTCAGATTTCCGGCCGGGAGTAAAACTCTATGTCAAGCGTGTTTTCATAACTGACGAGGAGCGCGAGCTGATACCGGTATACCTGCGATTTATCAGGGGTATCATCGATTCGGAAGATCTGCCGCTGAATATAAGCAGAGAGGTGCTGCAGAAGAATCGCATACTGACCAAGATCAGATCGGACTCGGTTAAGAAGCTCCTCGGGGAATTCAAAAAGCTCTCCGAAGATGCGGAGCAATACGATGAATTCTACCGTGCCTTCGGTAAACAGATCAAGGAGGGGCTCTATCAGGATTACGAGAATCGCGATCTCCTGCTCGAGCTCGTACGGTTCAAATCAACAGGGGTTGATGGCTATACCGGTCTCCAGGAATACTTCGACCGGATGAAGGAGGATCAAAAGGCCCTTTACTATATCACCGGCGATAGTGAACAGAACCTCAGGAACTCGCCCCTCCTCGAAATGTACAACGAACGGGGAATTGAGGTCCTCATTATGGACGACGAGATGGATGAGATTATCATTCCGGCGGTGGGGACCTATAAGGACACTGAGCTCAAATCGGTGAATCGAAGCGATGCGGCAGATGAGTTGAAAACCGATGAGGACAAGCAGGAGGAGAGTGCGATAGAACCGCTTATTGCCAGGATAAGGGAAATTCTCAAAGACAGGGTCAAAGAGGTGAAAGCGAGCACCCGTCTCAGTGATTCACCCTCCTGTATAGTCGCCGACGAGAAGGATCCGACGGTAAAGATGCAGGGGCTGTTGAAATCGCTCGGGCAGGAACAATTTGCACAGTTAAAACCTATCCTCGAGATAAATCCGAAACATCCGATCGTCAGGCGATTGCAGGAGCTTGAGGACCGTGATACTATCGAGCGGGTGAGCAACCTGCTCTTCGAGCAGGCAATGCTCCTTGAGGGGATGAAGCTGGAGAATCCCTCGGAATTTGTAAAGCGGCTGAACATCGCCCTCGAGAAATCTCTGGAATGATCGAAAACCCTTTACATGAAGAACCGAAAAGGGAACCGTGAAAGTATAAAATGAATTGATTTCAAACATTTGATAGAGTATGAGGAGCGGGAGCGGATATCACCGTGCCGGATGCTTCCCTCAGTTACCCTTGTGGAGGTGTGATGATGACACACAGACGAATTAACTCACTTGCTGCGCTCTCTGTTTCTGTGGTGCTGGTGTTCACTCTGGTTTTCCTGCAGCAGGTATCCTGCAGCAAGAACGATGGGGATCTCTTCGGAGATATCAAGTCGTCACCTATCAAGGAGAGTTCGGAGACGGCCAGAGCATGGGAAATTCAAAAAACCTTTCGTAAGATATACGAGCTGTACAGCGATCGGGTGGTCTTTATCAGCACGGAGCAGACGGTTAAGATGCCGCCCCATCCATTTTTCGACGATCCCTTCTTCAGGGAATTTTTCCGTGCACCGCGATCCCGAAGTCAAAAGAGGACCGGTCTGGGAACCGGCTTTGTCATTTCGGAGGATGGATATATCTGTACGAATCATCATGTTGTCGCCGGTGTCGATAAGGTCAAAATTAAGTTCGATAATGAGACCTACAGTGCAAAGGTCATCGGTTCGGATGAACGAACCGATCTCGCATTGCTGAAGATTGAGGCCGGCAGGAAGCTGAAACCGGTATTTCTCGGAGATTCCGATGCGGTCAGGGTGGGAGACTGGGCGATAGCGATCGGGAATCCCTTTGGCCTCGACAAGACCTTCACGGTCGGGGTGATCAGCGCCACGGGGAGGAAGGATGTCGATCTCATGGGCGGATCGCAGTCGCACATACAGACCGATGCATCGATTAATCCCGGAAATTCCGGCGGCCCCCTTATCAACATCGACGGTGAGGTTATCGGCATCAACCGCATGATCTACTCCCAGACAGGAGGCAATCTGGGGATCGGATTCGCCATCCCGATAAACCAGGCGAAGATAATTCTCGCACAGCTCAAAAAGCACAAGAAGATTAAACGGGGCTTTATCGGGGTACAGATAGTTCCCCTCAATGAGGAGTACGCCGATGAACTCGGGCTTGCGAGCACTGAGGGGGCGCTGGTCGGTGCTGTTGTTGACGGCAGTCCGGCTCAGAAAGGCGGTATCCTGTTGGGTGATGTCATTCTCAAGGTGCAGAGCACGAAAATAGAGAATTATACCGATCTCGTTGAGGTCGTGGAGAAGACCCCCATCGGCAATACGCTCAGGGTTGTGGTGTGGCGGAAGAAGAGGGAACTGACCCTCTTCGTAACGGTGGCCGAGCGCCCCTGATGCATCAGTCTCTAGAGAGTGATGTTGATGGCGACCCCGTAGATGGAAACAGCATCGAGATACGGATTGTTATGGTGGAGACGCATCTCCACGTCTATAACGATGAGCCGTACCACTGCTGACAGGGGAATGGAGCTGCTTCGACCGGCCAGCGTGATGATGATATCCTTTACCCGTTTCCAGGGATACTTCTCTCCGTATCGTTCAAATTCATTTCCTGAGAATATCCGGTGCTGTTTCCGTCGGTACTCATAATAGGTGATATTCAACTCATGGGGTATCGGCACGAAGACGCGGACATTCTCGTTGTAAACATCACGGAAAACGATCTGCTTTTCAGTGATTCCATCAAAGTTCAAAAAGAGTTCAGCCGTTCGTCCAGTGAAGCTCTCAACACTGAGGGAGCGATTCCGAAGATCATCCTCCCTGAGCATACCCGGATCGGCATGAAGGATGATCTTCGCAGCGAGGAGGAGTGAGAGAACTGCAATTACTTTTCCCTTCATATCAGCTTCTTCCCCCGTTCATAGCAACAGTACTTTTAACCGCTGTGGCATCTCCTGTCAAGGCATAACCTGAAAAAAGGGAATGGTGCCCGTCCTCTCTTCGAGCGCCGTAACCGAAGGCGTGACGACCCCCGCCTGCAGGCCGTGCGCGAACGGGAGCACGGAAAATCCGCATATTTTATTCATTTTTATTAAAATATACTTGACAAATGACATGGTATTTTTTGTTTTAGTGAACAAATATAACACATAGTTTTATGTTAATAATACGAATCACTTTTTCCGAGAATATCTGAAAGGGGAATTCCCTTTCATTTTTTTTTAGCACCGATCTGAATGTTCTCCCGCTCTTCGGACACGCAGCCGGCGGTGAGGGTACGCAGATACGGGCAAAGGTGTTCAGTGCAATGAAATTTTATCATTTTTTTCGAATTCTGTTGTTCATTATTCTGATAACGGTTCTGTCGTGGCGGTACTATGACGGAGATACCCGCGCGAAGATGCTTCCCGTTGAACCTATAGATGAGATTACGGAAGAGATAATACACCGGAGCAAGAAGGTGAACGGATCGCTCGGCGGATGGCTGCGGCGGTACACGCATGGCGGGGTCGTTCCCGCGGTTGCTGCCGGTATTGTGTGCGATGACGAGCTGATAATCCACGGTGGAAAAAACGCGAATCTCGATACGCCCTTCGGAATCGCATCGCTCACGAAAACCTTCACCGCCGTGCTTCTCCTGCAGCTCGAGGACGAAGGGATCGTGCGTCTGGACAATCCGGTGAGGAACTATCTTCCCGGACTTGTCATCGAGCGGGTGGAGTTAGGATCGCCTCCCGTCACCATCACCCATCTCCTCTCGCATACCTCCGGGATGCCGGATTATGGTCGTGAGGTACGGGCGGTTGTCAACGGCAGGACAATTTTTCACAAAGAGCAGCGGTATCCCGCAGGCTATCACTACGCCTATTCGAACCGGGGGTATATGCTGCTGAAGCATCTCATTGAAGAGGTGACCGGAATCTCATATGCCGAGAATCTCTCCAGGAGAATTTTCAGGCCACTGGGAATGCGATCGAGCAGCGGGATTCGCTCCAACGGAACGGGCGGTATCACCACCACTATCAGGGATCTCTCCCGCTATGCGGCAATGCTCCTCAACAGAGGAAAGTGGCACAACCGGCGGATTATATCGGAAGCCGCATACCGCAAGATGCTCGCGTCGGCAGTTGAGCTCCCCCGGACCAGATCCGATTATCATTACTCCCTTGGCTGGGAGGTGATGACGGCGAATAATAGCATCGACAGCTACTATAAGGCCGGTCGCTGGTATGGCGCCGCCTCCGGTCTGCAGATCTATCCGAAAAAGAAGGTTGCGCTCCTGTATCTCTGCAATCCTCCGAATCATCTCTCCTCGTCCTTCATGTCCTGGCGAAACGCTCTGACAGGTAAGCTGCGGGGGCTGCTGAAGTATCTCACCGAGGAACCGCGGCTCTGTACCTGGCCGGATATAGGCCCGGGCATCCTCAAGAGCTATGTGGGCGAGTATGTGAACGTTCAGACCGGGCAGACCATCACCGTTCTCTTCAGAGGGAACATCCTCTTCTGCCGAAAATACGGTGTCCTTGAAGCGATGAAGACATTCAGCTCGAATCGATTCATCGTCGGTCCGAGGAGACTGCTCAATTTCGTCTGGAAGGACAGCAGGGTGGTGGGACTCGCTGCACGAGATGGATATTATCATTTGAAAAGTGAGCTGTAATCCCTGCACAATCGAGGCGAGGCTGCTCTGAAGGGCTTTCCTCTTCAGCAGATGCTTCGATGCGTTTGCATACGAGCACAGTTGTGTATTAATGTTCTTGCCAAATTATGTGCCCTGCTGGTAGAATAAACGCTACATTTTTTTCGGATTCCTCATGCGCATTAAATCCTCAGGTGTTGGTGTTATGATTTCAAAACGTTCCTTATTTCTTTTACTCGCTGCTGTTCTGTATATCATCTCCCCCGCATGCAACTCCCGCCCTGTGGAAGGTGTCAAAAAACCGGTTGAGAGGAAATCGCCCCCGCCGCTGCAGGTTTCGAAGAGCAAATTGGATCGGGAGAAAGAACGGCTCTCGAAATGGCTCGACCGGAATACCGGTTATCAGCACGTTCCCTCCTCCGCCGTTGCTATCGTTCAGAATGACGAGGTGCTATTCGTGAAAGCAACAGGCGCAGCGAGCTCCTGGCCCTATTCCATCGCTTCATTCACAAAAATCTTTGTCGCCCTTGCCGTGCTGCACCTGGCGGATCACGGCATGTTGCAGCTCGATGATCCGGTACACAAGCACCTTCCCGTACAGCTTGAACGGGTGGAGATCGGCTCGCCGGCGGTCACGGTACGGTATCTTCTCAATCACACCTCCGGAATAGCCGATCGGGGGGAATTCCGGACGGTGGAGCTCGATCCGCCCCTCTCGCTGCCGATTCAACGATATCCGGCAGGCTATCAGTTCTCCTATTCGAATGCGGGGTATAACCTCCTGGGCTATCTGGTTGCCGAGGTCTCCGAAATGAACCTGGGGGACTATATCACCAAATTCATCCTGAAGCCTCTCGGGATGAACGATTCCATTGCGCCCCGATCGATGAAAGGTTCATCGGGGATGAAATGCTCTATTGATGATATGGCGAAATTTGTCCGCATGCTCCTGGGGAGGGGGACGGTCGAGGGGAAGACGATAGTTTCCCGAAAATTATTCGATCAGATGTTTGACGAATCAATCGGCATACCGCCGGCACGCTTCAAGGAGTTCCGGGGAATAGCCTGGCGTGTGTGGACGGTTGATGATAAGCTCTATTCATACAATCACGCTTCGCTCTGGTTCGGATCGGGGGGCTGGATACAGATCTTTCCGGCAATGGATGTTGGCTATGTCTTTATGAGCGACACACCCGATTTCCGATTGCCCGCCTTTGAGAATTTTCACAACGGATTGAAATGTCAGCTCCTGCGATTCGCCGGTCTTTTCTGTAATGGCCATGTTCATCCCGCTTCATTCAAGCCGACCATGCCGGATAGGGCGCTCCTGGAGGAGTTTACCGGGACCTATCACGATCCGCTCAACGGGGCTTCGATTGAGGTCTCCTTCCGGGGCACTTCGCTCGTCGCGGTGAAGAACTCGCGTGCGCGGTACGGGCTGATTCCGATGACGGTGAACACCTTTATCCATAAGCAGAGCGTTTCGCCGCGGGTTCTCAAGTTTGATTTTGTCTGGAAAGATGATAGGGTTGTCGGACTCGCAACCAGGTATGCTTACTATACCCGGGAGTATGCCCCCGGTAAGTAGTAGCTACGCCATCTTCTTCACATCACCGGTCAGCGCGCCGAGCTCGAACCAGAATCGTGACATCTGAATGGTGACGCCGATGAACTTCGTCTGAATGAGCTCCAGTATAACCCCCCCGATCGCGGTCGTGTCGAGATAGGCATAAGCGGTATGCGAGCCGCCGGCCTTTCCGGTGCTCTTCAGATACCCCGATTGAATAACTCCGACTCCCAGCTCCCGTAATCCTTCGAGCCGTCGCTCGATATCGGGCACGAAAAAGCCGACGTGATGAATTCCCTCACCCTTGTTTTTCAGATGATTCATGTGGGTGTTTTCATCGCCCTCCTTGGGACAGATGAGCTCGAACTGCATCTGCCCGGAAAAGGCAAGGGCGATATCGACATCATAGTCGGCCTTCTTGCCGCGATAGATATGTTCCTCATCCGAGAAGCTCGCCTGAAACCAGGGCCGGATGCCGAGTTTCGAATAGTACGCCACGGCATCATCGATATCCTTCACCACAATGCCGACCTGCCGTACCTCGGGCAATCTGAGTTTTTTTATGAGCTTTTTGCTTGTGTTGTCCATTATTATTCTCCTTCCCGGGGGTAACGGTATTATTCTTTCGGCAGTTTCATTCTCTTGCCAACGACAATCGATGCGATGATAATTATAGCGAAAAAGACGATGAGAAGAGCGATCGACAGGGTGTATGTGCCGATGTCGCCGGCTTTCATTGTCTGGAGATTGATGAGATGTCCGATCCAGACATATGCCAGGGTGAGGGGGATGATTCCGATGCCGGAGAAAACCGAATATCGAATCCAGTCGATTGAGGAGAGCCCGTAGGCGACATTCTGAATATTGTAGGGTATAACGAAGAGAAGTCTCATGACGAGCACCAGCTGGCTGCCGTACTGTTCAGTGTAGGTTTCGAGCTTCCGTACGGTTTTGTTGGATCCGAATTTCGCGACGAAGTCCTTTCTGAAGAGCCATCTGACGTTGAGAAAAGACGTCATCAGCCCCAGCGTCATGCCCACCCATGCCGTGATCATGCCGAAGAGGGGTCCGTAGAGATAGCCGGCGAGAAAGTTGAAATAGAGGGTCGGCAGAAATGCCAGGTTGAATATAATATAGAGGAGAATCACCACGGCGGGACCCATAACGGAAAACTGCAGGATGAATTCCCGCACCTGATTGATATTCTCCAGTGAAAAGAACCTGTTCAGCTCGAATGCAAAAAAGGCCGCGATGAAGGCGAGGAGGAAGATGAGGAAGATGATCTTCGGTATATGACGCGTAAAGGATCCCATGAAAGGGAGTGTAACGTGTGTGCTCAACTGCGTCAAGATAAAACTGTGCTCCTGCTGAAAAGAGAGGTGTGGAAGCTTCGAAAGAGCGTCACCTGAACAACAGCGAACAAAAGGGCAGGATAGTATGGGTTTTTTTAAAGGTGCGCTATACTAATATTAATAGTATGTGAGCAGAATTTTTTTTGAATGAATAAACGTTATTCTTTCTGTTCAAAAAGAGATTGCACGTTCTGAGGAGTTATCATGACCGAACAAAAAAATTATCGCTGCGAGGATTGCGGGAAGATCATGTCGCTCAGCGTTGAAGAGGAAATTCCCGAATGCTGCGGGAAGAAGATGGTCTGGGAGCTTGAGCCCTGCACCAGCGTTCCCCATGCCGAGATGGCACGGGCACATGAGGATGACGATGCCTGTGATGACGGCAGGGGACACCCGTCGGGTGCGGGTTCCTAGGTGATAGTAACCCACACGGGGTTGCGCTGTGCGTGCGGTCTCGAAAAGGGAAAGGCAGGCCCGCCGCAGATGAGCATTTCCCACCCCTGAATCCACCGGTATGCACTTTTCGGGGGATTTCCTTGACTGTTCCTCTCATCGGTATTTATGCGCCTATTTGTATTCACATTCTGCTTCTGAAATACTCACTGGACTGTCATCGTGCACCACACAGGAAAAGCTCTGTGCGGGGGTGTACGAGCGGCTTGCGGAACGCTCTCCCACTGCAGACGTCCTGACACTGCAGCTTCTCCGCCGCGATGAGGGACGGCCGCTTGACGGGTTCTTTGCCGTTGAGCTCAAAGCGGCACGGTACAGCATACAGCATCACGATTACCGTGAAGGGATCAGGGCGAGAAGTATCGATAAAGATGATGCTCCCCGCGGGGAGCCCGCGCATTTTGAGGAGGTGCAGATCAGCGGGCTCGATTGGTAAGCGTCGCGACCGGCGATGATGGGGATCGATAATGCCTGACCGCAAGCATGAGGTTTGATCCTCCCGGATTGATGTAGTATCCGTAGGTAAAGGGGAGCCGGCCAAGCGAGTGCTTTTTCATTCTGCGATAGAGGTTCGGCTGGAACCGGTTGCCGAAGAGGGGAATCGGTCTCGTATAGGTTCCGTAAAAGCTGAGATTCCAGTCCTGCTCGCTGAAGAAGAGGAGCGGTATCCCCGAATCATCCTGAAGGATGAGCTCGCTCCGTTCGAGTATCAAAGACCGTATAATGGTAAAGGAGTGATTGTAAAAGTGCATCAGATACGTCGCCGCTTTAATGATGGTAAAAAATCGCTCCTGCTTCTTCAGATAACGGATAAAGTTGCTCTTATGGCGGAGTGAGGTATTTCTTACATTGAGCTGGAAATAGAGCGCTCTCTTATTGTTGAAGTTGAATTTTTTGTTGAAGAGTATCTCACAGCCGGAAATTCCTCTCTCCGGATCTGCCGGCTTGTTTCGGTATCTGATAATGCCCTCCGAATCGATCCAGACCTTCCGCACATCATTTACCAGATAGCCGTTACGGGCGAGCATGAACATCATAATGCCGACGATGCTGTTGAAGGAGTTCTTCCCGATCTCTTTTTCCATCTGCTTCGTTTTGAAGAAATTCCATTTCAGGATTTCGCAGAGGCTGTCCTGCAGGCCATTGAGGGCCGCGTCTAATTCGGCAGGGGAGAGTTGAACAGGGTGAACCAGCTCGCCGATAGGTTCAAGCCCGAAGAGAATGTACCGCTCTGCATCGGGGAAGAGGGCCATTGCATTGAGGATATCGGGGCCGCTGAAGGGGTAGAACACTGTCCCGGAACGGGTTTGCGGGATGGCATGCCTCGCCCATCTTTCGATTTCGTGCAGGTTCGTTTTTTGAAAGCTGCACCAGTTCTCGTTTAACTCCTCCCGATATTGCTGATAATCCGGTTCCCTGGTGAGGGGGTATATGCTCGAGAATCTCCCGACATCGGTACCGGCGAGGAAGTTGGCGAATTCCTTGAATTCAGACTGATCAATGCTCCTCGTTGATGGCGGCGCGCAGGCGGCGAGGAGTATCAGGAGCGGAATGAGATGATAAACGAGCGGTTTGAATCTGTATTCCATAATCACCCTGTATGCGAGGATCAGAGATCGATGACACCGGTATGAGCTATACTATTTTTCTGATGATGTCAAAGGAATTTTTTTTAAAGGAGGCCGTTTCCTGATCGGTGACGGTTCTCGTGCACTACTCCTGAAGGGGGAAAGATTAACCGGCAAATCGAAAAATATTTAATTTCTTGACGGGGATAGAATTTTCTCATTCGTTATTTCATATCCGCATGGTTGCCGGTGATCCGGATAAACTATAAAGAGGAGCAGCGATGTGGCACTTGAGCGGCAGTTAGGTTTTCCGACGGCAGTACTGGTTGTTATTGCGAGCATGATCGGCACCGGTATCTTTATAACGACCGGTACGGTGTTGCAGATGACGCAGGATGCGCTGATAATACTGATCCTCTGGGTTATCGGTGGCATCGTCGCCCTGACCGGAACGCTCTGCTATGCCGAGCTCGCGACCATGTGGCCTGACGTCGGTGGCGAGTATATCTATCTGAGAAATACCTTCGGATTCCTCCCCTCCTTCTTGACGGGATGGATTTCCCTGGTCGTGGGCTTTACCGCCTCAGTCGCGATTAGCTCCATTTCGCTGGTTAAATATCTGCATCAGTTCAGTCAGAATGTTGCGGCTGACAGTCTGCTCACGCATGTTTTTGCGGGTACATGGACGCAGAAGATAGTCGCAGCATCGATAATATTCTTCTTCGGTTCGGTCCACATCATCGGCGTCCGAACCGGGAGCCGCATTCAGAATGTGCTCACCGTCCTGAAACTGCTCATCGTTGTGGCGCTCATCGGATTCGGCCTGCACATGGCAGAGTGGGCTGCTGCAGGACGCCTGACGGCAACCTATCCGGTCGGGGAGGGATCATCTCCGGGACTTCCGCTCATCGGGCTGGCACTTCTCATTATCATGTTCTCCTATTCCGGCTGGAACGGCGCCTCCTATATCGGCGGTGAGATCAGCGATCCGGACAGAAATCTCCCCCGGGCGCTCTTTTTCGGAACCCTTATCACCATGGCGATCTACATCGGGCTCAACGTTGTGTTTCTGCTGTCCGCTCCCGGGACCGAGCTCATGGGCAGGGATGCGGTCGGTGCCATCGCCACGAGGAGTCTCTTCGGACCGCTGGTGTCGAATTTCTTCACGCTGGGTATTTCGCTCATCCTTCTCTCGTCTGTTTCCGTTCAGATGATGATCGGTCCGCGCGTCTACTACGCCATGGCCCGCGACCGGATGATATTTCAAAATCTTGCCCATGAAAACTCGAGATTCAACACCCCTGCTGTTGCTATCTCCGTTCAGATGGTGCTCGCTATCTTCTATGTTTTCGTTGGCACCGCTCAGACACTCATGGAGTACATGGGCTTTGCCCTGAGCATCTTTCCCCTCCTGACGGTTATCGGCCTGATCTATCTGCGCATCAAGCGCCCTGAGATATCGCGACCCTTCAGGGTTCCCCTCTATCCGGTGGTTCCACTCATATACATCCTGCTCACGGCATCCATGATGGTGGCAGGATTTCTCGCCTGGACAAAGACGGCATGGTTTGCCATACTGGTCACCCTTGCCGGAATACCGGTTTTCTATCTGTGGAGGCGGTTCGCGAAAAAATTATAGCCCTCATCGAATACGGCCGGGGGAGGGTGACCTATTCCGGCATCGGGGTTTCCGGGAGTGATGGCGGCACCGGGGGTATCTCGATGACGAGCATCGACTTCCACTTCCCGCCGCGGAATCGGATCAGGAATATCACTCCCAGGACGATTATGTATACGGTGGCGAATGACCAGCAGGCGTAGAGGCCCATATCGAAGATCGCCAGTGCGATATAACTGGGGATGACCAGGACGATTGCCGACACCAGCGTAATCATGTACATTACGAAGCGGGTATCACCGGCTCCCTTGATAGCTGAAGCGAATATGATATTCATGGTATCGAAGAGTGAGTAGATCGCCACGAAACGGAGGAGGACCACCGCGATGCGGCGTATCGTTTCAAAGCTCTCGGGATCTGCCTGAGCGGCAAAGGGGGCGAGGAAGATGTCCGGCACCAGCGCGTAGAGCAGGGCGATGGTACCCATGTACACCGTGGTGAGCTGAAATCCGGCATACGTGCTTGTCTCGGCGAGTTCGGGTTGCTGCTTGCCGAGGTATTGGCCGACCATGATGGAGATGGCGATACCGATGCCGATCATCGGCATAAAAGCGAGGGTGTTGATATTAAAGGCGATATTCGATGCGGCGAGATTGATAGTCCCGAGCCTGCCGATGAGCAGTATGAAGAGGGTAAATCCGAGGATATCGAGAAAGAACTGTATGCCGCTGGGAAGGCCGAATTTCATCAATCGGGTGAAAAGGTCAGAATCGAGACGCCACCCCCGTATGGTATTGTATCGACGGTTATACGTCGGCCGCAGTATCAGCAGGACATAGAACAGGCATGAGAAGCAGGCCGAAATGGACGTTGCGATCCCCGCACCCTTGATCCCCAGCTCGGGGAATCCCCCCCTGCCGAATATGAGCAGATAGTCGAGGGTGAGGTTGATGACGGTTGCCAGGACGTTGATCCACATCACCGGCCAGGTCTTGCCGCGCCCGGTAAAGAAACCCGAAAAGGCCGATGAGGCGACCAGCGGCATTGCGCCGAGGCAGAGCATCTGAAAGTATATCACCTCGCTCTGCTGAACGATTGTCTCATGACCGATGATGCGGAATATATCCTCCGCCAGCGGTATCATCAACAGATGAACGATACCCGCGATGAATGCGATATAGACCCCCTGCCAGAGGGCCGGACCGATCCGATCCATCTGCTTTGAGCCGTAATACTGCGCGACGAAGGTGCCCACATAGCTTGCCGTCCCGATGAAGAGGCTCATGACGGTGAAGTTCAGAATGCCCGCTGGCATCGCCGCCGCGATAGTCTCTGGGGAATACCAGGTCAGGAACATCCTGTCCACGAAGTGCTGCACCGACCACGCCCCCGTGCTGAGTATAAGCGGGACCGCCAGTGTCAGAACTTCCCGGTAGCCGCCAGGGCGATTCCATCGCCGGATGATGTGTTGGTGAACCTTCATAACCATTTCGTTCCTGCAATGAGAATTGTATAGTCGGTCGGAAAGCACGGACAAGGGACAATATGTATCGTCTTTTTCAATAGAACACGTTTTTGATCAATCACTAAATGTATTTCCTGGAAAAATTCGTCATGTAACTTTTGTCGGTGGCGATCAATTTTCTGAATACGGTATAATACGAAGGGGTTCGTTCGTTGGAGATGGAAACAGCGTTTCGTGTTGTAAAGGGGGAGTTATCTCTTCCGTGCTGCGCGATGCTTTTTCCCCCTAGAGAAGGAGAGCAATAATTATTTCATCCGGTCAGGGGGGGATCCT
>Ga0180431_10001917_pt1 | contig 28240 bp, 24 predicted proteins | sample SS_ome_11_FD_132459 | JGI IMG/M metagenome (GOLD analysis project Ga0180431, IMG submission 132459) | Hypersaline lake sediment archaeal communities from the Salton Sea, California, USA - SS_1_MS_1 metaG | ecosystem: Environmental > Aquatic > Non-marine Saline and Alkaline > Hypersaline >... | reverse complement strand
TGAAACAGAGTTTGAAACAGAGTTTGAAACAGAGTTTGAAACAGAGTTTGAAACAGAGTTTGAAACAGAGTTTGAAACAGAGTTTGGAACTGTTGACTCCTCTTCCTCCTGTCCAGGTATGATTGAATCAGGGAACCTAGTTTGCAATGTGGAGAATGCTTCATTCACTATCTCCGGAGCAAATCCTTTCTCCTTCATTAGTCTCAGTGCTACTCTTTGATTGCTGATCCCAGGCAAGAGCTTATAATGGAATTTGATCTTTCCAGTTGCAGGATCCTCTGTGATGGCGAATCGGGCTTTGTCAAACTCTGGCAGTGCACCCAGCTCTTGAAAATGTGTCGTTATCAGGGTTAGCGAGTTAGAGAGAGTGTTAAGTTTTCTGGAAACTGATAGAGCCGCAGAAACTCCCTCTTCATGGTTGGTTGAAGTAAATAACTCATCGAAGAATCCTATGCAAAACCCAGATGACCGAGATTGAACCGCTTTCAGGTATTCATGAACTGAATTCATCTCGGCTTGGAATAAGCTCTCCTTGCCCACCTCATCGGTCAGGCCGATGTAGCTGTATATTGCCTCGAATGGAGTACCGGAATAGCTCTCAGCACGCACAATGCCGAGAGTCTGTGCTGTCCAGATACCGGCAAGTAGTGCTTTGAGCAGAGTGCTCTTACCTCCCTGATTAGGCCCAGTGATCAGTAGATTCTTACGCAATTCGATGTTATTGGGAATCGCCTTTTCAATGGGAATATGTGTGTGACGCAGCCCGCTTACACGTACAACTGGAGTTGGATTGCTGTACCATCGCGGCAAACAGTAGTCAGACCTTTTTGACAACTGGACCAGAGACAGTGTGCCAGCCAGTGTTTGTGTCCATTCAATGATCCCTCGCAGCTGTTTTTGACAGGTTGTGTCCGCATTCTCCTCATCTCCACCACGATCCGTCAATAGCCTGAACCAGTATAGCTCAGCCCCACCACCGCCGGTGAGACTCCCCAACATATCCTCCACATCATGAGCAACCTTAGGATTATGGAAATGAATATTGTAAGGATGCTGCTGGATCTGTTGTACCCTAGTTAGAAAGTGCTGCAGCGATTGCATTCTACCCTGCAACTCAGAGATGATCTTGTATTTCTCTAGGCTTGTCTGGATCGTTTGCCAAACTCCCCAGACATAAAGTCCCAAATAGAGTAGGACACCACCAACAGCTATTTTGTTCTTCGCTTGTAATGCTGCCGTTATTTGAAAGGTCATTGTTTTCCAAATCATCTGAATTGCTGTATAGAAAGATATCGGCATACCCCACCATCGCATGACTATGATTGGGATGGCAGCAGATATAACCGGTCCAAACATACTGAGTAATGGTGCCAGATAGATCTTGGCATAGTTTGTGCTGACCAGCGCTGTGCTGGAACCATTCAATAATTTCAACAGACTACCCTGAAAATACAGGGTACCATAATACTCCTCTGTCTCCTCATCATAGTCTGGCTGAAGGAACCATAAAGTATTTTCTATATCTGGTCCAAGTGCATTCAGGTTCTGCTCTGCATGCTGGACAAATTTGCGTTGTTTTGAATTTGTTGAGAGATCATGGAGCATCTCACGACGCTTTAGCAAGATTTTTGGACTATATGAAGGCGAATGTAATAACTTGTTGATATGAGGTGTGACCAACAGACTAGTTACATTGTCATTGTGCTTGAAGAGGTCATTTATCAACTGCTCGATCTCAAGGTCCCCCAGAACCCATCTGTTGATACTGACACTCATACTGTTTGTTTTCAACACATTTATCTTCTAAATGATTGGGCCGCACTACCACCAACTGGTTGCCGGTAGCGGTGGCATGTGATCGGATACGCCTTTGTTCCCTCTCTCCAAAAATGATCGGGACGTTGAACTGCGATGAGGTCACGATATCACACACCACGCATAATGTCAGAGCACATGATGTCCGCGCCACCGGTTATCAACACAGCGAGTAAGGCCAAACCATTTGATAATCGTCTAACACCACTCGCGCCAATGTTGAAGAATGACAATTCTCGTCCTTCGACGGTTCCAGCTCCAGTTCCAGTTCCTGTCACAGTCACTCCAAAGCTGCATGTACCTCTGGTTCGCGAGAAAGAGATTCGGATTGCTCTTCCCAGCCTGGCAGAGATTTATGCCAGTATCTCGCTGGAGGTGCATACCCGTGTTGTAGAGACTCTGGCCACCATCATGGACAAGATCGGCTCTGATTACAAGATTCCGCCACACGAACTGAAAGCTAAATATCTGACTGATCTGCAAATTACTCTGCAGCAGCAACAACAATTGCAACAGACTGTCAAGAAGGCTTCGCAGAATACCAAGAAGGCTCGTACACCACTAGACCCAGAGATCCGTTGTATGGCACGGACTGCTGGAGGTGAACAGTGTACTCGGCGCCGTCAGACTGTGAAAGGCATCGAATATTGTGGTAGTCACAGTGCCAATCAGCCGTATGGCAGGATTGATGAATCTGCACCAGTCGTGGAGAAAAAGAAACGCGGGCGCCCTCGCAAGTCCGATTCTCCATACGCGGGTGAGACGGTTGAACTGCAATTTGAAATTGTCATGGATGGAGATGGCAGTGGCAGCGAAAGTGGTGGTGAATATATCAGGGACCAGAATGGGAATGTTTATGAAAAGCCAGAGTGTGAGACCATCAGCAGCCTGGGCGACTTGACATGCATCGGCAAGTATGACTACACAAATAATGTCATTGTTCGTTCATAGATATCTGTCCATCTCAGAAAAAATCTGCCTTATATTATAAGTAAGATGATGAAAACCTCCTGCATACAAAAGAAAAAAGGTTGCAGCAAGAAGAAGGTACGAAAAGGATCTGATTGTGCCTTGTTGTGTCCATGCCCAACACAGCTGAAATATAAGGCAGTGATCGCCGAAGTCTGCGGAGCATCCGAGGTAGATGCTGGATATATTGGCTTTGATTCACTTGAGAGTCGAGATGTTCGATGGATCATCATCAGTAGGGTCAGCAAGAATGGTTGCAAGACCAAACAAATCACAAATGGATTGAGCAAAGGTGATGTGGTACGTCTTGCCAAGAGCACCTGCACCAATGAGAACCTGGATTACTGCATCATGAGAACCACTTGTGATGAATGTCATGTTTTTCTTTATGTGCGAGCCCTGGAGAATAATCAAAACCATCTGATATGTGAGGGTGAGGAGTACGTCCTGCTTAACTTTGGACCCAAAGTTGCTTCAGTGAACGTCATCGACGACAACGATGATCTCATTATTGGTGATATTGGTGACCTCATTGGCGATGATCTCATCATTGGTGATACTGGTGATCTCATTGGTGGTGAGATCATCATCGATGTTGGTCAGTGATATGGTTGAAAAAAATCCGTTGCACTATATATAGTCGATCAATAAGTGATGGGTTGCAAGGGCAATGATTGCAAGCAAAAACCAAATGTAAATTGTTGCTGCGACTTGTACACTGCAAGGGGTTTGTCACATGGTATGTGTGCAAAGATCAAACCTGGGCAAGCTGGGTTCAATGCTCTTGAATCTACTCTGGTGACCAAGATCATCCTTGGGATCACGGCCACTTCTGCAACCACATGTGACAAAAAGGCTGGGCGCTGCAACGATCCAGCTCAACGAATTCGGAAAGGGGATTTGATTCGGTTCTCACGCTGCGTATCATCGAAAATGAGGACACCCAAGATGAAGATGTTTTCTGAGAATCTCGACTTTATGGTGGATCAGACAGAGGTGGACAAGCGGGGCGAGACACTTTGTTTGCAGGTTAGGTCATACAACTCTGCTGATAATTTTATAGTCTCTGAATGCGACCAATACTTTTTGATGAATCTGGGACCTGTTGCAGATGCGCCCGAACAGGTGTGTGCTCCATCATTTCAACTGCGCCTTGATGATCCCGATGCACAGCCAGAACAGGGTGAGATTGTTATCAACAGCTCACTCAAACCACTGCTTGCAGGATCCTGCATTGTCCTGATCAGTAATACAAGCTGTGAAGGGATTGATATGAAATGCTGCAATGCTGCTCTACAAACATCAGATATTTTCCGCCTGGTTCCCAAAGGGGAGGAGGGGACGGAAGGTGAGACAGGAATCAGTTACGGCGATTATACTGTGGTCGCCCCACTGGCAGCAGACCAGGGAGCAACAGGAGTTGATTTTACAAGTCTTTTGGCAACTCCTAACCACATGAGTACTTTGGAAACTGGAGATAAGGTGTGTATGTTCAATCTGGGACCGATCAGCGTCGGTCCAACAGGTCCAACTGGAGCACCTGGTGCCACAGGTATTGGAGTGACTGGAGCACCAGGTGCCACAGGTATTGGAGTGACTGGAGCACCTGGTGCTACAGGTCCCCCAGGAGAACCAGGAGGTGCCAGTGGAATGGGTCCAACTGGTCCACCCGGTCCCACTGGTCCACCCGGTACTGGTGCAACAGGATCAACGGTATGCAGTCCAACCTGGAGCTTCAGATTGACTTCCGGATCACCGGGACAAGATCCACAGGAAGGCGAAGTCCTCGCGATCGTGTCCGAAAATGATAGTTCAGGCGCTGTCATACTTACGTTTCATAAGATGACCTGCGAAGGGATTGATGCCAGGTGTTGCCTCAACTCATATAAGGTAGGGGACATTTTGCGGCTTTACTCTGAGGCGGACATCATTGATTCTGAGGGCGTCGTTCCATGTATGACTTTTACAATAGGGTCTATATTTCATGAACCCAACAATGTTCTCTTTGATGTCATTGCGAGAAACGATGCAGATCCATTCGCGAATGGTACGAAAGTATGCATCATGAACGAGGGTAATGCTCTGCGTGAACCTTGTCCAGCATACAATTTGAGCATAGGTACGACAGGTGGAACTGCTTCGACTGCTATCGGGAACGTAAACATTGACGTCCCAGGGAATGGCACCGCAACTGATATGCAGACCTTCGCGGACCAACTGTGCAACGCCAAGTGGCTATGGGTTGTCAATGCTGAAGAGGGTGATGACATTGATCTGCAAATCACGATAGAGAGCGACACTCAGATTCAGACCATGGATTTCACAATTCCAGGAGGTGAGACTGGATTTGAGATTGAATTTCCGGACGTTCGACCATCCCCTGAGACTGGTTACAAGGTAACATTTGCAAACAGCAGTCCAAACTCATGTACCATTGTTTCTCTCATTGTTTCAACAGAACAAGGTTCTCCCAGTATAGGACAGATCCTATTGAATACCACTGGGGATGGTGATCTTTCACAAGTCACATGTATGCAACTCAGTACCACCAGTTGCAATGATTTCACTATGGTGAACGAATTTCGCTCTTTGACTGTCGGTGACAGGATACATCTCTCCAACTATGGATCAGACGGCTCGACTGGGCTGGCGACACAGTATGAGATAACTGGCTTAGTCATGGATGTAAGTGAGTTGTTCACAACTATTTCGGTCAGATATGCATGTGGACCGAGTGACAGGGCATTTTTCGGGTCCAAGGTCTGCTTCAGGGCGATGATCACACCGATAACACATTGTAAGCCACTGCACCAACTGGTTCGCAACAACAATGGCGTGGGCGAGTCTGTTGACCTGCAGATACCAACAACAGGTCAAATCATTATTCCATCTGGCGTGGGAGGTCCTGAGGATCTGACATGTCTTAATGTTCACAAAATTAGCTGCAATAAAATCAATGTCACCAGCTGTTATGATGGTCTCCGCGCAGGAGATACATTGAGAATAGCACTACCCGAAGATGACATTGGTGGTAGATATATCCTTGAAAGCATCACCACACACCCAGTTCATTATATGATGAAGGTTCTGTATCTGTCAGGTGGAGACGACCAGCCCTATCCTGACAGTGCTAAAGTTTGCATTGAGAATCTTCCCAATGAGATCCTTCATGTTAAGGTCGCCAAGTTGACGACTCTGAGCATTGCGAGTTTAGCAACAATAACATGGGAGTCTATACAGTCATCCAAGGGATTGAGTTTTAACTTGGTCAATAACGGGTTTGAAGTTCCGGTAGACGGCATATACTCATTCATGATTAATATGCAGGTGCAGAGTGTTGCTACTGAGTCTGATTCTGTTCTTGAGATCAGGATCAGGATCAGGCGCAGTAGCAACACTCTTTCTCCGGTTAGTGCTACCTCAGTTCCGGTGGCTCGCGGTTTCACCATATTTGCAGGACATTCTGCGACATTATATTTATTGAAAGGAGCACTCATCAGCATTCAGGTGCGATATTACAGACCCAACAACAATGCCATGCTACTTGTTGGCACAGGTTCGACACTTGAAATCAATCAACTCAAGTAACGATTAGAAAAATTGAAAGCACAAATCGTCGCATTCTGTTTGTATTACCCGATTCTAGTAATACAAACAATATGAGCTCTACTGCCGCCACCACGAGTCTGTTCCATGAAGTCTGTGCCTCGAGCCAGCACTACATCGAAAATGCTGAACGTATCGAGGAGGAGGAACGCACTGTACTGCAGAACAAACGTGAAACTGCCTGCAAGGCTGCACTTGCAGAGATTACCCAGAATGTTGAACACACGATCAAGACAGCTGCTGGCACCGGTCGTAAGGTTCGTGACAAGTACCTCCCACGAACTCAGTGTTGCATTTACCGATGGACTCGAGATGATGCCAGCACTGGTGCCGGATCGGAGCTGACGAGTCAGAACAAGTTTGGCGATTTCTATCTGCTGGATCTTCTGCGTCGCCAGGGCCTGATCCACAAGCTGCAGGACTGGTTTGATGAGCACCATCAGCGCGAGCCAGTCCCTTGCGAGGGCGATGCAAAGGACCAGGGAAAGGACCAGGGCGAGGATGGTGAAACGACTGGTCGAAAGGGTCCACGCCCTGTTCCCCCCACACGCGCTTTCAAGGTTTACTGGAATCCAATTCGCAACAAGGAGGGTCAGTTCGGAATTTTCGTAAACTGGGACCGGGACTCCTGGGAGCAGGTCAGCCAGCATCTCCGCTCCGGCGCTCACCCCAACAAGGGCAAGGGTAAGAGCAACAACACCAACGCGAACACCAACAACAAGGGTAAGAGCATGGGTCCCCGTCAGAAGCGGCTCCGCCAGGATCGGAATGCGCCAAAGCAGGGTCGCACAGACACAACTGGTACTGTGACCCCACCACCCCCGGTGCAGGTTCCAGTTCCTGCACCCACCAACTGTGATGGTGTCTCCGTCGCCCACAGCTTTCACCCATCCATCTGATCGACCTAGCTCCGAATCAGTCTCTGGATCTCATCGTCTTTGTCCAGAACCTGGATGATGGGCTTGAACATTTGGTGGATCTGATCAATACCTTCAATGACCATTTTTCTTTCTTGGACATCATCTATCATGGAGGGAGTGATCTTGTGTTCTGGGCTATTGGTCAGTCTTAGTACTTGTCTGGCAGCACGAGCGCTGTGTTCCATGATCTCACTTTGATCAGGCGATGAGATTGGTGGAATCTTTTGCAACGCATCCACAAGAATCAGGACGTCATCATGCACCCTGCAAATTCTCAGGAAAGTCTTGCTTTTTGATGTTTTCATCAAACGATCCTTGTGTTTCTTGATGATCGGAAGTAACTTTGCTACTTGGTCAGCCATTCGTCCAATTCGTCTCGTCTATGACAGGAAGTTTGGACTCACCTGATGTGATCATTTTTACCCATGCAAGAACATGTAAATGTGTGTAAGTGCTTCTTGGCATTGAATGATGTCATTGTGACCGGCTCCCTTTATGATGTGAAGCCGACAATTTCTTTCCTTCTTGTGACAGGAAGACAGTCTGACGCTGTGATCAACGGGAATGACCTCATCGTTTGAACCATGGAGGATCAGAGTAGGCGCAGTCACACTTTTCATCTTGTCATAGCTTGGGAAAACATCGTAAATGCGGGACAAGAAGTGTGATACAACACTAGTTGCCGAGTAAAAAGGACTCACCAGGATCATGCTTGGACCGGAACCCTTTGCAAGGCTGGAACCCTTCGCAAGGTTGGAACCCTTACAAAGGCTTGAAACCAGAGCTACAGTAGGGCCAGTACCGATCGAGATGCCCATCCAGACCTGTTGCTGCTCAGGAACTTTGAGCCTATCAACAATGTACTTGTAAACTGCATTGATACTTTCATAGCACTTGCTCTCACTTGGTGTGATTTGAGTGTGTGGGATGCTCTCCGATTCAGAGGGAGCCTCAAAACAAATCTGAGAGCAAGGTGCAACTGTCTGTTTGGTGTGATTGTAGCCAATGTACTCATATCCAATGACAGACACTTTCAGCACATCGCGGAAATACGACATGAGTGGGACCATCTCGGCCAAACAAGTGGCATTACCATGTGATATGATCAGCACTTTAGGTCTTGTTGTCCCTTTCCCTTTCCTTTTTTTACATGCGCAGGTACAGGTAGATACACGAGGGGAATACTGTAATTGTTGGGTGTGGTCACCTCATGAACCTCGCAATCATTCGGACTATTTCTGGGAAGGTTGGGTGCAATCTTTGGAACCGGAAAAAGTAGAGGATGGATCAATGAATTCATCGCTTTCATAGATTCTGTCTTGTTTTTAAGTCTCGACACAGAACGAGGATATTCTCGACACATTTCAGGAAGATCTCAAACCCGGACACAAATTCCTCCATAATTTTGACAAGGCGCAAGAAAGTTGTGTTCATGTTCTGAGATTTGTTTGTAAGGTAATCAAACCCATGTTCGGATAAGAGAAACCTGATCCAATCGAGTCTGCTACCCCCATTCATCCTAATCATCCCATTCATCCTGGTTGGCCTGAGAAGATCATCTTCATAATGATTTTCCATTTCCTCGAAAAGATCATTGCTGTGTCTGGCGTGTCTTTGTAAACGCGTTGACACCATTATTTTGTCAAATAAATACAACTATGTTGGTTATATAATTGTATTTGGATTCTCCTATATGGATCGCTTCATCTCTTTTACTCCTCATCGGCCCAGAATTTGCGCTCGATCCATTTGACAAACTCAAAAAGGAAGAAGAAGACGGTTGAGGTAACTGCAGCGAGCATGGCTTTTTGGCCGGAGCCTCCCTGGTAGACCAGAACAAAGAGCATGAGCCATTGGAAGAAGTAACGGAGGAATGGCACATTGGCTGTCAGCCATGTAAAAAACTTGGGAGGTGTTGGGAAACCGCCCCAGGCACCAAACAGGGTCAGGAAGGACAGAATATATTCGAACAGGTTGAAGTTCATTTGTTGCACTATAGTATTCCATAGAATAATTTTTCGACAAATCTTGTGGGGTTTTCCTTGGTATCTGGTTTTGTTTCAGTATCTGGGGCAATGAAACTGTCAGTTTCCGAGCCTGATCCAGATCCTGATCCAGATCCAGATCCAGATGAACTTGAACGTGTGCTATCACTGCCCAGGCTGATACTTTCATGGTCATCTGGTTTGGGACTGTGTTCAGGCTCAGCCTTAGGATCCTGTTCTGCCTTGTTGCGCTCAGAGTGCATTCTGAGCTTGAGTGCCATGCTGCGCGTGATCATATGTGTATTGTTGTTGTGGATGTGGAATTGTGGAAGGGCCAGCCTTCTGTCAATTTTTTAACCACCGAACCTACGCTCTCTCTGAGTGAAACTATCCAATGTGTTTAGGAAAAGCTGATGAGTCATTTCAGGCCACATCTGAGGGAGAAATGTCCACTCTGCATACATTGTATTCAGAGGGAAGAATCCAGATGTTCTCTGGACATCGCCACATCTGATGACCCAATCAATCTGACTATCCAACATATTATCTGGTGAGATGTCAGCATCAACAGTCGTCACTCTACGAGCATCTTTCACTGGATCATACGCAATTGCCAGATTGAGCCTCTTTCGAACGCTGGGCATGGTCATGGATGTGGTATATGCTGTATGTACCTTGTCAACAAGATCCTGTAGCGATGGAGAGAGCAATTCCATTTCTCCAACAACTCTCACTTCAAGACGTTCTGCCAGGATATCTGCTCTATTAACAAGATTATGGAGATAGATCTCCATCAGACGCTCCAGGAACTGAATCTCTTCTGATGCTCGTTTTGCGATATTGTCCGCTGATAGACAGTACAATGTCAACTGAGACAGCGTGGGGGCTACCAAGAACCATTGAAGTAATTCTTCTGTTTTGTGTGTGCCAAAAAAATGCCCTGGAAGGTGGTGCTGTCTGCCCCATCTTCGGTTGCCATCCATGATAATACCAAGATGTATCTGCACGGGATCTTGATCAGGTCCTTGATCAGGTCCTTGATCGGGTCCTTGTTCCGGTCCTTGTTCAGGTCCTTGTTCAGGTCCTTGTTCAGGTCCTTGTTCAGGTCTTTTGAGAGAGAGACCTGAAACGAGCCTCAGTGTATCATTGTACAGGCTATTTTCAAGGTCCTGGTCACGACGTCCTCTGATTATCAAGGTGGATGGATCAAACAGTAGAACATTTGCTCCCATCAGAATATTCAATGCTCCCAGTCGAACCTCTGAGAATCCTTCGAGGGCCATATATTCAGGTGTATTAAACCAATCAGAGTACAGGTCTCTCCTTATGATGGATTGACCATTGGCTCCGAAGAAATCAGGCAGGCAAATAAATAGGTGCAACCTGAGCATCAGGAGGACGGTGCGAATGACACGAAATAGCTGTTTGAGTGATTCTTTGTTGATTCTGTCAGTGTATTCATGCAGGAGCCATGTCCAAATCTCTCTTTTCACAGTTTGCCAACTGGTTGCGCCAGTGGCTGATATCATTAACTGATGTTGGATCCCATCCACCCATGTGCACTCGAGAAACATTTCTGGTGGATATGGGTTTATCTTCGTTAAAAGTAAAGGGAGATAGAAAGTAAAAACAATTTCCTCGGGGGATGGGTGGGACATAATATTATATGAACTGTTAATCAAGTCACACATGTAAGCGGAATCCTTTCTGTTGAGAGATGGTACTGCTGTTGTCAGAACTTGGGCTCCCTTTTGATTATCTAAAGCCTGGTGTAACGCCTCTGAGAAACTGCGATATTTGTTTGGATCATCTAGATTCAGCTCTGGTATTTGAAAAAAAGCCAGATACTCTGTGTGCATTGTATGAACTGAACAAGAGTGCTTAATTTACATCAGTTTCTGATTCGGGCAACATTGCGCATAGAGGTTCCATTTTATATTTATACAGTTAGTAAGGTAAGGATGACACAATGGGTTCCCATTCGCCATCGCATCCAACGCAAAGAGCCTGTGTCCCCACCAATGCTACTGGAAAGTCCACCTATAGTTGAACAAACGGCGGAGGTTAACGAGAAGACCAACCTAGTTATTAAAAAGAAGGAGCAGATCAGCTCTGTTCCTTGGAGTGTCCCGATTATTCTCCCTCGTAACAAGTGGATTGTTGGTAGTTTTGATATTGGTGTTAAAACACTCAGTTACTCCGTTTTGAGTTATGATCCAAGCTTACCATCTGGAAAGGAGTATCAGATATATGATTGGGATATCATTGATCTGATACCAAGTGACACGAAAAGTCTTGTCTGTGATTATCCCTTGAATTCTGGCAAGCGTAAGGGACAGGCCTGTGGGAAAAAAGCGAGCTATTCATATTCAGATCAGAATGCTGAGTTGAAAGGTGTATGTAAAGTGCATTCAAATAAGATCGCAGAGAGCACAACATTAATCCAGGAGCGAATGGTACATACTATGACCAACATGGAGTTGAATATTGAGGTAGTGAATGCATTGGACAAGCGTCCTATCTTTTTGGAGGTTGATGAGATCCTGTTGGAGCACCAGCCATCCAAAAATCCTCGCATGAAGAATCTGAGTTACATGTTACACAGCTATTTTGTACTGCGTGGTCTGGTGGATGCTAATCAAGGAGATAGACATTGTAGACTCATCAACATACGTTTTATAAGTCCAAAGAACAAGTTGAACGTTTATGATGGTCCAGTTGTACCTCAGAAATATAAACGCCCTTATGATGAGAATAAATATAGGAGCAAGGTTTATTCAGAATATCTTATTCGCGAGGATCCCAATAGACTTGAGTACTTCAAGAGCAGTCACAAGAAAAGGGATGATCTTGGTGATGCCTTTTTACAGGGAGCTTGGTACTTAAAAAAGAATAACAAGCGTCTCATGCGCATGCACAGCCGTCACAACAGAGAATGAGCAAATCAAATGGTATAGAAGTCAATGGCTCGAAAAGGGTGAATCCAGCCTTGGATTCAAGGTTGTCGACACAATCTGGGTGGATCCTCCGATGAGATCGTAGCTGTCGCTAGTACTTAGAACGATCCGCGTAGGAATCAGTTATAAGATTTCTGCCCTCTGAGTAATTACGGTGGAATCTATGGACAAATTTTTCCTGGATAAACAGAAAGATGCCCAACAGGGCCGATTTGGGGATATTCCATCTGAGGATGAGGTTGAAGCCATCAATCCTGGATTCTCTGGTTTCCCCGGACTAAATAAGCGTGAAGAAGGGAGCGAAGCTGGTGGAGGAAGTGCCAGGATTGGTCGCCCAGTCAGATCTAGGCCAGCTCTTCGAACCGGAGGACCCCTAATGGGTATGGGTAGTTTTGGTCCACCAAGACCTGGTCCAGGTCTTGATCGCCCATCTAGCCCTCCACACCGTTCTAGCCCTCCACACCATTCCGGTCCTCCCGGTCACCATTCTGGCCCTTCAGGTCACCATTCCGGTCGCATTTCCGGTCCTCCAGGCCGCATTTCCGGTCCTCCAGGCCGCATTTCCGGTCCTCCCGGTCAGCTTTTCGGTCAGCTGGATTCGAACCCTGGCGGTCACGGTCCTCCAGGTGGTGACCTCAGCAGTCATGGAAATCAGGAATCAGAATCGGATGTGGGTGCGGATGATCCAATGTTGATTGTGAAAGATCCAGACACAGGACACGTGTCACCAGACAAGCCTATCCATGTCGCAAAACCCAAAGGAAGCTTTCGACCAGGACTGGATATTGGTCTGGACCTGATGACTGATGGCAAGGTTCAAGATATCAGTGACCTCAGTTCTGAATCTGGACCACGTCGAAGAGGACCGGGAGGACCGGGAGGACCGGGACCCAAGATCACCGAGATCAACATTGACACATCTGACAGACCTCGTCGAACACACAACAAACGACCTTCAAGGTTTCCTGGAACTGGGAGAATGGATACCCGCACATTGGGTAGTCTGAGCGATGATGAAGATGATGCTCCCCCCAGATCAGATGAACCAATTCGTGGCCCATCTGGAGGTCTGTTTGAGCCTGGCTTCCAAGCTGATGGTTTCCAAGTAGGTGATGAAATAGATATAAATGATGTTGAGATTGTTGATGACAACGATGGACATGGTCTGGTTAACCCCAATGATTTTGCGGACATGCAAGAGGTTGAAGAGGAGCCGGTCAGACAGTTATCTGCTCGTGAGGAATATCAAGAGAAGAAGAAGCTGATAAAACGCATCAAGCGCTTGATGAGGAAGGGCTATGAACCATCTAAAGCGCCAACCTCCAACATGTCCTTGCAGATCCTCCGTGAAGAGTTGGAATCTCTTGAGGATGAGCGTAGTCTGGATGCCAGTATTAAATGGCAACAGAAGATGGTTATGGGCGCTAGTGCAGGGGTTGAGCTTTTGAATCATGTTTACAACCCCCTTGATATACAGTTGGATGGTTGGTCTGAATCGGTTTTTGAGAATCTTGGTGAATATGATGAGATTTTCGAGGAACTGCACGAAAAGTATAAGGATAGTATTGCTGTTGAACCAGAACTTAAATTGCTGGGCACTTTTGTGGGCAGTGGAGTGATGTTCCACCTCAGTAAACCAGCATGCTCGCCTGGTAGTGCTAGTGTACCCGGATTCGAAGATATCATGAAGAGTGATCCAGTTCTGGCACAAAGATATCAGGAGAGAGCCCAGGCTCTGTTTGGACAGAATTCGGCAGCAGCAACTGCCACAGCACCTGGTGAAGCAAGTAGTTATGCCAATCCAGGATTGAGCCCGAACCTAGGTAATAATTTTGGTAACATGCTTGGAACACTCACTGGGAATCCCACAGTGGGAACAATGGCATCCATGTTTGCCAATGGCATGAGAACAACGGGAACACAACAGGGCCCGAAACCTCCAGTCCGACAACCTCCCATGCACAGGCCACCAATGCAGCAGCAGCAGCCACCAATGCATAGGGCACCCATGCAACGACCACCAATGCAACAGAGAGCTCCCCAGGGGGGTCTTGGAAGAGGCCCTGGAAGAGGTCCAGGGGTTTCAGTCAACCCGAACAGGGCGTTCGGACCTGGTAATGTAGCTCCTGTGCAAGCTGTTCAGGCTCAAGCTGCGGAAATTGAGATGCCAGATGATGATGACATCCTGGGAAGCATGTCGTCTCCTGCAACAATCCCGATTATGGAGGACCTGGGTAGTGAGAGTGGTAGTGAGGAACCTGTCATGACACGCCGCACAAAGAGAGCTGGACGCATGGGATCGGGGCATATGAGAGCTGTTGCAGAGCAGCGCACAGCCACTCCGATCACAGTCAGATAAAATCATTTGCCCTCAATAATGTCCTTGTAAAAGTCATACATCTTGTCATTGATGGGTTCCAAGATCTTTTTGATTTCGGACAGGAACTCCTCAGTCTCCTTTCCGACATTTACTTTCTCTTCCGCACGGCGAAATAGCTGACAGATACGGCGGAGCTCATACTTTTTCTCTCTCCAGAGCTCTCTGTTCTTTTTAGTCAATGGATTATCCATGTATTTGTGGGTAATCCTTAGAACAGACCTCTGGCGGTACAGATCATCACAAACTCCACATTTGTTTATGTGATCTTTTTTGGCTTTTGGTCCAGGCTCTGATTGATCTGGTTGAGTCGGTGGAGTCTTGGGTTCAGACTCTGACTTGGCGTTAACAGAATCATCCGCATCAGCATTGATGACAATGGACATTGAGTCCATTGAACCACTATCATCAGATTCGCCATTCTCATCCTTGCATGTATTTTCCTCTAAGATATCTAAGATGAGACGTAATTGGTGTAAACATTCCTTGGCAATTTCATCCTTTGCATAGGTTTCGGACAGAAGATTCTCCAAGCCCTGGATTGCGAGACTGATTAGAAAGCGTCTGTCACGTGGTGGAAGCAGACGTAACATATCTTCGCAAAAGTATATTGGATGCTTCAGATTGTACATGTCCACTGCTTTTCCGCCACACATGGTTCTCTTGACAGATTGCAGGTTGAATTGGTAACGGAATAGTCTGATATTGTGACGATGATCGTTGGTGATTCGAAAATTACTGATTTTTAATTTGGCACCAGGGCGGAATCTTTTATATGCAAGAGCTATTATACTTTCAACAGAACCGATCCACAGATCACTCGTCTTGGTCTGCCTGGAATTTACAATCTCCCAGACATTGGGTCTGGGTATTAGTAGGCTCAACATCTATACTTTATAGATAATTTTTGATCTGAAACCATTCAATTATTTGTACACAGTCTTCAGCCATTATATTCTAATATAAAATATAATGGCTGAAGACTGTGACCGGACCAGTGATCATGGGGAGATCCTATCACGCCCATGCAAATGTACTCCGAATCAAGCAAACTATTTGGGAATAGCACTTCAACTGTTGGGAGAATTAAGTTTCATTCTGGAATTCCGAGGTCAAATTGATATCGATTGTATCAAAGAGAATCTTAAAGTCATATATGATTCTTTAAAGAAAGCAGAATGGTGTAAGACACTCGATACTGGCTACTTGTGCACCATGATCCATGGACTCGAATGTCGTGAATCCATTCATGTTGAACTGACACAGTTTAATGTACCTTTGTTCCCAGTGATACCTGGGAGCAAAATATGCATCAATCCAATTCCATGTTGCCCTCCTCAGGAGAAACTCTGTTTCAAAAGCCCTCCCAAGAAGAAAAAATGTTCCATCAAACCTTACAAAACATGTGACTCAGATCAATGTGACCCACCAAGGAAAAAGCGATCAATGGCGCATGTGGGACCTACTTTACACCCTTACAAAATCATTCCTGGTCCAGCCCTTTCTGATTGTTACCCACCGAAGTGTCCACCGAAGTGTCCATCGCCACAAAAGTGCCCACCAGAGTGTCCGCCACAAAAGTGCCCACCAAAGTGTCCGCCACAAAAGTGTCCACCAAAGTGTCCTCCACCACAAAAGTGTCCACCAAAGTGTCCACCGAAGTGTCCTCCACAGAAGTGTCCTCCACAGAAGTGTCCTCCGCAGAAGTGCCCACCGAAGTGTCCTCCACCACAAAAGTGTCCACCAAAGTGTCCACCGAAGTGTCCTCCTCAGAAGTGTCCTCCGCAGAAGTGTCCTCCACAGAAGTGCTACCCCAAGAGCCAGATTGAATGCCATGATGTCTGTCATGAAGTCTGCTATGAAGTCTGCGATAGTTATATCATTCCGTGCACAAACAGAGCTGTGGTCATTCTCGATTGTCCCCTGGAAAAAACTCTACCTAAACATGGTATTGAGGTCTCTGTGACATATGATCCAATCAAAAACATTCCAGCCATCATTGCATCTGAGTGTTTTGAACCCACACCATCATTCAAAAAATGGATTGATTGTCTGATAGAGGAGGTTCTCTGTTGCATTTCAGGTGTCAGCAAATGTTGCAAGTGTCCACCTCCATGTGCCGATTCTTCAGAAAGTTGCAGCTCATGCAGCTCATATAGTTATAGTTACAGTGATTCGAGCAGCAGTGACAAAGGAGGATCATCTTCATGTGACTCCGAATCTGATTAATGACTCCATTGAAAATCGCCACTCACTGCAGCTTTCTTGGCCAGTTCATCAGCTATCTCATTCCCTATGACTCCGCTGTGAGCAAGGACCTTTCTCCAGATCACATTTACTTTTTTCATGACATTATGTAATCTGGTCCAGAGGTCGAGGTTTTTTATGTTATTACTTGATATGTTGGTAATGACATAATTGGAGTCCGAATGGATTTCGATAGTGGGTCTGCTATCAGCAGTGGGTCTGCTATCACCACCGGACACACTTGCAATTCTCTCAAGTATCCAGATTATTGCAAATAGTTCTCCTCTGTTGTTGGTTTGTGTGCCTGGTACAGAAAGTCCAACCTTCCAGTTCCATTCAGGTACATAGACTCCTGCACCCGCTCTCCAAGTAGATGTGTCTGCATCTCCTTGTGACAAACAGCTGCCATCGGTGTAAACAACCAATGGCTTGGAAGGCAATAATCTCGGAGTATTTGAAATCGGAGCATTTGAAATCGGAGTATTTGAAATCGGAGTTAGTGGCTCTCCGATTTGTTTGGGTTCCTCTTTGGGGAGGCGGGGGAGAGGCACAGAAATACTCCGAATCGGTGCCTCTCGACCAAGGAATGCCTCAGCATCATGCAGCGTAGCAAACCCTTTGAAAACTGCACCTGGGACTCCTGTTACCAGTTGGCTACATTCCGCCCAGGACTGGACAATACAAGGGGACCCATGCCCACCTTTCTTGACAGCATAGTATTTTTTCCTAGGCATTCGTGTGTTTGTGCAGGTTGACACAAAATCTCTGGTGGCGGATCATTTTTCATTCATTTAGACAAAGTGTGATGATGTGTTCTCATATGGGATTGGCGAAATCAATCAATCGCCACGTAGCCAGATATACAGACCCGTTCCCAGAATTGCTGCACCAGTCAAACCGAATCCATACTTGACTACGTTGTGAGCTGGAGCCTGAGCTGAGTGCGAAATTGTGTCTAGAAGGCTCGGGATACGAGTGACCGAGTTACTACTGAAGCAACGATCATTCTCTTTGTTAGCTTCATAGCTGAGGCGACAGACCTCTTCAGCACGTTCACGAGTGGTCGCGGCTCCACAGAATAGAGCCTTGTGTACGAACACGATGCTGCCATCTTGCTGTGGATCCATCACTTGTTCGATCTGATTCTTTGGAAGGAGATCGATGCAGTTGACGAATCGCTGTCCAGGAACCTGTCTTGTGCTGAAATTCCAGTTTCCATTGTCAGCATGATGGACAACAAATCGGAGAATTGTTTCAGTGTCGATCTTGCTAATTAGTCGGGGGTTACTGGACACTCCCTGTGGCAAGTAGAGCATATATGGGGTCTCCGACTCTTGAGACCGATCATAAGCAGCCTGAATTAGAGGGATTTGTACAGCCTCCTCTTCCAGCTTTCGGAAAATGTCATTCATGTGAATCAGGACTGTGTCCTCCATCACTCGAGTCGCAATTCCGAACCGGGAATCCTGTTCATCACTATAAACACCATCAGGGTCGTTCAGACAGGCAATTGTTTGTCCAACATTCAGATGGCGGTGATAGCGATAAATCTCTGGACGATCAAACTGCTTGTAGATGCTGTTCTGACCATTATCATTGGCATCGATCTCCTTGACAACTCGGTGGTAAATGCGATAATAAGCAGCATCGCGCATATTCTGCAACTGCTCCTCGTTCAACTTTGGAAACATCGAAGGAATTGTCAGTGTCTGAACGATCGCCCTACCATATTCCTTCCAAACCATGCCAGCAGAGCTCAACAAAATATCAGAACCATCATCAAACGTTTCATTGCAACTCTCCTGGTGATGGTCGAACCGCCGATTCTCTGGCCAATAAACATGGCCCACATCCAGAACGATGTCACATTTGTCGAGGATCTCATTCTTTCGCGATCGGTGTACCTCCAGACGACAATCGCCAAGATTGTTGTACAGAATCTTTAACAGAGCTACTCCCAGAACCTCATCCGCATGAAATCGCCCATCGTGCACCGCCACACTGATCACATCCTTGCGCAGCACTGGCACATCACTGCGCCCCATCAGGGGAAGATCCTCCTGAACATCACCCTTATCATCACATACAGTCTTGCTCTCACCAGCGCGCCCATAGTAGCTCTTGGAAAGGTCGTGATTGTCTGAATCAACCACGAAACTGCGGTCCAACTGAGAGATGGGGGCGGCAGCTGGTTCTTTTGTCTTTTCCAAGGGGGGTGAGATTCCGGCCGAGACTTCGGTTGGGACTTCAGTTGGGACTTCGGTCGAGACTTCGGCTGAGGCTTCAGTTGGGACTTCGGCTGAGCCTTCGGTTGGGACTTCCGCCAAGGAGGTTTGAGCCGAAATCCCCTCCACTGAAGTCTCAGCCGAAGTAATTTCGCTCTGATCTTGCTTGGAAGACATTTCTACTGGTTTTTATTTATTGTAAAAGTTGTGAATGCTGCAAATATGGAGTTCATCCTGTTCAATTTTCATTGATCGTGGTCTGGAGAGTAGTTGTATTTTGCTCTTGTGAAATTATTGAATAGCTTGGGCGTGTAATTGGGATAGACACATTGTTTATCCTGAAAATATTTTCTGAACATCTGGCAAGTTCTCTCCTTCCCGCTTTCAGCACTGGTCCAGCACATTGGATTTGGATAACAGTCAGCATTGTTGTTAAATCCGCGCCTTTGTAGACTGGACTCAGCATCTATGTTCTTATTGATCCCCGAAACCCATGGTGCTAAATCACTGCGGTCCTGTGTCCCAGGAATGCGACTCCAATCATCGCCCTTGCACATCTTTGTAACAGATTTAGGCTCTGGCAGAGCTGTCTTGTTCATCTCCATGCCAAGGACATGGGTTTGCAATGGCAGTCCCTGAGGAGGACATATTCGTTCCGGTGCCAGATTTTGCACCCAGTATTTCTTGGACTGTTGATCCTGCTCATCATCATGCATGACACGGCTGCGATCCCCTGAAATACATGGGCTGGATGTCTGTGGATATGTCATGTTGTTGACAGGAGCATGCGATATGAAAAAATTACGTACAAAGAGGTCACGGTTCCAGTAATCGCGGTCGAGTTTACGGACACTGCCTCCTAAGCACGACGTATGTGCCTGTTCATCGCCCAGGTAAGGTCTTGTCATTCTGTTCTATCTCGCTTGCTATATCATTTCACTTATAATATTTGGATTCAGCGGCACGTGCTCATTCACAGCTATGATCAGGATTCTACGGGGGACCGGGCGGCTGAGTGGAGCCGGAATCTACAACATATATTATTTTTAAATTCTATATTCTGGACGCGGATACATTGCATTCCAATGGCGATAATTGTTCAACTGTTAGCTGTGAGTCCAAGCACCAAAGTCTTCTTAGTCAGGAACTATCATTCTACCTCTTATACAGGCACCATTGCTGTAGCGTGCACTTTTTTCTGAGATTTTTCGGTTTGGAAAATTATTTTTAATCCTCCAAAATGTTTGTGAATTTTCACGTCTCAGTTGCTGTAGCGTGCACTTTTTTCTGAGATTTTTCGGTTTGGAAAATTATTTTTAATCCTCCAAAATGTTTGTGAATTTTCACGTCTCAGTTACTGTAATTGTTTAATTATTAGCTAAGTCTAAGGCACCCTAGTCTTCTCAGTCAGGAACTATCAATCTACCTCTTATACAGGCACCATTGCTGCAGCGTGCACTTTTTTCTAAGATTTTTGGATCCGAAAATTATTTTTAATCCTCCAAAATGTTTGTGAATTTTCACGTCTCAGTTACTGTAATTGTTTAACTATTAGCCAGGGCCAACATTTGCTAAAAGGCAACTCAATAGCAAACTAGCATTGCGCCTATTCATCCATACAAAAGAGGGAACATTTGTAGACCTGTTCCCTTTTCGCTCTCGCTTCAACTCGGGCAACACGAACATGTTAGAGACGGGACGCACAGTGAGCAGCGAGCGGAGCCGAGCCAGCGAACGTGGCGCAGCCATGCGAACCGACACCTAAGAGGATTGTGTGGAGGGGTGATGAGATTGCCAAAAAGGAAGAACAGGTCGCCCCTGTTCTCTAGAGCTTGAGCATCTAAACTGTCCAGAGAACCATCATTCAAGCTCCACACAGAATGGAATTGAAATTGAAGTGTGCATTTGAGATCAGAGGGACTCAATTCCGCTTATATATGACCTGGGTTTTACCATCACGCTTAAATTCAAGCAGGTGACCCGCAGGTACCAGCTGCTGTTGGCTCTCATAGGCCTCCATGTCATACAACTGATACTTTTTAGCAGGCTTACCCTGGTATTTAATCATCTTGCCCTCGAGGCGCTTGCCATCAGGAGTTGCCTCTATCACATATCTGGGCTTGACAATAGTACGACCACTAGGACCCATCTTCCGCTCCCAAAGTTCTGGGAGCAGTCGTGGAGGAAAGATTTTTTGTGTGTATCGCACAATCTTCTTGATAATCTCAGTAACCTCTGTAGTGGTAGTTGTGCTAGCTCCCGGTCCACCTGGTCCACCTGGTCCGCCTGATCCATGTCCCAGATCCTTGTGATAATCTGGCCAATAAGCATAAACAACATCATCTGGTCCCGAATCAATCGAGCGCGGAATGGTCATGCAGTTGACTGGCCCATTGTTCTTACCTGATGTAGTGTTGTGGTTGGCATTGAGATGGCAATCAACTGCTGCTTCCCTCATTGCGTAAAAAAAGTCTTGGTTCATTGCTTCCTTGCGCTCTGCAACGGTGTGAATGACCTGGTCGGTTGTCAGGGGATCTGTGGGGACATTCTCATTAGCAGTCGCCAGATAAATCCAGACGATAAAGTTCCACAGGTCTGGTGGCAAATTCTTGTGTGAACAAATACGACGAGCACGACCAATGGTTTGCTTGACACGGACCATATTCCAGTGTGGTTCCAGGATATGCACCTGACGGATATTAAACAAATCAACACCTTCACTAATCACCTCTGTACCAAGCAAGACTCGAATATTGCGACCTGCTCCTGTGTAGGGATCTCCCTCCTCGACATCGAACAGATTGTCTTCGCTGTTATACAATTTGATGATATCTGCATTCCTGTCAGCATCACTTCCCAGGATCGCAAAGCGACGACCATCCCAGGAGGGGTCCATCTCTGGATCATCCTCATAGTTTATCCAGTCATTCGCCTCCAATGCCTTAGCCATCAGGTTAATACCCTCAACAGTGCGATAGTTTGAATAAATAAGCACGCCACCGTCATATTCAGGTGAGATATTGTCAATCTTGTCTATAACATGGGCCATCTTCGAACTATAATCATGGAGATTCTCCAATGATAAGAGGCTGGTGTACTCACCAGCCTCGAGCTCCTCTTCAGTGATATCCTCTTCCAATGGTTCCTGCAGTGCTCTGTACAGCTCATTGAGCTTCTCATTTTGTCGCAAATCTCCAAGATCTTCATCAAAGCCAAAAAGTCCTGCCATTCTGCTCTTGACACGATAACTTGTACCCTTGGTGAGTATAGATCGGATTTCCTCCTGAATGTTTATCTTGGATGACCGGGCGGTTTGTTTTCTCTCTGGTTTGCGGGCTTTTTCATACCACTGTGCCTGAGTATAGCCCATGGGAACTTCGACCATTATCGGACTGTCAGTTGGATTCCCTTCCTCATCCACCATTGTCGGAAAAACGTTCCCACGTGCACCAGAGTAAAAACTTACAAGACCCTGAATACGCTGTTTAAACACATCTAGGTTCATGCCACTACCTATGTCCCAGTTGACAAATGCTGCATCAAACTGCGCCTCATCTATTGGAAATAGCTCATACAAACTTTTGGGACGTTCCTCTGGTGGGGATGGAATTGGGCCCCTGAGAATGTTGAACAGGATCGAGAGCTCGGTAGGACGGTTAATGATAGGAGTTCCAGACAATGTTACAAAACGGCAATTCTCACTCATCAGGAGAGTGCGATAATATGCCATGGAACGAGCACGCGTCTCTGCATTCTTGCCGTGGTTGATACCATTGTACAGATTCTGAACAAGATTGTGAACCTCATCAATAATGATCACCAGATTTTTCAACTTGTTATCCTTGTCCGCATACTCACGCAGTTGAGCCAGCTTGTTGGGTGCATTGTACGCCGCATAACCAATTCCCCACTCACGCAGAAAAGCACGACCTACCTTGGGCTTACCAGTGCTCTGAGATATAAATTGGCGGTAATGGGCCTGTGTAAAGCGTCTACCCTCCCACGTCCATCCCCATTTTGCCAGTTCCTTGGCAAAATTGTAGATGAGTTTGGCCTTGCTGATAAAAAGAGTGAACTTACCCTCGTGAGCATATTGCTGCGCAACCTCGATACTTGAACGGGTCTTACCAGACCCAAGACCATGGTAGAGCAGGATACCTCGATATGGTGACACTGTATCCATATATGCCTTGATAAACTTCTGGTATCGGAACAGCTCCTTTTTGTCCGTTTCTGTGAAACAATCCATCTCATTGCCCCTCTTGAGACGGTAATCATTATAGTGACTGTTGACCCACTCTCCAAACCTCTGATTGTTATGCAACACCCATTCCTTGTCATCTGTCACCATTTTGCCACTCGGACTCCATGCATTTTCACGAAGTTTCTTTTCAGTCATTGATGATCCCTTTTTCTGTTTCTGTTTGCGCTGCACTGGGAGTGGCACTGGGTGCGGCACTGGGAGTGGCACAGGAAGCGGTACTCTGGTACCGGATTTGCCAGGTAGATGCGATAAAGGAGGTGGCAAGTGTACATTTGCTCTCCGTGTACTGGCACCAATGGGCGGCGGTGGCAAGTGTACATTTGGTCTCCGTGTACTGGTACTATCGATGGGCGGTGTTGGTAAATGTTGTACATTTGCTCCCTCCCAAATAGATTTCCTCATCTCCAGTTCAAAGACTTACTTATACTATATAAAAGAAATTGATTGGATCGACCTCATCAGACATTGGGTCTCAATGCCAAATGCTTGAGTGATGAGTACGATCACAATTGCAAGAACCGTGACCACATGTCCCATCAGAATCGCAACCTACAATGTGTTTGCCGATCCCAAACACTATGTACAGAGATTCAGATACATAGTTGAGACCTTGTCACAACACAGTGGATCATGTTCACCAGATATTCTCTGTTTGCAAGAGGTGAGTGAATTTTCGGAGTCTTTCCTACAACAATCCATTGCCATCCTCAAGGAGTATGGGTATACCAAATATATGTATTCATCATCTATGCCAACAGGTCCATATGGAATACTGTGTGCCATGAAACCCAGAGATGATCTCCAGCTCCTAGGAATGAAAACAACTCATTTCAGAGATACCTGCATGGGACGCAGCTTCATTCATATGGCAATATCCACAGCAAACAGCGTTGTGCACATTCTCAATACACACCTAGAGAGCACTTACCAATTTCAAAGCACACGCAATGAACAGATGAGCCAACTTGTTGCATATTGTCAAGACCTGGATATCATTGAGGATACGATTCTATGTGGTGATATGAACATGAATTTCAATCAGATCTGGCCATTGGAAAAGTATTTCACACCTCATGTCGATTTTCCAACATGGTTTGCCAACAGGGTCTCTGTAAAGAAAACAACACGGACAGCCAAGTTTGATCGCATCTACACTGGAGCCCGACTCCAGTTCATTGTTGAGTCCATGGTCGTGGTTGGTCATCTGAAGATCCCAGGTCTGGAAGTATATCCATCTGATCACATTGGAATTGTGTTCTCTGTCTGCAAAGGAAATTGACCTCTATTTTCAGTGCTCCCACACTGCACACCACACTGCACTGACTGGTGAAAGAGAATGAAACCACATAGTTTCACATTCATCAAACAATTCCATCGTAACCCTCCAGGGCCAAATATTTTCACCAGAGCAGCTCATGTACAAAGGGCATATGACCACTATCGCCTGGATGTGGCTGCCAAAAAATACCCCAGTCTACGCCACAAAATATTTCATACCGCGCCAATGACTCCGTATGTGCTGCGTCCAAATGATTTCCCATACAATGTAGAGCCAGATGTCGAACACAAAGTTTTGTGGTTGAACCCCACACTGTTCATACCATACACGTTCGATCCATCAGAGCCATTGATAGAACAAATCCTAGAGAGCGAGTTTCAGAACCGACCTTTTGTGTTCTTCAGAAACACAAAGGAGGTCTCATCAGTATTTGACATGATTCATTACCAAGTGTTTACACCGAGAACCACCTAGCTAGCATTCCTTCAGCTTACCCTCAGATGGTTCACGGCGTTTGCCCTTGCTATCGACATATGCTCGAAGAACCAATGTCCTACCGAATTTGATAGCTGCTTGGTCATACAGTGGAATCGCCTGGTCTGTTGCTATGCTACCAGTACTGGTGGTCCAGACAACCGACCTTCTGATTGGTCGCCCATTCTTATCTAGGATCACCGCGAACTTCTCAGTCCCAACCTTGATCGCCTTGTAGCGATAGGTCTTCTCAACAATCTCGTATGTCTGATTTTGCAGTCTCTCACTCTTTGCATCCCGAATCTGGTTCAAGCAGCAGCTCTCCTGATTGATCCTGGGCATATAAGAATAATCACCATTGTGATGCAGTGGTTCTGGAGATAGTCCGTGCTCCAATGGCCTGTTCTCACATGCAGAAAGAGCGAAATCGAGAGCAATCGTCTTGACCAGATCATAACATTGTTGATTAATGGCATCTTTCTCCAGTGCCCTTTCATACAGATACTCATCAGTGGTTTGATGCTCCGACTTTGCAGCAATCTGGGACTTTTGTGATGGTGAGAGCACTGAATGGTATTGAAAAACATGTACCTTGCGCAAATGTTCTGGTAGACCATGGTGGGATCGGATGCGACGGGCGCGCCCAATCACCTGCAGAATGAGAATCAGCGTCCACCAAGGCTCCATGATGTGAACTTGGCGACAGTTCATTAAACTGAGACCCTGTGCTGCACTGCTAGTACCAAGAATGAGTTTCAGATACTCGCCATTCTTGTTTCGTGGATGGTTGTAATATTCAACGATACGGGTGCGCAACTCCTGGCTCTCAGCCCCGCTTACAATCGCATATCTCAGTTTGGGCTCATCGGCATCACTTGGTTCATAGCGGCTCCAGCCCATCTGCAACAATTCACGCGAAAAAATCTCCACTCCCTCTAGTGTGCGGAAATTACTAAAAACAAATGCTGGTCCATCGCTACCTGGACCAGTCATCAGGTTGTGATGCATCCGGAGATGCTTGCGACTGCATTTTTCCAGGTCCTGTTCAGGATCTAGATACTTCTTGAATGGTCCACTCAGTTCAGCGAGAGCATTCTCGACTCCATTGCGATTCTCACCAGGCTGGAGAATTGCAACCTCCTCATTGGAAGTGATGATATGCTCGTACTTGCCAATCATATCAACACTTTGAATCAACTCAACCAAGAATGTCAGCCTGGCTTTACCATCAACATAGGATGCCCATTTGCTGCGGAATCGTCTGTTCTCTTGATCTAGCTTGGCGACGGCGCTTGGTTCCACATCATCTGCCAGGGGATGGAACCCGCACTTGCGAGCAAAAAGGTCACGCAACTCTTCTTTCTGCGTCTCTGTCCACAATTTTTCAAATGGATTTAGAGTTGGGCTATCGAAGATGAGTCTTTTGTACTTTCCAAGGCTCATCGGGCGATTAAGACCAGGCGGTAGAGCATAGTTGCAGTATTGACGCGAGTTAGGGCGAAATGTGTTAGGGGCGATGCGCTTACCAGAACCAGACCGACTCTCTCGGACAATTTCTTCTGTCCGTGATTTCCAGTAGCCATCAAATTGAATGTCATGCATCTCAACACGTTCTATCTCCATGTGGATCACATCTGGATAAAGCCCTTTACGAGCACCATGAAAATAGCTGACCAGACCAATTGCTCGTCTTTTGATCATATCTACATTGCGCAGAGTCTTCGTTTCATAATCCACAAACAAATCATCGAAATCCTCCCTCCTCTCTGGAAATGCTCTCGACCAACCAATTATCCTCTGTGATTGCTCTTTCACAGTATCCCAGACAGGAATCGGTCCACGAATGATGTTGAACAGGATTCCAAGCTCGAAGGGGTAGTTGATAGGAGAAACTGTTCCAGTCAGCCCTATCACTCGGAGATTGTTGGCACCCATGAGGATGTTATAGATGCGCTTGCCCACTCGACCCGTCTCACTCGCCATCATATTGACAAGATCATGGATCTCATCAATAAGAATGCAAGCATTGTCCAGGCCCAATTTCATCAAATCTTGGACCACGCGACTCGAATTGTAACTGACGAAATGGTACACAGACCTGATTCGGCGATTCAGCTCGTTCGTGATGCGTGCCTGTGCCAGAGGATCCATATCCTTAAACCCAGCAGGGTAGCTCAGATCAGGTTGTCCCCATTTGCGAATCTCGCCAATCATATTGTCTCTCAGACCAGCTGGTAGCAGAACCACCATCTTATAACCTGCTTGGCGGAACTTCTCACCTGCAGTGATACCCGTACAACTCTTGCCCGAACCCATCTCGTGGTTGACTAGAATACCACGATATGGAGATGCTGGACAGAAAAACTCACTGATGAATCGCTGATAGGAGAACAGATGTGACAGACGTGACATCTGTGATTCATCACCTCCTTCACCTTCAGCTTTCGAAAAATACTTAATAAATTCCTGATTTACCCAGTCTGTGAAGTTTCGATGGTTTGGCAGAAACCAGGTTTTTCTTGTGCGTGGATCTGTGTACGTTCCTGATGGTCTCCAGGAGTAGTTCTGGACTGGTTCTGGTAGAAACTGTTTTGGATATTGTTGCACGAGCGGAGGTAGCTCTGATGCCATCACAGGTATCACAGGTGTCACAAGTGTGGGAGTGAGTGTTGGAACAGCAAGAGGTGGTGGTGGTAGCCGCCCACAAAGTTGTTTGATGCTTTGCACTTGTGGTACTTTAAGCATTTTTCTTCTCGAATACTACCACTGACCAGAGTATGGAGCAGGTACATTCAATTTTTTACGCTTATGCACAAGCTCATTTGTAGCCTCTCACAAATTATGTGAACCTATCATAGAGGACACTCCATGTTTCAAACAGGTGGGTTTCAAACAAACAGTGCCAGTTTGAATGATCACTTTGATGCTGTTTATTTGATAAATATGGAGAAAAGGACAGATCGTCTTGCGTTGAGTCGATTCTATCTCAACAGACTAGGGATCAAGTTCACTGTGATGAAAGCGGTTGATGGAACACATCATAAACAAGAGTTTAATCAGCTGAAAAAGAAAACCAAGGCGGGGAGGTTCCATGGTTTAACATCTATGGGGGCTCTTGGGAT
>Ga0180431_10001914_pt1 | contig 28287 bp, 20 predicted proteins | sample SS_ome_11_FD_132459 | JGI IMG/M metagenome (GOLD analysis project Ga0180431, IMG submission 132459) | Hypersaline lake sediment archaeal communities from the Salton Sea, California, USA - SS_1_MS_1 metaG | ecosystem: Environmental > Aquatic > Non-marine Saline and Alkaline > Hypersaline >... | reverse complement strand
AAGGATTTCAACTCATTTATGTCACTGTACATCTTTTTAGAATAGCCCTTGATGTTTATGAGCGGTGTCTTCAGATCGTGTGTGATTATGTAAAAGAAGCTCTTGACCTCTTCAACGACCTTCTCCAGCTCATCCGGATATTTTTTGGATTCCCCCTCGGCCCTCTTCCTGTCGGTACTGTCGTATATTATTGAGAACAACATCTTCTGGACCCTGATGTCTATAGGACCGGAATGGACGTCCACATTCCTTACCTCCCCCGAGGAGAGCCTGTGACGAAATTCAAAGAATCTCTTCTCCCCGCTCTTGGCCCGCTCCATCTCCGCGGCAATTTCCTCATCGGTAAGAATATTTATATCTGAAATCTTCTTTCGCTTCAATTCGTCCAATCTGTAGCCGTAATAATTCAATGCGGCTGGATTTGCGTCCACGATATTACCTGAACCGGGATCGAGAATAAGCATAATCGTATCGTTATCAATAAACATCTGCCTGTATAATTTTTCACTCTCCCGGAGGACCCTCTCCGACTCCTTTCTTTCGGTGATGTCGACCGCCACGGTCAGGATGGCTTCAGACTCCTTTGAATTAGTATCCAACAGAGAAGACTGGAGAATAGCGGGCAATTCGGTGCCGTCCTTTCTCAAAAACGCGACCTCAACGGTGGGCAAGTGTATCTGGGTGGAGGCGGAAGGAATATCTGGATCGACCTTATGCATTTTCTTTTTTACATCTCTGAAGTGGGACGTCAGGGAGTCCCGGTGCTCCGGCGCTATAAATGGAATCAGCGGCTTCTCTATCAGATATTTCCTATCGCGGCCTATCATCTCCGCACCGGTCAGGTTGACCTCCAGCATGACGATGTCCTTATTGAAGACAAAATAGCCTATGGGGGCAAGATCAAATAGATTGAAGTATTTTCTCTTCGATTCTTCAAGCTCTTCACCGATAGCCCGGATCTCCTCGTTCTGTATTCGAAGCTCTTCCTCCGTGACCTTCATTCTATATAAGATTGAAGCCTGTCCTGATCCGCTCCGAGCTTTTTAAGCGTGTTTTTAAGCTTGTCCTCGGCCTCTCTTTGCTTGACATCTCTAATTTTTGGTTCAGCAAGCTCCTTCTGGAGACTTTTCAACTCTTCGATCAGCTCCTTCTTTGACTTACGAGATTTTTCCATTTAATTCCTTTCTTCACAGGAAACAACTAACGCATCGCACAATATTCCTCGTCCGGGTCTTCTCAACATCTTATTCAAAGAAACAGGCCGGTACCAAACAGCCGAGAGCTGCCTATATTTTACCTTTTATACAAAAAAACGTCCTTTATATCCACTAAAAATCTCAATCTGTCATTGCCGTCCGGCCGGGGTCGAGCCCGTCAACCTTTCACGGCCTTTAGCATTAAAATATACCTTCGATGCACTCCCAACGATAAAACCTTATCAATTAATAACGGCCGTTTCTATATTTCGCTCAAATAATTTTAAGATTTTTAGGACCTATAATCGACTTAACTATCTAGAGATATTAGGATTTTTAAGGAGGTAGAAAAAGGGGAACGAAGAGAGCGCAAATCAATGCCCCCAACGGACGGGCATTTCAAGAGTTAATAGAGGGGAAGGGGTAGGCTTTATTGAAGCTTCCTGAAAGGATGGGATCCGGTTTTTTTGCCCCTCGACACAACCACTATGATAAAAAAAATTTTAACGCCCTTTTGAAATCCCGCAAATACTTAAAAAAGGGCTAAATGAGTAACGCTTAAGCTTAACTCTGCGGTTTTACAGGCTCGAACCTCCCCTGGAAGAAGCGGAGGACCTCCGGCTCGTACGTGAACCTGAGTCCTAAAATCTCGTCCCTCTTATCGTAGAGCCGCTTTATCCCCCCGGCGACGTAGTCGAAGTGGGAGTTCGAGTAGACCCTCCTCGGTATCGTGCATCTCACGAGCTCGAGGGCCGGGCGGTAGTTCTCTCCGGTCTTGGGATTTCTCCCCTTCGAGACGTTTCCCCTCTCCATCGCCCTGACCCCCGTCTCCACGTATACCGCGGCGGCCAGCGCCTGGGCCGGGTACTGGTCCTGGTCTATGTGGGGGAGAAACCGCCTGGCGTCGATGAATATCGCGTGGGAGCCGGGAGGAAGGACAATCGGTATCCCCGCATCTATCAGCTTTTTGCCGAACTCCTGCGTCTGCTCGATCCTCATCCTTATGTAGTCATCGTCGAGGGAGTCGAGGAGCCCCCGGTGAAGCGCCTCCATGTCCTTCGGATCGAGCCCGCCGTTGGTTATGTTCCCCTCCCATACGCGCAGCATCTTGTTGAACTTGTCCGCAAGCTCCTTGCTGTTGCAGGCGAGTATTCCTCCCATGTTGACCAGAAAATCCTTCTTGCAGCTGATCGTGCACCCGTCCCCGTAGCTGAGCATCTCCCTCAGTATCTCCCTTACAGGCTTCTCGGCGTATTCAAGGTCCCTGACCTTTATCATATGCGCGTTTTCGACGCACCTCGTCGCGTCGAACATTATCGGTATCCCGTGCCTCTGGCACAGGTGGGAGAGCTCCTTCAGGTTTTCCATCGAAAAGGGCTGTCCACCCGCCATGTTGACCGACATCTCGAAGCTGATGTAGGAAACGTTCTTGGGGCCTACCCTGTCGATCTCCGCCTCTAACTTTCCGATATCGATGTTTCCCTTCCAGGGGTAGTCGCTTTTTGGGTCGTGCGCCTCATCGACGATCACATCGACGAATACGCCCCCCGCCATCTCCTGGTGGAGCTTTGTGGTGGTGAAGTACATGTTGCCCGGCACGATCTGCCCAGGCCTTATCATCGTCTGCGACATTATGTGCTCCGCGACACGCCCCTGGTGCGTCGGGATGATGTAGTCGAAGCCGAGGATGTCGCTGAACTCGTCGACGAGATCCAGATAGTGCCTGCTGCTGTAGGGGGTGTCCACCGAGTTGGTCATCCCCTCCCACTGAAACGAGCTCATAGCCGAGGTCCCGCTGTCGGTGAGGAGGTCGATGTAGACGTCCTCCGAATCGAGGAGAAACGTGTTGTACCCCGCCTTCTCCATCGCCCCTTTTCTGTATTCCCTGTCGGTAATCTTGAGCGGCTCGAAGATCGCTATCTTGTACGGCTCGAATAGCCCCTCCCTCCAGTCCTCCTCCTTGGGGAAGGATACGAAGAGGCGGAAGTGCTCCGGCTCGAGCATCGCCTGGTCCACAAACTCCGGCTCGTTGAGAAGCCTCAGGCCCGAAATTTCTTCCCTGTGGCCGTATGCGGAGGAGATGACGTCGGAGATCTTCAACAGGTGGTTTACCGTGTAGGCGTTTCTGGGAAGCTCCAGGTTCAGGACCCGCCTCCCCTCGCCGGTCGCGTGGTACTCCCAGCCCCCGTCTATGCTTCCCCTGATGCCGCCGAGGATATAGAGGCTTGCGGCCAGCACGAACTTCGGGAGATCGTCTTCCGACAGGTGGGGCAGAAAGCGCTCCACATCGAGGGCGATCCCGTTTCCGCCCCGGTAGACGGGGACGCCCCTCTTTTTCAGGACGTCGTAGATGAAACCTATCTGACTCGCGTACCACTCCACATGCTTTACATCCTCCATCTCCTCGATGCCCACGGCGAAGACCTCCATGGCTCTTCCGGTCATGCCGCCGTAGGTGTGGAGCCCCTCGTATACCACCACCTGGTTCTTGAACTTCTCGAAATAGTCGGAATTATCGCTCGCTATGAGACCCCCCGTGTCGGAGCGGCAGTCCTGGCTGGCGTCCATGAGCACAACATCGGAAAGCGCGATAATCTCCCGAACTATATCCATCAACTCCCTCCCTCCCTCTTCCACCTTTTCTATCCAGTAGGCGTTCTCGAGGACGTGGGAGATGTCCACGACAAGGGGTATGGAGCTTGAGGCGGAAAGCTCCCTTATCTCCTTTAGGTTCACAAGAGAGATCGGCTGGCCGTTGAGAGCGGCGGGGCAGGTCTCCAGGTGGATATAGGCGATTTCCTCCTTTCCCTTCTCGTCCAAGAGCTTTTTCAAGAGTTTTGTGTCGACGTCTCCGCCGAACTCCTCCGGGCCGTGATAGGAGAACGCCTCGGCCCCGGTGACGTTGATGCTCACTCCGCCGTTCGCCGGGACGAGTCCCCCGCACCTGCCCCTGTTGTGGAGGACGGCCTGCTCCTCTTTAAGCATGGTGGTGGCGAGGAGCTTCTCGGCCCCGATGCCGTTGTGGGTCGGGACGATCCGGGAAAGCCCCAATACCTCCCTCGCCGACCTCTCAAGGTGGATGTAGTTTCTGCTCCCCGCGTACGCCTCGTCCCCCATCATGTAAGCCGCCTTCTGGTAGTGAGACCAGGAGGACATCCCCCTCGTCACCAGGTCGAAGGTTATGTAGTCGGAGCTCACGTGAAAGACGTTGAAGTTGACCTTCTTCAATATGTTCCACCTCTCGTGCGGCTTTTTGGCCCCGATCTTCTTTACCTCTTTGATCTTGTACGGTTCAGATATCATGGCGCATCCTTGTCATTTAAGTATCTTACTGGCAACAAAAAAACTCCACACCCGAAACATCATAAAGGGGGAAGTATTCTAAAGGCCCCTCACCCCACAGCGGTTACAGGACGTAGGGCACCCTCCAGCCGAAGTTCTTGAAGAGGACGAAGGTCTCGGTGGACTGGACGTCTGCCACCTTCGCCATCTCGTGCTTGAAAAAGTCGAGGAGCTTGAAGTCGCTGTTCAGCATAACTGTCAGCATCAGGTCGTACCTGCCGGTGACGACACCGACGGATACCACTCCCTTGAGCCTGCTGAACTCGTCTCCCTTCTTCTCCAGGTCCATCGTGCCGACCTTGACACCGATTATCACCACCTGATGTTCTTCTACGGCGCCCGGGTCGACAAGGCCAACGATATCCAAAACACCCTCCCTGACCATCCTCTGCACACGCGCCCGGACGGTGTTTTCGGAGAGCGACATCACTTCTGCTATCTCCTTGAACGACTTTCTGCCGTCCCTCAGGTGTCTTATGATCTCGATATTGGTCGTGTCCGAATCCATAGGAAATTTCCCCTGTTTGCCCCCTAATTAAGAGATTTCTCCTGACCCCCCCGAAGAAATATTGTCACAAATTGAGCATATTGTCAAGAATATTTTGATTTATTTATAATATCTTCAAAATATTGCATATTATCTGCTCTAATGCTAAATTTCAGCCACATTGATACTTTTATTTTGCTCGGCCGGAAATCGAAAAAACAGATATTTGTTGGAATAGGCTCCAACGGCTGGGGGAAAGATGAATGAATGGTTACTAGTTGATATATAGTTTTTGGCGTTTCATATCTTGGTTCTTTTCTTACTCGGCTCTTCTTTTTAATAAGCGTCGAACGAACCGCTTCGTCTTTTCAAGAAACATCTTCCACCGCTTCTTTCTTATCAAGCTTCTGATTTGCTTTACGACTGCGGCTTTATAAGATTCGAGAAACAGCTCATCTTGTTCTACAAGATCAATATATAATATCAGATCATCTATTGTACGGGTCTCGATGAAATGAGGGATCGCCTCGACATTCACCATAATACCTTCGCCGTCACACACGGGGCAGAACGGATAATCCGTCGGTATTTCAGAGAGTGAATATGTCGAAAAGCATCTGGGACAGATTTAGTGTGATTTCATCTCACACCTCTGGTAAGCCTATCCGGCTTGAAAAACGGGTAGCAGCAGAAAAACCGGTCAAAGCACGACGGCGAAAAGGGTGAAGATAGCTGCAAAATACTATCCGCCTTATTGAGGATTGGGATTCGCCACTTCTATCACCTTCGCCGCAGAGTACGGTTTAATTACCAGACCGGGCCCCCTCCCGCGCCACCACAAAGGCGGCCACGGAGCGGTCGATATCCTCCGCCGTCGTTACCTCGGAGCAGACGCTGACCCTAATAACCGGCCTCCCCTCCCAGACAGCCCCGCCGCACCAGCACTCGCCCGACTCCTGAACCTTTTTAAGCGTGGCCTCCGTCTCCTCATCGGTGTCGCAGGAGACAAGGATCTGGTTGAAGACCACGTCGTTTAAAACGTTGAATTTTTGGCCGCGCAATTTTTCCGCGAACTCGGCCGCCCGGTCGCACAGCCTGTCGACGAGCTTTTCAACGCCGCTTTTCCCGAGAGATTTCAGCGTCGTCCAGAGCTCGACCGCCCTTGCGCATCTCGACATATCGAGCGTGTAGAGCATCCCGTCGCGCCTCTTGTCGTCCCGGCTGTACTGGATATACGATCCCTTAGACTGCATCGCGGAGATCAGCGCCTCCCTGTTCCTGCACAGGACAATCCCGCAGTCGAACGGCGCGTTGAGGGTCTTGTGGGCGTCGACCGACCAGGAGTCCGCCTTCTCGATCCCCTTTGCCAAAAACCTCTTCCCCTCGGACGCGGCCGCCCACAGGCCGAAGGCCCCATCCACATGAACCCACGAGTTCGCCTTTTTGGCGAGGTCGCATATCTCGTCGATCGGGTCGAACGCCCCGGAGTTCACGTTTCCCGCCTGAACGATCACGATCGTTCGATCGTCAAGCTCCGGCATTCGACCTGCGATCATACGCCCCTGGTCGTCGACCGGGACCGTCTCCAGATTTTCCAGGCCGAAGCCCAGAAGCGACAGCGCCTTGAACACCGACGAGTGGGCCTGATCGCCCAGGAGGACCCTGATCTTCGGTGCGCCGAACAGTCCCTTGAGGCTCAGGTCCCAACCGAGACGGTCCAAAATATCGTTTCTCGCCGCGGCCAGGCCGCAGATCGTGGCGACCGATGTCCCGCTTACAAGGCCGGCGGCGGCGCCTTCCGGAAGGCCGAAAAGATCGACAAGCCACCTCTCGCAAACCGCCTCCAGCCGGGAGACGATCGGGGACATCACGTATAACGCCGAGTTTTGGTCCCAGGCGCTTGACAACCACTTTGCAGCCACCGCCGCCCGGTTGGCGCCCCCGATCACGAAGCCGAAATACCTCCCCCCGGTCTGGGCCACCGTCGCGGGTGAACCGTACTCGTGGAGCAAGCGCAGTATCTCGGATGATTCAGCCGGCCCTTCCGGGAGCGCCCCGTCAAAGACATCGAGGCGCTCGATCGCGTCCTCGTCCGGAAAGACGGCGCGCTCGTTCACACCCTCCATATAGTCAAGTGCGTATGACTTGGCCTGCTCGAACAGCTCTCTCCTCTCCTTATCGATCATTCCCTTTCACCTTCTCTTTATTCCTTGTTATATATTATTCCATTGGAATTTGAGCCTGCGATACCAATCCCCTTGGAAGAATCTTCACACCTAAAACTACCGTCTCTGTATTTTCAATCGGAACTCGATCAAATTGACTGCGAAAGGTTGGGTTGCGCGGCGGTGAAGATCCATCAAGGGATCAGCCCTCGACCCCGATCTTCGGGAAAACCGTCTCCTTGATATATTTGAGCACCCGATCCAGCTCCTTCTGGTTCCGCTCTTTCGTCGGGCCGGTGACATATATAGGATTATCGAGGAGGGTGCCCCCCTCGAGCTCCGGACCGATCATCATTCCGCTGAGCACACCGGCATACGGATTGTCCATCTCTATCCCGTTTATCGCCGCCCACGCAACGGCCCAGGACCGGGATGCGTTGTCCACGTTGTACCCGCCCCCGCCCATGCCGACCAGCTTCTCCGAAAACCTCCCGGTCTCCAGGGCCATCGCCTCGAAGCTGTTGTTGGTAAGGGCGAGATTGGTCAACGGGTCGTTGGACATGGTGTCGGTTCCCATCTCGAATAAAACAATATCGGGGGAAAAGGCCTCCACCGCCGGGGTGACTACCTCGTAAAAGGCCTTGAGGAAGATCTCGTCGTCCGATTGGACGGGAAGGGGGACGTTGATGTTGTAACCCTCCCCCTTGCCCTCCCCGAAGCTGTTCTCAAACCCGGTCCCCGGATAAATCGTCTTTCCCGTCTGATGTATCGATATTACCAGCGCGCCGTCGTCGTCGTAGAACGCCTTCTCGACTCCGTTTCCGTGGTGGGCGTCGATATCGACATATGCAAACCTCAGACCGTCCCTCCTCAATATCTTTCCCACAACGGCTATGTCGTTTATGTAGCAGAAGCCCTCGGCGTACTCGGAGTAGGCGTGGTGAAAACCGCCGGTGGGATTGAAGGCAAAGGCCTTCCCCTCCGCTTCAAGGACCAGCCTCGTCCCCACAAGGGTGCCGCCCGATGCAAGGTTCGATTTTTCAAACATATCCTTGAAGATCGGATTGTCGCTCGTGCCCAGCCCCGCCTTAATCGTATCCTCCGTTATCTCTCCTCTCCCGGCATCCTCCAGTATCTTGAGATATTTTTCCGTGTGAAAGAGAAGCAGTAGCTCTCTCGGTATGGGCTCCGGCTCCACCACCTCAATCCAGGGCTTGTCCAGAAGGCTGTACTATCGAGGAGCTCTCTAAGCCTCAGCGCCCTCTCCGGCCGGAAGGGATGGTCGGGATTGTACTCAAAGCTCGAACTCTCCTCGGAGTATATGAAGAAGCTTTTCATCAAACTCTCATCAAAATTAATAGAGCGAATGGGGGGCACGAAGAAAGACCTTCCCACCATCACGTCAAACAGCAAATCAAAGAATACAGCTAATCTTACTTACCCGATATTCTGCGGTGATATTAAGGACAAAAATTCTTTGAGCAAGCAGTAAAGATTATAGCCGGTTTTCGTTACAAGTCAATGAAAAAGGGATGAAGAACATTCATTATATGGATTAACGGTGGATTTTTAATGCTGTTTTCCAGAATATGCCTATTATCGATTATTATTTCTATATTTATGTGAAATTTACGAAAACAATATTCATCTATCTCCAATTTTTTCTTGACACCCTTTCAAATTTTATGGTAGAAATGCTGTTGTGAATGAGTAGTCATTCATTATTTTGCCGTCTCGTTTTGGGGGTCGAATATAATTTAGGAGGCGGCTACCTGGGGGGGGCGGAGCTGGGGGTTATTGGACACTTGGGGGGGATAGAGTTGGGGGATTGTCGGAGCGGTCGATTTTTAAATGTTGTATTGCCGGTAAATAATTTGCTATAGTAATTACTTGTCTGCTCCTAAAACGGGGTTGATTTCGAGGAATGAACGATATAATATGAAGAATCAGGACAAGCACTCAAAGATAATAAAGGCCGCAATAAAGGTGTTCGCAAAGAACGGTTTCTATAACTCCCGTGTCTCGGAGATCGCCAAGGAGGCGCAGGTGGCGGACGGTACCGTATATCTCTACTTCAAGAACAAGGACGACATCCTAATCTCCCTCTTCGAGGAGGAGATGGACAAGATCATAAGGAACATGAAGGAGAGCATCGAGAAGGAATCAAATCCCATCGAGAAGATAAGGAGGTTCGCCCTGATCCACCTGAGCATGGTTAGGGACAACAGGAACCTCGCCGAGGTAATTCAGGTGGAGCTGAGACAGAGCTCGAAGTTCATGCGGGAGTACAAGAACAGGAAGTTCATCGAATACCTGAATATCATCTCCCGGATAATCCAGAAGGGAAAGGAAGAGGGATATTTCGGCGCCGATGTCATGCCCGGCCTTGTCAAACGCTCCTTCTTCGGGGCGCTGGACGAGCTCTCTACCATGTTCCTCTTCGCCCCGAAGAGCAAGTACAGCATAGATATCGCGGCCGAACAGGTGGCGAGCTTCTTTCTCTCAGGAATAGTCCAAAAGGGAAGAGAGTATCTTATAAAGGATACCCAGGAAAAGCGAAGCACGAGGGATTTTAAAGAATATTAATCTATATCAAGGAGAAATATATCATGGAAATCAAGAAGGTAGGAGTAATAGGAGGCGGGGCAATGGGCGGAGGCATCGCCTACGTACTGAGCTCCGTGGGAATCGAGACGCTGGTCAAGGACATCGAGCAGAAATTCGTCGACAAGGCGATCGAGGGATGTCAGAAGATCTACGACGGCAGGGTGAAGAAGGGAAAGATGACCCAGGAGGTCGCCGACAAGGGAATGGGGATTCTGAAAGGCACGTTGACCTACGACGGCTTTGAAGATGTGGACCTCATCATCGAGGCGGTTCCGGAGGTCATGGACATCAAGAAGAAGGTCTTTGCCGACCTCGAGGAGGCATGCCCCGAGCACACGATCTTCGCCACCAACACCTCTTCCCTCTCCATCGAGGAGATATCCAAGGCCACCAAGAGGCCCGACAAGGTCGTCGGCCTTCACTTCTTCAACCCGGCGAACGTAATGAAGCTGGTCGAGGTGATCCACTACCCCGGCACCGACAAGAACGTCGTCGAGACGATGATGGATTTTTCGGCCAAGATCAGGAAGGTGGCGATCGAGGTAGGCAACTGCGCCGGATTTGCCGTAAACAGAACTCTCATCCCATACATGGGAGAGGCAATGGCGGCGCTATTGGACACCCCTGACCTTACAACCCAGGAGATAGACAAGGCCGCGGTGGAGTTCGGGATGCCGATGGGGCCCTTTATCCTCACAGACCTCGTGGGTCTTGACGTGGGAACCCACGCCGCCGGGACGCTGGAAGAGGCCTACGGCGAGCGCTGCAGGGTGATGCCCCTGATGAAGAGGATGGTGGACGCGGGACTCCTGGGCCAGAAGGCGCAGAAGGGATTCTACGACTACACCAAGGAGGGCGCTCCCAACAGCGACGAGTTTCTCAAGATCCTCGAGGAGGAGCGCAAAAACGTGACCCCCACCAAGGCGAAGTTCGACATCTCGAGGCTTCTCCTGATACAGATCAGGGAGGCGCTGATGCTGGTGGACGAGGGCTTTGCCTCCCCCTACGACGTCGATACCGGGATGGTGTACGGAACCGGCTTCCCCTACAAGATTGCATGGGGCCCCCTCCACTACGCCGAGTTGATCATGGGCTGGGAGGAGGTAAAGAAGAAGTTCGACGAGTACGCAAAATCGGTGGACAAGGTCAGGTTCGCCGCCCCAAAAATATTGGACGACCTGGCATCCGGAAAGAGGAGGCTCTTGAAGAGGTGCCACTACAAGGTGGACGACAACGGCGTGGCGATGATGTACGTGGATAATCCCCCGATGAACGCCCTGGCAAAGCAGACGGTCGAAGATATCGAGGAGGCCTTCGATCAAGCCTTCAAGGACGACAAGGTAAGGGCGATAATCCTCACCGGCGCGGGGACGGTCTTCGTGGCCGGCGCGGACATCAAGGAGATCCAGTTTATAGACGATCCGAAACTCGGCGAGGAGATGACCCGCATGGGCCAGAAGGTCCTGGACAAGATCGAGGGGGCCACAAAGCCGGTCATAGCCGCGATCAACGGCTACTGCCTAGGTGGCGGCCTGGAGATAGCGTCCGCCTGTCACATCAGGTACGCCTCCTCCAAGGCGCAGATCGGTGTTCCTGAGATAAACCTCGGCATCATCCCCGGCTTCGGCGGAACCCAGAGGGTCCCCAGGATCGTGGGGCTGGCAAGGGGAATCGAGCTGGTGACCACCGGAAGGTTCCTCTCGGCGGAAGAGGCCTACGAGTACGGCCTGGTGACCAAGGTCTCCGCCCCGGCGGACCTCATCAAGGACGCCAAGGCGCTGGCGACCCAGATGGCGGGAAAAAGCAGGCTTGCCATGACCGCTGCTATGACGTCGGTCGTAAAGGGGTACATGACCACCCTTGAGGAGGGACTCAAGATCGAGTCCAAGGAGTTCGGCAAGCTTGTCCCGACTGAGGACAAGAAGGAGGGTATTGCGGCCTTCATCGAAAAGAGGGCGCCCAACTTCAAGGACAAGTAGTCACAAACCGGTTCAAGGTTATCTGAAAGGTTGAATATCTATGTCAAAAATAAATAAGTTGGAGCAGAGAAAGGGGGTGACGAAGGTTGTATTTTGAGCTTACAGAAGAACAGAGAATGATCTACGACATGACCAAGAGGTTCTCGGAGGAGGAGTTGAAACCGAAGGCGGAGGAGGTCGACAGGGAGCACAAGTACCCGGCCGAGAGCGTGGCAAAGATGGCGGAGTTGGGCCTGATGGGGATGGTATTCCCGGAGCAGTACGGCGGCGGCGGAATGGACTACGTCTCCTATGCCATCGCCATCGAGGAGATATCGAGGCACTGCGCCTCCACCGGCGTCGTCATGAGCGCCCACACCTCCCTGTGCGCCGCCCCGATATACTATTTCGGCACCGAGGAGCAGAAGAAGAAATTTCTCACACCGCTGGCCCAGGGACAGAAGATAGGATGCTTCGGCATGACGGAGGCGGGCGCCGGCACCGATTCGGCGGGGACGAGGACCACGGCAAAGCTCGACGGCGATAATTACATTGTCAACGGGACGAAGAACTTCATCACCAACGGCAACGAGGCGGATATAGCGGTGGTCATGGTAAGGACCGGCGAGCACAAACACAAGGGTCTTTCCATGATAATCGTCGAGAAGGGAACGCCCGGCTTTTCCGTAGGCAAGCTGGAGGACAAGCTCGGAATTCTCGGCTCCTCCACGGTGGAGTTGGTCTTCGAGGAGGTCAAGGTGCCTAAGGATAACCTCCTCGGCAGCGAGGGAGAGGGATTCAAGATCGGGATGCACACCCTTGACGGGGGCCGGATTGGTATTGCCTCTCAGGCGCTGGGCATCGCCAAGGGAAGCCTTGAGGAGAGCGTCGAGTTCGGCAAGACCAGGGAACAGTTCGGCCAGCCGGTCATCAACTTTCAGGCGCTCCAGTGGATGATAGCCGACATGGCGACTAGGCTTGACGCCGCAAGGCTCCTGACCTGGAGGGCGGCAAAGCTAAAGGACAAGGGGGACGTCCGCTACAGCAAGGAGGCGGCAATGGCCAAGCTCTTTGCTTCGGAAACTGCCATGTGGGCCGCAACGAAGGCGATCCAGATTCACGGCGGCTACGGCTATACGAAGGACTACCCGGTGGAGCGCTATTTCAGGGACGCAAAGATAACGGAGATATACGAGGGCACCTCGGAAGTTCAGCGTCTTGTAATAGCGCAGAGCTTGATTAAAGGATAATAGAAATACCAAATATTTTAAGGAGGCTAAAAGTGAACTCAGCTGTCATTATGAAGCAGGTTCCGGACTCGGAGGCCTTGATCAAATTGGCTCCCGACGGCACGGGATACGTCAAGGAGGGGGTAAAGTTCGTGATGAACCCCTACGACGAGTTCGGTGTCGAGGAGGCTTTAAAGATTAAGGAGTCAGCCGGATCCGGTGAGGTTACCATAATAAGCCTTGGCTCGGAAAGGGCCGTTGAGGCGATAAGGACGGGTCTCGCCATGGGCGCGGACAAGGGCGTTCTCTTAAACGCGGGCGAGGGCTATGCCTGCGCCCTGGGCGTGGCAAATGCGTTGGCCGAGGAGTTGAAGGCAGGCGATTACAAGATTATCTTCTGCGGAAAGCAGGCCATAGACGACGATATGGCGCAGATAGGTCCGATGGTAGCGGAGCTAATGGATATTCCGTGCGTTACGGTGGTAACCGCCGTTGAAATCTCCGGCGACAAGGCCGTTTGCACCAGGGAGATCGAGGGTGGAAAGGAGATCGTTGAGGTCGCCCTTCCCGCGGTCATCGCATGTCAGAAGGGACTCAACGAGCCGCGCTATGCGTCTCTCCCCGGCATTATGAAGGCCAAGAAGAAGCCGATGGAGCAGAAGGACATCTCCCTTGGCGATGCCAAGGCTCAAATCGTAAAATGGGAGGCACCGCCGGAGCGTCCCCCGGGAAGGACCATCGAGGGAGATGACCCGGCCGCCAAGGCCGCGGCATTGGTCAAGGCGCTTCGGGAAGAGGCCAAGGTGATTTAATCCCCCAAACGTAAACAAGATTCAAGGAGATAAAAAATGGCAAAGGAAGTTCTGGTTTTCGCCGAACAGAGAGGGGGGGCTTTAAGAAAGGTCTCCTTCGAGATGGTGACCACGGGGCGGAAGCTCGCCGACAGCATGGGCGGCGAGTGCTGTGCGGTCGTGGTGGGTGACTCTGTCTCCGGACTGGCCGCCGATCTCGGCAAGTACGGGGCCGACAAGGTCTTCGTAGTGGAAGACGCCAAGCTCAAGGATTACGTCCCCGATCTCTACGCCCAGGCTGTGGCGGAGGTCGCTAAGGACGCCAAGGTGTTGATAGGCGGCGCCTCCGCAATGGGTAAGGATTTACTCCCCAGGGTAGCGGCCAGGCTCGACACCGCTATGGCGTCGGACTGTGTAAAGATGGATATGGAGGGCGACTCCCTCATGTCCTTCAGGCCGGTCTTCGCCGGCAAGGCGTTTGTCACCATAAAGGTAAACGGCACCCCGCAGGTCGCGGCGGGAAGGCCCAAGGTGTTTCCCGCGGAGGAAAACGCCAAGGCCGGCGCCGTCGAGAAGGTTTCGGTCTCCCTCGGAGACGCAAAGGCGGTCTTGAAGGAGCTGAAGCAGGAGGCGGGAGACAGGGTTGACCTCACCGAGGCGGACATCATCGTCTCCGGCGGAAGGGGCATGAAGGGTCCTGACGAATACAAGATACTGGAGGAGCTGGCGGACGCCCTGGGATCAAATGCTACGGTGGGAGCATCGAGGGCCGCAGTGGACGCCGGGTGGAGACCCCACTCGGATCAGGTGGGTCAGACCGGAAAGACGGTCTCGCCGTCCCTCTACATCGCCTGCGGAATCTCGGGAGCCATCCAGCACCTGGCGGGAATGGGCTCGTCGAAGTACATCGTTGCGGTCAACAAGGACGCGGACGCACCGATATTCTCCAAGGCGGATTTCGGCATCGTGGAAGACCTCTTCAAGTTCGTCCCGGAGCTGACCGGAGAGGTCAAAAAGCTCCTGGCCGAGTAATTAAAGTGTAGAAACGGGGGGCTTGAAAAAGCCCCCCTGAACCTTTGTAGAGAGAATTCTAATGGATTACAATATTTCGCGTGAAGTCTTCTTCAACCTGGGAGGGCCCCACGGCGTCGTGAGGTTCATCGTGTATGGAATAGCCTTGGTTGTCACGGCTTTATTCATATACCTCCTGGTCAAGAAGATAAAGGTCTGGAGACTCGGGCAGCCGGAGAAGAGGACGGATCAGATCGGAAAGAGAATCTGGGGGATAGTGCAGTATGTCTTCCTTCAGTTCAAGCTCTTAAAGGAGAAGGTCCCGGGAATCTCCCACCTCCTGCTCTTCTGGGGATTCGTCGTCCTCTTCATCGGAACCGCCATAGTGGTGATTCAGGAGGACTTCACCATCCTCTTCTTTGACGTCCGCTTCTGGTACGGCAGCTTTTACAAGTGGTACTCGGTCTTCCTCGACGTTGCGGGGCTCGCCGCAATCCTGGCGATTATCGTATTTGCGATAATCCGCTACATCCAGAGACCGGAGCGCCTCGACAACAAGGGAACCGACGCCATCTCCCTTATCCTCATTCTCCTCATCCTCGTCACCGGCTTTATCAACGAGGGGGCCAGGATGGCGCTGACCGAGGTAAGCAACAACAAGGCGGTTATCAGGATGAGCGGCGTCTTGGAGGGGCAGGACGAGGCCTTTCGTGCCGAGTTTCCGGAGTGGACCGACAAAGAGCTTATCGTAAAGGCGAACGAGGCGGAGATAACGGTGGACGAAGAGGCGGTAGGTGAAGATAACGTCTACATCGTAAGGAACGCTTACTACTATAACCCGGAGCTCGCTAAGTGGTCTCCGGCGGGACTGGTCTTGGCCAATTTGTTTAACAGCACGATCTCAGAAAGCGGGATTATTACGGCCCACAGGGTCAATTGGTGGGTGCACCTGCTTCTCGCGATGGGCTTTGTCAGCTACCTCTTCCTGGGCAAGCTTCAGCACATAGTCACATCCATGATCAACGTCTTTTTCAGGAGGCTCGAGCCGAGGGGCTCCCTTGTTCCCATCGAGGATATGGAAAACGCCGAGACCTTCGGCGTATACTACCCTGAGCAGTTTACGTGGAAGCAGCTCCTCGACGGCGACGCCTGCACCGACTGCGGTCGCTGTCAGGACGTCTGTCCCGCCCACCTGTCGGAGAAGCCGCTGTCTCCCAAGAGAATCATCCTTGATACCAACGACAACCTGGCCGAGCGCGCCCCCGCCCTCTTCAAGGGAACGGCGGCGGAAGAGATCGAGTCAAAGGCCTTGATCGGAGATGCGAACGACGTCGACGCCATCTGGGCCTGTACAACATGTCTCGCCTGCGTGGAGGCGTGTCCCGTCCTCATCGAGCACCCCCAGAAGATCGTCGACATGAGGCGCTACAAGGTGTTGATGGAAGGTGACATGTCAGCCGAGCTGACCACCACCATGAGGAACATGGAGAACAACTCCAATCCCTACGGCTTCGGCTTCCACGAGAGGGGAAACTGGGCCAAGGAACTCCCCGTCAAGACGCTGGCGGAAGACCCGGACGTCGAGTACCTCTACTACGTGGGATGCGCCGGCTCTTTTGACGACCTCTACAAGAAGGTCGCTTCTAATTTCGTCAAGATCATGGACAAGGCGGGCGTCAAGATCGGCATCCTCGGTCAGGAGGAGGGGTGCTGCGGAGACAGCGCCAGGAGGGCCGGAAACGAGTACCTTTACGCCATGCTCGCCCAGCAGAACATCGAGATAATGAACGGCTACAACGTCAAGAAGATCGTGACGACCTGTCCCCACGGCTACAACTGCCTCAAGAACGAGTACCCGCAGAACGAGGGGGGAGACTTCGAGGTCTTCCACTTTACCGAGTTGATCCTCGACCTGATAAAACAGGGGAGGATCAAGTTAGATAAGCCGGTGGACGGCGTGAACGGCGTTGCGTATCACGACTCCTGTTTCCTGGGCCGCTACAACGACATCTACGATCAGCCGAGAAAGATATTGAACTCCATACCCGGCGTTTCGGTCAAGGAGTTCACCAGGAACGAGACCAAGAGCTACTGCTGCGGCGCCGGCGGCGCCAGGATGTGGATGGAAGAGGACATCGGAAAGCGGATCAACCACGTCAGGACCCAGGACGCCATAGACAAGGGCTACGGTACCATAGGCACCGCGTGCCCCTTCTGCCTGACGATGCTCTCGGACGGCATCAAGGAGCTCGAGAAGGAAGACTCCATGAAGGCGTTTGACATCATCGAGCTGGTGGCCAAATCGATGGGTATTGAGTAATCGACTCCGCCCTAACAGGGCGCGATGTCTTTATTAAAAATAGGGGAACGGCCGCATACAGCTTCAGGGTATCCCCAATATCTTGAGGGCATTTGAGACAACCTGTTTGAAGCAACGCCCTTGAGATGACCAAGCCGTTCCAATATTGAGGGGCCTCATTTGAGGCCCCTTTTATTTTATGTTGGACATTCCCCTGCGATTATCCTTCTATCCCCCCTCCCCCCTACCTCCCCTATTCCCAAGTTTTTTCATTTTTCTCCAAATAAAACTCCCAAAAAACTTTCAAATCTGCAAATAAGTGGTATAATTCCCGTAATCTTTAAGTTGTTTTCAATATTGAAAACACGTTTCTAATTGAAACCAATATTATAAGAACACTATAAGGAGCCACAAATGGAGAGAAAAGGTTTTATTAAAAGCTTTGTAATCCCCCTCGTCATCGTCGTGGGGATAATGGTGATATCAGCCATCATCTACCACTCTGCAAGCGGTCTGGAGCCGGGGAGTTTAAGGAACTTCCTTATAAATATCTTCGGCCCCCTCCTCTTTTTCTCGATCTGGTTCTTCGCCCTCGTGGGGCCGCCCCTGGCCTACTTCCGGGGGGCGCTCTTCATCGAGAGGCTGATCATTGCCTTTGCCAACCCGATAATCTGGATCGTGAAGATGGAGTCGATGGTGGCGTGCCAGTTCAGCGGGATCGAGATGATCTACTTCCTCTTCCTGCCCTGGTTCTTCGGGATAATCTGCGTCACCCTGTTCTTGTTCTCGGTGTCGGAGATCATCTGCAGGATAATCAACAAGATCAAAGACCCGGAGGACGTGAGGGTGTTTCATCCCGCCGTCGTCGTCCTCTTGATACTGGGACTCGCCGGGACGTACATGGGCCTGATCAAGGGACAGGAGTGGGTATACATGGTGGTTCACCACTACGCCGCCCACTTTCTGAACTGAGCGAATAGATTTGGAGGAAATCATAATGAAATACAATAGAAACGATAAAAGAGTTGACGGCAGCGGAGACGGTACAAGAGCTGCTGGGGACGACCGGATTCTTGACGCCGGCATAACCCGGAGGGACGCCTTGAAGGTTATGGGGTCGACGGTCGCCCTGGCCGGGATTTCCGGGCTGGGACTTGGGGATACCGCCTACGGCGCATCGCGAAGGCCCAACGTGATATTCATCCTGACCGACGACCACCGCTGGGACGTCCTCGGGGTTATGGGACACCCCTTCATCCAGACGCCCAACATGGACAGGCTGGCAAACGAGGGGATACTATTCGAGAACGCCTTTGTCACCACCTCCCTCTGCAGCCCCAGCCGGGCGAGCTTCCTCACCGGCCAGTACGCCTCGGTCCACGGCGTCCAGAACAACTTCAGCCGCTGGGACAACGACAAAAACGACACCTTCCTCAAACACTTCAAGGACGCGGGCTACGACACCGCCTTCATCGGCAAGTGGCATATGCCGGGGACCGGGGATGGGCTTCCGGAGCTTCCCGGGGTTGACCTCTTTGTCTCGTTTACGAAGAAAGACGGACAGGGGGACTACTACAACTGCCCGATCTACGTTAATCACGAGTTGACCCCCAACAGGCACCCCTACATTACGACTGAGCTCACCGAGTACGCCATAGACTTCGTCAAGGAGAAGCGGAAAAATCCCTTCTGTCTCTACCTCTCCCACAAGGCGGTCCACCACGACTGGAAGCCGCCGGAGCACCTGAAGGGAAAATACAAAGACGTAGACCTCTCGTTTCTGGCGCCGGAGTCTGACAAGTTCAACACCATGACGAAGAACAACTTCCTCGAGGGGGGGTTTGACAACATGCACAAGCGCTACAGGGACTACTGTGAGTCCCTCGAGTCGGTGGACGAGGAGCTGGGGAGGCTCCTTGCAACCCTGGAGGAGACCGGGGAGCTCGACAACACGGTCATCGTCTACGCCGGCGACAACGGCTACATCTTCGGGGAGCACCGCCTCATCGCCAAGCACTACCCCTACGAGGAGTCGATCAGGATACCCTACATCGTCAGGTACCCGGGCCTTATAAAGGACCCGGGGAGAAAGGCGGACCAGATGGTGCTAAACCTCGACCTCGCGCCGACGCTGATGGAGATCGCCGGGTTACCGGTGCCCGACAGCGTCCAGGGGGAGAGCTTCGCCCCGATCATGCGCTCTGCATCGGCCGAGGGCAGGGAGTCATGGGTCTACGAGCTCTTCAGGGACTTCCCCTTCGGCGGGAGGGTCCCGCCCCACAAGGCGGTGAGGACCAACACCCACAAATACATCGAGTGGGAGCTGTGCCGTGAACCTGAGATATACGATCTTGCAAACGACCCGAGGGAGCTTACGAACCTTTACGGGACGCCGGAGGGGGAGGCGCTGATGCCCGACCTCAAGGCGGAGCTGGATGCCCTGAAGGAACGGTTTCATCTCGTCAGCGGGAATATTTAGGGAAGGCCGCTTCCTGTTTCCGATTGTTCAACTTTGACTGTTGGTGACGATTTTTGAGGGAGTGTGGGTCGGTTCAGGGATTTCATTTTCACCCGTTTGGAGGTGGTGAGGGATAATAAATACAATTTTATTAATTCTACTCAGTCCGAACCGTACCCAATTCCATTGTTACAAAGGACTTGGAGTATCGCGGCAATCTCTTGATACCATCTTGAGGTTGCCGCTTAGCCCGCCCCCATGATGGACGAGCTTCTCTATCGAGATGAAAATAAATAGTATTGTATTTATAAGACAAATTATTTTAATAAATTCCCAGGGAGAAATTCAATGGCAAGTATACGAATAATCGAAATAATTGTTGACAGCGGTTCGTCTTATGTAAAGGGTGGTCCTAGATGCCGTTGTGAAAACCGCGATTGGATAATAAAAAAAGGCGTAGCGGTTTGCAGTAATTGTGCTAAACAAAAGGGTGAGAATCTTACAGGATATGTTGTAGATGGCCCAAGGTGCAACTGCGGTAGAAAGGATTGGTTTGTATCAGACAAGTATTGGATATGTGCGCATTGTGGCAGTACACGTTAAGCTTTTTTACAAATAGCACTAAATGGAAAGGTATTTATTTAACTCATCATATTATTATTGATTCTCTAAACTTGAAAATATTTTATGTTTATTTCACGCACCGAAACCCCAAATCCGGAAGCGACCTGTCGGGCTTCAGGTAAAACCGGTCATGAACCGTCACCGGCCTAACACTGTCGAAGGCGCCGCCCCGAACAGCCCTCTCAGTCCCCGCCCTGGGCCCCTTTGGGTTGTCCAGGGGAGATTTGGCGTAGTATTCCTCTTTGTACCAGTCGGCCGTCCACTCCATGGCGTTACCTATCATGTCGTATATCTTAAAACCGTTGGGGAGATAGCTCATCACCGGCGTCAGCGCCCCGAAAGACCCCGCCTGGTTCGTCCGGTTAGGGTTGTAGTCATTCCCCCAGGGGAATTTTGACTTCACCCCCCCGGACGCCGCGTACTCCCACTCCGCCTCCGTGGGGAGCCTCTTTCTCCGGTATTTCGCGTACTCGTCCGCCCCGTACCACGTCACCGAGACGACCGGGTACTCCTCCAGCCCCTCCTTCGGAACGTAGACGCTCTTCCCTCCCCTCTTTTCAACCTCGATTCCGGATACGGTTATATCGATGAGCTTCTTGCCGTTCAGCGTCGTATTTCCGAGATGATTCAGAAACTCTGCGAAGCGGACGTTGGTTACCTCGTGGCTGTCGATGAAAAAGGAGTTGACCCTCACCTCGTGGGCGGGGGCGCTGTTTTCCATCCCGCCTCCCGCCCCCATGACGAACGTCCCCCCGGGGACCTCTATCATCTTATCCAGCTCGACGGCGCCGGGGGCCTCCGGCGACAAAGTCACCAGAAAGGCGGCAAATAAAAGTGCGGCGACGGCAAAAAAAAGCCCTGCAGATGTCGATCGTCGAGCAATTCTAAACTTGTATCTCATCCCTCTTCTCATTTTGGCGGCAACCCTACCGGATAAAAAAACGGGCCCGATCTTTTTCACCGGGCCCGCAAGAGTACAGAGTTCTAATAAATTTCTACTTCGACACCTTCAGAGGTATCAGCTTGAAGCTCTTCACGACCTCTTCGTAGATCGGGATCATCGACTCGAAGTTCTTGAACGCCCCGGAGGCCAAGATCACGCCGTAGACGCTCTTGTTGCCGACGGCGTAGATGTGCCAGCGGTGAATATCGTCGGGGTCTTCCTTGTCGACCTCCTTGTACCAGAACGCCCTTCCCCCCTCGATCTTCAGAGCCTTAAGATCGGTGTACTTCGGGTGGGGGGAGTTGATGTCGTCCTGAACCGACTTCCAGTTCGCCTTGTAGAGGGTGTTGGGGGACACATCGGGAAACCACATCCAGTTCACGCTGATGCTGTCGGCCGGCTGCAGACCTCCGGCGAGACCCCTGGTGAAGCCGCCAAGCGCCGCGCTACCCTTCTGGTGCTGCCATGTCGTGCCCGCATCGACCTTGGTGCCCTCGACGAGCTCGAAGTTCTCGGGGAGCATAAGGGCGTAGCCGTAATCGGGAGTCTCGAAATATTTTAACTTTATCTCGTCCTGAGCCACGGCAAAAGAGACGCCCAACAGAAGGGCGATTGCTGTAAAAAGAGCAATTTTCTTCATCTTGTAAAAACCTCCTTATTTTTTTAACTAACTATTCTAACTTCATAATAATACTATAATGTGATTAATATCACAAGTCATTTTTTTGTATTGTAGAAATATTGCTGTCATGGTCTTATGCCCCCTTTGTTGATCGAGTGTAAAATATACTACAGTTTTTCCATAAAATGTAGTAAACTTATAATAAGGAAACCTGAGCGGCTGTTTAGTTTAATATTGACGTTTTGGAGCGAAAAATGGAGGAGTTAAAGGAGATAGACAGGGCCAACATCAACAGGATGCGCGTCTTCATAGAGGGATTGTTGAGGATATCCAAGGTAAAGATGGTCGTAAACGGAATAGAAAAGGTTCCCAAGAAATCGGCCATATTCCTCTCAAACCACTTCACGAGGATCGAGACGTTGATCCTCCCATATATAATATATACACGCCTCGGTATACTCCCGAGGATTCTTACCGCCACACAGATCTTTGAGGCGATGCCGAAAGAGTTCATGGAGAGCGTCGGGGCCGTGCCGGTGAATTTCCCGGACAGGGACGATATGATATCAAAGAGCCTCCTTTCCGGCGAGAGCTGGATTATATTTCCCGAGGGGAGGATGGTAAAGGACAGGAAGGTGGTTGAAGACGGTCGATTTCTCATCCACGACGGCGATATGCTCATCGACCGCCCCCCCCACACCGGCGCCGGAATGGTCGCCCTGAAGACACAGATGGCGGCGCGCCTTATGAGGGACTTTACGGACAAGCACTCCATGACACGGATATTCGGCTTCGATTACCTCGATGAGTTCGAGGTAAGTATCGTTCCCTTAAACATCACTTACTACCCGATGAGGGTGATAGAGACCGGCCTCTACAAACAGGTCGGCAAGCTGGCCCGCTTCATCGAAAAGGGGGGGCTCTCCCCCCGCTACGAGGAGGAGCTCAAGATAGAGAGCTCCATCATCTCGCCGGACGTCGAGATGACCGTCAACTTCGGCCACCCGAGAAGCATCACGGAATACACACCGTGGGTAAAGGAAAGGGACGTTTTTCCCGTCGTAAAGAAAGACCCCATAAAGAAGAAGAGCGCCGCGCTCTCGAAGGTAATAAACGGCATGATGAACGATTACATGTACGACATTTATCACCTCACCACCGTGAATCCCGACCACATCACGGCAAGACTGATGAAGACAATGGTCAAGCAAAAGATTTTCAAAGATAACACCGACAACCTCAAGATGAGAACCTACCTTTCGGCGCTCAATATAAGGGAGCTTATAAACATCTCCTTTAACGATAAGATCAAGCATGAGCCGGAGGCCGTTGTCGTCGAGGGGGAGAAGGTGGTCGATTCCTTTCTGGAGATGGCCAAGGCGGAAGAACTTATCGACATAACAAAGGGGGTTAAGCGGGGCAACGGGGATTCAACCGTCACGATCAAGGAGAAGCAGTTCAAGTGGCCCCAGAAGTTTCACGACATAAGGCTGTTCAACACGGTGGAGGTCATAAACAACGAGATAAGTCCCCTCAAGGATGTGACCGAGCTCGTCGACGAGACACTGAGCCTCAAGGGAAAAAAGTTAAAGGACGAGACCGCAAAGGCCCTCATCGCCGGGGAGGAGGAGAGGTTCTTTACCGATTACTCGATGTTTTACACCGAGGGTCAGTCCAAGGAGAGGAAATTCGGGATGCCGAAAATAAACATGGGGGACAACAATATCGGGGTCCTTCTCATTCACGGATACATGGCGAGCCCGGAGGAGATGAGGCCGTTAAACGAATACCTCGTCAAAGAAGGATTTACCGTCTACTCCGTGAGGCTTTCGGGACACGGCACCTCCCCGGAGGACCTTAGGAGTAGAAACTGGGAGGACTGGTTCTATTCTGCCAGGGTCGGGTACACCGTTCTCTCAAAGCTCGTGAAGAAGATATTCATCTGCGGCTTCTCGATGGGCGGTGCGCTCTCCTGGCACCTGGCGGCCTGCGGCTACCCGAAGATAGAGGGAATCGTCTCCATCTCCGCTGCGATGAAGCTGGTAAGCAGGACGTCGTTTCTGGCCCCCGCAATCGACTTTTTGGACAACGCCCTGAAATATATCGGACTCAAAAGGTCGCCGGTCCAGTTCGTCAAAAACAACCCGGAAAATCCGCACATCAACTACTTCAAGAATCCGGTCCACGGGGTGGACCAGCTCCTTGAGCTTATCAAGGTTGTAAAGGGGGAGCTGGTGAAGGTCAAGGTGCCGGCCCTGATCATACAGGGGGGGCACGACCCGACCGTCGACCCGGAGAGCGCCGTGGAGTACTATAATTCAATTTCTTCCAAGATCAAGGGCCTCGTTTGGGTGGACTCCCCCTATCACGGAATCGTCTATCGCGGCGGGGACAACAAGTTCAAGAAGATAGTTGACTTCATAAACGACCCGAAAAAGGGGGTGGAAGAATCCCACACGTGGATACCGGGTTAGGTGTGGGGTTGATGCCGATTGTCTCTGGTAGTTGACCTGGTCGGTAATTTTAGGGGTTGGTTTTTTAACCCAAGACAATAGGTTGAAACCCATTGTTTAATGACAACCCATCCCTTTCTTTAGAAATATTCAGCAGTTATTTTGAGAATAATTGGGAACTATACAATTAAAGTAGCGCAAGACGGAGAGCACCGCAATAAAAGTATGGGAGGGGAATATACTGCACAATTCCCCTCCCTTTTTTTAAAGCATTTTGCCTTTCAAGCATCAGGCATTCAGGAAGATGTAGCGGAGCACGAAGAGCACCGCAAAGATATAGAGGAGCCAGTGGACCTCTTTGCCCTTTCCGGAGACGAGCTTTAAGGCCGCATACGAGATAAAGCCCATTGCGATCCCCTCGGTGATCGAGACGGTAATCGGCATGATTATGATCGTCAGAAACGCCGGGATCGCCTCAGTAACGTCCTCCCAGTCGATCTTCTTGACGCCGGAGAGCATGAGGCTCCCCACGATTATCAGCGCGGGAGCGATGGCCGGGTACATGACCACGCCCTCGGACACTTGATATCCCCCTCCGATCATCTTGACCAGCGGGTAAGTGAACAGGGCCAAGATAAAGAGGATTGCTGTAACCACGTTGGAGAGACCGGTCCTTCCCCCCTCCGCCACGCCGGTTGCGCTCTCAATGTAGCTCGTTACGGTCGACGTACCGAGAAGGGCGCCTAAGACCGTCGCCGTGGCGTCCGAGAGAAGGGCGCGTCTCGCTCTCGGCAGATTACCCTCTTCGTCGATGAAGCCAGCCTTCTCGCTCACCCCGATGAGGGTTCCTATCGTGTCGAAGAGATCTAAGAAGAAGAAGACGAATATGACGGATAGGACGCCGAGGTTTATAGCCCCCATGATATCGAGCTTGAACAGCGTGGGTGAAAGGCTAGGCGGCGCCGCGAATACTCCGTGAAATGCCGTAAGGCCGAACGGCAGGCCGACAAGCGCCGTTGCGAGAATCCCGATGATTATCGAGCCCCTCACCTTGAGCGCCATGAGGATCGATATCAGGGCCAGTCCGAACAACGTGAGAACGACCGGGGGTGAGGTCAGGTCACCGAGCGCAACCAGAGTTCCGGGATTGTCAACTACGATCCCACCCCACTCGAACCCGACGAGGGCTATTAGAAAACCTATACCCACGGCGATGGAGTTTTTCAGTGACGACGGGATGGCGTTTATTATCGTCTCTCTCAAACCGAAGATGGAGAGTATCAGAAAGAGGACACCCGATATGAATGTCGCGCCCAGCGCCGCCTGCCACGGTATCTGCATGATGGTGCATACGGTTATGGCGAAGAAGAAGTTGTGGCCCATCGCCGGCGCAAGCGCAATGGGGTAGTTTGCTAAAAGCCCCATAAGGAGTGTCCCGACGGCGGAAGAGATACAGGTCGCCACCATAACCGCCCCGGCGTCCATCCCGGCGATCGATAGGACGACCGGCTGTACAAAGATGATATACGACATGGTCATAAACGTTGTGAAGCCGGAGAGGATTTCGGTCCGCGGCCTCGTGTTGTTTTCCTTCAGCTTAAAGATATCTCTTTTCATTTCTTTTACCTCAATAACTATATTTATAATACTTATTAATATCCTTCTAAAAATAACTCAAATATAAATGGGTATGAAGTACGTTCCAACTTGGATACCTGTAAAACCGTTATTGGAAAGATGGATCAAAACGGCAAAGGTGACTATACCTTCAATGATCCATCGATATTTATATGAGGGTTACATGCCTTTCCCCTCCTATTTGCCTTTCCCATCCTACTTACCGTACCCTTCCTGATTGCCGTCCCTACCCTATCTCGCTTTCCCACTGTAGGCGTCGGCAAACCGCTTTATCAGCCTGTCGACGTTCTCGGTTTCGGAAAGCCCCCTCGCCTCCTTAATGAGATCGGAGGCCTCGCTGTAGACGATGCAGGAGTCCAGCATCCGGGGCATCAAGGTGATAAATGTCTTCATCCTCTCGGCGTCCGACATCTCGTCCAGGATATCGCCGGCTATCTCCCTCGATTTGGCGTAATGACCCTGGAAGGAGCAGTAGCACGCCTCCATGACGAGGTTGGTCATGTGGGAGCACCCTATCTTGCCCCCTATGGCCTCCTCCATCTTGACCGAAAGCCCCCGCTTTATCGTAAGGCCCACGGCTTTTTCAAGGGCGGGCAGCGCCCTTCGACACTCCTGCCTTGGAATACGAATCATCTTCCCCCTGACGTCGCGAATGACCATCCCCGGGAGATCGATATCGATCTCCACCTCCATCTCGTGGACCCTGTCTCCCATCCATGCGACGACCGTCAGGCCGAAGTCCTTAATGTAGATATTCACGTCCTTTTTCCTGTTGTAGGCAGATTCATCGGAAGGTGTCATAAGCGCTACTCCTCAAAGGGATTTTTTATGGTGATTGTGTCCTCCCGATCCGGCCCGACCGATACTATTGCCGCTGGAACGCCGAGGATTTCCTCGATCTTTCCGATATAGTCCCGGGCGTTTTTCGGGAGCTTATCAAAGCTCCTTACCTTATCGATATCCTCCGCCCAGCCGGGAAGCTCTATGTAGACCGGCTCGACCCTATCCAGGGAGGGAATGTCGGACGGGAAATCTTCCCTGACCTCGCCGTCGATCTTGTACCCCACACATATCTTCAAGGTGTCCATCCCGCTCAGGACATCGAGCTTGGTGATGATAAGACCGCTGAGGCCGTTTAGCCTGACGGAGTGGGCCATGGCGACCGCATCGTACCAGCCGCAGCGTCTCTTCCTCCCCGTAGTGGCGCCGAACTCCGCGCCCCTTCTCTGGAGGTGGTCGCCCGTCTCATCGTCGAGCTCCGTCGGAAACGGGCCGGAGCCCACCCTCGTCGTGTACGCCTTAGTTATTCCATACACCCCGTCGATTACGGTGGGGCCGATCCCGGAGCCGGTGGCGGCTGCCCCGGCCACGGTGTGGGAGGAGGTCACGAACGGGAACGTCCCGTGATCCACATCCAGGAGCGCCCCCTGGGCACCCTCGAACATTACAGACGCCCCCTCCTTTATCTTCTTGTCCAAGAGGAGGGATGTGTTCGTGATATGCTTCGATATTTTTTCAGAGCAGCTTATCAGATACTCGAACATCTCTTTTTGGTCGATGGGATCGGCGCCGAGGTAGTTCTTTATGTAGAAGTTCTTCTCTTCAACGACCAACGAGAGCCGCTCCTTCAGCCGCTTGGGGTCTTTGAGGTCTCCCATCCTGATTCCCGACCGGGAGGCCTTGTCCTCGTACGCCGGGCCTATGCCCCGCCCGGTCGTGCCGATCTTCCCCTTCTTCCTCGCCTTGTCCTTCAAGACGTCGAGCGACTTGTGGTAGGGCATGATTACGTTGGCCTCTTCGCTGACTTTCAGGCTATCTTCATCCTTGAAATAGCCTTTGTCTCTCAATCCATCGATCTCCTCGATCAAGATGCCCGGATCGACAACCACACCGTTTCCGATAATGCAGAGCTTTTTCGGGTGGAGGATTCCGGACGGTATCAGGTGGAGGATTATCTGCTCCCCCTTGACGACGAGGGTGTGACCAGCGTTGTTTCCCCCCTGAAAGCGGACGATGACGTCGGCGTGCTCCGAGAGGAGGTCGACCATCTTGCCCTTCCCCTCGTCCCCCCACTGGGTCCCGACGATGACTATATTAGGCATCTTACCAACTCCCCATATATCTGTTTAAAACTTTTCAAATCCTTTTAATTCGATAAACCAACCGCTAAAGCCCCTGTGGATATTTAAACGGGAAAAGCGATTAGTCAGAAATCCGTCGACGGCCCGTCCAAACTCCCCTAAAGCTTGACCTGCTTTACCGAGATTATGTTCGGAAGATTTATAAGCGCCTTCATAACGTTCTGCGGAACATCCTGATCCACCGATATAATTACAAGGGCGTTCCCCCCCTCCCTGTCCCTGCCGAGGTGCATCCTCGCGATATTTATGCCCGCCTCGCCGAGAACCCCCCCGATCCCTCCAACCACCCCGGGCTTGTCGAGGTTTTTCACGACGAGCATGTT